>Ga0138256_10000340_pt1 | contig 52768 bp, 39 predicted proteins | sample KNB2016incub_MG_FD_105486 | JGI IMG/M metagenome (GOLD analysis project Ga0138256, IMG submission 105486) | Active sludge microbial communities from wastewater in Klosterneuburg, Austria - KNB2014incub_MG | ecosystem: Engineered > WWTP > Activated sludge > Unclassified | place: Austria...
GGTTGCGTCCTTCGCGGGCCTTACGATGCGTTTTCTTGAGCTTGCCGAAGCCGGGGACGGTGAATTCACCATTCTTTTTGACTTCCTTGATGGCCATTTCAGCAAGAGCGTCGAAGATGCCTTTAACATCAGCTTTCTTGCAGCCGCATTTTTCGGCGAGGGTGTTGACGATTTCAGTTTGGGTCATACGAGCCATAGTTTTTTAAGTAACCTCCAAATTGGTTGTGTAATAGGAATCCCTTGAATAAGGATAACGTTTAGATCCGGCGGTGAGATCACTCTCGTTATCCGGAGCCATCGATGAATCGCACCTCTAGGGCCGCCTTCGGCCAAATGGTCGGGGCGGCAAGATTCGAACTTGCGGCCTCACGGTCCCAAACCGTGCGCACTACCAGGCTGTGCTACGCCCCGCTAGGGATCATCTTGGGAACGAATCCAAGTGTCGAATTCTAAGACTAGAGATTGCTTAGGTCAAGTCAAATTGGCCAAAAAGGTGCGTAAATACGGGATAATTTGCAAAATTGCCCTTCCGCGGTGGCTTAAAGCCCCTTTTTCGGCCAATGACATCTCTGCAAAGGTCGTATAAAAGCCTTCGGGCACGAAGATCGGATCATAGCCAAAACCGCCGTTTCCGCGTGGGAATTCGGGCACACTTCCCGCAACGACGCCCTCGGTTTCGGCGATGATCTTTCCGTCGGAAGCGGCAAATGCGACGGCGCATTTGAACTGCGCGGCGCGCGATCCGCTCTCGCTTATCAACATCTCGGCGAGCAGCGACTCGATCTTTTCTGCGAATGTCGGCGCGGCATCGCCGCCGTATCGAGCTGAGAGAACGCCGGGTCGCCAATCGAGAGCCTCGATCTCGAAACCCGAATCATCCGCGATCGTCGGCAGCCCGGACAGACGCGCGTACGCCGTCGCCTTTAATCGAGCGTTCTCCGCAAAGGTCTCGCCCGTCTCTTCAACCTCATCGAACGGGCCGACCGCGTCGAGCGCGACCACCTCGATCGCAAGCCCTTGGAGCATCTCGGTCAGCTCCGCAACTTTGCCGCGGTTGGCAGTTCCGAGGAGAACTTTCAGCTTTTCCATAATTTTTCAGCCCAAAAGGCCGTTGATTCCCAGATTATTGTTGCCAAAACCGCCTACAAATTGCGATAATTACTTGCCGCACGCGGTTTCGCGTGCTGCCCGCTTTGGACAATTTCCCGTATTCCCTCGTCGAATTCCTGACGGGAAGAAGATAATACATTGACTATCGGATTAATTGAGAACGACGTTGAAGCCCCGGTTTCTGACGCTGGTTATACCGCATCACCAGCGGGCAGTTTCACGCCGGCGGCTGTGAACGTTCCGCAAGTTGTGCTTGAAACGGCACGCTGGCTGAGCGGCGTCGATGTATTTGCGTCTGTCGGCGGCCGCCCTTTCGCCGACCTGCGTACCGGGATCGCCGACCCGAACCTCCGCAGGGAACTTCGGATATTGCAGGTCGCCATTCGCCGCATCTCGCATAATATTTTTCTGATCCTTTTGCATACGGGTTCTGCGAAAGATCTCGCGGCAAAAACGTTCGGCGTAAGCCGCGCGGAGTTGCTATCGCTTTCGCAGGCCGTACGCGGCGAACTTTTTCGTCTCGATGCCGCTCTTAGAGGCGACACGGTCACCGCTTCCGAATTCCGCTTCCTAGCCGACGCGCTGCTGCAAAAACTCCGTTCGGAAACGGCATACGTCAGCCTCGTTTCGCTTGTCGATCGAGAGACCGCCGATAATCTTCCGAAGACGGTCGCCGCCTTTGTCGAAGGCCGCGATCCTTCGCCCATCATCGACACGATCGCGCTATTCGGCAGGATTCTCGCCGTGCTCGACCTTGTCGGCGGAATGCTCGAAAAGGACGAACCGCTCAAGCCCGCGGTCGTGCTTTTTGCCAAGGTTCACGCAATGACAGGCGAGTTGATCGACCGTCTCAACCGCCGCGTACAGCGTCTTGGCGAAGCCGGCGGCGCCGTAACCGATTCTCTAGACGGCGCGTCCTATACCGCTGCGGTCGAGCTTAAGAAGGCCGTCGCGCAGGAACTGCTCGGCATAATGTCCACGCGGTCCGCCATCGGCGTATATGCACGAACGGAGGCCGCTTACGCACAGCTTAGCGAGAGTTTTCAGCAGATCGTTACCGTGCTTTCGCGCGAACTCGACGAATCGGTAGATCCGAACGAGATGTTCCCGAATTTTGCGGCAAAGCTCGAATATTCGATCCGTCTCCGCAACGAACTCCATTCCATCGCAAAGCTTTCGCGTGCCGCCGAAGAGAATTGCGAAAAGACGACCTCAGAGGCTCTCAACGCGAAGCTGAACGAATTTGCCGCTAGCTCGATACGATTCCTTTTCTACAAGGACATCGAGACCTTCGAGCGATTTATCGAAGAGATCCGCGTTACCCGCCAGACCAAAGACCTCGTGCCGATCATCCACCGATTCGGCGCGTACCTCGAGACGCTTTTCGCTCAGGTGAATATGCGCTCCGTGCTCGAAGGCCATCCGTTCGAAGCGCCGAAGTAAGATCATTGCGAACGCAACGTCGCAAGCGGTCGTTTGAACAGCACGCCAAAGCTTGCCGCGACACCGACGACGCTCACGAGTATGGCCGTCGCGATGACGCCCTCGCCGAATGCCAGCCAGTCGAACCTCCAGCCGATCTGCATCAGATATCGGCACACTGCCCAAGACATCAGCGTTGCGAATACGCCGCCCAGAATGCCCGCTAGAGAGCCTACAAGGGCATACTCGGCAAAGAGCATCGCGGCGAGCTGCCTGCGGTTCGCTCCGAGCGCCTTTAGGATCGAATGTTCATAGACGCGCTGCGATCTTGTGAGAGCGATCGACCCGATCAAGATCATAATGCCGCTCAAGATCACGAACCCGCCGACGACCGAGACCGCCAGAACGAAATTCGCGATCATCTTTTGAACCGCCGCCAGCACGTCGTCAACGTCGATGACCTGAACGTTCGGGTAAGCGTCTAGAGCCGCTCGCTGCAGCTTTTGGCGGATGATCGACGGCGTGTGGTTCAATATGCTCGCGGCGAACGTCTGCGGCGCGGTCTCGAGCGTTCCCGGGCGGAAAACGAAGACAAAAGCCGTCCGCGCCTGTTTGAGGTCGATGTCCCGAATGTTCGCGACTCGTGCTGTGATCGGCCGCCCCGAGATCTCGAATGTGATCGAATCGCCGGGAGCGACCTTCAGCCGCTGGGCCATATTTTCTTCGACGGAGACCTGCGGTTCGTCATTTCGCACCGGCCACCATTTGCCGTCGATGACCTTTTCATACGGGGCGAGTTCTTGCCGCGAAGTTATCGCGAACTCACGCCCGATCTGGCCGGATTGCCGACGCACTTCGCGGTCGCTCCAATCGATCGGTTCGCCGTTCACGTATGCGAGCCTCGCACGCGTGATCGCAACGATCTCCGGCTTCTCCGCCGCTTGGCTCTCGATCATCGAGGCGAGTCCGTCCACTTGGCTTCGCTGAATATCGACGAAGAATAAACTCGGGAGCTTATTGCGTTCCGAAAGATCGAATTCGTGCAGCAGATTCGCCGCGATCATCTGCACGCCCAGAACGACGAACGCTCCAAGCCCGACGGTCAGCAGGACGACGCGTGTCTGGTTGCCGGGGCGATAGAGCGAATTGATGCCCTGCCTCAGCGAGAACGACGTGATCCAACGCATCTTCTTCAAAAGGAAAGTGAAAATTCCCGCGGCCGTATAAAGTATCGCCGAGGCGATCGCCGATCCGGCGAGAAAGTAGGCGCCGACCTTGAACGATCCGGCCTGCCAGACGGCAAGAGCCAGAAGCCCGACAAGCATCGTCAGGGCGATCGTCCAACGCGTCCGGTCGAGCCGCGAGATAGTTGTGTTGTTCGCGTCGTGCAGGAGGACCTTCGGCTGTATCGTGCGTATCTGAACTAGCGGCAATGCCGAAAAAAGCAGGGAGACCGCAACGCCTAGAAAAAGCCCTTGCAGAGCGGTCGCAAGCGGTACGCCGAACGACATCTTCGCCGGCAGGCTTTCCGCGAAATTCCATTTTGCGGCGAGCAACGCCGCCTGTCCGAGAAGAATTCCGAAGAGGCTGCCGACAACGCCAAGCGTGAGCATCTGCAGCAGGTAAACACCGATCACGCGCCGCCCGCTGGCTCCGAGACACTTTAAGATCGCGATCGTCTTGCGCTTTTGCTCGACGAACGCTCGTGCGACATTCCAGACGCCGATGCCGCCGAGAACGAGGATCAAAAGGCCCGTTAGCGCGAGGTAATCTTCCATTCGCGTGAACTGTTCGCCGAGATTTTCCTGCTGTTCGCGATAGTTCGCGACCGTTACGGCGTCACCCGAAAGCGCGTCCCGCAGCGCGTTGGTCAAGGCAGTCGGATCCTCCGTCGTCCTGAGCAAAAGATGTCGCCGCACGCGTGCCGTCTGCGCTAATCCCGATGCGTCGAATGCTTTTTTGCTTATGTAAACTCGACCGCCGAAACGCATTCCGCTCGTGCCGCCGGGTTCCTCTGAATAGACGCCGTTTATCTTGAATTCGTCCTCGCCGATCTTGATCTTCTCGCCGACGCTAACCCCTAGATCCTCAGCGGTCAATTGCGAAATTACCGCGCCGTTATTTTCGAGAAGCGACGCGTTGAATCTGCTGCCGTCCGCGAGCCGGAAATCACCGACGAGCGGAAAATTTTCCGTTACGCCCCGCAGATCGACGAACTTTACGGCCTGCTTTGCCGTGTCAGAGGCACGCGCCATCACGTTCGCCGTGATCGTCTCGCTTCTGCCGTCAACTATGCCTGCGGCTTGCACCGCCGCCTCGATCTTTTGGACGACGCTCGGCGAAAGGTCGTTCGTCGAAGAAATATCGATGTCCGCCGTGAGAAGAGCTCGAACGTCCGTTGCGACCACAGCTTTCAGATTCTTTATAAGCGAACGAAGGGCGACGACCGAACCCACGCCGATCGCGATCGCCAAGAACGACACGAGAAGCCGCCGGGATGACGATGGAAGTTCGCGTGCTGTCAATGTAAGGACAAAACTCATTCGCTTTTCGTCTTCTGCGTCATTCCGCCGAAACGACCTTGCCGTCCGAAAGCACGATCCTGCGGTCGGCGCGCGCCGCAAGCTGCTGATCGTGCGTAACCAGCACGAGCGTTACGTTGTTCTTCTCCTGAAGGCCGAGCATCAGCTCGAAGATATGCATCCCGTTCTTCGAATCGAGATTGCCTGTCGGTTCGTCCGCCAGCAGTATCTTCGGCGAGTTCGCGAATGCGCGTGCGATCGCAACCCTCTGCTGTTCGCCGCCCGAAAGCTCGTGCGGATAGTGATGCCCGCGGCTGGCGAGATCGACGCTTTCGAGCAGCATTTCGGCGCGCGCCCTAGAGTTCGGGTGGCCCGCGATCTCCATCGGGATCAGAATATTTTCGAGCGCCGTCAGGCTCGGTATCAGGTGGAACGATTGAAATACGAAGCCGATCTTTTCGCTGCGGATCGCGGCAAGCCGCTCTTCACTTGCTTTCGTAAGCAGCTCGCCATCGACTTCGATCTCGCCGGAAGTTGCCGCGTCCAGCCCCGCGATCAGGCCGAGAAGCGTCGATTTTCCGCTGCCCGAAGCGCCTGTGATCGCGACGAATTCGCCTTGCTCGACGTCGATCGAAACATCGTCGAGTATCGTTAGCTCTAGAGTCCCGGACGGGACGATCTTTGAAACATTCGAGAGAGTTATCATTCGAAAATTTGCGGCCATTCCTATTGTTGTTTCATCTTAGCTTGCACATTTGCAGGCAACAAGTTCCAATAAATTAAGCTCTTAGAGCAATACGATGGCAAGAAAGCTCTTGATCCAAATATCTTCCGGGCTGCTGCTGCTCGCGGCATTTACGCTTCAATTCGGCTGCGGTTCGCAGAACCGTGCGGCCACGCCCGACGACCGCCTGAACAAACCGCTTGCCACGCCGAAAACCGATCAGAACCGCCCGAAGATCATCGCATTCGGCGACAGTCTGACCGCCGGTTTCGGCTTGACCGAGAAAGAATCTTACCCGAATCTGCTCCAGCAGATGTTGCAGCAGGACGGTTTTGATTACGAGGTCATCAACGCCGGTGTTTCGGGCGATACGAGCCTCGGCGGCCTCGAACGCGTCGATTGGGTGCTTGCCGCTCCGAACGTTCGGATAATGATCCTCGAACTCGGCGCCAACGACCTTCTTCGCGGCGGACCGCCCGCAAAAATGAAGGAGAATCTCGAAACGATCATTCAAAAGGCAAACGCGAAGGACGTCCGCATTCTTCTGTGCGGAATGATCGCCCCGCCGACAATGGGCAGCGATTATCAACGCGAATTCAATGCCGTTTTTCCCGAGCTTGCCGCCAAATACAAATTGACGTACCTGCCTTTCTTGCTCGAGAACGTCGCTCTCAAAATGGAACTCAACCAAGCGGACGGCATTCACCCGAACGCCGACGGCGAAAAGATAATGACCGCCAACATCTACGCCGCCCTGAAACCGTTGCTCACTAACGAGCGTTAAGCGATGGGCCGCGCGCATCGCGCAATTTGCTGCGGCATTGGCAAAAAGTGAGGACCAAATGGCAAAAAGACGAACCATGCCTTTGCGAAGAAATAACACGTTCGAAGCTTCACCAAGCATTAACAATGCACCTAAACCGATCATATTCTCCAAAAGTACCCGATGCAACACGCATTGCATCAACAAAAATAAGTATATCACACCTGTCAAGCCCTAAATTACCGAGGAATTGTGAGAAACCGGCTGGCGTAAATAGAACTTGGAATAGGCGTCTAACGTGTGGCTACGTCGAGGAAATTTATGGAATGCCCGAACGCAGAGGATCACAAAAGCCCAACTCTGCGCAAGAGGGCGTCGAATCGCGGGTCGCTTCGCAGGGCATCGAGTTCGGGAGCGACCCTTAGCCAAACCATACCTGAATACCGGTCTTTATAGGCTCGTTCTAAATACTCGAACGCCTTATCGTTGTTGCCTAATTTCGCGTACGCGGTTGCGATGTAATACACATCGGTCGGGCGTTGGTTCCTCAAGTCGGCGGTCCAGTAGCCGTTGTAACCGTCCGCCTTCAAGCCATTTTCGAGAGCTCTTATCATCACCGACGATATTGCAGCTGCTTCGCTGCTTCGATCCTGACGACGCACTTGTTGGTCAACAAGAGCGCTGAAGGCATCAATGGATTCCGCGAACTTGCCTTTCTCACGCAAGCTGATCCTGAGGAATTCGTAGGTTTTGTTGTAGTCGGGATCAAGGTTTTTGGCTTGGAGCAACAGCTCGGTGGCCTTCTCGAAGTTCCGGGCATAATAGAAGCTCAGCGCCCTGTCGGTCCTTATAGGCATCGAGAGCGGATCGAGAGACAAGGCTTTGTCATATTCGGCGAGGCTTTCGTCAAAACGGCCGAGCATACTCAAGAATTCGGCGTACCAGTGGTGCGATGTTGCGTCGTTGGGGTTGAGGTCCAACGCCCGATTGTAGTCAGCTTCGGCTCCGGCCATATCCCATTCGATATAGCATTTGTTTATGGCGAGGACGGCGTAAGCCTCGCCGATCTCATTGTCTATCGCGAGGGCTTTGGTGATCGAGCCCTTGATCAATTCCTGCTTTTCCTCTCTCGAGATGCCTGTAGCCGTAAAGTCTCCGAGTGAATACGCCCTTGCGAGGCCAACATATGCCCTTGCGAAGGTTGGGTCTCGGTCGATTGAAGCACGAAATAGATCGGCAGAACGCCTTATATCGGCCTCCATTCTGCGATTCCAGTAATAGACACCTTTCAAGTACAGGTCGTAGGCCTCAGCATCCTCGGTCAGGCCGATCGCTTCAGGCTTTGCCTGAGGTTGAAGAGACCGCAGCACCGCTTGAGCAAGGTCTTGCTGAATCGCAATGATCTCTGTCGCTTTCCGCTTGTACTCGCGTTGCCACAGCGGCACACCGCCCTGCAGGTCCCACAGCTCGGCGTTAACGACCAGCAGGTCACCATCCCTCTTGATCGCCCCGATCACGACCGAACCAACGTGCAACTCATCGCGGATGGCCGTAAGTTCCGATGACCGATCTTTGTATTTGAATGAGGAGTTTCGGTCGATCACGCGAAGTCCATGCACTCTTGAGAGATTCGCGATCAAATAATCGGAAAAACCCGAAGCGAGATAAGCACTTTCTTCATCCGGGTTCAAAAAGGGAAGTATCGCAACAGAATCGAACTTCGTGGCGGAAGGGATGTCGGCAGCGAGTCCCTTCTGCTGCCAAAGTTTCTTGTAGCCAAAGGCTCCTGCTAGCACAACAACGAGCAGGAGGAACAAAGGGGCAGTTACCGGGAACCGATGGAAAATTTGTGTGATGGCCGCAAAAATGGTCGATGACCTAGCATTTGGGGATTCGGCAGAGTCCGATCCCACGGTCGCTTCGCTCTCTTGCACAGTCGGCGCGGAGGTTATACGCTCGACTTCTTCGATAAATCGATAGCCCTTTCGCGGGAGAGTTTCTATGTAGCGAGCTTGCTTGGCATTGTCGCCCAAGAGCTTTCGCAATCCGGTGATCGCAACCGTGAGGTTGTTGTCTTCAACAAAGCTACCCGCCCAAACACTATCAAAAAAATCCTGCTTGCTGAGGATCTCGCCTTGCCGCTCGACAAACAGAGTGAGTACCTGGAGCATCCGACGGTTTACATTAAGCGTTTTCCCATTTCGACGCAGGACATCTTGGCACAGGTCAAGCTCGTACTCGCAAAAACGATATACGTTTGCCGATTCCACGTTACGTTCAGCGGGTTCGGATGCCATCTCTCAGTTCTGAAATGCAGGTAATCTTATAACAAATTTGAAATTTAGCCAAGATTTAGCAGCGATTTAATTACTTCCAATTCTGTATCTTCTAGGGTTTGCCGATATAGCGAAACGATCTTGCGACCAATACATCTGCGATTGATCGCTGGCTCCTGCAACGAGGCTCGAAATAAATGGAAATGGAGGAAGACGAGTGATGAGAAAAGTGATGAGAAAGCTAACCTTTAACAACTTAGCCATATTTGCGATGGTATTGACGTTCACAGGTGTAACCGTTGGCCAAGTTTTGAAGGCCGACTATCAGTTCCAAGGGAACCTGAACAGCTCCGTAGCCGGAGCTCCGGCGCTATCGCATTTAACGTTCAATAGTCAGGTCAATTCATTCGGAGTTGACACAATTGACGGGTTTTCAAGGCAGGTAATGAATTTTCCGACCAATAACGGCGTGGCGATCAGCAGCCTAATTGGCGTTGTTCCGGATAATAACTTCACGATGGTGATGCTCTTCAAGATGGGAGCTATGAGTGGGCGGAGACGCTTACTCGACATTTCCGGTGGAACCCTTCCTGATGAGGGGGGATTTCTACTTGACGGCCGAATTGAAGGAGAGAGTCTTTCGACACCGCCGGTAACCACCGGCACTTATTTCCAAGTCGTCGTGATCCGCGACGGCAGCGGCACCCTTAGGGCGTACCGTGACGGAATTCTTAGGCTGACTCAACCGGATGGGGGTTCGCCGCTCCCTGCCGGTTTTCGTTTCTTCCAGGACTACATAAACAATCCGGTTCTGGCATCGGCGGGCTCGATAGCGCGCCTTCGGCTCTTTGACAGCGCCATGACCGACGCGCAGGTTGCGGCGTTAGACCGTGTTCCGGAGAGCGTGACGGGCAATATGCCGCTATTAATCTTTTCAAATCGATTCGGCTATCCGAACACGTTCAGGATGAATATTGACGGCACCTCACAGCATCGGCTTAGCAGCTGGAGCGGTATCGCGATGCTCGGCAGGTTTTCACCCGACGGCACTAAGATCGTCTATCAGGCCCGCATCAACACTAGCGTGCCGATGAGCATTTGGATCTCAAACGCCGATGGAAGCAACCCCGTGCAGTTAACGAATACGGCGTCGGTCGATCAATTTCCGTCATGGCGCCCAGATGGGCAAAAGATCATCTTTTCGAGATGTACACCACCGACCTGCGATATCTACACGATGAACCCTGACGGGACTGGTGTGGTACCGCTTACCGCCGCCAATACCGCAAATTCGGAGGAATTTCCGCGCTACACGCCGGATGGCACCAAGATCGTATTCGCGTGCAGTCTTGCCTCAAACAACCTTCAGCTTTGTACGGCAAATGCGGATGGTACGAACCGCGTCCAAATCACCAATGTTGCGGCGCCGATAATTCACCGGAATCTGGATATCTCACCAAACGGCACGAAAATTGTATGCATTCGCGGAACGGATCCGAGCACCAACCGGATCACGATAATGAATCTGGACGGGTCACAGCCATCACAGTTAAATTTAGCGAACAGTATTGACACGCCCGTTTGGTCGCCCGACGGGACAAAACTCGCCTATGCCAGGATCGGTATCGGCAATACGCGGGAGGTATATATTTCGAACGCCGATGGTTCGTCGGAGACGCGACTGACGTTCAACTCTGCCGACGACACGGTTTCAGACTGGTATCGTCCATCGACACGTCGCACTCAGTTCGATTTTGACGGCGACGGCAAGGCGGATCAGACCGTCTTTCGCCCATCTTCAAGTGTTTGGTACGGGTTGAACTCGACCATCGGCTTTTCAGCGATTCAGTTCGGCGTTTCCACGGACGAGATCGTGCCGGCCGATCTCGACGGCGACGGGAAAACGGACATCGCGGTATTTCGGAACGGCGTCTGGTATTGGCTCAACAGTTCGAACAACAGTTTCAACGCCGTCCAATTCGGCATTGCGGGCGACATTCCCGTCCCGGCGGACTACACCGGGGACGGTCGCAGCGAATTAGCGATTTATCGGAACGGCGTGTGGCATATGTTCGACCTGACGAGTAGCAGTTACCAAGCGGTTCAATTCGGCCTCGCTGGAGATAAACCCGTCAGTGCGGATTTCGACGGTGACGGCAAAGTTGATCAGTCGGTCTATCGTGCCGGTCTTTGGTATATGCTTCGCTCGACTGCAGGTTTCGGGGTCGTTCAATTCGGCCTTGCCGCTGACATACCGACCGTCGGGGACTTCGACGGGGATGGAAAGGCGGATCAGGCTGTTTATCGCTCTGGCATCTGGTATATCTTGGGGAGCCAAGCAGGATTTTCCGCGATTCAGTTCGGAATATCTACAGACCTGCCGTCGGCAGCGGATTTTGATGGCGACGGCAAGACCGATGTCGCCGTATTTCGCGACGGCCTTTGGTATATGCAGCGTTCGACTGCCGGTTTTGGAGTGGTCCAATTCGGGTCTGTCGGTGATAAACCGGCTCCGAACGCCTTTATCCGCTGATGATGGCCGGCCCACCGATTCCGGGTGGCGAACGGTCTTGAATCGGCCGCTCACGGCATCGTGAGTGCGGACTTACCACGCAGTTCGGGTTCGATGCCGTCGGCGTGCCTTCACTTTTGATGAGCGAGACAATAGAATTCATATCTGAAGATGAATAGTCTCGTTTTTTCAAATATGCTGCATCGGCCGGCGCGTACGGCAGTGAGCATCATCGGCATCGGAGTCGGCATTTTGCTGATCGTTTTTACTGTGGGCCTCGCGAACGGCAGTTTGCGCGAGCGTGCTAAGCGCGAGGCTAACATCGGCGCCGAAATAATGGTGCGTCCATCGGGGAGTTTGGGCTGGAGCGGTTCGGAGACGCCTCGACTTTCGGTTTCGCTCGCCGGCGAGATCGAGAAGGTCGAAGGCGTTGACCGCGCGATCCCGATCATCCAGACGAGCGTCTCTGCAAAGGATTCCAATACGGGCAGCCGAATTCTCGAAGGCGTCGATCTTGACAGCTACTCACAGGTTTCGGGCCTAACGATCGTCAAAGGGCGGGCCTTCACGCCGGGCAGCGACGAGGCCGTGTGCGACGCGGCATTTTTCGCGCAAAAGGAACTCACTATCGGCGGCACGACAGAATTGTTCGGAAGGCCGTTCACGCTCGTCGGCATTTACGAACCGAGCGTCGGCGCACGCATAAAGATCCCGCTTGGGACGATGCAGAAGCAGTTGGACGGCGAAGGACGTGCGACCGCGCTGCTCGTAAAGCTAAAGCCCGGCCAGAGCGTTGACGCCATCGGCGAGAAGATACACAACGAATTCCCGAATACTCAGATCCTGCTTACTCGCGATCTCGAAGAACTTTATATGCAGGGCGTTCCCGCGTTGAATGTCTTTTTGAACGTCGTCATCGGTATCGCGGGCTTTATCTCCGCCCTCATAATCCTGCTTACGATGTACACGACCGTGAGCGAAAGGACGCGGCAGATCGGCGTGCTGAAATCCTTGGGAATGTCGAATTTTACGATCGGCTGGACGATAGTTCAGGAAGCGCTTCTGATCGCTCTCGGCGGGATAATCTTCGGTGTCATTGCGACGATAATATTGAGCGTCGCCCTCACGAAATGGACGACGCTCACGGTTCAGATCGAGCCGAAAGTGGTCGCGGGAATATTGGTCGTCGGCCTCTTGAGCAGTCTCGTCGGAGCGCTCTATCCCGGACTCAAGGCCGCTCGGCTCGATGCGGTCGAAGCCCTTAGTTTCGAATAACTTACGAGATCATAGAGAAGAGTCTTGCGAGGCCTTTCTCGACGTCGGCATCCAAATGCACACGCAGAAGTCTGCGTCCGCGGTCGGCGAGAACCTGAAAATCCCCGCGTGCCTGTGCGTCTTTAACGACCCCGAAAGTATATTTCTGACCCGGCACATCAATGTCTGACGCGTCATCGGCAGTGATCTGCAGGAACACGCCGTTGTTGCCGCCGCCTTTGTAAGCTTGGCCGGTCGAATGAAGGAATCGCGGCCCGAAGCCGAGACACGTCGCGGCGTGCGTGCTGCGCAGGGCCTTTTCGCGTATCGCCTGCAAGTGCTGCTCGTTGGTCGAACTCATTTCGATGAAAGCGAGCAGTCCGAAGTAATCGCCTTTGCCGACCGTATCAAAATGCGCGGCAAGCAAGGATGCGACGGTCTTCTCGGTTACCGCGTCGGCGAGCCTGGCTGCGTATTCTGACGGCGCGAAAAGGCTGAATCCATCGCCGACGAAGAACGGAGCTTCGTCGGGCAATTGCCCCGTCTTTTCGTACTCGTCGGTGAGTTCGCGCGCCGCAACCTTTGCGGATTCGACGTCAGGCTGGTTGAACGGATTGATGCCCATGATCGAACCTGCGACGGCGGTCGCAAATTCCCAGCGGAAAAATTCCTGGCCGAGCATTTCGGCAGTGTCGATCCCGATGCGGATCGACGGATGGCCGAACGCCGAGAATTCGTTGTATTGTGCGTCGAGATTTGCGTCCGCGTTCGGGCCGATGAACGCAAATACGCGGTCCTTGCCGTAAACAGAAACCTCTTCGAGCGGTTCGCGATCGACAGGAATTATCGCGACGCCGTGCTTGCCTGTCGATTCGGCGATGAGTTGTTCTAGCCATGCCCCGAGGTCATAAAATTCCGGCGAGAGATGAAGCGTAAGTTTATCCCGCCCGTTGCGTTGACAGACGCCGAGGAGCACACCGAGTTCGGCTCCGGGATTTCCGGCGACGTTCTCACTGCGGCAAGCCTGCGTCATCGTTTCGCTGTGCATAAGGAATGCTTCGACGTCGATGCCCATACTTGCCGCCGCCGTCATTCCAAATGCGGAAAGTGCCGAGAAGCGGCCGCCGATCGAAGGCTTTCCGGAGAAGATATGTCGAAAGCCGTCCTGTTTCGCAAGCTTTTCGAGTTTTGAACCGGGATCGGTGATCGCGACGAACTGACGCCCGGCATTCTCGCGGCCCTTGCGACTTGCGACGATGTCGAAAAAATATTGCAGGAAGCAGTTTGGTTCGAGCGTCGAACCCGATTTACTCGCGACGATAAAGAGCGTGTTGTCGATGTCGATAATTGATTCGACAGCCTTTATGCGGGCGGGAACTGTCGAGTCCAGGATGTGAAAATTCGTCCTTCCGAACGTGATTCCGAGCACCTCAGGGCAAAGCGACGATCCGCCCATTCCCATCAGGAGAACGTCCTTGAAGCCCGCAGCTTCAATGTCCTTGTGAAAGTCCTTGTAGAGCGATACGCGATCCAGCTCTTCTTTGGCGATATCAAGCCAACCGAGCCAATCCGCCTCGTCCTCGTTCTGCCAAACTGCGGCATCTTTTTGCCATATGCGGGCGATCTTTTGCTCGTCGTTCCAAGTTTTCGTTTCTTTCTCGATCTTTTCGTTAAGGTCGGCAGGAAAGGAGATCTTTATCGTGTTGAGTGTCATAATTCTTTACCTTTGTTCGAGCCAATCAAGCAGCATTTTTTCCTGTAGATGGAACGCGTGTTCAGGGCGCGTATTCCGCGTCATCGGCAGTTTGAAAAAAACCGAAAGCTGCTCCTGTATGCCAAATTCGCCGCGCTCGCGTGCGAGGTCAAGACAGCGTGCGATATCGATCGCAAGCGGCGCCGCGAGGATCGAATCCCGACAAAGGAAATTCACCTTTATCTGCATTCGCCGGCCCAAAAAGCCGCTCACGTCAATATTGTCCCACGCCTCTTTGTTGTCGCCGCGCGGGCGATAATATCGGATATCGACGAGATGATCCTCGACCTCGTAGCCGAGCATATCGTCGAGGACGCTTGATTTTGTGCGAATTTTCGACGCGAGCGAATCGTCGTTCGAAAGGGCGAGCCCGTCGCGATTTCCGAGGATGTTGGTCGAATACCAACCGTCGATGTGCAATGCCCGCGAGCGAAGAGCCGGGGCGAGCACGGTCTTGATGAACGTCTGGCCGGTCTTGCCGTCTTTGCCCGCGAGCGGTACTTTTTTCGCGTCAGCAAACTCGATCAGCGCAGGGATATCTGCCGCCACGGAAGGCGTAAAATTCGCATACGGAACGCCTTCTGCGAGAGCGGCGTAAGCATAGAGCATCGCCGGCGAGATGTCGGCCGCGTTCTCGTCGATCGCCTTTTCGAAAGCCGGAAGCGAAGAAAACATTGCATTGTTCGGGTCGGTGAGAGCTTCGGTCGAGGCGAGATTCACGACGCAGACGGCATCGCATTGGGCGCGGAATTCGCGAAGGTCCGCGCGAACCTGCTCGACCGCATCGCGTAATTTTGCAAGCGAAATAACATTCGTTCCGCTGATGTTAGAGAGAAAACGCGTGTCGGCGATCGCGGGCCACGGGCGTTTTTCGGCGAGTGCGGACGAGACGGCAGCGAATTGTTTCAGAGTTAGAACTTCGTGGTTCTCGGCAGCCGTAGCAAGGTCGTTGTCAAAAAGATCCCAACCCGCGAACTCGATCTCAGTGTAATCCGCTAGTCGTTCAAACCCGGCAAGCGGTAATCCCGTCGTATCGATAGCATTCTGACGCAGCAATTCGACGCCGGCTGCCATCGTGGTTCCAACCGCACCGCCGATGCCGACAACAGCGACGCCAAGTTTCCGTTTCGCCATAAGTATCTAGTTTATACCACGGCGCATTGGGGTTACAATTTCGAGCGGGTCAGTCGATCGGGCGAAGTTTTGCGAGTTCTCGTTTTAGGAGCTTGCCGGTCGGCCCTTTTGGGATGTCGTCGAGGAAATGTATGCGTTTAGGGCACTTATAGTCCGCGAGGTGCTCGCGGCAAAAGTCGATCAGCTCGGATTCGCTTGCGTTCTGTCCTTCACGCAGCACGACAAAAGCTTCAACTTCCTCGCCGTAAAGGTCATCCGGCACGCCGATCGCCGCTGCCGATGCAATGGCAGGATGCGTGAAGAGAAGTTCGTCGATCTCTCGCGGATAAATGTTTTCGCCGCCGCGGATCACCATGTCCGATTTGCGGTCGGCGATGAAATAGAATCCTTCAGCATCTCGATAGCCGATGTCGCCCGTGTGAAACCAACCGCCGTCGAATGCCTTCGCTGTCGCTTCAGGGTTCTTGAAATAGCCTCGAAAGATATTCGGTCCGCGAAGGACGATCTCGCCGAGTTCGCCGTTGCCGACCGGTTCGTTATATTCATTCCAGACGGCCATTTCGTTCCCTATCGGCAAACCGCAAGACCCCGGACGACGCTGCTTTGTCGGTGGATTGAACGTCGAGCGGCAAGTTGATTCGCTAAGGCCGTAGCCTTCGACGACAAGGCAGTTGAAAATCTCCTCGAAGCGATTCAAGACCTCGGCCGGAACGGGCGCCGAACCGCACATCGCAAAACGCAGGGACGCGGACGGTATCTTCGCGGCCTCTTTTTCTTGCTGCTCACCGCTAGCCAACAACATCGAGAGCATTGTCGCGACCGATCCGAACGACGTGATCTTGTATTTCTCGATGATTCCCCAGAAACGCGAAGCGGAAAATTTCGGGCTGACGACCGTCGAACCTCCGGCGTATAGAGCACTCATCGTCGTAACTGACACAGCGTTCATATGAAAGAGCGGCATCACGCTCAGTAGTCGATCATCTGGACCGAACTCGAGCCATTCGACGATCTGGCGTGCGTTCGCGACGAGGTTTTCGTGCGTGAGAAGACAGCCTTTCGGCTTGCCTGTGGTGCCGGAAGTATAGATGATCACGGCATCGTCGCTTGCTTCGATCTCGCACGCTGAAAGTTCGTTCTCCGATGCAGTCGCAACTGCCTCGACGTCGTCGAAAACGATCTGTTCGGGAGAACTGCGGCCTTCAAGTTTGGAAAGAAATTCGCTCGAGACAAGCAGGAGTTTTGATTCGGAATTAGCGAGCGTCCACTCGATCTCTTCGGATTTAAGGAGCGAATTGATCGGCCCGGCGATCGCGCCGAGCGTCCAGCACGCAAAATACGCGACGATGTATTCGGCGGAATTCGGCAGCAAAAGGCTCACAACGTCGCCTTTCTTGATACCGCGTGAATCGAGCAACATCGCGGTGCGCTTCACCTGCCGCAGAAAGGCGTCGTAGCTGAACTCACGTCCGTCGGCCTCCGAGATCAAGAACGTCTTTTCGCCGTGCTCTAACACTCGTGTCTGCAATAGGTTACGGATGTTTTCGTTGCGTTCGGCCATCTTTTGATATAAGGTTAGCATTAAATCATATGACCATCTATCGTAGCTACATAGCGGGGAAGTGGATCGACTCCGCTTCGGGGAAACGTGTGCCGAATATCAACCCGGCGGACACGCGGGACATCATCGGCGAGAGCGAGCAAGCGACCCGCGAAGAGACGCGCCAAGCGATCGAAGCGGCTTACTCTGCGTTCAAAGATTGGCGGCGTACGCCGGCTCCGGCTCGCGGCCGAATTTTGATGCGCGCCATGCGTCTGCTTGAGGACAACAAGGAAGAACTTGCTCAGTTGCTGACGCGTGAAGAGGGCAAGACGATCTCGGAGGCTCGCGGTGAAGTAACGCGCGGCACGAATGTTGTTGAATTCTGCGCCGGCGAAACCCGCCGCAATAACGGCGAGACGATCGCGAGCGAACTTCCTGCGAACTTTGCCTACACGATCAAGCAGCCGCACGGAGTTGTCGGCCTGATCACGCCGTGGAATTTTCCGATCGCGATCCCGCTGTGGAAGATCGCGCCGGCGCTTGCCGCCGGCAATACGATCGTCTTCAAACCGGCGACGAACACGCCTTCGACGGCAGTTCGTCTGATGGAGATTTTTACGGAGGCGGGAGTCCCGGCGGGAGTGATGAATCTCGTCCTTGGTTCGGGGAGCGACGTTGGCGAAGAGATCGCAAGTCATGCAGCGGTGCGCGCCATTTCGTTTACCGGTTCGACCGAGATCGGCCTAAAACTCTACGAACAGATCGCACGGCGCGGCATTCCGTTCCAGGCGGAGATGGGCGGCAAGAACCCCGTCGTCGTCCTAGAAGATTGCGATATCGATCTTGCCGTCGAACACACCGCATCGGGCGCATTCGGCTCGACAGGCCAGCGTTGCACTGCGGGAAGCCGGGCGATCGTGCAAAGTTCGATCGCGGATGAATTCGTCGAGAAGATCGTCAAGCGGGCGAAGGCATACAAGCTCGGCGCCGGTGCCGATCCATCGACGGATATCGGGCCGAGCGTCGATGAGCATCAATTCAACACCGTTCTCAAGTATATGGAGATCGGAAAAGAGGATGGAGCGACGCTGCTTGCGGGCGGCGGACGCGCCTCAGGCGAAGGCCTCGAGTACGGGTACTTTGTCGAGCCCACGGTTTTTGACAACGTAACTGCGGATATGCGAATCGCCCGCGAAGAGATCTTCGGCCCGGTCTTAGGTATCTTTCGCGCACAGGATCTCGACGAAGCGCTAACGCTCGCGAACGACACGGAATACGGCCTTTCGTCTTCTATTTTCTCGAATGATTACAACAGCGTTACGCGCTTCGTTGAAGAGATCGAGAGCGGAATGACCCACATAAATTCCCCGACGACCGGCGGTGAGGCCCACATTCCTTTCGGCGGAATAAAATCGAGCGGTATCGGCCCTCGCGAACAAGGCAGCACATCGCTCGATTTCTATTCCGAAATGAAGGTCGTTTACGTCGATGCGACAGGGAAAAAACGCGAAAGTAATATATACTAGCCGTCGTAGTTTTGACTCAAACTCTTAGGTAAGAAAAAACAAGCGGAATTATCCCGATGCGATCATTGATTAAATTGAGGTCATTCACGCGAGCGACGTAATGCCCTGGCGTATTTCTACCGCGCTGACATTTGCAAAAGAATTGTGAAAGACAACGAAGCCCGTTTCCACGGGCTTTTCTCTCGGTAACCGCACGCTTGACCAGAAACCGCGAAATTGTAGTAGAATGATTTACCCATTTTCGCGTTCTTTGTTTTGGTAATGAGCGAAGTCGAACCGATGGCAGAACACCCAGACACGCATGGTCGACCTGCGCGATTGTCTCTCAAACGCCGCGCGTTCTTTGTTGCAGGTATCTTGCTGATCGTTGTCGCTGCGATCATCCGTTCTTCGATCACGACAAGCCTCCAACCTCTCAGAAATCCGGGAATTGAATAGGTAGCAGAATTATGACAGCCGAAACAAAAACGTCCCTAATGTCCGCGATCGACAAGCATCGTGAATTTCTCTTTCCCGCCGTCGCGATGTATTACCGGGAGCCGATCGCGCTTGTGAAAGGCGAGGGTGAATACGTTTGGGATGCGGACGGCAATCGATATCTCGATGCGTTCGGCGGCGTACTGACCGTCAGTGTCGGGCATGCTAACCCGGACGTAAATGCCGTGATCATCGAGCAGACAAGGACGTTGCAGCATACCTCGGCGCTTTATGCGAACGGGCCTCAATCCGCCCTCGCGGAAAAGCTTGCCGAGATCGCACCCGGAGACCTTAAGAAATCCTTCTTCACGTCTAGCGGCACCGAGGCCGATGATACCGCGATAATGGCGGCGAAACTTGCTACGGGCCGAAGCGAGATCGTCGTCCTTCGTCATAGCTATTCGGGGCGAAGTGCGACCGCGTTGTCGAGCGTCGGCCATTCGTCATGGCGTCCGATCGCTTCGCAGGTCGCGGGAATCGTCCACGCGCGCGCGCCGTACTGCTATCGCTGCCCGTGGAAAATGACGCCCGACAATTGCGGTGCGGCCTGCGCTGAGGATGTCAAAGACGTCATCGAAACAACGACGACCGGCGAGATCGCCGCATTTATGGCCGAGCCGATAATGGGCGTCGGCGGATTCATTGTGCCGCCCGACGGATATTTCGAACGTGTTGAAGAGATCACGCGCAAACACGGCGGATTATTCATCGCCGACGAAGTTCAAACCGCCTGGGGACGAACCGGCGACAAATGGTTCGGAATCGAGCATACGGGCGTTAAGCCCGACATCATCACGTCGGCAAAGGGAATGGGCAACGGCGTTCCCATCGGTTGGACGATCGCGACCGCTGAGGTTGCCGACAAATTCCCGGGCCTCACGTTCGCAACCTTCGGCGGCAATCCCGTTTCGATGGCGGCGGGCCTCGCGGTGATAAAATTCATTGAGAATAACGACCTTCTGACCAACACTCGCGTTGTCGGTGATTATTTCCGCGGACGACTCGAAGAGCTAAAGGAAAAACACGCGATCATCGGCGACGTTCGGGGACGCGGCCTTATGCAGGGCATAGAACTCGTTAAAGACCGTGAGACGAAAGAACCTGCCGCCGACGCCGTGCTAAAGGTTTTCGAAGAAACGAAACGCCAAGGCGTTCTCATCGGCAAAGGCGGCCTTTACGGCAACGTTATCCGCACCGGAATGATGCTGAATTCGACAAAGGACAACGTCGATGAACTCATCGCCGCCCTCGATGCGGGCTTTGCGTTGTGTTAAGAAGTGACTTGACTAAGTTGGTCGAGTGTGGTTACTCTTCGCCTATGAAAGTAAAGCGGGCAAATATTGGAGATTTGAAAACAAATTTGAGCCTTTATGTGAAAGGTGTAAAAAGCGGCGGGAAGGTTCTGATAACGGAGCGAAACGTGCCGGTTGCGAAGATCGTCCCGCTCGATGACGATGACCTATACGAGAACGAGGAAGAGCAACTTATCGCCGAAGGCATCCTAAGCCCGCCGCGCAGTATTGAGCCGCTGCCGGACGATTTCTGGGATGACGATGGTCTTCCTAATGTGCCGCTTTCAAAGATCCTGGACGTGATCAGAGAGGACCGAGATGCCCGCTGAAGTTGCGTTTTGGGACACGAGCGCGATCATACCGCTTTTCTGCAATCAAGTGACTTCGATCGAGACGCGTCGCGTTCGGCAAAAATTCAACGAGCTTGCGATATGGTGGGGAACTCATGTCGAAGTTTACAGCGGAGTAAACAGACTTCTCCGAGAAAGAGCTATTTCGCGGGATCAGTCGCAGGCATCACTCGCAAAATGGAATATGGCTTATTCGATCTCGCGAATCGTGCAGCCAGAGGATAAGGTACTTCAACTTGCTATCCAGTTAACTTGTGATCGCAACATTCGAGCCCTTGATGCCTTTCAACTTGCGGCCGCACTCGCGTGGTGCAGAGAAAAGCCGCGAAACCGGCCATTCGTCTGCGCCGATAAACGGCTCGGCGATGCCGCAAACGATGCGGGATTTAAGGTAGTTTCCTTGTTGTGATCGGCAAGCGAATGATTGATCACATGGAAACCGAAGTATTGAGGATCGATATGACAGCAGCTTCAAATTCAAAATTCTCCCGACGCGAATTTGTGGCAGGTGCCGCAGGAATCGCGTTGGCCACGCAATATGATGGACTCGCGGCGACGGTTCAATCTGAACGTCCGAATATTTTATTCATCCTTGCCGACGATATGGGATGGGGCGATCTAAGCTGTTATGGGCGCCCTGATTATAAAACTCCTAATCTCGACAGGCTCGCGAGCGAAGGCGTGAAATTTACGAACGCATATTCCGCCGCGCCGGTCTGTACGCCGACGCGTGTCGGTTTTATGACCGGGCGATATCCCGCGCGCCTTCCAGTCGGGATGGAAGAGCCGATCCACGAACGCAGCGAGCTTGGCGAGAAGATCAAACTAATTGGCATTCCCCACGAGCACCCAACGGTTGCGTCGATCATTAAATCGGCGGGCTACAACACGGCCCTGATCGGCAAATGGCATCTTGGATATTTGCCTTATTTCGGGCCGCTGAAGTCGGGGTTTGATGAGTTTTTTGGCAACATGAGCGGCGCGGTCGATCATTTTACTCATAAGGATATGACCGAGAATCTGGATCTTTTCGAAGACGAAGTGCCGGTCGAAAAGATCGGCTATATGACAGATCTCCTCACCGAACGTGCGATCGAATATCTTCGCCGGCGACACACAAAGCCATTCTATCTTAGCCTGCACTACACTGCTCCGCATTGGCCGTGGGAAGGCCCGAAAGACAAAGCGTTTAGCGATGCAATTGAATACGGTCCGGCCGGATTTCGCTCCGGCGGTTCGATAAAGGTCTATGGCGAAATGATGAAGAGCCTCGACACGGGCGTCGGCCGTGTGCTTCAGGCACTTAAAGCGTCCGGCCTCGAACGAAACACTCTTGTTATATTCACAAGCGACAATGGCGGCGAGCGTTTTTCTTATGAATGGCCTTTCATCGGGCAAAAAATGGATCTTCATGAGGGCGGTGTTCGTGTTGCGGCGATCGTTCGCTGGCCGGGCGTGACAACCGCAGGGAAGATCAGCGACCAGGCCGTGATCACAATGGATTGGACCGCCACAATGATCGCCGCCGCCGGAGCAAAACCCGACCGGGAATATCCGCTCGACGGTGAGGATATGGCCGATCTGCTAAGAGGAAAGCGGGCGAGGTTCGACAGAACCTTCTTTTGGCGAACAAAGCGCCAAGGCGCGTTGCGAAACGGCAAATGGAAATACATCCGCGAAGGTAAAAACGAATTTCTCCACGATCTTTCCGTCGATGAACGCGAGCAGGCAAATTTTAGCACTGCCGAACCAAAGACCCTCGCACAGCTTCGCCTGAAATTCAATGAATGGGAGAGCCAAATGCCGCAGTATCCAAAGTGAAAAATCCTTTCTGGCTCTCCGGAACATTTGCTGAAAAAGCCGCCACCGAAAAACATAGTATAGTCTAAAGACATTTTAGGTAGATATTGGAGACGATAGAATGAAGAAAGTTTTCCTAGGGTTGGTTTTTCTAATGTTTGTTTCAAGTGTTTCATTTGCGCAGAGTTCGGCGAAGAGTATCGTCGGGAAAGATCATTGGGCGGTGAGCAATGGGCTGAAGATCTATCTCTGGGAAAAATACCAGAAGGGCTTTGAAAAGACGTTCGCAAAGAACAGGAAGATCGTGCTGCTCGTTCACGGTGCGACGTGGACGGGGCGGCCGGATTTTGACCTGCAGATACGTGATTATTCGCTGATGGATTTCCTTGCGAAGCACGGCTATGACGTTTGGGCGATCGACATTCACGGCTATGGTCGTTCGGAAAAAACGGACAAAGATTGGTCCGATACGGAATCGGCGTCGGGCGACATCAACGCGGCCGTTGACTACATTTCGAAGCTTCGCGGCGCCCGCAAGATCTCGGTCCTCGGCTGGTCTTGGGGAACACAAACCACCGGTCTGTTCACGATGAAACATCCCGAAAAGGTCGAGAAGCTGATCTTGTTCGCAATGCCGTGGGGACGTAAGTCTCTACCGGCTTCGCCGCAGCTGCCAAAGGATCAATATCGTATCAACGACGAGAAGGCGGCTCGTTCGGATTTTATCGCGGGTCAGTACGAAGAGGATGTCGTCGCTCTGTATGTTAAGGAAGCCTTGGCCGAGGCTCCTAGGTCGCCGAACGGTGTAAGGGTCGATGGAATGACAAAGCTCACGATACTCATACCCGAGGAGATCAAAGTACCGACGCTCATCATCCACCCGGAAAAGGACTTTGTTGCAAATGAGGCGAATACGCTGGAGTTCTTCTCAAGACTTGGCACGAAATACAAGAGCTACGCGGCACTGCCCGATGGCGGCCACGCGATCTTGCTCGAGAAAAATTATCGAAAATTCCAGGACGTAGTCCTTGGCTTCCTAGATCAGCAATGACAGCCGAGAAAAAGCTAAAGCCCGCCAAGAATTTTGAGTCACCGGAGAACTATATATTTTCTCCGGTGACTCATTTGGTTGGCGAAACTATACGTGGCCGTTAACGCTTCGGTTCGAGTATTATCTGTCGCGAGAGCCGATTGCCCACGACCTCTCGGATCTGAAGACGGTCGCGATAGCCCTGCATTTGTTTCGCGTCGTTGCCAACCAGGGTTTGATTCAGCTCGTCAGCTTTCGTTTGATTCGCTTCGTAGGTGGCGAGATCCTTATATTCGGTCATAAGCAGCATATTCCAGTCGGCCACGCTGTGTGCCTCGGTCTCGATCACCATATACGAAAGGATCTGCCCGTCCTTTTTCAAAGCTTCCTGCTGTTTTTTCCATTCGGTGGCGATGTAGCTCTTGTAGGCATTCTGCATACCCGGTTTGATCTGAATCACGCCGATGACCCACACCGAACCGTTTTGAAACGGTCGATTGACCTGTGCGGAAGCAACGATGCTGAGCGTGAGCATCATGGCGAAGAGTGAACAAAGTAAAGTTAATTGGCGTTTCATGTTGGTCTCCTGTTTTTTTGGTTTATGCAAAGAAAAATGTAATGCGGCCGACCGCTGCGGACCTTGTCTCTTTTCAAGCGGCGGCCGCGCGATTCGTGAAAGAAGATCTATGGCATCGGAGTTCCCTGCGATGACCATACTTGCCAGCGGCCGTCCCGTTTGATCCAAACGTCCGTGTAGCGGATCTTGGTATCAAGTGCCTTGCCCTTAGCGTCCGTGCCTTTTGTTCGAAAAACGCCGGTGACGATCGCCGTCCTGCCGTCGATACGAATGTTCATATTGGTCGTCTCGGCCAACTCCAGCTTGGCTCCGCTATCAACCGTGTCGGCGATATCTTCAGGCTTGTTCATCAGACGTCCGCTGCTGCCGCTTATGCTTGAGAAATCTGCGGCGTAATTTTTCTCGAACAAAGAGCGATCTTGTTTCGCGATCGCATCGTTGTAGTCCTGTTCGAGATACCACAGAACGTCAGAGTCGTCGAGGCCGCTTCCGGCATTGCTGACGACCTGCCATTTGCCGCCGCGTCTCTCGAGGAAATGCACGCTGCGTGAGTAGAATGTCTCGGGCTTTCCTCCCTCGCCTACCGGCGTCCAAACTGTGTTGCGATGCGTGACGGTCGCCGAATTCGCGGTGCAGGTGATCAAGTAATGGTCATAGGTCGTCTTCTCCGCTTCAGCCGGGTTGGCTTTGTTTCGTTCGGCGGCTCTCACCGCGTTGTCGATGGCGGCATCCTTGCCCTGCATCGCGGGCAATCCTGCGAAGTCGTCCGCGTAGATACTCGTCAGAGCGGCACGGTCGCCGGCTATGGTCGCCGTGCCCCAAGCGTGGTCAAAAGCTTCGAGTGCCTTTTTGTCTGCGGAGCTGCATTGGCCAAAGCCATATCCGGCGGCACCGAGCGTTAAAATGAGCGATACGAGGATGCGTTTCATTGTCTTTCTCCTGTTCTCCTAAACTGAGTGCAAAAGGCAGCGAGTTCTGTCAAAGTGCGTCCGCTTCACTCGTTTCAAGCGGCTGCATTGCCTTTTTTAGTCGTTCTATATGCCTAAACGAGAATCCCTGGACAAAAAAGGGCAAGCGAACTAGAAATACTTCTAATCTTGAGAGTTTTGTTCTATAATCAGCCAAGAATTTTCCATCTGAAAAGAATGCAAAGCGGTGATTCGCACGAAATTTCGCTTCTGCTGGTTGACTGGGGCAACGGAGATGAACTTGCCCTAGAGCGGTTGATGCCGCTTGTTTATGAGGAGTTGCGGCAAATGGCAAAGCGCTATATGAGCCGGCAATCCGCAGGACACACCCTCCAAACGACCGAGTTGATTCACGAAACTTACCTCAAGCTTGCAAAACAGGATGAGCGGAATTGGCAAAATCGGGCGCACTTTTTTGGCGTCGCCGCCAAAGCCATGCGGCATATTCTGGTGGATCACGCCCGTTCTAAACACAGCCAGAAACGCGGAGGTTGGCAGGAGCGGATCACGCTTGCTGACGATGCCGTATCGACAAGGAGCAATTCAAAGGAGATCGTCGCGCTCGACGACGCCCTCAAGAACCTCGAGCAGATCGACGTACGCCGAAGCCGCGTCGTCGAGTTGAAGTTCTTCGGCGGCTTGACGATGGACGAGATCGCTGAAGTTTTGAATATTTCCTCGGACACTGTGAAACGAGATTGGAAGTTCGCACGTACGTGGCTGCTTCGCGAAGTGCTGGGCACCGGATGAAGCGCCTTTGCGCTTTGAAAGCGGGCGGCAGTATTGATAAGACAATTCGAACCTGGTTCCTCCCCGCCAGATGTTTTGGCGTAGATGAATATTGAACGGTTAGATCAGATCGAGGAGGTTTATCACGCGGTGCTGGAAGTTCCGGCCGCCGAGCGTGACGCGACGATCGCGTTCCTCTGCGGGGCAGATGCCGACCTGCGCCGCGAGGTCGAATCTCTTCTCGCTCTTGAGAACACACACGATAGTTTGCTCGACACTCCGCCGGATGCCCTCGCCGCCGAGATCTTCCCGCAAATTGAGCCGAATGACCTGATCGGCAAAACGATCAGTCATTACAAGATCGTCAAGATCCTTGGCAGCGGCGGCATGGGCGAAGTTTATCTTGCTGAAGATACAAAACTGCGCCGTAAGGTGGCTCTGAAACTGCTGCCGCGTCAGTTTTCTGCCGACCGCGAACGCAAGAGCCGTTTTGAAAAGGAAGCTCAAGCGGTTTCCGCACTCAATCATCCGAACATCATTACGATCTACGAGATCGAAGACGCCGGAAACGACAGCTTTATGGCGACCGAGTATATTGACGGACAGACTTTGCGCGAGCGTATCGCGGAAAGGGTCTTTTCGTGGCAAGAGTCGGTCAGGATCGCCATTCAGGTCGTGAGCGCTCTGGAGTCGGCTCATTCGGTTGGAATAATTCATCGAGACATCAAACCCGCGAATATTATGATCCGTCGTGACGGGATCGTGAAGGTGTTGGATTTCGGTTTAGCGAAGCTTACCGCACCTGATTCCGGCGACTTTGACACGCGCGACCTTACCGCACCGCACCGTGTTATGGGGACTCTGAATTATATGTCGCCGGAACAAGCATTAGGCGAAACGATCGATATACGCACCGATATCTATAGTTTTGGCGTTGTGCTTAATGAAATGTTGACGGGCAGCGTGCCGGTCGCAGAAACTGGCGATAGATCGACGACCGGCAAGTCCCTGCGTGGTTCGCGAGAATCAGGCGAAGCGATCCCTGCGACCTTAGAGCAGATCGTCAAGCTTGCGCTGAAGAAAGACCGCAACGAACGCTACCAAACTTTTAGAGATCTCCGCGCCGATCTAAAGAATCTATTTCGCGATGCTCAAACGGATGGATTCGACTATGCCTTGACGGACGAAACCGTTCTGCAGACGGATCCGAACAATAGTGTCCATGCGACCGGATCGGGCAGTAAACTCACTCAGAAGCCCAAAAGGTCGGGAGCGTGGGTGATCGCACCGCTCTTGATAACTGCAATGGCGATCGGTGTCTATTGGACGTACTTTTATGCCCGAGGCAGTTCGGAAGTCAACCATTTTCGATCAATAAAGCTCGATGCGTTAACCGCCCACGGATCAGCTACATCAGTCGCGATCTCACCCGACGGGAAGTACATTGCTTATGCAAAAAATGAGGACGACGGAAATCACTCTCTTTGGCTTCGGCAGACGGCGAGCGCCGGCGATACGCAGATCGTGCCGCCAGGGGCGGCGGAATATCAGTTTTTGAAGTTTTCGCCCAATGGCAATTCTTTGTATTCGGTCGCATCCGAAGGAAAAGATCAACCGAGATCGCTATACGAGATGACGACCCTCGGACGAAATCGACGCAGGATCATCATCGGCGTTGACAGCCAGATCTCGTTCTCGCCCGCAGGGGATGAGGTCACTTTCATCAGAGTTTCAGACGGTAATAGCTCAGTTATCATCGCTGGCCTACAAGGCGGAAACGAACGTATTGTGACGACACGCAAGTATCCTAAGGTTTACGGAGACGAAGTTTCGTGGTCACCTGACGGCCGACTGATCGCAGTTCCGACACTGACTCGCGGCGCAACGTACGCAGGTGGAATGGCCGTAGTCGATGTCGCGACCGGTGTCGAGACCCAAATTCCCCTTAAGGAAGAAAAACTGCTCCGCATCAGCCAGATCGCTTGGACGAACGAGGGCAAGGGGCTTGTTTATACGCCTTACGCCGCCGACATGGGACAGCGTTACCAAATACGATACGCGGCTTATCCTTCCGGCGAGGTCCAGAACATAACGAACGATCTTTCGAGCTACGAGGACTTCAGCCTCACGGCCGATTCGGAAACGATGGTAGCGATCCAGCGCGAATATTCGATGGGCATCTGGCTTACGGCGGAGAATGACCCAAAGAACGCCGTCGCTATCAACTCAAAAACTGCGGCGGACGACGGTGAGCGTGGCCTTTCGTGGACCAGCGACGGCAAGATCGTGTTTGTCTCAAGTGAAGGCGGCGCGCAGAATATATGGCGCATGGACGCTGACGGCAGCAATCCAAAACCGCTGACGACCGACTATACATTCGGCAAGATCTTGCCGACGCTGTCAGTCGGCGGTGATGCGATCACCTTTTTGGGACGAGCGATCGATCCTGTTACGAAAGAACTGGTTCCCGGCAACACGTTTTCTCAGATGGATTCTGAAGGACACAACGTACGACAGGTCGTCAGCGACAGCGATTGTGCATTCGTTGCAGCCTCGGCCGATCAGCATTGGGTGGTCTATACGAGCAGAGCCGAAGGGCAGTTTCGTATCTGGAAGGTTCCGCTTGCCGGCGGAGCCGCCGTAAAGTTGACGGATGTCGATTCGACGTGGCCGGCAATATCGCGAGACGGGAAATTTGTCGCGTATTTTATTACCGAGAAGGGCAAACCCGAACGCATCGGCATCATCTCGATCAATGGCGGAGAACCGATTCGCACTTTTGAGTTGCCAAACACCGCCAATATTAATGCCGGTATCGCGTGGAATAGGCTCGGTGACGGGATACTATTTGTCAACACTCTTGGCACGACATCCAATATCTGGACGCAGCCTGTTAACGGCTCGAAGCCGACACCGCTGACCGCTTTCAGGGAATTTCAGATCGCCGCCTTCGCTCTCAACCCCCAAGGCAACCGTCTCGCGATCGCCCGCGGTTCGCGCAACCGCGATGTCGTATTGATAAAAAATATTCGCAAATAAAATTTTTGACGCGAAATCGGTAGTATAATTTCTCGTTTTTGTTCGAATGGACGGCTGAGGCGGAAGGGTCATGATTTGCAAATGTGCGCTGCGATCAGCGCCCCTGCGGGGCCGGACTAGATTTCTATGAAACGCTGCCCCGAATGCAGACGCGATTATTTTGACGACAGTTTGCTGTACTGTCTCGAAGATGGAGTTGCGCTTGTTCAAGGTTCGGTTCCGTCGCCCGATGAACCGGCGACAGCAGTTTTCGAGATCCCATCTTTAGACGGCAAGGCATCTGCCGATCAGAAGACTCAGATCTTTGAAGTTGCCTCGTCCGGAAAAGAGCCGCCTAACGGCCGAACTGCGAACGATTCGATCGCCGTCCTGCCGTTTGCCAATATGAGTGCGGATGCCGAGAACGAGTATTTCTGTGACGGGCTTGCGGAAGAGCTTTTGAACGCGCTCACCAAGATCGACGGCCTCAAGGTTGCTGCTCGTACGTCTGCATTTGCATTCAAAGGTATGAACATGGACATCGGCGAGATCGCCGAGAAGCTCGGCGTGACGACGATCCTTGAGGGCAGCGTTAGAAAGTCTGCCAACCGAATTCGGATCACGGCGCAATTGATCAAAGCTTCAGATGGTTATCATCTGTGGTCCGAGAGATACGACCGCGAGATGAAAGACATCTTCGACGTTCAGGACGAGATTACGTTGGCGGTTGTCGAAGCGTTGAGGATAAAGCTTTTCGGCGAGAAGCGAGCGGCTCTTCTTAAGCGTCAGACTCAAGACCCACTGGCACATGAATTCTACCTTCGCGGCCTTTCTCACTTCGCGCGGTGGACGCCCGTCGATTTTCAGAAGGCCATTAAGAATTTCGAAAAAGCAGTGGCGATCGACCCGACATACGCGGCGGCGTTTGCAGGGTTGGCTGACGCGTGGACAGAACTCTCGTTCTTTTCATTCTCGGTGAAAGACGCAGGTTCGAAGGCAAAAGAGGCCGTTGACAACGCCCTGCGGCGGGATGATGAACTTGCGGAAGCGCACAATTCACTCGCCCTCGTAAAACTCTATTTTGACTGGGATCATTCCGGTGCCGAGGCTGAGTTTAAGCGTGCCCTCGCCCTCAATCCGGGGAGCTCTTCGGTACGTATGTGGTACGGATGGTTTCTCGGTCTGATGGGACGCTTCGAAGAGAGTCTCAGAGTGCTGCGGTATGCCAAAGAACTTGATCCGCTATCGGCGCCGAACAACAATGCGATCGGCGTCGTGCTTCATTGGTCGCGGCAAACCGACCTAGCGATCGAGCAGTTTCGCGACGTACTCGAAATGAATCCGAACTACGCCGTCTCCTGCAGCTTCCTTGCAGAGGCGTACGTGCAGAAGGGCGATTTTGCCTCGGCCCTCGCGACGATCGAGAAGATCCAAGCGGAAGAGTTAGATCCGCAGGCGTTGGCCGCAAAGGGTTATGTGTACGCAAGAAGCGGGAACCGTGACAAGGCCCTGCGGACGCTCGATGAGTTTGCGACTCGTTCGGAGAACGAATATGTTCCGGCACTTAACTTGGCACAGATCCACGTCGGTCTCGGCGACGTTGATCAGGCATTCGCGTACCTGAACAAAGCTTGTGACGAACACGCCATTTGGTTCCCGTTCATAAAGGTCGATATGAAATTGGAGGCGCTCCGAGCCGATCCACGCTTTGACGAACTGCTGCAAAGAGCGGGTTTTTTCAAGTAGTCACTTATGAAACGATGCCCTGAATGCAGGCGGGATTACTACGACGACAGTCTGTTCTACTGTCTCGATGACGGCAGCGCGCTCCTTGATGGTCCGGCGGCAGCCTTTGGGGTTCCGTCTTCAGACCGCGCTTTGGCGGACGAACCCGCGACCGCGATCCTATCAGGAGCCGGAGCGGTTTCGCGTGAGAGTTTGTCTGACGCCGACGAGCCGGCGACCGCGAGATTTAGTTCCTCTCAAAATTCTCAAAAAGCGTTCATAGCGTCGCCGCACAATCTTACCGAAGATCTTTCGCCGCTGGTCGGCCGCGAAAGGGAGATCACGGAGATCGAAAGGCAGTTGAGTCTAGGAGCTTTTCGGGTTTTGACTCTTACGGGGATCGGCGGGACGGGCAAGACGCGGCTTGCGTTGGCGGTCGCGTGGCGGATGCTTTTGAATTTTCCGGACGGCGTGTTCTTCGTCAATCTCGCGCCGATCACAGACCCCAAGCTGGTCACTTCCATCATCGCGCAAACGCTGGGCGTTCAAGAATCCGGCAGTGAGCCGATACTCGATGCGTTAAAAGGACACGTTGCCGGGCGGAAGATGCTACTCGTCGTGGATAATTTCGAGCAGGTTTCTCGAGCCGCGTCCGACATCGAAAGGCTTATCAACGCCGACCCGAACCTTAGAGTTTTGGTCACCAGTCGCGAGCCTTTACGTTTAAGAGCGGAATACGAATTTGCCGTTCCGCCGCTTTCCCTGCCATCTGAAGGCGAGCGTCTATCTGCCGACGGATTGTCCAAGTTTGAATCGATACGATTCTTTGTCGAACGGGCGCAGGCCGTGAAACCCGAATTCTTATTGAGCGAAACTAACTCTGCCGACGTCGCCGCGATCTGCCGAAGCCTTGACGGCCTCCCGTTCGCGATCGAACTCGCTGCGGCGCGCATCAAGCTTTTCGAACCGCAGACGATCCTTTCAAGACTATCAAGTTCTCTAAAATTCCTGACAGGCGGCGCAAAAGAATTGCCCGAACGCCGCCAGACTATGCGGGGAGCGATCGCTTGGAGCTACGACCTGCTCAGCGCGGACGAAAAACAACTCCTCGATCGTCTGTCGGTCTTTGCCGGCGGGTTCACGATCGATTCTGCTGAAGCCGTCGGTGCCGAACGCGGCGGGGAGATCCTCGACACTGTTTCGTCGCTGCTCGATAAGAATTTGATCGAACGGATCAACCAGCAAAGCGGCGACCCGCGCTTCCGTATGCTGGTCGTCGTCCGCGAATTCGCTCTCGAAAAATTAGAACAGAGCGGCACAAGCGAAGATGTACGCCGCCGCCATGCCGTCTATTTTGCACAACTCGTCGAACGCGCCGAACCGGAATTGAGAGGTTCTCGAGCCGCCGATTGGCTGAATAGGCTTGAGCAGGAACACGAGAATATCCGGCTCGCGCTTAATTGGACCATAAGCCTGGAACCGAAGATTGCCCTCCGGATCGCGGCTTCGGTCCACCGATTTTGGTGGCGTCGCGGACACCTCTCGGAAGGCGTCGAGTGGATGCGGCGGATCCTTGACGCGACCGGGAAGTCGGGCGACCCGAAACTTCTTGCGTCCGCGTACCGCGGCATCAGCAGTTTATGTTGGAATCGTGGTGATTTCGACGCGGCCGTCGCGTTCGCTGAAAAAGGTTTGGAGATAGCCCGCGCGACCGGCGATAAGAATTTGACCATCAACGCGCTCCATAGCGTCGGAACCGCTAAACATAATCAAGGCGATTTCACGGGGGCTCAAAAGTTCAGCGAGAAGGCTTTGCGGATGGCACGCGAAGCCGGCGAAAGCTTCGAGACGGCGGACCTCGCGAATGCCTTGGGCGAACTCGCGCGTCATCGCGAAGATTACTCGGCGGCGCAGAAGTTCTACGAAGAAACTCTTACGATAGCAAGGGAGAACGGCTACCAACAGCTAAATATGCTGGCTGCGATCAATCTTGCGGCCGTTGCATGTCAGCTTGAGGATTATCAGGCCTCTCACGCGTACACGCTCGAATCGATGAAGATCAGCGAGGAGATGGGAAGCACTGTCAGCATCGGTTACGCCCTCGAAAGATTTGCGGCTTTAGCCGTTATCGGCGGCGAGATGGAACGGGCGGCTCGTTTGAGCGGAGCGATGGAATCGATCTACGAGGCCGCCGGCTACAAGATCGAAGAGGTCGATCGCCTTTTTCTTGAGCGTTATCTTGGCGAAGCACGTTCTGCGATGGGACTCGCCGCTTTTGAGCTTGCGAAGACCGACGGTAAGAGTATGTCGGTCAAAGACGCGATCGCTCTCGCGCGCGAAAATGAGGATGAGTGGCGATCTACAAGAGCGTTGAACATCGCCGATAGCGATTCGCGATCGCGTACAACTCTATCATCAACAACTCCCGACCGATCCTTGGAAAATGTTCCGCCATACACAACGGCACGCAGCGTTTCGAGCGCCGAATATATCGTTCGTGAAGTAAGAAGGCACCGCCTTACGTGGCTCGCGGCAGCCGCTTTGCTTGTCGTCGGGTTAGGCGGTTTCCTCGCTTACAACTATTTTTTGCAGTCGGACAAGATCGGATCAATCGCCGTGATGCCGTTCGTAAACGAGAGCGGGAATGCGGATGTTGAATATCTTTCGGACGGAATGACCGAGACCCTGATACGCAGTTTGTCCCAGCTGCCGAACCTAGCCGTAAAATCGCGAAGCACTGTCTTCTATTACAAAGGCAAGGATACGTCGCCAAAGAAGATTGGCGAAGAATTGGGTGTGCAGGCAATTCTGATCGGCAGAGTTGGCGGACGCGGCGACGACCTAAAGTTAAGCCTCGAGCTCGTCAACGCTCAAACACAAGACGTGATCTGGGCAGAAGAATACAACCGAAAACGATCCGACCTCGTTACCTTACAAAGCGACATAGCGAAAGACGTTTCGGCCAAACTCAAACTGAAACTTTCGGGTGCCGACGAGGCGATCGTTGCAAAGGCGGTAGCCACCGATGCCGAAGCGTACCAAGCGTACCTAAAAGGCCGTTACTATTGGAACCGCCGAACGATAGATAACTTGCGGCTTGCGATCGAACAGTTCACCATCGCGGCGAACAAGGACCCGAGCTACGCTCTTGCCTATGCCGGACTCGCAGATTGTTACGCGGTTCTGCCCGAATATGCCGGAACTCCGACCGGCGAATCGCTCCCACAGGCGAAGGCATTTGCCGAGCGTGCGATAGCGCTCGATGATCGTGCCGTCGAACCATATACGACATTGGCATTCATCCATCGGTCTTCTTGGGAATGGAAGGAAGCTGAAATCGGGTTCAAGCGTGCGATCGAGGTGAACCCAAATTACGCAACGTCATACCATTGGTATTCTCTTCTTTTGAGGAATCTTGGACGTTTTGACGAAACGGCTTCGATGATAAAGCGTGCGCAGGAACTCGACCCGTTGTCGAGCATCATCGGCGTCAACGTCTCTGATAGCCAGCAGATGTTGGGCGACCATTTCGCCAGCATCGAAACCGCTCGTAAAACGATCGAGCTTGACCCGACATTTTCCGCTGCGTACGAGAATTTGGGGGCGTCCCTTATCGAGATCGGTCGTGCGGATGAAGGGATCGCGAATCTGGAAAAGGCCGTCGAACTGAGTAATAGATCGAGCGTGAGGCTCAGGGGATTGGGTTACGGTTACGCTGTAACCGGCCGCCGTTCCGAGGCTCTTGCCATCGCAAAAGAGTTGGAGCAAAGATTCGAAAGAAAGGAATCAAATGGCCAATACATCGCGGCTGTTTACGCGGGTTTAGGAGACAAGGACAAGGCCTTTCTGTGGCTCGAAAAGGATTTTGCCGCCCGCAACGGTTCACTCGGCGACATCGTGTGGCGGATGCATTTCAGATCGCTCCGCGACGACCCACGTTACAAGTCCCTGTTGCAGCGGATGGGTTTGCCAGCCTAGTCCAAATTCGGCCCGAAACCGGGTCAGCGTGCGAGGCCTTGTAAACAGGGCACATCTTGCCGATCTCACCGATACTGAGTGGTCGAATTTTGTTGTGAGCAGTCTTGTAACGACCGCTCACACGCGTTCGTATTGTCGAACACGAATCCGACGATCTCGGTAACACTCAGATACGCCAAGTAGCCGATCAAAAAACAAGCGGCACAAACGGCAATCGCAAGAATAGTGCTTCCTTTCATTTTGGCATCCTCCTTCAGCGGTAAAGCGAGTATGAAAAAATAATTGCCTTTTGAGGCAGGATGCCCGCGTACGATCAATGAGCAAAACGTATCATAAACGCCTGCGCACTTCAAGAAGCGTCCGCCGAAGGATGATTGTAAAATCGGCCTAGAGCAGTATGAAAAAGATTCGACAGCAAACTATGCGGCTCTGATGCGGCGGTGCATCGAGCTCGAGTCGATCGCCAAGCAGCGCGGCGAAAGCCCTGTCGGCGCTCTTCTTGCTCTCGATGGTGAGGTCATCGCCGAGGGCATCGAGTCTGTTAAGGCAAAGGGCGATGGCTTCATACGCTTATCAATAAGCATTCTGAAGCTATGGAGCCATTTAATGTTGTTCACTCAACTTCTTTGTATCAGACCACTTTTTTCCTGTCGAAATTTGGTCAACTAAAATCATACCTAGTTCTAAATCTCCTCAGCCAATGGGAAATGCCCAGAGATCTTTTACATGATCGTTTGGCTGTTGGGCACGGAGGTGATGCAGTGTCGCATTGGAAATACATCCTTTCAAATCCACTAGATACAGGACTGTTTGACCTCTCTTTCTTAAGAGAACTCGACAAAGACTAAGGGAAAGGTGAGCCATTCTGCACTGCGAGGCGGCGACAGCGGCGGAGGTTGGTTCTGACTGTGACGTTAAATCATTTGATCCTGACCTCGATAAATGAGGATGGTTTTATGTTGTCGAGAGCATCTACTATTACGGCGGTATTTTCATGGATTCTCGGCCATGAGGTTGAGGTTAGAACAAGAATGGAAATTGTCCGGTCGGCCAGATTTTGCTGATATTTCAGGTTTTGATCGGTCGTGATAATGGCTTCGAAACCTTCGTCTTCAGCGGCTGCGATAAGGTTGCCGTTCTCAAGTGTTTGCCAGCCTAGTTCGTAAGCGGTAATGATGGAGTGTTTAGGCAGGAAGTTTCTAAGCGGAACCGGTGTTCCCTGATCGAACAAAATTTTCATGCCGCTTCTTTCAGCTCGTCTATCTCATGATCCAGTACGGCGATGATCTGCTCGCGTTTTACGCCGGGAAACCATTCAAGGAATTCGTCAATAGAAACGCCGTCTTTCAAATTTTCGAACAGAGCAGAGATCGGCACTCGAGTATCTCGAAACACCCACTTACCGCTGAGCTTTGCGGAGTTTCGTTCTATAGCCTTTTCATAGCTTAAATGTGCCATAATATTACGGTCTTATATTAACATAGATATATGAAAACACTTATAAGATCCGGGCGGATCGTTACGGCCGTGGACGACTATTTCGCCGATGTTTTGATCGAGAACGGGAAGGTGTCGGTCATTGGCAGGACGCTGGATATTGAGGCGGAAACGGTGATCGACGCATCGGGAAAGCTTGTCATTCCCGGTGGGATCGATCCGCACACGCATCTGGAGCTGCCATTCGGCGGAACCCATTCGAGCGATGATTTCTTTACGGGCACGCGGGCAGCGGCATTCGGCGGAACGACGACGATCATAGATTTTGCGGTACAGACAAAGGGCGAAGCGATGACGGCCGGTGTTGACGCGTGGCATAAAAAAGCAGAAGGAAAGACGTGCATCGATTACGGCTTTCATCTCATCACGACTGAATTCGAAGACGGCGATGAGAAAGAAATGTATCGTTTGATGGACGAGGGCATAACGTCATTCAAATTGTTTATGGCGTATCCGGGAGTTTTCTTAGCCGACGATGCAACGATCTTTCGCGCAATGAGCGCTGCGGGAAGACGCGGCGGGCTCGTTTGTATGCATGCCGAGAACGGCATCGTCATAAACGAAATTATCAAACGTTTCATCGCTGATGGGCGTACCGCACCTAAATATCATGCTTTAACACGCCCGACGATAGCCGAGGCCGAGGGCGTTCATCGTGCAATAGCGATCGCTGAAATGGCCGAATCGCCCGTTTATATTGTGCATCTCTCGTGCACAGACGCGCTCAACCAGGTGCGGCAGGCGCGCGATCGCGGCATTCCCGCCTTTGCCGAAACGTGCCCGCAATATCTTTTTCATTCGATCGGCGATTACGGCGAAGATTTCGAAGGAGCGAAATTTGTAATGACGCCGCCTCTGCGTGAGAAACACAATCACGCCGAGTTGTGGAAAGGCCTAAAGATGGACGACCTTCAGGTGATCTCGACCGATCATTGCCCGTTCTGTATGAAGGAGCAAAAGGAACTCGGAAAGGAGAGTTTCGATAAGATCCCGAACGGAGCTCCCGGCGTCGAAAATCGAATGGCGCTCATCTACAACGGCGGTGTCGTCGAAAACCGCATTTCGCTCAACCGATTCGTCGAACTCACGTCAACCGCCGCCGCAAAGATGTTCGGCCTGTTCCCCCAAAAAGGTACGATCGCCGTCGGTTCCGACGCAGACATCGTTATCTTCGACCCAAACGGAGAGACGAGATTCGGCGTCGAACACGAGCATATGAACGTAGATTATTCGTCGTATGAAGGCTGGAAAGTAAAAGGTAAAGTCGAAACGGTCCTATCACGCGGCCGCGTCGTGATTCAAGACGGCGAACACACCGGCAAGGCAGGCGACGGACAATTCCTGAAACGCGGCGAATGTGGCCGCATTTGATCTATATATAGTAAATCGTATGAAAATTACCAAACATGCAGTCCTGATCGTTGCGGTGCTCGTATTTGTGACGGGCGCGGCGTTTTCGCAGGCGTTGACCGAAGGGCAGATCGATACGCTCGTTGAGCGTTCGCTGAAGGCGTTCGATGTTCCGGGAATTTCCGTCGGCGTTATCAAGGACGGAAAGGTCGTCTATGCCAAAGGGCACGGCGTCCGTTCGCTGAATACGGGCAAGGCGATGGACGCGAACACGCTTGTCGGCATCGCGTCGAATTCAAAGGCGTTCACGACCGTCGCGCTCGGAATGCTCGTCGATGAAGGCAAGATCAAATGGGACGACCGCGTTCAGGATTACATACCGGAGTTCAAGTTGTACGCGCCGTACGTTTCGGAGAATTTCACGATCAAAGATCTGCTGACGCATCGCAGCGGACTTGGACTCGGTGCGGGCGATCTAATGTTCTTTCCGGACGGCAGCGATTTCACGGTCAAGGACATCATCCACAATCTGCGATATTTGAAACAGGTTTCGCAATTCAGAACGAAGTATGACTACGACAACAATCTCTACGTTGTTGCCGGCGAGGTGATCGCTCGCGTTTCGGGCAAGAGTTGGCCGGAGTTCATCGAGGAACGGATAATGCAGCCGCTCGGAATGACGAGTTCGGCAGGCATTTTCGAGCGGCTAAAAGACAAGAGCGACACGATCGACGGGCACGCTCCGGTTGAAGGAAAGGTTCAGGTGATCAAGCGAAGCATGGTTCGTGTTCCGGCGGCCGCAGGCGGCGTTAATTCCAACATTACGGACCTGACAAAGTGGGTCGAGATGTTCCTTGCGAACGGAAAGTACGGCGACGGAAAACGGCTTGTTTCCGAAAAAGTTTTGAAAGAAATTTGGTCGCCGCAGACGATCATTCAGGTAAATTCACCGGGTCCGTATAACACGCATTTTGCCGCCTATGGCCTGGGTTTTTTTCTGAGCGATGTTAATGGATACAAACAGGCGACGCACACCGGCGGATTGGAAGGAATGGTCACGCAGATCACGATGATCCCGGAGATCAAGCTTGGCATAATCGTTTTGACGAATCAGCAGGAAGGCGGCGCGTTCCGGTCGATCACTAATCAAATACTCGACGGATATTTCGGCAAGAACGGACGTGACTGGGTTGCAGACCTGTCTGCCTCGCGGCAGAAGTCTTTAGCAGAAGCGAAATTGTTGACTGACAAGGTTGCCGCCGAGGTTGCGAACGCCAAAACATCGGGTGGCGTAACGCTGGATCCTGCGGCCGTTGCGGGCAAATACGCCGATGCGTGGTTAGGCGACGTTACGGTCTTCCAAAAGGAAGGCAAGCTTCGTTTTGTTTCAAAGCGTTCGCCGAACCTGACCGGCGAAATGTTCGCATACAAAGCGAACTCCTTCATTGTTCGTTGGGACGACCGAAGTATGGATGCCGACGCGTTCGTCAACTTTAACCTCGACGTCGAAGGCCGACCGGAAGGCTTTACGATGATGCCGATCTCGCCGCTCACAGACTTTAGTTATGACTTTCAAGATCTGGAATTCCACCGGGTGAAATGATCCTTCGGGCGACATTCATTCCGCTCGATCACGAGAAGCTATGGCCGATAACCTGATATTTCTCGACAAGGAATTTTCGAAGCGGCTCGAACGAACGGAGGCGCGGGCAAATGCGGATTTTGTCGAAGCTCGAGTGCGTTTGGAGCCGGAGAGCGACGCGGCGTGGATAGATATCGCGGGAACGTACGCGATGTATGACGGATCGGATTCGCCATTGACGCAGACATTTGGGCTCGGTCTTTTCACGGACGATTTCGAGAAGGTTCTAGATCAAGCAGAAGAGTTCTTTAAGAAGCGGGACGCGCCTGTCTTTCACGAAGTTAGTCCGCTGGCCGACGCTTCGCTGCTCGGCGTTCTTTGCGATCGAGGGTATCGGCCGATCGAGTGGACGAACGTGATGTTTCGCGAACTTGCCGGTTACTCGCAGATCGTTGACGCCAGATTCAAAATAAGGATCGTTGATGCAGACGAAGGAGACCTCTGGGCGAAGACGGCCGCCGCGGGCTGGGCGACGGAGTTCGAAGGCATCGAGGAGTTTATGTACGGGATCGGCCGCGTGTCTGCGAATGCCGGCGGCACAATGCCGTTCCTAGCCGAACTCGAGGGCCGTCCGGTTGGCACCGGCGCCCTCGCGATCTATGATGACGCCTGCCTTCTCGCCGGTGCGTCCACCGTTCCGGCAGCCCGCCGCCAAGGCGCCCAAACCGCACTGCTTGCGGCTCGCCTCAATTTTGCTCGCGAACAAGGCTGCTCGCTGGCGATGATGGGCGCAAGCCCCGGCAGCCAGTCGCAAAAGAATGCTCAGAAAAATGGCTTCAGCATCGCCTACACACGCATAAAATGGCAATTATTGGGTTAGAATGTTTAGCGCTCATTAAAACCTATGAAACGCTGCCCCGAATGCAGGCGAGATTATTACGACGACAGTTTGCTGTACTGTCTCGACGACGGGAGCGCGCTGCTCGAAGGGCCGAGGTCAGAACTGCCTGCGTCAGCGGGCGGCCAGTTCGATGAGCCGCAGACAGCGATATTGCACGAGACTGCTTCGCCGGGCGAGGCGGCGACTCGCACTCAGATACACGCGACCGAGCTAACGGCGATACTTCCGTCCGCAGCGGAGGCAGAGCCTCGTAAATCTTTGGACAAACCTTCGGAAAAGCAGGGCATCTCCGCAAGTAAGGCGGTGAAGCCGCTGATTGTGGCAGCGATAGCAGTTGTGGCGATTGTCGGTGGATTTTTTGGCTATCGATATTTCTCAAACTTCAATTCCAAAAAGATCGAATCGATCGCGGTGATGCCGTTTGTCAATGAAAGCGGCAATGCTGATCTCGAATACTTGAGCGACGGCATGACCGAGTCGTTGATCTCCAGTCTTTCACAAGTGGCGGGGTTGAGCGTGAAAGGCCGTTCATCGGTGTTTCGGTACAAGGGCAAGGATACGGATGCTAAAACTATCGGGAAAGAGCTTGGCGTCCAGGCGATCTTGAATGGCCGTCTTGTTCAACGTGGCGACCAACTTACGCTTACGCTCGAACTCATCGACGCGCAGAACGAGAATGTCCTGTGGAGCGATACGTATGACCGCCTGCAGGCTGATCTTGTCAGTTTGCAAACCGAGATCGCCCGTGACGTTTCAAGTAAACTGAAGATCAAACTCACCAGTGCTGACCAGCTGAAATTGGCCAAGAGATATACGAATGATCCTGAAGTTTACCGCCTGTATCTGCAGGGCCGGTATTACTGGAACAAGCGCACGCCTGCGGAGGTTGCAAAAGGCGTTCCGTTCTTTCAACAGGCGGTCGAAAAGGACCCGAATTTCGCGCTTGGGCTTGTTGGGCTTGCAGATTCTAACGAGGATAACGACCGCCCGCGAAAGAAGGAGTATATCCGGCGAGCGCTTGAGATCGACGACAACCTGGCCGAGGCCCACGCGTCGCTCGGCTATCAGTATATGGTCGATTTCAACTGGCCGGAATCCGAACGCGAGCTGAAACGAGCGATCGATCTTAACCCGAATTATCCGCAGGCCTATCAGTGGAATAGTATGCGGCTTATAATGACCGGCAAGTACGATGAGGCGCGCTCTTCGCTTGTAAAAGCTCTCGAGCTGGATCCGACATCGACCGGGATCAATTTCTATTACGGCGTTTTGATGTTCGCTTCGGGAAAAACGGACGATAGCATTCGACAACTCAAGAAGCTTGCCGAAATGGAGCCGTCGCTACCTTGGACGCATACTTGGCTATCAAATTGTTACTCTCAACAGGGAAATCATGCCGCATCGGTCGAGGAACGCGCCTTAGCCTTAGAAATCGACGACAGACCGGACGATGCGCGGCGGGTGCGCGAGAGCTTTGCTAAGGGCGGATGGAACGGATACCTGCTTGAAATGATCCACCAGCTTGATCTGCATCCCGTTTCGAGCCGAACGCTTCGCGTCAAATTTCTCGCTCAACTGGGAAGAAAAGAGGAAGCTCTTGCCGAACTTGCCAAGGCTAACGATGAAGGGGACTTTTGGCTTTTTACGATCAAATTTGATCGGACGCTTGACAGCCTGCGCGACGATCCGCAATTTCAGGCGATTGTAAAGAAATTCGATCCGCCGGAATAGAACTATATGAAACGCTGCCCAGAATGCAGACGAGGTTATTTTGACGATACGCTACTGTATTGTCTTGATGATGGGAATGCATTGCTCGAAGGGCCGAGATCGTTTGAACCAAGAACGGCGATTCTCTCAGATGTCGTGGCTCCCGGTGACGAACCGACTCGAATATTCGATGCCAATAACGATTCAAATTGCCCGATGGCCGACGATGCGCCGAGGAAGGATCGTAAAGGGCTTGCGTCGTATCGGGTGGTAGTATCGACAGTTTTATTTGCGGCGATCGTTGTCGCGGCCATTGCCTACTTTGCATCTAATACTAATAAGGGCTTTCCGCGCTCGACCCCCGCGATAGCTTCAATTATGGTCTTGCCATTAAAGAGCATCGGGCCGGAAGATGAATATCTTTCGGACGGGTTAACCGACGAACTGACCAGCCGATTGACCAAATTGAAAACCGTGCGGGTTGTGGCTCCGTCGTCGGCAATGCGTTACAAAAATTCGCCGAAAGATGCCGCGGAAATCGGCCGCGAAATGCATGTCGAAGCCGTTATCGAAGGAACGGTCCGCAAACAGGGTGATAAATTTCGCGTCAGCCTTCACCTTATCAACGCCGCTGATGGATTCGATCTGTGGTCTGACAGCAATTTTGAAGGCGATGAAGGCGATCTTCTTGGTGCGCAAAGCCGCCTTGCCGAATTGATGGCCAGCCGATTGAGAGGCGAGCTGACCTCTCAGGAAAAAAATCTGATCGGCGGCCGCTCCACGACAAACGCCGACGCATACGAACTGTACTTGAAAGGCAAACAGCAATTTCGCAGCGGTCAGAATGAGATCGCGCACCAGATGTTCGACCGGGCGATCAATCTGGACCCGGCTTTCGCCGAGGCCTACGCATGGCGTGGTCGTGTTGTTTACGAGGCGTTCAAGACCGGCCGCAGTGATCGCTCATCACTAGACGCTGGGTTAGACGACGCTAATCGGGCTTTGCAGATCGATCCTAACTTGATCGCGGCACGCAGCACTCTGATCAGCATTTACCACAGCACAGGGCAATATGAAGAGGGCCTAAAACAGGGCAAGCTGGCACTCCAAACAAATCCGGATGATCTGGACGCAATTGAAGGGGCGGCCCTCGCCTACTTCCGAGCGGGTATGATAAACAAGGCGATTCCGCTTTACGAGCAAGCCGTTGCCGCCGATCCAACGTCGTCGGCGGTGCGGAAAGAACTGGCCCGAGCAGACCTGGCCAATGGTGAATATCAAAAAGGGATCGATGCTATATTGCCTTCGCTGAAAGACGGCGACGACGTGTGGTGGGTCGCGATGTTGAATTACCAAGCCCTTCGACAATTCGATAAGGCGATCGAAATGGGAGAAGCTGGAACATCCCACCTGTCAAGCGACAACTCATCGTACTGGCTGGATTACGGCCGCGTTCTGAAAGCGGCCGGAAAGCCGGACGAAGCACGGAGCACGTGGAAGCAGGGTGCCTTTGGCATGAAAGCAAAGGTCACGTCGGTTGAAAATGTTAGAACCCGCATATGGCTCGGTTTTTTTTACGCCGAGCTTGGGGAACGTGGGAAAGCGATGGAGCAGGTAGGTCGTGCAGCGGCGCAAGACCCGAACGACGCTTGGACACTCTATCAGATCGGCTGTATTCATTCTGTGTTGAATGACCGCCACGAGGCAGTCGAATATATCCGACGGTCTATCGAACATGGATGGTTGGGTATCCACTATCTAAACTTTGATTCAAATCTCGAAGCAAATCGGTATGGCTCTCTCGCTAATCTGCGCGACGATCCTGAGTTTCAAATTTTGCGAAGACAACTTCAAGAAAAGGTTGATGAATTAGAACAAACCTATTAGCGTCCACTCTATAATTAGGTATGATCGAAACCATCCAGCATACCGACGGGCGCGTTGAACTTAACGAGGATGCTGAAGAAAGCATTCGATCGTCGCCGCTCTATAACGACGATCTTGCGCCTGTTCCGGTGGCGAAGCGAAATTGGACGACGTACAACTACGCGGCGTTGTGGATCTCGATGGCGCATTGTATTCCGACGTATATGATGGCGTCTGGGTTGATCTTGGCAGGGATGAATTGGTGGCAGGCATTGGTTACGATATTGCTCGGCAATACGATAGTTCTCGCGCCGATCCTGCTGAATTCGCATCCCGGCACGAAGTATGGCATTCCGTTTCCCGTTTTTGCGCGCTCCGCGTACGGAACAGGTGGTTCGAATCTTCCGGCATTGATGCGTGCGTTGGTCGCGTGTGGCTGGTTCGGGATTCAGGCATGGATCGGCGGCGAGGCGCTGAACACATTTTTTAAGGCATTCATTCCAGGTTGGGACGCGATGCTCGGCGGTCCGATCGGCGGGCATACGATTACCGCGTGGCTATCGTTCCTGCTCTTTTGGGCGATGAATATCGCGATCATATACAAAGGAATGGACCTGCTGCGGATGGTCGAGAACTGGGCCGCACCTTATGTGCTTGTGATGACGGCGATCCTCCTTGCGTGGATCTTGTATCAGGCCGGCGGCATCGGTTTTCTGCTTCACAAACCGGGAAAGTTTCAGACATTCGGTGAATTTTGGCCGATCTTCGTACCGTCGATTACGGCGATGATCGGTTTCTGGGCAACGCTCTCGCTTAATATGCCGGATTTCACGCGCTTCGGCCGCAGTCAGCGTGAACAGGCGGTCGGGCAAGTCGTCGCTTTGCCGACAACGATGACCGTTTTTGCTGCGATGGGTATTTTGATCACGTCGGCCGCCGTAGTCGTTTTCCCGCATATGGATCCGGCAGAGGCGTGGGATCCGGTGAAATTGGTCGGTCAATTCTCGCAGCCTGTCGTCGTTGCGATCTCGATGTTCACTGTCGTCGTCGCCACGCTTTCGGTCAACATCGCCGCAAACGTTGTCTCTCCGGCGAACGATTTTGCCAACGCTTTCCCGAAGCTTATTTCCTTCCGAACCGGCGGGTTGATCACCGGCATTATCGGCATCCTGATGCAGCCGTGGAAACTGCTCGCCGATCCGAGCGGCTACATCTTCGGTTGGCTCGTCGGTTACAGCGGCGGACTCGGCTCGATCGCCGGCGTTCTGATCGCGGATTATTGGATCTTGCGTCGGAAGAACTTGCGGCTTGCGGACCTTTATCGGAAGGACGGCGAATATCGCGGCTGGAATTGGAGAGCTATCACGTCAACGCTCTTAGGTTGCTTTTTTGCCTGGATAGGGCTGATAATTCCAAGTCTCAGAATACTTTATGACTATGCTTGGTTCGTCGGATTCGCCGTTGCATTTCTATCGCATTTGGCATTCAGTTTTCGAACCTCACAACAGGAGACGATACAATGAAAAGAAAGATCAAATTCGCAGTGCTGGTCGTGGCCATCGCAGCCGCCGTCTTTGGAATGACAACATCCTACGGCCACGCACAGAAGAAAGGTGAGCAGGTCGTTCTTGCAAAAGATAAATTCAAGAACCTGAAAGTGCTCGGTGATATGCCTGCCGACCAACTCGGCAAGGTGATGAATATCTTCTCGGCTTCGCTCAACGTAAATTGCAATTTCTGTCATTATACCGACGATTTTTCAAAGGACGGCAAAGAGGAAAAAGACACTGCCCGCAAGATGATCGCGATGACGTTCGCGATCAATAAAGATAATTTCGGGGGCGAGACCGAAGTCTCCTGCAATACTTGCCACAACGGACAAATGCATCCGAAGAGCGGGCCGAGCCTTGTCCCGACCGAACACTCGGCGGGACATATGCCGCGTCCCGAACCGCCGAAGGTAAAACCTGTCGCAGCGGACGTGATCGTAAAATTCGTCGCGGCTGTCGGCGGCGATAAAAAGATCGACAGCGCGATCGTTACCGCAACGCGGGTCGAGCCGGACGGCAAGACGACCGAGCCTGAGACCATATACTACAAAGCCGGCAAGTACAATTTGAAAACCGTCTATGGTAAAGAATGGGTTACCGATCTTTGGAACGGTTCGACCGCCGCGAAGTTCAGCGCCGAGGGAGCGCATCGTTTGCATTCGGATGAAGCCGAGCAGATCAAGCGCGACGCGCAGCTTTTGTTCCCGGCCGCGATCGGCTCGGCATATTCGAATTTCGAATATCGTTCTGCGGGCGAGATCGACGGACGCAAAGTTCTGGTGCTGATCGCGACGACAGCGGAAGGATTACGCGAACGCCTTAGCTTTGACGAACAGACCGGCCTGCTCGTTCGGCGCGTTGCCGTTACGCCGACGGTTCTTGGCGGCTTCGTTTATCAGGTCGATTACAGCGACTACAAACCGTTTGGCGGCGTAAAGATGCCGACCGTCGTGAAATACGCGATGCCTAATATGAGTTGGACGAGGAAAGTTACGAAGGTAGAAATGGATGTGCCGGTCGCCGACGATGTGTTTGCGATGCCGAAGCCCTAACGAGGAGGAAACACGATGTCACGAGTGATCAAAGCAGGACTGATACAGGCTCATAACGTCGGGGACGCGGGTGCTCCGATCGATGAGATCAAGAAAGCGAATATCGACCATCAGATGAAGCTGGTCGAAGAGGCCGCCGCACAAGGCGTGCAAATTCTCTGCTTTCAGGAGATCTTCACGACGCCGTATTTTTGCGCCGAGCAGCAGACGCGTTGGTATGACGCCGTCGAGAAAGTTCCCGAAGGCCCGACCGTAAAGTTGATGCAGGATGTTGCGAAACAGTACGGGATGGTGCTCGTCGTTCCGATCTACGAGGAAGAGCAGACTGGCGTCTATTACAACACCGCAGCCGTCATCGACGCTGACGGCAAATACCTCGGTAAGTATCGCAAAACGCACATCCCGCACGTTGCTCCCGGCTTTTGGGAGAAGTTCTATTTTCGGCCCGGCAACCTCGGCTATCCATGTTTCGATACGGCGGTCGCGAGGATCGGCGTTTATATCTGTTACGACCGGCACTTTCCCGAAGGTGCGAGATGCCTCGGCCTGAATGGCGCGGAGATAATTTTCAATCCGTCGGCGACGGTCGCCGGTCTTTCGGAGTACCTTTGGAAGCTCGAACAACCGGCTCACGCGGTAGCGAACGGATATTTTGTCGGCGCGATCAATCGCGTAGGTACAGAGCCTCCGTGGAACATCGGTGAGTTCTACGGCCAGAGCTATTTTTGCGATCCGCGCGGACAGATCATCGCCGAAGGAAGCCGCGATCAGGACGAACTCGTCGTAGCCGACCTCGATATGGACAAGATCCGCGAAGTGCGCAACACCTGGCAATTTTTCCGCGACCGCCGCCCCGACCTCTACGGCCCGATCATTGATGACTAGAAGCCGATGAGTAATTTAAGCCTGAATTCATGAGCGGTGGTCGCGTGACGGACAAAAGTTCACGTACCGCTTCGATGGCAAGTATTTTGTAAAGGTGAAATAAAGTGAAGCATCGAGAAAAATATTCATCCGGGGCCAAATGGGAGTCGATCGTCGGCTATTCGCGTGCCATTCGCGTGGGCGAACACGTGTACGTAACGGGTACGACCGCGACGGGCGAAGATGGAGCCATCGTCGGATCGGGCGATGCATATCGACAGACTGTTCAGTGCATTCTGAATATTGAGCGGGCCCTAAAGAATTTTGATCTCGGCCTCGAGCATATCGTTCGCACGCGAATGTTCGTTACCGACATTTCTCGCTGGGAAGAATTCGGCCGAGCGCACGGCGAATATTTTCACGAGATATTGCCCGCGGCGACCATGGTCGAGGTCTCGAGATTGATCGACCCCGATATGCTTATCGAGATAGAAGCCGACGCCGAAGCGTAAGGGAATTTACCACCGAGGGCACAGAGAACACGGGAGATATGAGAACGCGTCCGTACCGTTGTTCCTGCAGGAATTTCATTCTCTTTGAACTCTGTCGTAGCAAATTCATCGCGGGTAGGAAAGTCTTTATGTCGAAACTCTCAATCGAACAGATCGAAGAAAACTTTGGCGACATACACCCCGCATTGACGCCGGCGGAGGCCGCCGTCGAGGCGAACCGATGTCTCTTCTGCTTTGACGCACCGTGTATGCACGCGTGCCCGACGCATATCGATATTCCGGGCTTTATCAAGAAGATCGCGAGCGGAAATCTTAAAGGTTCGGCACGCGTGATCTTCGACGCGAATCCGGTCGGCGCGACGTGTGCACGCGTGTGCCCGGTCGAAGTGCTCTGCGAAGGCGCCTGTGTCGAGAATACGCTCCTTCAAAAACCGATCGAGATCGGCAGGCTTCAGCGATACGCGACGGACTTCGCCGTTGCGAATGACATTAGGCTTTTTGAGGCAGGAGAACCGAATGGGAAGTCGGTCGGTATCATCGGCTCCGGCCCCGCAGGACTTTCGTGCGCAACATACCTTGCAAGGCTCGGCTACGCCGTAACGATCTACGAAAAGCGTCTGCTCGCGGGCGGTCTCGATACCTACGGCATGGCTGAATACAAGATGCGCCGATCGGTCTCGCTCGACGAGGTCGCGATGGCCGAAAACCTTGGCGTCGAATTCGTGCTCGACACCGAGATCGTGCGAGAAGCGGGAGTGAACGACAGCATCGCTTTTACCGATCTTCAGCGACGGCACGATGCGATATTCATCGGCACAGGTCTTGGGTCAACGAATAAGCTCGACATCCCCGGCGAAGAGCTGGACGGCGTTCACGACGCGCTTCATTTCATCGAAAAGATAAAGACCCGCGATTGGAGTTCGGTGCCGGTCGGCAAGACGGTTGTCGTCATTGGCGCAGGAAATACCGCAGTCGATGCCGCGACACAAGCTAAGCGTCTTGGCGCCGAACGGGTCATAATGGTCTATCGCCGGACGGAAAAGGACGCTTCGGCCTACGATTACGAAATGGAGTTGGCAAGAAAGGACGGCGTCGAATTCGTCTGGCAGGCCGCTCCTGTCGGAATTCTAGAGGGCGAGAACGGTAACCGGCTTGCGCTCCGATGCGAACGAACGGACGGATCACTCGAACTTTTCGAGATTCCCTGCGACATTATTATTAAGGCGGTTGGCCAGCAGAAAATGCGTGGTTTTTTCGAAAAGATCGCCGGTGTGGACGTTGATGAACGCGGCCGCGTTATCGTCGGTGCGAGTATGCAGACGTCCGATCCTGGCATTTTCGCCGGCGGCGACTGCGTGAACGGCGGCGGCGAAGCCGTCGAAGCCGCCCAAATGGGCAAACTCGCGGCGCAGGGAATACACGAAACATTGACCGGCGAGAATGTTCAATTCGCCGGAGCCAACATCGCGTCCATCAATCCGTCAATTCACGCAGATTAAAGGAGGAGTTCAAATGGAAACAAACGTTCAAACTGCCGCGCAACCGGGACCGCCGCCGCAAGCAATTCTAATGCAGCTTTCGATGGGTGCCATGGTGACGCAGGCTCTGTTTGTCGCGGCTAAGCTCGGCGTAGCTGATGTTCTCGCTGAGGGCGAGAAGCACATCGACGAGATCGCTAAAGCGGTTGATGCGCATCCGCCGTCGCTTTTTCGAATATTGAGAAGTCTCGCGTCGCTAGGCGTGTTTACCGAAACGAAGGCCCGGACATTTGCGAACACGTCGTTATCCGAAGTGCTCCGTTCCAGCGTTACAGGCTCGATGCGCGATTCGATGATCTTCATGGGCGAGCCCTGGCACTATAACGTCTGGGGTAACATGCTTCACAGCGCTAAGACTGGCGGGACGGCGTGGCAGGAAACTTACGGCGAAGAGGTCTTCGATTGGTTCGCCAAAAACCCTGAAGCGTCGGAGACCTTCAACGGCTGTATGTCGGAACTAAGTGCCGGAGCGGCCCCTGCGATCGTCGCTGCCTACGACTTCTCGGGCATCGATACCCTGGTGGATATCGCGGGCGGACACGGCTTCCTGCTCTCGCAGATACTCAAAGCCAATCCGGATGTGAAGGGCATCCTATTTGACAGGGAGCACGTCATCGCCGGTGCCGGTGATGCGCTTCGTGCTTTCGGTGTGGAAGATCGCGTTGAAATGGCTTCCGGCGATTTCTTTTCAGAAGTTCCAGCAGCCGACGCTTATATAATGAGACACATTATCCACGATTGGGACGATGAGCGGGCGATCAAGATCCTTCAAACGATTCGCCAGGCGATGAAGGACGACGGCAAACTGCTTATCGCCGAGATGGTGATCCCGGTAGGTAACGAACCTCATCCCGGCAAGATGCTAGACCTTGAAATGCTGACCGCACCAGGCGGCATGGAGCGCAATGAAGCGGAGTATGCGAAGTTATTCGAAGGATCGGGCCTACAGCTGAACAAAGTCGTACCCACCGCGTCACCCTTTAGCGTGATCGAAGCAGTGAAAGCATGAGTTGCATCGCCGCTGAAAATCACTGGGATGCGGCGACAGCGCGAAGCATTGAAGAAAAAGCTTGAAAATGTTTAGAAATTCACAAGGAGAAAAAGTATGTTGATCGTTTTGATCACAGGAAGCAGTACTGGAATTGGGATGGCGACGGCGCTTAATCTTGCGACAAAAGGACACAAGGTTTACGCAAGTATGCGTAATCCGGCTGGCGGTGGCGATCTGCTAAGCGCGGCCGCTGCTGCCGGCGTCGCTGTCGAGCTTGTCCAACTTGACGTTACCGACGAAGCCTCGGTCGAAAAGGCCGTTGCCGAAATTCTAGAACGCGAAGGAAGGATCGATGTCCTGGTAAACAACGCCGGTATCGGACCGCTAGGACCGGTTGAGGAAATGAGCATTGCGACGTTCAAGAATGTTTACGAAACAAATGTTTTCGGGGTGGTTCGCTGCGTGCAAGCTGTTTTGCCGGCGATGCGAAAGCAACAGAGCGGATCGATCGTAAATATTAGTTCGGTGGCAGGCCAAATATCGTCGGTGTGTTCCGGAGCGTATGCCTCCAGCAAATTTGCTCTCGAAGGATTGAGCGAAGCTTTGGCGCAGGAAGTGCGGCCTTTTGGTATTCACGTGGCGATTGTCGAACCTGGATTTATCATCACACCGATAATAGACAAAGCTCTGGCCGAGCTGTCCACTCACTCCGATTCTGCTTATCCGTATGCCGTGAAAATCGCAAACGATCTGTTTACGAGTGGCCAACAAACCGGCGACCCGGCAGAGATGGTAGCCAAAACGGTCGAAGAAGCGATAAATGACAAAAGTCTGATGCTTCGCTATCCGGTCGGCGACCCGGCGCAGGGACTTCTTGCTGCCCGTGCTGATATGAAGGATGAAGAATGGGTTGATCTCGGACGACACAAAACCCTTGATGCTTTTTTTGGCGAGTTCCTATCGCATATGCCTCAGCCATCTTCGTCAGCGGCCAGATAACGACTGGTAATGTTCCGAGTATTGATAAAAAGTATATGGCGGATCTAAGCATAAATTTCGGAGGAATAAAATCTCCCAATCCTTTCTGGCTTGCGAGTGCGCCGCCGACGAATATGGGTTCGATGGTGGAGCGTGCGTTTGACGCTGGTTGGGGCGGCGCGGTTTGGAAGACACTTGGCGAGCCGATCGTGAATGTTTCGTCGCGGCTTGCGGGCTTCGATCACGGCGGTTTGAGGCTTGTCGGGCTGAACAACATCGAACTCATCACGGATCGTCCGCTCGCGGTAAATCTAAAAGAGATCTACGAGTGCAAAAAGAAATATCCGAAGCACGCTGTGATCGTCTCCTTGATGGTCGAATCGAAACGTGAAGCGTGGCACGAGATCGTAAAACGTTCCCAGGATACGGGCTGCGACGGATTTGAGCTGAATTTCGGCTGTCCGCATGGAATGAGCGAGCGCGGAATGGGCGCAGCGATGGGTCAAGTTCCCGAATATACGTGCATGGTCACCGAATGGGTGAAGGAAGTTTCGGACATTCCCGTCATCGTAAAACTTACGCCGAACGTTACGAATATTCTTCCGCCCGGACTTGCGGCTGCCAAAGGCGGAGCCGACGCAGTTTCGCTTATAAATACCATCAATTCGGTAATGGGCGTCGATATCGACACGTTGGTGCCGTACCCGAACGTCAACGGCATGGCGGCGCACGGCGGCTATTGCGGGCCCGCCGTGAAGCCGATCGCGTTGAATATGGTCGCCGAACTCGCGCGAAATGACGAGTTCACGATTCCCATAAGCGGTATCGGCGGCGTTTCGAATTGGCGTGATGCGGTGGAATTTATGCTGCTCGGGGCGGCAAGCGTACAGGTCTGCACGGCGGTGATGCATTATGGTTATCGCGTCGTCGAAGATATGATCGACGGCCTCAATAACTATCTCGAGGAGAAGGGCATCGCGTCCGTCAACGACATCGTCGGCAAGTCCGTCGAACGCGTAACCGATTGGAGCAGCCTCGACCTGAACTACGACGTCAAAGCCCACGTCCACGAAGACAAATGTATTCGGTGCAACCTCTGCTATGTCGCCTGCGAAGACGGCGCGCATCAGAGTTTCGAATTCGTTGAATCGAACGGTCAGCGCTACCCGCGAGTGATCGAGAAAGAATGCGTCGGCTGCAATCTCTGCTATCTCGTCTGCCCGTCGCCGGGAGCCATCACAATGGAACGCCGTGATGACGGATCGAACCCGCAGACATGGCGGGAAAAAATAACTCCGGAATAGTTTTCTCTTCGCCGCTCGATCAGCCTTCTATTTTAACAGCCTTTCGATCCGAACCGGCTCGTACTTCTTTCGACCTAAGCCAGTCGATAGATTCACGTCGCCGGATCGAGAACCCTGCCTTTTCGTTGGTGATTCATTCATTCTGACCGTTTTTCTGTCTTTTACCGTTCAACAATGTAAAAAAATGTTGACAGATGTGTTTCGAGGGTGTAAATTCAATCTTGTCGAACGCTCTCTGCGTTCAGATCCTTCGCCACCAGAAGCGACAAGTTTCCTGATTTGTTGTTCTATTACTTGCAAAAGATGTTCAGGCTTTACGGCATATCTAAGCAGTTAGGCTGCTTAACAAACTTTAGACCCTGCACATAAATAGCAAGATTCACTCCGGTAAAAGAGTTGAAGAGGCGGCCCTGCGATCTTCCAAACAAGAAACCAAAGTGCCTCCAAAAAACTTTCAAACAGGGATCCCATCGACAAAAAGCTTTATAGCAGAAAAGGAGCTAGAAAATAATGCTGTTCGGTAAGAAGAAAAGGGTTGCCGGCCTCGACATCGGTTCGAGCTCGGTCAAGATGGTTGAGCTTGACGGCAA
>Ga0138256_10000342_pt1 | contig 52624 bp, 56 predicted proteins | sample KNB2016incub_MG_FD_105486 | JGI IMG/M metagenome (GOLD analysis project Ga0138256, IMG submission 105486) | Active sludge microbial communities from wastewater in Klosterneuburg, Austria - KNB2014incub_MG | ecosystem: Engineered > WWTP > Activated sludge > Unclassified | place: Austria...
CAATTCGGACGGTAAGGTAAAATCATTTTGGTAGGTCATGTGCTTCTCCTTTTGTCTCAACACCACAAGGATAACACTTGACCTACTTCTTGATAAATTTACAGAACCAATGCTACACTACTCGTTGCGATGACACAATCCCAAATTTCATCCATTGCAACGCCTTCGATGAAAGACTCATTAATATCATATCCAACTGAAATAACGAGCCTTTCTGTAGGTTCATCCCAATAGGCATGAGGGTTTAATATCCAGGGTCTATGACTAAATTCATCTAAAAGATGGGGCAAGCCTTCTTCAACTTCGGCTTTGGTAAATCCAGACACACCTATTTTTGCTTCTGTCATTTTTAAATCCTGTTAACCGGTAAAATGAGTCTTCTTCATAGTCAGCACGAAAATTATAAAACGAACAAGCGAATACAGCTGGTCAGACTTGACAATCTAAACTTTACAAGTATTATGAAATATAGGAGTAAGTATGTTAGACCCAAAAATTGAACACGCCGCCACCGCATGGACGACTGTTTCCGAAATCCTGTATTTCCCTCATACGGAAAAGGAATATCAGGAAGCTGTTCGTTTGCTGGATAACTTGATTGACACAGTTGGCGAAAACGAGAATCATCCGCTTGCTTCTCTTATGGAAGTCTTAGGGATTCTGATCGAGAAGTATGAAGATGAACATGTGCCAGAAATAACTGAAATCTAAAAGTTGAAGTCCCTGACAGTCGTCAGGGACTTTTTGTTTCGCGGTCAGGCATCCAACGACGCCATGTACTTGTGATACGCCTCCGCCAGATTGCGCTCGATGTCCGCGTGCAAGGGCGTCTGCTTGTATGGATTCTTCGCCGCTTCTTTGAAAATGTAATTGGCGCAGGTGTCGCAGAGGAAATATCCGATCAACACGCCGCGCGGACGGTACATGAACCCGTTGATCGCGACGGCATTCTCGCCTTTTATTTTGATCACGCCAATTGGACGCGCCAGACAGCCCGGGCACAATTCTCCCTCATAAAACCAGAACGATTTGACCGCGTCGCCGAACTGCGCTTTTGCCTGCGTGAACATGATGCTGAGAATCCTGTCAGCCTCTGGCTTTGAATTGTCCGCTGAGTTATGGGTATGCCGTCTCGATCTCATGGGCGCGTTTCCTTTTGATATAGAAGAATCTCCATCGGTTAGGTGACGGTCACTTTCGCGAAGCGGTCGACCGCCACCTTGCTCGTGACAAATAAATTGAGCGGATGTTTCGTCCGCTTGTCAACAAGAAGCGCGAGAAGCCATCTGCCCCCCGCGTTGCCTCGTCAATTTCCACAACAGATTCACAGTGAACCAACAAGCTCGTCGTACTTCCTGCGCGCTTCTTTGATATCCTCCCACATCAGCGATTTGGGCGAACCCGGTTCACGCGACTGATTCCGCAACAGATACGAAGGGTGGAAGATCGGCATCAGCCAACGACCATCGAATTGAATCCATTGTCCGCGCAGAGAAGTGATGCCGGTCTTCTTCAAAACGGATTGACACGCCACGTTTCCGGTCAACAAAATCACCAGCGGGTCGACCAAACGAATGATCTCAAACACAAACGGACGGTAATATTCCACTTCGGCATCCGTCGGCTTGCGGAAAGATTTGCCGTCTGTGCCCGGCGGCAAACGGAAGACTGAGTTCGTAATGTATACATCCTGCTCGGGGTCGAAGTTCCCGCCTTGTAATATTTTATCCAGCAATTGCCCCGCCGGCCCCACGAACGGTTTGCCCTTGATATTTTCCTGCGGACCCGGCGCCTCGCCGATCAAAAGCAGTCGTGCTTTCGGGTTGCCTCGGCTGATAACAACATTCGTCCCCGCGTTGGCAAGCGGGTCATCTTTCATGCCGCGTATGGCGGCGAGGGCTTCGTCGAGGGAACGGAAAGAATTCGATGAATCGGACAAGGAAGATTGTGATATGCGCCATTTATATCATTAACTCGGTACTATAATCGACGCCATACCTGTCAATCAAACACGCCAAGGAGATTGCCATGCTCGTCCTCATTAGCGACTTGCATTTGGGAGATGGAACGACCGGCTCGTCCATTCCGACCAGCGCGTTCCAGCTATTTGCCAAGCGGCTCCGCCTCGACGCGCATTTTGCGTCGGCACAAGGCGAACGATATCGTCCCATCGAGGAATTGGATGTCATCCTGCTTGGCGACATTCTTGAAGTACTTCACTCCAACCGCTGGCTGTATGCCGTTGGGGATGAAACCCGCGCCCGCATGACGCGTCCCGGCGAATCGGACTACATCCGCCCGTGGAGCGACCCGACCGACCCAAAGTACGCGGCAAAACTACTTGAGGTTACGCGCGCCATCCTCGAAGCAAACAAAGATTCCTTCGAGATCATGCGCAAATTGGCAAGCGGCGAAGCCATCGAGTTCGACGCCCCGGATGAACACGGAAACCGTGACCGGAACAGCGACAAAAAGATTCCTCTCAAGGTCCGCTTCCACTATATGGTGGGCAACCACGATTGGTATTACTATCTCAAGGGCGGGTCTTTTGACGTCATCCGTCGTGAGATCATTCAAGCCCTGGGGTTGAGCAACTTGCCGGAGCCGTTCCCGTTCGATCTAAGAAAAATGGACAAGAATTTTCCTTGGGAGGAAGACTCAGCCCCCGCCATCCGCAAACTTTTCGAGGAATACAGGGTCTTTGCCCGCCATGGCGACCTGCACGATAAATTCAATTTCAACCGCGAACGAGGGCGCGGCTACCCCACGCTCGGCGACCTGCTCGGCGTTGAGGTGATTAATAAATATCCCGAAGTGTTGAAAACCATGCCCGGGATCGACCCGCTTTTCGCGCAAAACCTGAGCGAGATCGCCAATGTGCGCCCCGGCTTTGCCACACCGCTCTGGGTCAACGCCCAACTCCGTTCGCTTGCCGAACAGAACCTCATGGATGCGATCACGGTGAACGAACTAAAAAAAGTGTGGGATACGCTCGCCGCTGAATTTCTCGAACTCGATTTTGTGAAACAAGCCAATAAAAAATTCAGGATCGATACCGTGGACGCGTTGCAGGCGGGCATTAAACTATCGAGTCTCGTTTCATTCGAGACCATCGACAAACTCACCCTGAAACTTCAGGGCGGAAAAAAGCGCGGCGACATCTCCTTCGCCAAACATGCCCTGCTCGAACCCTCCTTCCTCGATGGTTCGGCGCGTTACATCGTGTACGGCCACACGCACTTCCCTGAAACCATCGCGCTCGAGAATAACATAACACGCGGCGATCAGATCTACTTTAACTCTGGCACCTGGCACGCGTATTTTGACCTCGCCCGCAAAAACCCGAGCGAGAAAAAGTTCGTGCCTTATAAAGGGATGACCTACATCACCTTTTATAAGGACGGCGAGCGCGACGATCGCCGCTTCGAAGCCTGGAGCGGTATGTACGCGTAAATTTTCAAGATGAATTCTCGTTCCGATGAGGCGCCTGACGATTCTCGAAAGGCTCACGGCGGCTGAGTTTAAGCCAACAACTGATGAATAGCAGTAGCAAGGGTGAGGAGAAAAGGAGAACTGAGAAAGCCTTTCGATGCATCGGGACTTTTTCGATAGAGTGTGGTTGTTGCAGACAGGCGACTCCGCCGCTCCAGCCTCCGCGCGCGAGTTGCCGTCCGGTCCGCGACCCGTGATCGGGGGTCGTAGTGTAGTAGACCGTCCCCAGCCGCGACTCGACAGGTTGTCACACAACACCATCCGCGGCGTGGCGGGTGGTTCGATTTACAATGTCGAACTGCTGGTGATCGAAAATTTATTGTGACTTTTTTGGGTGTACAATGGCAAGGAAATAAGCGGTTATGACATTTTGATCTTTGACGGCAGAATGCGCCAATGATTTATGGGTAATACAGTGGACTATCTCGCTCGTAAACCATTACACATAGTGTGTCGCCGCACAAGCCGTATTTGGCTGGCTCAACGAGATTGTCAATTAGAACGAAATAGGAGAAATTACTATGACTATTGATATGAATCTTTTTGAGATAATTGTTAGTATAGCCGTTCTCATGATTGTTGTTGGTATTTTGATTTACAACCGTACAATTGGAAAAGAGAGGGCAATACGACTTGATATATCACTTGTCGTTATCATTGTAACCATCGCGTTAGCATCAATATTCGGAGCTACGCGTACAGATATTATCAAAAACAATCCGCTCCTTTTTATAGTTGCGATTATTTCTCTTGCAACCGCCATAGGGAGTTTTTGGGACACATACATTACGTACAAGTTTAGAAAGGACCTTGAAGATGTCACCACGAGACTTCGCGCCCAGGTTGCAGGTCTGGGTAATATAGTATTCTTCTCAACAAAAGAGGAAACTTTCAAGAACCTTACCTCGCTTTCAGTTCAAGCCCATGAGAAGTTGATGGCAACAAGATTCTCTCCAGCAGACATTAGCACTGAAACAGAGTATTGGAATGCTGTTAGACAATGCGCCTTTGATCCAAAAATTCTGTACATAAGAGTTCATTCTTTAGCACATCCGACTTCTTCTACCGCAGATGGATTATGTAAGTTAATTTCAGAACTCAGGGGCGCCAGACAATTTCGACTAGGTATTGCATTCTTTAATAATGAATTTGAGATGATAATCTCCGACGATAAAGAATGCATATTTTGCTTCCATGACTTAAACATGACTATTAAAAACGGCTTTAGGGTAGATACAACTCTTCCAAGCAACGCGGCGGTCGTCGCGAATTTCGGTGACACGTTTAGGCACATCCTAGACAAATGTTATCTTGTTGTTGATTTTGAAAAATTTATTCAGACCGACGCTGATGTAAAAGCATTACAAGAATTTCTTCTGCAAGCTCATAAGGATTATTGCGAAGGAAAACTCCCAAAACCAATCCATGCAAATCAGATGGAACTGTTCCTAAAAAATAGCGTTTTCAAACCGCGCAGTTGATAAAGTTGCAAATCCCACACCAGCCAACAAAGCGCGGAGCGGATGATGGGATCTCTATGGCTTCGAGAATCATTTTTCTCACTTCGGGCTTTCCTGTTCTCAAATATTTTCGCAGCCCGCGCAAAACCCGCTAATACCAGCCGTTGGGTGTTTCGTTTAAAAATATTGGAACTGTATGCCTTACGAATACAACCTTACTCTAACAATTAACGACACAGGCGAAACCATCTCTCAAAATGGGCGCTTTGACGAAACCGCTTGGAAATTATTGATTGAATTTCTTCAATGTGCAGATGATTTGATAAATACAAAATTCGTGAAAGACGGTATGCAAGCTAGGTTGAATCTAAAAGGCGGCCGCGATTCGGGCATACAAGTTTTGACTGAATTACCGAACTGGGATGATGTAACCGTATTTTTGCATAAATTTCGTCCAATAGGACTTGAATCGGAAAGAACATTCTTTTACAAGATTTGTTCTCTACTGACGAAAGAGTTAACGCATCCCTACTTCAGAAATATAATCGGGGAACAAAGGGAAATTTACAGCGGCAAAAGAGCAGAAAAGGTCTTTAGAGTTCAGAGCAATGATGTAGTTTTGAATTCAGAGAAGGTTTTATATGATTGGTTGAATTCATATGAGTATCATCGGGATAAAGAGAAGCGAAAATTTATTGACAGCCTTCATCAGATGTTTCCGCTGAACGCATCAAAAGTTCTATTTATTGGCCTCTTGTCGGCTAAAACTCAAGCGATTTACAATCTAGCAGTTTTGGTTCGCGTTGTTGTAGGAAAGCAAAAAAGTTTTGAAGGTCAGGCAATGCTTCCAAAATGAAAACGTGCCCACCGATGAACAGCAGTGTCAAGGACGAAGAGACAAAGTAACAGAAAGCCCCGAGCCAGAGCGAAAGGCATCGGGGCTTTTTCTTTTGGGACAGTTTTCGTCATCCCTTAAACCTCGCATACGATCCCAGCACGCGCAACGTCAGCGCGTATTCGCCCAAATGGTCGAGCGCGCGTTTCGATGTTTCCTCGTTCGTCGAACCGATGAAGTCAATATAAAATAAATATTCCCACGGCTTACCCTGCAACGGACGCGACTCGATCTTGGTCAGGTCAATATCGCGCAGGGCAAACACAGACATCGCCTTGAACAACGACCCGGGCTGATTCTTCAACGTGAACACGATGGAGGTCTTCGCCTCGCTCGCCGGGACAATTGCTTCTTTTTGGATGGCGAGAAACCTCGTATAGTTCTCCGCGTTGTCTTCGATCCCCTCTTCGAGAATTTGCATCCCGTACAACTCCGCCGCGCGGCGCGAAGCGATCGCCGCTGTATCGCGCGCGCCAGACTCTTTCAGCAGTTTCACACTCCCCGCCGTGTCGTAGACCTGCTCCGCTTGGATGCCGCGCTTTCGCAAATAGTCCGCGCACTGCCCCAACGCCTGTGGATGACTGATAGCTTTTTTTATTTCACCCATTTTCACATCGGGCAACGCGATCAAACAATGCCGCACGCGCAGTAAATATTCACCCGCAATGCGCAGGTCGTTTCGCAATAACAGATCGTAATTCTGATGGATGCTTCCCGCCAGCGAATTTTCGACGGGGATCAAAGCCGCTTCGCTCCGCCCATTGTTGACTGCCTCGAACACCGCGTCGAACGACTCGCAGGGGAGCGACTCGACCTCCCCAAAATAATCGAACACTGCCTGCTCGCTATACGCGCCATGCTCGCCCTGAAATGCAATCTTCACAAAACCTCCGGGTTCAGGTTAAAGGTCGAAGGTCGAAAGTTGCAAGACCTATGACCTTGAACCTGCAACGTGAAACTATTGTTCTTCCGCCCACTCCACGATTTTCCTGAATCCCATTTCCACTTCCTCGTCCGACGCGGCGATGGACATGCGGATGAATCCCTCGCCCTGTTCGCCGAACGCGGAGCCTGGCACAAGCCCGACGCTTTTCTCTTCAAGAATCCTCTCGCACATTTCCACGTCGTTCATTTTCAACGCGCGCAGATCGAGGAAGCAATAGAACGCGCCTTGCGGAGGCGTGACTCGCACGCGCTCGCTTTCCAATTCAGCGGATAATTTCATCACGAGCGCGCGACGCCGCGCGTATGCCTCGCGCATCTTCGCCGTCTCTTGCTGGACGCCGGGATCCGTCAACGCGAACGCCGCGGCTTTTTGGATAAACGGCGCGACGCACGTGATGGAGTTTTGTCCCGCCTTCACTGCATTTTCGATCACCGACTTCGGCGCGGCGAGGAAACCCACGCGCCAGCCGGTCATCGCGTATGTTTTCGAGAGGCTCTGTATGATCAACGTCCGTTCTTTCGCGCCTTCGATTGCCGCCAGCGAAGTGGGCTTCTCCTCGAAATATAAACTGTCGTAGACTTCGTCTGTGATAACCCACAGATCATGCTCTTTTGCAAAATCTTGCAACTTTTGCAAATACTCGCGCGAAGGGACGATGCCCGTTGGGTTGCTGGGATAATTCAACACGATCGCGCGCGTCTTCGGCGAGACAGCCCGCGCCCACGAGTCGAACGAAGGGATGAATCCATCTTCCACGGGGGCGGGGACGCGGGTCACTTCCGCGCGCAGCATCATCGCAAGGTTGACGTGAGTCGCCCACGTGGGGTCGGGGATCAACACCTCGTCGCCGGGATTCAAAATGGATTGCATCGCCGAAAAATACGCGTGGATGCCGCCGTGCGTGACGATGATCTCGGAGGCGGGATCGTACGAAACGCCTTCGTCGCGCGTCAACTTGCTGGCGATGGCAGAGAGAAGGTCTGGTCTGCCGCGTGAAGGTCCGTAATGAGTCAATCCTTCTTGCAAGGCTTTGCATGCAACGTCAATCACCGCTTGCGAAGTTTTAAAATCGGGATCGCCCTGTTGCAAGCCGATGATTTTTTTCCCGCTCGCTTTGAGCGCCGAAATGCGGTCGCCCATTGCCACCGTCGGCGATTGTCGAAATTGTTCGAACTGCTCATTGAGATTCATGCTGTGCCTCCATTTGAAAAAAGCCCCCGCATAAGCGAGGGCTGAATAAATTATCCTAACGCCTGCTTCGCGGCTTGAATGACTTCATCGTAATTCGGTTCTTCACCGAGGACAGGCAAATATTTCACGTAGGTGAGTTTTCCATCGCGTCCGACGATGAACACCGAACGGCGGAAGTAGCGGCGTTCTTTGATCAGCGCGCCATACTTGACTCCGAACTCCGCGTCCACCACATCCGAAACAACTTTCACTTTATCCACGCCCGCCGCGCCGCACCAGCGTTTTTGCGCCATCGGAAAATCGCAACTGATGGTGTAGATAATAATATCCTCGCTGAGTTTCGCGGCTTCTTCATTGAAGCGGCGCGTCTCGCGGTCGCAGACATCCGTATCGAGCGACGGCACGGCGGAAAGTATGATCACCTTTCCTTTTGATTCTTCCAGCGGATTCACGCGTCCCCACCCCGGTACAACTGACGTGAAGGCGGGAGCCGTATCTCCCACGTTGACTTCATCGCCCAACAGCGTGGCGAAGGTATCGCCGATCTTGAAAACATCAGAACGAACAGTAACCATTTGATTCTCTCCAATTGATTGATTGGCGTTATTGTACTTGATTTGGCGAGAAGATGACCAGTGTTCAATTACCGGGGAGCGCTCAAAGGTTGTAGGTAGCTCTACAGACCAACCACAGAGACACCGGGTCGCGGAGTTTTATTAATTGCTTTTCTCCGTGCTTCCGTGTCTCAGTAGTTAGGGTTTCCTGCCTGTGGTGAAACCCATTTACATACTTGTAGCGCGCCCATTCACCGTGTCAACCAGCCGCGTGATGATAAGAAAATCACCGCAGGACTCGTCCATGAAATTAACATATCGCTATGTCGATGTGAGTAGTTCCATCGGGAAATTGTGATATGAATTTAAAATCAGGGAGCAAGGAGAACAACAATGAACATCCATGACGATCCCGAAGACGTCGAATATCAAACCGCCATGAAACTTCAGGCGCGTCAAATATCAGACGAGCAATTCCACAAGTTTGAAGGCTATGCCGCGGAAATTTTTTCCGCCTTTGGGCTGGATTTGAACACAGCCGCCACGAAAGATACGCCGCGCCGCTTTATCAAAGCGCTCTACGATTCCACCGAAGGCTACGACGGCGACCCAAAATTACTGCGCGTTTTCGATACGGAATGCCGCGGCGAACCCGATTGCCATCTGAGTCAAGTGATCGAAGGTCCGATCCCTTTTTTTGCGCTGTGCGAGCATCACGCGCTTCCATTTTATGGGATGGCGTATGTTGGTTATATCGCGCACGAGAACATCGTCGGCATTTCCAAATTGACGCGCCTCGTGAGGCTCTTTGCCAAGCGTTTCTCCGTGCAGGAACGGATCGGTCAGCAAATCGCCGACACGCTCGAAGCCATGCTTCATCCGCATGGGGTGGCGGTGTACCTCGAGGCGCATCACCTGTGCATGGAGATGCGCGGCGTGCGCGAAATTTCGCCGATCACGCGTACCACCGTCTGGCGCGGGCATTTTGCGGACGATCCCGCGCTCCGTTCCGAATTTTTCACGGCGTGTGGTTTGCAAAGGAATGAACGATAGCCGGGCAAAAGGGAGGCGCTACAGGAATCCCACAAGGGATCCTTCAAACCCTCTGGCGGTAACCAGCCCCGTTGAGCGGGCAGATCGTGTCGCCGTCAACGTGACGGTTTTGAAAGCGTAAATCACCGCAGTATTTTGGGTCTTTACGAGTTGCCCTGATGAACCGCCAGTTCCGGCGATAGTTGCACTGCCGCCCGCCAGCAGTGCAACTGCTGGCGTAACAATCACGGCAATTCCCAGAGAGCCAGTATTTTTTATCATAAATATCATAAATATCATGATATAATCGACCTTGTTCAATTCAATTCAATTCATCCAAATTCCTTTGAGGAATGGGCGGTTGAATCTTTCAAACTGCCAGCCGGCAGCGCGCGGGATGAAATGCAAATCTATTTGCGCTAACGAAGTTCGATATGCGTAAATCCTGAAAAAAAGTAACTGCTCAGGCATGTCGTTGCGAGGAGGCTCTTGCTCGCCTGCCCCGATGTTTTTTCGGGTTCCCGACGCCTGTCCTGAGCCTGTCGAAGGGAAGCAATCTCCCGGTATGGGGAGACTGCTTCGGCAAAACCAAGAGCGCCTCGCAGCGACATGTTCCGAGGCTGAGTAGTTACGAAAAAAAATAGAATAGCGCTTTTCTAGGAGGAATAAACTGTGACCGAAAAAAATATCCCCGAAATTTGGGAATGGGCGGAATATTATTGACCTTGGTGCTATGTTGCGGCCGTGCGCCTGCACAAAATTGCGCCTGAATATGAAGGGCGCGTCCGTTTGGTGGAGCGGGCTTTCCCGTTGGATGTCTATGGCGGCGGTCCGCCGGACCGAAAAGAACTTGAATTGGAAATTTGGCTTGCGGCGCTTCAAGAACCAAAAGCCGTGTTCAAACCGTTTTCCGACGACTTCCCCACGACCACGCTTCCCGCCTTCGACGCGGCCTGGTGCGCGTTTCAGCAAGGCGAGTCTGTTGGACGCGACTTTGATCTGCGAATCCGCCGCGCGTTCTTCGCCGAGGGACGCAATATCGGCAAGCGCGAAGTGATGCTCGATCTCGCGCGCGAAGCGAATTTGGACATGGAGCGCTTCACCCGCCTCTTCAACAGCGAAGAACCCCGCGCCGCCATCTTGGCGGAAGGTAAACTCGGCAAGGAAAAATTCGGCGTGCGCGGAACGCCCACCGCCATGTTGAGCGACGGCACAAAACTGATTCATAAGATGTCGTACCCAAAGATACAGAATTATAAAATTGTTTCGATTGGCAAACTGCCGTGTTGCGGCGAAGGTTGTTACGAAGCCACGCGCGACTTATTCGAAAAAGCGTTAGGATACGAACCGCAAAAGAATGCGCGTTGATGAATTGACAAAACGCATCTTTCTTGATGTTCAGCCTGTTCCTCCGTTTCGGCTGGATCTCACCGTTTGGACTCTGCGTCGCCGCCCCGATAATCTCTTCGACCGCTGGGACGGGACAACTTATCGGCGCGTGTTGATCGCGGACGATAAGCCGTTTGAAATCGCGGTGACTCAACCTGGCGAAAACCTGCGCGTGGCAGTGACAGGAGCGCGATTAACTTCCAGTTTGAAGAATCAGGTCACAGCCGCGTTGGAGCGTTTGCTCGGAATCAGAATTGACTTGCGGAAGTTTTATCGCCTGAGCAAAAAGGATTCATGGCTCAAGCCGCTTGCGAATCAATTTCAAGGCATGAAGCCGCCGCGTTTGTTGACTCCGTTTGAGGCGCTGATCAATGCGATTGCCTGCCAGCAGTTGACTCTGACGATGGGCATCCGCCTGCTCAACCGCCTGACCGAAGCGTATGGCTTGGCGCTCAAAACGGAAGATGGGACCGTCCGCGCTTTTCCGCGCCCGCAGGATTTGGCGAGAGCCGATCTTGAAGACTTGCGCCAGATGAGTTTCAGTTATCAGAAAGCCCGCTACATCACGAGCATCTCGCGCCTGATCGTGGGCGGCGAACTTGATTTGGATGAGATCGCTACATTAGATGATGAAGAAGCGGTTGCGCGGCTGTGTGAGTTGAAAGGCGTGGGGCGTTGGACGGCGGAATACGTTTTACTGCGCGGGCTGGGTCGTACGCATATCTTCCCCGCCGACGATGTGGGCGCGCGCAACAACTTGCAAAAGTGGCTGGGGCTGTCTGGCAAGATGACTTATGCCAACACACGCGCAGTGTTGAGCCGCTGGGATGGATTCGGCGGGCTGATTTATTTTCATCTGCTGTTGAAAAGTTTGGCAGAGAAAGGTTTGGCACAGTCATGTTGAAAATCAAACGCGTGTACGAATCTGCCGCAAAAAGCGACGGGACTCGTTTTCTCGTCGAGCGCTTGTGGCCGCGCGGCATGAAAAAAGAAGCGCTGAAAATGAAAGCGTGGCTGAAGAACGTCGCGCCGAGCGCCGACCTGCGAAATTGGTTCGCCCACGATCCGCTCAAATGGGCAGAGTTTCAGAAGCGCTATCAAGCCGAACTGAAAGCCAACCCCGCCGAGTGGCAAGTTATTGTGGATGCCGCGCAAAGAGGCGATGTGACTTTATTGTATAGCGCGCGCGATTTGGAACATAATAACGCGCTGGCGCTCAAAGCGTTTTTAGAGAAAAGGTTGAAGTAACGCAAAGTTCACTTTGCGTTACATGGCAAGGTGAACCTTGCCGTACTAGTCTAGTTAAAAACGGGATTTCGCAAAAGCGAATTGCCGATTTTAAAATTACACCAAAAGGAGACATACACCATGTCCGAAAGCACAACCACGTTAGACGTGCGCGAAATTCCCCCGCGCGAACGCCACCCGAAGATCTTCCAAACCTTCGACGCGTTGAAAGAAGGCGAGTTCTTCACCCTCGTCAACGACCACGACCCGAAGCCGCTCTTCTATCAATTCTCGCACGAGCGCGGCGGCTTGTTCGGCTGGGAATACCTTGAAGAAGGTCCCGAAGTGTGGCGCGTGAAGATCAGTCGCGTCGCCGCGTCTGCCTAACAGGTATTTTTTGTTCGTTCGCAGTTGTACTGCGAACGGGAAGCCGCATAGCCGTTAAACGTCCCGAAGGTTTTTTCAACGCCTTCGGGACGTTTAACAAAATGGGCTCTACTGTTTTTACGGGAAATCTCAAAACCTCAGCCGCAGATTTTGTCGCCATGGCGCCGCGCGGATTGGTCTAAAAATTCGTGACGCCGCGCCAAGCAGCGGCAGTCCGTGTCAATCCATGGCAAAGGATCTTTGCGCGCGTTGCAACCCCGCCCAAAACGGAAGAGCCATCAAAGGATAACGATCATGCCCTCAACCTCCAACCTGAATAAAGAAGATCAACGTAAGAAAGCCGAACGTTTTCGAGGCGCGCATCACGGTTCGCAAATTTTGGTCTTGCCTAACGCCTGGGACGCCGCCTCTGCCAAAGTGTTCGAACGGGCGGGGTTCGACGCGATTGCCACCACCAGCGCGGGCATCGCGTCGGCATACGGCTACCCTGATGGCGAACGGATGAGTCGCGCCGACATGCTGGAAGCGGTTCAACGAATCGCAAACTCGGTCGCGCTTCCCGTCAGCGCGGATATGGAAGCGGGATTTGGCAACACGCCCGAAGAGATCGCCGAGACCGCGCGTCTCGTTCTCGAAGCAGGCGCCATCGGAATCAATCTGGAAGATGGAACGCTGGACAAGTCGCATCCATTGGCAGACATTTCCCTGCAAGTGGAAAGAATCAAAGCCGTTCGGCAAACAGCGGATGAATTCGGCGTTCCGCTGGTCATCAACGCGCGCACCGACGTGTACGAAATATTCGACGCGAAGGACAAAACGCTTTTGGCTCAAGCCATCCAACGCGGGAACGCCTACCGCGAGGCGGGAGCGGATTGCATTTTTGCCATTAGCGTGGATAATAAGGAAACCATCGCCGCTCTCGTCCGTGAAATCAACGCGCCGCTCAACATTCTCGCCAGGCACGGAAGCCTGACCATCGCGGAGTTGGAACAACTCGGGGTGGCGCGAGTCAGTTTCGGGTCCATCCCGATGCGGGCGACCATGTCGCTGGTGGCGCGCATCGCCGAGGAACTCAAACAGCATGGGACGTACAGCTTCGCGCAAGACATCCCGACCTATACCGAAGTGAACAGTTACTTTGAAAAGGAATAAAAAATGAAAACCATAAATCTATTCGACAACCTGCAATTTGGAGATACAGACCCTCGCGCCGAACCGCTTCACGTTGACCGGGAGGGACGCGCGATCCTCTTTACCCTAAAGCCGAATCAATCCATCCGCGAACACAACGCGCCCAGTTCGCCGTTTTTCGCAATCATCTTACAGGGGCAGGGCGTCTTTACTGGCGGCGATGGCGCCGAGCAAACTTGCGGACCCAACACGCTCCTCATATTCGATGCGGGCGAAAATCACTCCATCCGCGCGATCGATGAGCTGATCTTTCTCGGCATCCTGCACGGTTCGCCGCTCGCTCAAAAATAACCGAATGTTCCATTTCATTGCTGAGGCAAATATTTCGCAGGCACATTGCGCATGAATTTTGAACACGAATTTCCCGGTCCCAATTACGGGTATCTCCTTGAACTGTACGACCGCTATCAAAAGAATCCCGACGCGGTAGACGAATCCACCCGCCGCTTATTCAGTCAGTGGACTCCGCCTGCGATTCAAGAATCAGCGCCCGCTTCGGGGATCGACCTGCGCAAACTGATCGGCGCCGTGACGTTGGCGCAAGCGATTCGTTCGCAGGGATATCTGGTCGCCAAACTTGATCCTCTGAACACATCCCCAGCGACGTATCCAACCCTGATGTTGGATTTCCACGATCTAAATCCAGGTGATCTCTCACACCTCCCTCCAGACTTGGTGAAACTGCGCGGCGATCACCAAGCCGAAAATGCTTCGCAAGCAATCGAGAGTTTGCGTTCGATCTATTGCGGCGCAATTGGCTATGATTATGGTCACGTACGCAATCCCGAAGAACGCAACTGGTTGCAGGAAGTTGCCGAGTCGGGGCGCTTCCGCTCGCCGAAACAAAGGATGGACTCGACGCGCCTCCTCGACCGCCTCAGCCAGGTCGAAGCCTTCGAAGTGTTCCTCAACCGCATCTATCCCGCAAAGACTCGTTTTTCCATCGAAGGACTCGACATGCTCGTCCCGATGCTGGACGAGCTCATCAGCGAGGCGGCGCGCGAGAATGTCGGCACGGTTCTGATCGGCATGGCGCATCGCGGACGATTGAACGTGCTGGCGCACATCCTCCAAAAACCGTATGAGCAAATTCTGGCAGAGTTCAAAGACCCGAAGGACCGCTCGCGCACATGGGACGAGCTGGGCTGGACGGGCGACGTGAAATATCACGCGGGCGGATTCAAAGCCTTGCAAGAGGGAGCGCGTCATGCCGAGTTGGATGTGCGCATGGCGGCGAACCCGAGTCATCTCGAATTGATTGACCCCGTAATCCAGGGCATGTCGCGCGCCGCGAACAGCAAAGTGGATCATGCTGGAACGCCGAAAATTTCGATGAACGCATCACTGCCGATCCTGATTCACGGCGACGCGTCGTTCGTCGGGCAGGGAATTGTCGCCGAATCGCTCAACCTCTCTCAACTGTCGGGCTATTCGACGGGCGGAAGCCTGCACATCATCGCCAACAATCAGATCGGATTCACCGCGACAGAAAAAGAATCGCGCGGCAGTATTTTCGCCAGCGACCTCGCAAAGGGATTCGAGATTCCCGTCATCCACGTCAACGCCGATGAACCCGAGGCTTGTTTCGAAGCCGCATACACAGCCATCGCCTATCGCCAGAAATTCCACAAGGATTTTGTCATTGACCTGATCGGTTATCGCCGTCACGGACATAACGAAGGCGACGAGCCGCGCTTCACCCAGCCGACGATGTACGCCAAGATCGATTCGCATCCTCCCGTCAGAAAATTGTGGGCGGCAAAATTGGAAAGCGAAGGAAGCCTCCAATCTGCGGAGGCTGAACAACTTCTGCAAAAGTATTTGAACAATTTGCAGGAGATCAACCAAAAACTGGACGCGGAACGCGCCTTGCAAGAACCCGTCCCAACGATGCCTCCGCCGAAAGCGGCGCAAAAGGCACACACGGCTGTTCTGATCGGGCGTCTGAAAAATCTGAACGAGTCGCTGTTGCAATTCCCCGCCGACTTTCATCCGAATTCAAAATTGCGTCGCGCGATGGAAAAACGCCGTACCGTTTTGGATGACGCCGACGCGCCCAGTGTGGATTGGGCGACCGCCGAAGAATTAGCATTCGCCTCCATTTTGGAGGACGGCATCGCGATCCGCATGACGGGTCAGGATTCGGCGCGCGGGACGTTTAGCCAGCGTCACGCTGTTTTTTATGATTCAGAAACGAATCAAACTTATACGCCGCTGCAATCCATGCCGCAAGCGAAAGCCTCGTTTGAAATTTACAACACGCCCGTCAGCGAAGCGGGACCTGTTGGTTTTGAGATCGGTTATAACATTCAGGCTCCCGAGCGATTTGTTTTGTGGGAAGCGCAATACGGCGACTTCGCCAACAACATTCAAACCGTGTTGGATGAACTTCTGTTTTCTGGTCGCGCAAAATGGGGGCTGACTCCTTCATTAGTATTGCTTCTTCCGCATGGCAACGAAGGCATGGGACCCGATCATTCGTCTGCGCGCATCGAACGCTTTTTGAATCTGGCGGCGGCGGGGAACATGCGCGTCGCCCTCCCGACGACTGCCGCGCAATATTTTCATCTACTGCGCCGACAGGCATTGCTGTTGAAGACCGACCCGTTGCCGTTGACCATCTTCACGCCGAAAGGATTCTTGCGGCATCCGCTTGCGGCTTCCACGCCGAATCAACTGGCGGATGGTCACTGGCAGGCGTTGCTCGAAGAGCCGACAGCAAAACGAAATAATAAAGCGATCAAAAATTTGATTCTGTGCAGTGGTCGCGTGTATCTCGATCTGGTCAGCGATGAAGAGCGGCAGAAAAGCAAGAACACAGCCATCGTCAAAATGGAACAGTTGTACCCGCTTCCTCTGCAAGCCATCGAGGAATTGTTGAATGGATATTCAGCGCTCGAAAAAGTCATCTGGTTGCAGGAAGAACCGATGAACATGGGCGCGTGGGATTTCCTCCGCCCGCGCTTGAAACAACTGCTCAACAAAATTCCGCTGTATTATGTCGGCAGACCCGAAAGTTCGAGTCCTGCCGAAGGTTCGTCCACGCTGTACCGAATCAATCAAAAGGCTTTGGTTCAACGCGCGCTCAAATTTGATGAGCAGGCGCATACGCAAAGCGTAAGCATCGAGAGAGGTTGATATGTCCATCGAAATCGTTGTTCCTGAAATGGGAGAATCGGTCATCGAAGCCACCGTCCGCGCGTGGCTGAAAAAAGAGGGAGACTTCGTCGAAGCGGGCGAAGCGCTCGTGGAGTTGGAAACGGACAAGGTCAATCTTGAAGTCGGCGCGAAAGCCTCGGGCGTGCTGGCAAAGATTCAAGTTGGCGAAGGGCAGGATGTGAAAGTCGGCGACGTGTTGGGCTCGATCAATGAGGACGCAAAACAGCCCGCTTCAAAACCCGACACGCAGACTGCGCCGCCCGTAGCGAGCGTTTCCACGCCGCAAGAAAAACCCCAAGTCGCCCAGCCGCAGACCCCGCAAGTGACGCCTGTCGCTTCGCGTGTTGCGCGCGAACAAAATGTGGATGTGTCGAAAGTGCGCGGAACGGGACCCGATGGTCGCGTCACAAAATCGGATGTGGAAAATTTTGTGCAGAAGCAATCGTCGGCGGGGAGCGAGGCGGCGAAACAGCCTGCCAAGCCGAGTCCAGCCGCGAGCGTTGACTCCGCTTCACGGCGGGAAGAACGTGAGCGCATGTCCCGCAGACGGCGCACGATCGCTCAGCGTCTGCTCGAAGCGAGTCAATCCACCGCCATGTTGACGACGTTCAACGAAATCAACATGAGCGCGGTGATGGACTTGCGCCGCCGACGCAACGAGGCGTTTCAGGCGCGTTATGGAATCAAACTGGGATTCACGTCGTTCTTTACGAAGGCAAGCATCAGCGCGTTGAAGGCTTTCCCCCGTATCAATGCGGAACTTCAAGGCGACGATATCGTGTTGAAAAATTATTACGACATCGGCATCGCGGTCGGAGCCGAGGAAGGTTTGGTCGTGCCTGTGTTGCGCGACGCGGATCGGCTTTCTTTTGCCGAGATCGAAAAACAAGTGAAAGCGTTTTCGACAAAGGCGAACGATGGCTCGCTATCGGTTGAGGATTTGCGCGGCGGCACGTTCACGATCACGAACGGCGGCGTGTTCGGTTCCATGCTCAGCACGCCGATTCTGAATCTTCCGCAAGTGGGCATCTTAGGCTTGCACAAAATCGAAGAGCGTCCCGTCGCCGAAAATGGACAGGTCGTCATTCGTCCGATGATGTATGTGGCGCTCAGTTACGATCATCGCATCGTGGACGGACGCGAAGCCGTGCAGTTCTTGGTTCAAGTGAAAGAATTGATCGAAGATCCAGCGTGGATGTTGGTGGAGGGGTGAGGATGATAAAAACGGTCTCGGGCGAAATGTCCGCGAGACCGTTTTGTGTTTTGTAAGAAAAATCTGACGCCAACTCTTGCAAACCCAACCGCAAAGCGAGCTTTGCGGCACAAGCTTAAAATTCAAAGACAGGCTGAGATTGCCCTGTAACGATCCCCCGGTGATTCTTGACCTTGAGCGCGGGTCCGAACGCCGCCAGAGCCTGCTCCTGCTTGGTGGAGAGGGCGCCAAGTTGCCGCAGGGCTTCAAGCATCACTGCCGGGCGCGCGCGACTGCTCCAATTGAGATTGCCGCCCATGCGCGACGGATCGCCGTCCGTCACTTTCAAAGCGATGCCCATGCCCGGTGAATCGTTTCCCAACGCGCCGGGCATCAAGCCGACAATTTGAAATCCCTCGGCGCCGCGCTTGCAGAGTATCTTTCCCTCCCCGGTCTTCATCAATTGTTGGTCGAATTCGCCGTAGCCGCTGATCATTTCGGGGTGAGCCATCATCGCGGCGGTAATTTTGCGGCAGGCTGATGCGCGCGGTTCGGTTAGCGCGCGAGGGTCGCATAAACGCGCCACGCCGAGGGCGGCATTGAAAAGGGGAATCGCAAAGTTGGGCGCGGAGCATCCATCCACGCCGAGGGAAATGTCGGGGGTGGGGATCAGGCATACATCGGAGAACGAAGCGAGGATATCCTGCTGGAGCGGGTGGTCGATGTCGAGGTAATCGTCTAGCGAATAGCCCCGCAGTTTCGCGTACGCCAGCATGGTGGTGTGTTTGCCCGAGCAGTTGTTGAAGTTGGCTGTGGGAGCGCGACCGCTGGTGATGAACTCTTTGAACATGGGCGCGTCGTCGGGCAAATGCGCGCCGCATTGCAATTGTGATTCTTCGATGCCGATCTTCCGTTGCATCGCCGCCACGGTTTGCGCGTGCATGGCGCTTCCGATGTGCGACGCGCATGAGATGGAAAGTTCAGCCTCGGCGTACTTGAAATGCTCCACGCCGCCGCGCTCCACGAAGGGGATCGCCTGGAACGGTTTGGCGCTGGAGCGCAAAAAAGCGACCACGCGAGGGTCGCCGTACGACGCGATCAATTTGCCGTGAGAATCGACTACCGCAATGGAGCCGTAGTGAACGGCTTCGACAACCTTGCCGCGAGTGACTTCGAGGAGAGGTTGCGGCGCGTTCATCATTCATCCATCATATGACGCGAGGAGGAGTGATAATTGCGGATGTAGTACTGATGCAATCCGTAGCGCAGGCGCTGGGCGTATTGTTTGTTCCGCGCGACGGGTGGTTTGAAATCCTTGATGAATTGTTCGACGAGTTTATCGGCAGAGGCGATGGGGGCGCGTTTTTTGCCGAGTTTATCGAATTTGTCGAAGATGCGTTTGAGCATTTCTGCCTGCGCTTTGATGTTCTGGGAGGCGACCACGCCGCCGCGCCCGCTTATCACGGTGTAGCCTTTGTAGGCGGGGCTGAGCAGGAGGTCGAGTGATTGAATCCATGCGGCGAGGTCGGCATGGGCGAGGAAGGGAGGCTGACCCTTTAATACTGAGTCGCCGACGAAGACGATTCGTTCCGAGGGCAGGATCGCCCAAATCGCCCCGCGCGTGGGACCCGCATGACTCTCCAGGCGGATGGGCGTTTCGCCCCAGTGCAGTGAGAGTTGATCGACAAAGGAAATCTCGGGCGGCGCCCAGCGCACACTACCCAGACCCGGTATCGCCTCCCAATTTGCGCCGGTCTCCTCGCCCTGGGCTTTGAAGGTGTTGGGGCGGTTGCGGAAGGCGAGCGCGGTCTGTTCGTGGGCGATGACCGTGCAATCCATGGCGCGCGCGCCGAGGGTGCGGTCGGGGTGCGAATCGAGGTTGACTAGCATGCGTTCGGGTCCGTTGCCCATGCCCATGAGCGAGGCGCGCCACATGCGGCTATCTTCGGGCGAGGGCGGCGCGTCGATCAACACCAGCCCGCGCGGCTGGCTGACGACCCCCAGCGTGACGCCGAGGTATTTGTCTTCGATATAGACGTTCTTGCCGATGGATTCCATTCAGGCTCCCGTTGGTTTGATGGTCTATCTTACCATCACCTTTTTTCTAGTGCCATGCGAGATTTGAGGCTCATGCGGGACGACGCGCGGATGGATAGGGGTTAAGGAAAATAGGGTCTCCCGTAATTCACGGGACAGCGCTTCACCACGAAGGACACAAAGTACACAAAGGGGGGGAAATCTGGATTCCTTGGTTTTTTCCTTTGTGACCGTCGTGCCATTTCGTCGCGGTGAGCGAAAGACGAACCGTCAATGCAAGCCTTTGTGTTTGAAAAAGCGTTTCCCGTCAAAAACGTGAACGCCGGAAAATAGCAAGAAATGGGTTGGCACAATTGCGCGGGTCTTGTAGAATATGCCGCGCGAAATAATTTGCTCAACCCATCCATCGTAGTTCTGTTCGCGCAAATTTTGGCGGAGATTGCTTCGGCAACAACACCCTTGCAATGACATATAGGAGATAACTTGAAACCAAAACACTGGCTCGTCTTCATCACCCTTGGCGCGATCTGGAGTTCCTCTTTCTTGTGGATCAAGATCGGCGTGCAGGAGATCGGTCCGATGGCGTTGACCGCCTTCCGCATGTTGTTTGGCGCGGTTACGGCTGTTGCCATCGGCGTCTATCAAAAAGTGGAATGGCCCCGCGACCTGAAAACGTGGCTCATCTTTGCCGTTCTCGGACCCGCCAGCCTTGCCGTTCCCATCTTCTTCATCTCATGGGGCGAACAGACGATTGACTCGGCGGTCGCATCCATCCTCAACGCGACTACTCCGCTGTTCACCATCTTCATTGCCCATTTCGTTCTGCAAGACGACAAAATGACCGTGCAAAAAACGCTTGGTTTGTTGATCGGCTTTGTAGGGACGGTTGTCCTCCTGAGCGAGGATCTCGCCGTAGGCGCTCAGAGTTCAGTCATCGGGCAGGCGGCGGTGATCCTCGCCTCCATTTTCTACGCCGGGAGCGCCGTGTTCGGACGCAAATTTACTCAGCACGTGGAGGGAACTGCGCGCGGCGCGATGCTCCTCCTTACCTCCGCCATTTTCATGTGGATCGTTGGTCCACTTGCAGAAAAACCTTTCGAGTTCCCGTCGCTCCCCCTGACTTGGATCGCGATCCTTTGGCTGGGCATCCTTGGTTCGGGCTTGGCAGTGCTTATGCTTTGGTATCTCATTCACGAGGTCGGTCCCACCCGCGCCACGCTTGTCACGTATCTTTTTCCGGTTGGCGGAGTGATCCTTGGTGTGTTATTCTTGAACGAACATCTCTCATGGCAGTTGCTGGCTGGCACCCTGTTGATCATTCTCAGTCTCGTAGTTGTCAATTGGAAATCCACAAAACAAGTTCAACCCGCAAAATGATTCTAAAACCCGCAAAAACGTTTGTTGAAAAACACGAATTCATCATTCCGCTTACGTTGTTCCTGGTATTCCTTGGCTTCACCCTGCCCGGCATTGCGTGGGGACCGTGGCACCCTGACGAGATCGTTGTCCGCTCGATCAAGGCGTTGTACGGCGAGTGGAAGTTCAGCGAAATCAACTTTAACTATCCCGACCTGCCGCAATATGCGATGTATTACCTGGGGAAGATCATCCTCACGCTGGGATATTCGGATGGTGAAATCCTGACCGCTTCGCGCGTCCTTTCGGCTGTTCTTGCAGGCGGGACGATTCCTCTCACGTACAGCATTGTCCGCCGCGCGGGAGGGAGCGCGTCCCTCGCAGGCTTAAGCGGACTCTTCCTCTTGTGCGTCAGCGAACTCTCGTTCAACGGGCGTTTCGCGCACAACGACACCTACACCGTCTTCTTCATCACACTTTCGGCTCTCTTCATTGTTAACTATGCGAGGACTGACCGTCGCGGCTGGTTATACGCGTCCTTTTTCGCGGTGGGTATGGCGGCATCGAGCAAATACACAGGGATAGGTTTGATCCCTGCGCTTCTTCTTATTTACATCATCCTGCAATTCAAGAATCTAAAAAAAGACTGGTTCGCCATCGGCGAAACACTCTTCATCAGCGGCGCGCTCGCCTTTTTAGGATTCGCCCTCGGCACCCCCAAAGCATTGACGTGGATGGCGTACTTCTTCAAACGAGTCTTTGCCGCGCTCGAATGGCAGGCAACGTGGGGACAACACGAGGGCAGCGCGCGCGGATTCGCCGGTCAATTCCCGATGGCGCAAAGCACGTTAGGAACAGCGCTGTACTTTATATTTATCACCGCAGTGATTTGGGCTTGTTATCGCGTGATTCAAGAATATCGCCACAAGGAATTAAGCCGAACTTCGCAAGCAGGCTTCTTCGGCATTCTCCTGCTTGGAATTTTCTTCCTCGATCTCCCCATCATGATCTCGTACAACTACCAACCGCGTTATCTTCTAACGTTCATGCCCATGCTCGCCATCCTCGCGGCATATTTTGTTTTTGAAATGTATATGGGCGTCAAGCAATTCGGAAAGCCGATCTATTCAACGGCAGTCATTATCATCGTTGGCGCGGTTGTGTTGTATTCCTTCGCGCGGATGGTCAGCATTGCGTTGTTGTTCATCCACGACGCGCGTATCCCTGCGACTGAATTTATGAAGACTCTGCGCCCCGGCACATCGCTCGAGCACACCAATTATCCGCCCAACTATGCCGACGGTTTTTTCGAGCGCGAGCATAATTACCCGCTTCATATTCAAATGGGCGCGACGGACACGCCTCCCACCAACAAGCCTTACGAGTTCAACAAAGCCGAAGAGGGTTTGCTCGAGCGCGGCACCGACTACCTGATCGTGGACAGTTTCACCGCCAGCCGCTTCAACGATTCGCGCGTGTGCAACCAACTCCCGAATGAATGTGAATTTTTTAAACAACTTGCCACAGGCAAGACTGAGCATTATCATCTCATCGCAGAGTTCAGTTATTCCCTGCCGTGGTATCTGCCGCAAGTGCAGGTTGCGATAGCCAATCCCACCATCCGCATTTACGAAAGAATCAAATGAACGATTTCAGAACAGGTTATGTTGCTATCATCGGTCGCCCGAATGTGGGCAAGTCCACACTGGTCAACGCGTTGTTGGGGCAGAAGATCGCGGCGGTGTCGCCGAAGCCGCAGACCACGCGCAAACGTCAATTGGGGATTCTCACGAGTGATAAGTACCAGCTCGTGTTCGTGGACACGCCCGGCATCCACAAAGCGCGGCACAAACTTGGTGAATTTTTGAATCGTGAAGCCGAAGACGCGTTTGAAGGCATGGATGTGATCCTCTGGCTGGTGGATGGATCTTCCAGACCGACGGAAGAGGACGCGCAGATCGGACTCCTGCTCAACAAACTCGCGCGTCGGACATCGCTTGTGCTTGCCGCGAACAAAATGGACTTGATCCCCGCTGAGGCGTTGAGTCGGAATCTCGAAGCGTATCAGGCGTCCCTAAGAAAAGACACGAAAGTCATTTCCATCTCCGCCGCGCAGAATCAGAATCTGAATGAGTTGATCGAGTTACTCGTGTCATTGAGTCCGTTTCGCGCGCCCGAGTTCGAGGAGGATCAAGTCACCGATTCGTACGAGCGCGACATCGCCGCGGACTTAATCCGCGAGGCGTGTTTGCATAAACTGCGCGAGGAAGTGCCGCATGGCGTGGGCGTGCGGATTGACGAGTTCAAAGAGCGCGAGAATGGAATGTTATACATCGGCGCGACGATCTTTGTGGAGCGCGATTCACAAAAGGGAATCCTGATCGGCGAAGGCGGCGCGATGATGAAAGCGATTGGGTCTGCCGCGCGAAAAGAGATCGAAGAGATGGGCGGGCGAAAAGTTTTTCTCGAGTTGCGCGCGAAGGTGTTGAAAGATTGGCGTAACGATGAGAACGCGATGATGAGGTTGGGATATCGGATGGGGAAGAAGAGAAAGAAAAAGTAATGCGAGACTGCGAAGCGTCTCTCTATGTGACGCGACATATTGCAGATTAAGAATTTAACCGAGCACTCCTTTCACTCCGCTTTGAACCACTCCCGAAAGAACGTCGGGACAGGTGAGACACCGAGTCGCGGAGTTTTTAACTATTTTTCTCGGTGTCTCCGTGTCTCAGTGGTATGGCTTTCTCATTATCGCTTGACAAAATCTTTTGTTGTTCACGGATCGCGCGGACAACACGGGGCTCTCCGTGAAAAACGGAAAAAATCCGTCAGTTCCGAGAAATCCGCGTACTAAAGAGTCGGCAATCTAGACTTTGAGAAAGCCATATGACGCCTTGTTCTCCCGGTTGACTTTGCTCTCCCCCTTGTGCTACACTCCAAGCCTCATCAGGAGCATCCATGCAACTCAAAGGTAATGTCATCATCAAAGCCCCGCGCAAAAAAGTGTGGGATTTTCTCACCGACCCAAATCAACTTGCCCAATGTGTGCCGGGCGTCGAAAAAGTGGAAGAAATTGAAAAACTGAAAAAATATCACGGGGTTGTTTCGGTTGGGCTGGGTTCGGTCAAGGCGAAATTCAACGGCGACGTGGATATTCTCGAATTGGATGAGCCTAATTTTGCAAAACTCAAAGCGCACGGCAACGCCACAGGCTCCGCCGCCGACGCGATCAGCGAAATGAAAATGTCCGACGCGCCTGATAATTGCACCCTCGTCGAATGGACGGCGGATGTCAACGTCTCAGGTCAATTAGCGAGTTTGGTTTCAAGATTGATGATGCCTGTTTCGCAAAAGCTTGCGGGAATGTTCTATGATGAAGTGAAGAAAAGGGTGGAGGATCATTAACTGATGTTACGCAGTTGAAATTGATTTGGCGCTCGTAATGCGACATTCATGTCGCTCTTGTGCAAGAACAGCGTGAAACGCGAGACGCTACGCAGTCTCGCGTTATAAACTTTATTTATTAAGCCGTTGGGTAACGCAAGGTTTACCTTGCCATTCTCCTGTTCCATTACACAGCGCAAGCGCAAAGCGAACTTTGCGGCGCCACGCGAGGCGGGAAATTAATACCAATGTTGTCTGTATTCCTATTTATATATCGCGCTTGATATTCGTTATACGTCGAGATTATGGTAACATTCTTTGAGTGTTGCCGTCCATTAATAAACAGAAGTGAATCGATCATTATGGAATCTTGATGGAACTAACGACCACAGTATCCCCGGGCTTCAATGAAGTTCTGACCACGGAAGCCCTGCAATTCATCGAAAAACTTGAACGGGAATTTCACGCGCGCCGACTCGATCTGCTGAGGGCGCGCGTTTTGCGTCAGGAGGAGCTCGACGCCGGCGGCGTGCCTGATTTCCTGCCAGCCACCCGCCACATCCGCGCAGGCGAGTGGCAAGTCGCTCCGATTCCAGCCGACCTGCAGAACCGCCGCGTCGAGATCACCGGTCCCACCGACCGCAAGATGGTAATCAACGCCCTCAACTCCGGGGCGAACGTCTTCATGGCAGACTTCGAAGACGCCAACTCTCCCACATGGAACAACATGATCGAGGGGCATATCAATCTGCGCGACGCGCTCGAACGGGCAATTGACTTTACCTCTCCCGATGGAAAGCGCTATAGTCTCAATGAACGGGTGGCTGTTCTTATGGTTCGCCCGCGCGGCTGGCACCTCACTGAAAAGCACGCGCTGGTGGACGGCAAACCGATCTCCGCTTCGCTGTTCGATTTCGGTCTGTATTTTTTTCACAACGCGCGACGTGTGCTCGAAAAAGGTTCTGGTCCCTATTTTTATCTTCCCAAACTCGAAAGTCATCTTGAAGCCCGCTTGTGGAACGACGTCTTCAACTTCGCGCAGGACGCGTTGAGCCTGCCGCGCGGCACGATCAAAGTTACCGTGCTGATCGAAACCATCCTTGCCGCGTTCGAAATGGAAGAGATTCTCTACGAACTGCGCGATCATATTGCCGGGTTGAACGCGGGTCGCTGGGATTACATCTTCAGCATCATCAAAAAATTTCACAACAACCCAAACATCATTCTGCCAGACCGCTCCCAGATCACCATGACTGTGCCGTTCATGCGCGCCTACACCGAATTGCTGGTGAAAACCTGCCATGCGCGCGGCGCTCACGCCATTGGGGGTATGGCGGCGTTCATCCCCAGTCGAAAAGATTTGCAGGTCAATGAAACTGCGCTGGCAAAAGTCCGCGCGGATAAACAGCGCGAGTCAACCGACGGCTTCGACGGCACCTGGGTGGCGCATCCCGACCTGGTGCCTGTCGCGGCGCAGGCATTCGATCAAGTGTTACAAGACAAGCCTCATCAAAAAGAAATATTGAGGGAGGATCTCCAGGTGGAAGCGGGGAACCTTTTGGATTTCAAGATCGAAAACGCCAGCGTCACCGAAGCGGGCGCGCGACTCAATATCAATGTGGCTCTGCAATACCTGGATGCGTGGCTGCGCGGTTCGGGCGCGGTTGGAATTTATAACTTGATGGAAGACGCCGCCACTGCGGAAATTTCACGCGCGCAGATCTGGCAATGGATTCATCACCACGCGCCGCTTGCAGACGGGCGCAAGATGACGGCTGAACTGTATCGCGGTTTTCTCGAGGAAGAAATGGGAAAGATTCGCTCCCAGTATGGCGAGCAGGCTTACCCGTCGAGCAGAATCGAAGAGGCAAAACAGTTGTTCGACCGCCTCACGTTGGATACATCCTTTGCCGAATTTCTCACGCTCCCCGCTTATGACTATTTGGATTGACCGCCCTCCTCATTGAGACTCGTTTGTTACGCCTCTCCATCTTCGACGCGCGGGCTGGTTCGCCCGACTAAAAAAATTACAAAGGAGAATGGATCATGTACCACAAATACCAACCCAAGTCAGTCGAGGAACTAAAGAATGAATGGGCGCAGAGTCCGCGCTGGACGGGCGTGAAGCGCCCGTATTCCGCCGAGGAAGTGGACCGCCTGCGCGGGACGTTTCAGCACGATCATACGATCGCGCGCATGGGAGCGGAACGTTTGTGGGAATTGCTTCATGCTGAAAAATTCATTCGCGCGCTTGGCGCGTTGACGGGCAATCAGGCGGTGGAGATGGTGCAAGCGGGGTTGAAGGCGATCTATCTCAGCGGGTGGCAGGTGGCAGGCGACGCGAACGACGCGTTGACGATGTACCCGGATCAGAGCCTGTACCCGGTCACGAGCGTGCCGACTGTGTTGCGTCGGATCAATAATGCGCTGATCCGCGCCGACCAGATCCAGCACATGGAGGGGCGCGATGGTGAAGTGTATTGCTTTGCTCCCATCGTTGCCGATGCGGAGGCTGGCTTTGGCGGTCTGCTCAACACCTTTGAATTGATCAAAGGCATGATCGAGGCGGGCGCGGCGGGGATTCATCTCGAAGACCAGCTCTCTTCCATGAAGAAGTGCGGGCACATGGGCGGCAAGGTGCTGGTGCCGATTCACGATTTTGTGCAGAAGTTGATTGCGGCGCGGCTCGCGGCGGATGTGCAGGGAGTGCCCATTGTGCTTATTGGGCGCACGGATGCCCTCGGCGCCACGCTCATTCGCGGCGATATTGACCGCGTGGACCAGGAACACCTCAGCGGCGAGCGCACTGCCGATGGATTCTGGGTTGTCAAAAACGGGCTGGCGTACGCCGTGGCGCGCGCCCTCGAGTTCGCTCCGTATGTGGATTTGATCTGGTGCGAAACCTCCACGCCCGACATGGACGAAGCGCGTGAATTTGCCAGGGCGATCCACGCCAGCCACCCCGGAAAATTATTGGCGTATAATTGCTCTCCATCGTTTAATTGGAAGCGCAAACTCAACGACCAGCAGATCGCGGCGTTCCAGGAAGAATTGGGCGACATGGGCTACAAGTTTCAGTTCATCACGCTGGCGGGTTTCCATACCCTCAATGCAAGCATGTACGACCTGGCATGGAATTACGCCCGCGCAGGCATGACCGCCTTTGTGAACGTGCAGGAGCACGAATTCAAAATGGAACGCGAGATGGGTTTCCGCGCAGTGAAGCATCAATCCTTCGTCGGCGCGGGATATTTCGACCAGGTGCAAATGGCTGTGACCGGCGGCGATGTGTCCACCTCCGCCATGAAAGGCTCCACGGAAGAACAGCAATTTAGCGTCAGTCATTAACCGCTCATTGGTCGCCGGTCGCGGAGTTTGAAAACGCTTTCAGCCTCTTCGATCATGCGCGATATACTCACCGACATTCAACACTGGCAGAAAGAGGGGGATGTCATTGCGCTCGCCACTGTGATTCAATCGTGGGGGTCCGCGCCGAGAAAAATCGGCTCACACATGGCATTTACATTAAGTGGAAAAATCACAGGCTCGGTCAGCGGCGGGTGCGTGGAGAATGCCGTCATCGAAGCGGGGATGCAAACGCTGAAAACGAATCATCCGCAATTGTTGCATTTCGGCGTGGCGGACGAAACTGCCTGGCGTGTGGGCTTGATGTGCGGTGGGAGCATTGACGTTTTTGTTCAGCCGTTGGATGCGCAAGTTTTTCAAGAAATAAAAAAAGTTATCAATAATGAAGAAAGCGCGATTCATGTCACAGCGATTACGGGCACAGACGAATTGCTCGGCAAACAGATTTTGATTCAAGAAGGTCAAATTTTATTCGGCTCGTTCGGCAACGAAATTAACTCGCGCGTGTTGAATCTGTCAGCAGAATTTTCCACATCAGGACAATTGACAATAAATGAAGATGTCCGAGTCTTTGTCAACATCATTCAACCTTCCCCAACTTTAGTAGTTGTTGGCGGTGTGCAAATTGCGATTGCATTGGTGTCTTTGGCAAAAACACTTGGCTATCAAACCATTCTGATTGACCCGCGTAAGGCTTGGGGCAATGAAACCAGATTTCCCCATGTGGATAAGTTGATTCAAATGTGGGTTGATGATGCGTTTGAACAAATCAAAATAAATTCAGCTACAGCCGTTGCCGTCCTGACCCATGACCCAAAGATTGACGACCCTGCGATAAAATTGGCGTTGAACAGTTCGGCATTTTACGTCGGCGCGTTGGGAAGTAAAACTACAAACGCAAAACGGCGTGAAAGATTATTGAGCGATGGTGTGAGCGAATCGCAGATCGCCAAAATCCACGCCCCGATCGGCTTGGACATCGGCGCGCAAAATCCAGAAGAAATCGCGCTAGCCATTATGTCGCAGATCGTACAAACTTTCAGGAAACAGAAACAACCAGAGATCAAAAACGAGGCGGAGAATCTCCAGTCTCCAGTCTCCAATCTCCAATCTCCAGTCTCTAATTCTCTAATCCTCCAATTCTCTAGGATCTTTTATGAAACCCGCATCTTTTGATTACCACGCACCCAACTCCATCGAAGAAGTTGTGACCTTGAAAAGTCAATACGGCGATGACGCCAAATTTTTAGCGGGCGGACAAAGCCTTGTGCCTGCCATGAACTTCCGCATCGTGCAACCGAGTGTATTGATTGATTTGAATCGCGCGGCAGAGTTGAGCTACATCCGCGAAGACGGGAATGTGATTCGTGTCGGTTCGATGGCGCGCGAACGGCATTTGGAATTTGACACATCAATTAAAAAGCATACTCCGCTGTTGCATGAAGCCGTGCCGAATATCGCGCATCCACAAATCCGCAATCGCGGCACGATCGGCGGAAGCATCGTCAATGCCGACCCTGCGGCAGAGTTGCCCGTGTTGATGCTGGCGCTGAACGCGAGATTGAAAGCAAAAAATAAATCGGGTGAGCGTTGGTTGGATGCCAAAGATTTTTTTGCTGGTATGTTTACGACTGCGCTTGAGCCTGATGAAGTTTTAGTTGAGATCGAATTGCCATTCATGCCGCCGCGCACAGGCTGGTCGTTCATGGAAGTCGCTCCGCGCGCGGGCGATTATGCCATGATGGGAGTCGCCGCGCTGGTGACGTTGGATGAAAATGGAAAATGCAAATCGGCAAAGTTGGTGTACTTGAACGCAGGCGATGGACCTGTGGATGCAGTCGAAGCCGCGAAAAGTTTGATTGGCGAATCGTTGAACGATAATTTAATTGAGTCTGCCGCGTTACTTGCGAGCGAGAAAGAAATTACGCCGTTCGGGAATATCCATGCGTCGACTGATTTTCAACACCATTTGGCGAAGACGTTGACGAGGAAGGCGTTGAAGATTGCGACAGAGCGCGCCCAACAAAAAGAGAATTAGAGAAGTAGAGAATTGATTGCTATGACCCATACCATTACCCTCACCGTTAACGAACAGAAATATATCTGCGAAGTTGAGCCGCGCCTGTTGCTGAGCGACTTCCTCCGCCACGAGTTAGGACTCACAGGCACACACGTCGGCTGTGAGCATGGAGTTTGCGGCGCGTGTACTATCATGCTTGATGGCGAATCGGCGAGATCGTGTTTAATGTTTGCCGTTCAAGCCGATGGGCATGAAGTTACAACCGTTGAAGGACTTGCGCCAGATAAAGATAATTTGCATCCACTTCAACAATCCTTCTGGGAAGCGCACGGACTGCAATGCGGCTACTGCACCCCAGGCATCTTGATGAGCATGATTCCTTTCCTAAAACAAAACCCGAATCCAACCGAAGATGAAATCCGCCACGCGCTTTCGGGAAATTTATGTCGTTGCACTGGCTATCAGCATATTGTGGATGCGGTGAGGCTGGCGAGTGAAAAGATGAGAGAATTGGAGAAGTAGAGAATTGGAGAAGTAGAGAATTGGAGAAGTAGAGAATTGGAGAAGTAGAGAATTGGAGAAGTAGAGAATTGGAGAAGTAGAGAATTGGAGATTAGAGACTGGAGACTAGAGATTGCGGTGGTCGAGTAGCCCTCCGCGCTGAGCGGAGCGCTAGCGAAGTCGAAGCGTGCGCAAGGCGTATCGAAACCACAAGTAAGTAAAGCCATTCTTGTTACAAAATTACACTTGTCGCCTATTGGTCTCGGTACGTCCCGCGACGATCACGCGGGACTACTCGACCAACGGTTGTGAATGAAATAGAAATTATGAATCTAACTGAACTCACTCAAACCTTTCGCAACAACGAACTCTCGCCACGAGACCTAATCTCCAGTCTCCAGTCTCTCTTCAATTCCCGTGAGCCTGATGTTTTATCTTTCATCTCCGAGCCCAATCGCTTTGAACGATTACAAAAAGACGCGGAAGAACTTATCGAGAAATTTCCTGATGTGAAAAACCGTCCGCCATTATTTGGAATGACCGTCGGCGTGAAAGATATTTTCCATGTGGATGGCTTTACCACACAGGCAGGAAGCAAACTCCCCGCCGAAGAACTTCAAGGCAATGAAGCCGCGAGCGTGACCAAACTTAAAAATGCGGGCGCATTGATTCTTGGTAAAACTGTCACAACTGAATTTGCATATTTCACGCCTGGTCCCACGCGCAACCCGCATAATCCAAATCACACACCAGGCGGTTCGAGCAGTGGCTCTGCCGCGGCAGTCGGCGCGGGGATTTGTGACATTGCGCTTGGCACGCAGACCATCGGCTCGGTCATCCGCCCCGCTGCGTTTTGTGGCGCGGTTGGGTTCAAGCCAACATACGAGAGAATTTCGCGCGCGGGTGTCATTCCACTCTCGACGACATTGGATCATATTGGGGTATTTGCGAAGGATGTTGAGACGGTGAAGCGAGTTGCGGCTGTGCTGTTAGAGAATTGGAGAATTGGAGAATTGGGTGTTGGAGATTGGAGACTAGAGACTAGAGATTCAAAACCAGTTCTTGGAATTCCTGAAGGAAAATATTTGGAAAATATGTCTAAAGAAGGTCTTGAGCATTTTCAGAAGATGTGCAAATTGCTAAGCGCAAATTATGAATTACGTTATGTTCATGTCATGGATGATTTCGATGAGATCAAATCTCGTCATGATGCCATCATGTCTTACGATGCATCACAAGTGCATAAAGAATGGTTTGCAAAACACGAAGCACTTTACTCACAGAAATTTACTGACCTGATTCGGCGCGGACAATCAGTCTCTAATCTCCAGTCTCTAATCTCTGCTCGTGATTCCTTCCGCGCCTCCATCACAAAAACCATGAACGAAAATCAAATTGACATCTGGATATGCCCTCCAGCCATCGGTCCCGCCCCGAAGGGACTCGACTCCACAGGCGACCCCGTCATGTGCCTGCCGTGGACGCAAATTGGATTTCCCGCCATCAACATCCCCACAACGAAAAATGAGGAAGGTCTGCCTATGGGCTTGCAACTCGTCGGCAAATGGAACTCGGACGAATCGTTGCTTGCTTGGGCAGAAGATATTGAAAAGGTCGTGAGAAAAATATGACACACGTAGTAACGCGACATTCATGTCGCCCGCCATGCAAAAGCGACACCGCGCAGCGTGTCGCGGTACGGAATATGAGAAAAATATGACAGTTGTTAAATGGAACATTCGCGCGGGAGCGTATTACGACTCGGTTGTGTTGATGCAACTTCAACGCGGCTTGCTCGAATTGAGCGGCGTGCTGGATGCAGGTGTGGTGATGGCAACACAAGCCAACCGTGATTTGCTTGCCGCGAATAATCTTTTGCCTGAAACTATATCTGCCAATCCAGATGACCTGCTGATCGTCGTCAAAGCGGATGATGACAACTCGGCAACCGAAGCAATCAACAAGGTAGATGAATTACTTGCAAGAAGAAAATCTTCCACTGTTTCGGAAGATTTCCGACCAAGAAGTTTAAGCGCGGCAGTTAAACAACTTCCCGAAGCAAATTGGGTATTGATTTCAGTCCCAGGTCGTTATGCGGCGGGCGTCGCGCGCGAGTCGCTTGAACTGGGCAAACATGTTTTCCTTTACAGCGACAATGTTTCTCTCGAAGATGAAATTTCGTTGAAGAAAACCGCCCGTGAAAAAGGTCTACTCGTGATGGGACCCGATTGCGGCACAGCCATTATCAACGGCATCGGGCTGGGATTTGCGAATCGTGTTCGTCGCGGGGCAATCGGCGTCGTCGGCGCATCAGGCACTGGCACGCAGGCAGTGACAGCGCAGATTCATAATCTCGGCGCGGGCATTTCTCACGCCATCGGCACAGGCGGGCGGGATTTGAAGTCTGATGTCGGCGCGATCACGGCGCATCAAGCGTTGGATGTTTTAGCGCGCGATCCTGATACAAAAGTGATTGCATTAATTTCCAAGCCGCCGTCGCCTGATGTTGCGACTCAATTAATTTCTGCGGCGCAATCAACAAATAAACCTGTTGCCATTTATTTCATCGGCTACCCTGCGCCTGCGAGAAAAATTGGCAATTTACATTTTGCGATTAGTTTGGCAGAAGCGGCGGAAATTGCGGTAAATATTGGAGACTTGAGACTAGAGACTGATGCAAAGTCTCCAGTCTCTAGTCTCTATTTGCGCGGTTTGTTTTCAGGTGGAACACTTGCCTTTGAAACCATGGTTGGGTTACAGGCAAGTCTTTCTCCAATTTATTCCAACGCCCCAATTACCAATTACCAATTACTCAAAGACCCTCTCCACAGCGAAGCCCATACCATCATTGACTTAGGTGATGAATTCTTCATGGTCGGGCGTTTGCATCCGATGATTGACAACGATTTACGAATCAGACGCATGAAACAGGAAGCGGCGGATGCGGATGTTGGGATGATTCTCTTCGACGTGGTTCTCGGCGAGGGTTCGCATCTTGACCCTGCGGGGGAGTTGGCGCCCGTTATTAAAGAGATTAGAGAGCAGAGACTAGAGACTAGAGACTTGGAGTTTGTGGCGATTGTGATTGGGACAGATGATGATCCGCAAAACATCCAGTCTCAGGTCTCTCAATTACAAGAAGCTGGTGTGATAGTGTTTAGAACCGCATCCGAAGCAGTGGAATATATCAGTTTGAAATTTAATAAAAATAATACAAATCAATTTACACAGGTTGATTTACAACAATTAAAACAGCCGCTAGCAGGAATTAACGTCGGGCTAGAATCATTTTATGAAAGCCTCATTTCACAAGGCGCATCCGCTGTGCACGTCGAATGGAAACCGCCTGCGGGTGGGAACGAAAAAATGGCGGCGTTGCTGGCGAGGATGAAAAAGTAGAGATTGGAGACTGGAGATTAGAGATTAGTCAGTCTCCAGTCTCTAGTCTCCAATTATCAATGGAGATAAAAATGGATATTAACAATGCAAACCAAATCGCTGTCGAAAAGATGATGAATGCAAGACCCATTTTGAAAGCCGTCGCCGCTGCGCGGGATGTGATCCCTGGCATGAAGGATAATTTATTTTTGCATGCAGGTCCGCCGATTGAGTGGGCGCGGATGTCGGGTCCGCTGCGGGGGGCGATGGTCGGGGCGATGCTGTTCGAGGGCGTGGCGGCGTCCGAAGCAGAGGCAACTCGAATGGCGGAAAGAGGCGAGGTCGAATTTGACGCGTGTCATCATCATGGCACAGTCGGTCCGATGGCGGGAGTCACATCCGCATCCATGAAAGTTTATGTCGTTGAAAATGCCGAACATGGAAACAAATCGTTTTCGAATCTCAATGAAGGCTACGGAAAAGTTTTGCGTTACGGCGCGTTCAGCGAAGACGTGTTGAAGAAATTACATTGGATGAACGATGTGTTGGGCGTCGCGTTGGCGGATGCGCTGGCAAAATCAAATGGCATTGATATGCGCGCGTTGATTGCCGAGGCGCTGCACATGGGCGACGAGGACACAATCGCAACAAGGCGGGGTCGTTGTTGTATTTGAAATTGATCGCGCCGTTGATCGCAAAAGTTGTGAAAGATGATTCGATTGAGTCGGAAGTTTTGCAATTCCTCGGCGACAACGCGTTGAGCGTGTTGAATCCTGTGATGGCGGCGTGCAAAGCGATGACCGATGCCGCGCATGGCGTGGAAGGTTCGACGATTGTGACAACGATGGCGCGCAACGGAACTGATTTTGGAATCAGAGTCGGCGGACTCGGCGAGCGACAATGGTTCACAGCTCCTGCCGAAATTCCAGTTGGATTATTCTTTTCAGGTTTTTCGCAAGATGATGCAAACCCCGACATCGGCGACAGCGCCATCACCGAAACCGCAGGCATCGGCGGATTTGCCATGGCTACCGCGCCCGCAATTGTGACGTTTGTCGGCGGCACGCCAAAAGATGCGATGAACGCCACGCTTGAAATGTATGAGATCACATTTGCCGAAAGTAAATTCTTCACCATGCCGTCGCTGGAATTTCGCGGCACGCCAACGGGAATTGATTTAAGAAAAGTCGTCGAGTTGGGAATCGCGCCGCGCATCAATACGGGCATTGCACATAAGAACGCTGGCGTTGGTCAGGTGGGGGCGGGGTTGGTGAGACCGCCGCTTGAAATTTTTGAGCAGGCGTTGGTGGCGTTTGCGGAAAGATACAATCTGTAAGTGGTAAATAGTAATTGGTAATTGGAGATTAGAGACTGGAGACTAGAGACTTGGATGGAGGTGTATGATGGCTACAGAGCTTGAAGATTTAAAAATTTTGCAAAATGCAGAGGGCATTGCGGATGCTGTTTGGAAACGTGTTGTGCAATGGGAGGAGTTTGCGAAGGATGTGGTTGGCAAGCAAATGGCGCGGGCAACTGACTCGATTGGCGCAAATATCGCCGAATCGTATGGTCGTTTTAACTTTGGCGAGAAGTTGCAGTTCCTGTATTATTCGCGTGGCAGTTTGTTTGAAGCGAAATTCTGGTTGAATCGCGCTCTTGCTCGCGATCTCATGAAAGCGGATGAAGTGAAATCCTACGCGGCTCGGTTGTCCGATGTCGCGCGCCAGTTGAACACCTTTGCCAGCAGTCTGAAAGCCCAACGAAAGGACGCCAAACCTCAATCGAAATCAATCCGTGAGCCAGAGGCGAAATATATTGTTGACGACTGGCTCGACGATTCGTCGCCTCTTTTTACCAATACCGAACTCAACTGGCTAACAACATTACCATCAGTCTCCAGTCTCTAGTCTCTTAATCACTCAACAAAATCAAAAAGGAGTCCCTCATGAAAATCTACGACCTATCCCAAGACCTGAACCAAGATGCATCCTTCTGGCCCTTTTACCCGCCGTTTGAGGTGAAATACATCAAGCGGAAATCGGAGCATGGCGTCAATGCGCAGTATATCCAAACGTCGAATCACATGGGCACGCATCTCGACGCGCCGAAGCATTTCGTGACCAATGGCAGGACGATTGACCAGATTCCAATCGAATGGTGTTACGGACCTGGCGTCATCGTTGACTTGAGCGACATGCTCGACGATCTTGGCATGTTCACGCCTGAAGATATTGAAAAACGGGCTGATGTGCAGGATGGCGATATTTTGTTCATCCACACAGGCTGGCACAAATATTCATTCTTCAGCCCCGAGGGTGATGAAGAAAGATACATCCAACGTCATCCAGGTCCGCATTACAGCATCTGTGACTGGTTGCTGAAAAAGAAGATTCATATCTGGGGCGTGGACATGATCTCCACCGACCACCCGATGAATCTCCCCATCGGTCGCTTCTTGGGCAAAGGCGGATTGGAACATTGGCAGAAAGTCCGCGCGAAGACTGTGGAAAAATTTGGCGAGGATCAAATGGATGTGTTGTTTCCCGATTCAGCGTATCAGTTAACACATAACGCCTTGTTCCCGCATGATTGTATGCACGTGGAGAATCTCGGCGGCGACATTGGACTCAAAGAACTGCACAACAAACGCATCACCCTTGGCGTCTTCCCGTGGAAGTTCAAAGGCGGAGAGGCTGCGTTTTGCAGAGCAGTGGCTTGGGCGTAACAAAAGCAACCCGTTGGTCGAGTAGGCGGCGGGAGTCGGTGAATCTGTGCAAGGCATCTCGCCTCCGCCGCCCTATCGTAACAATCGGCAGTAAAATAGGAAGTAAGTAAAATTTGGATTTGGTGCAATTATGGCAGAGAAAAAATCAAATAAATCAAGGAATGCAAAGCCTGAAAAACAACGCCGAAAACTGAGCGAAGGAATGATTATTGCGCTTATTGGTCTTATTGGCACAATTATCGTTGCAATATTAGGTTCACCGATAGCTGAAAGATGGATTAATCCTGCTCCAACAGCAACCGCAACATCTGTCTTGCATCTTTCCGAAATATCTGTATCAAAATGGAATATTTTTACTACTTGCAGTAGTAGTGGGAAAGCGCCTTTTGTATGGATAAATGGAGTGACAATTTCTGGTGGCTTACCTCCTTATACCTTTGAATTCTCGAACGGTAACACAATGCTTTCCAGTCAAGCAGTAAATCTCAAGAGTAATACTTTTCCTTATGAAATCCTGTTTGATAGCCCCATTAATATTACAGTACGTACCAACATTTTCTTAGATGTTTCGATTAGATCGAATACTTTGGATGGAAATCCTTCGTTGAAGGATAAATTATTCTTCTCATCATCAGCCCCCGAATGTACCCAGACTGTACCTTGATTTCGAGAAATTAATATCTGTAGTATTTTATTACAGGAGTCTGCGACCCAATAAGCAGGATGGATTATGTCCGAAGGCATCTTAACTCTCTTGGTTTCAAGCATTTTGGCATTAATACTCTTTGTTCTTACACTTTGGTATCAAAATAGGAGCAAAGCTAGAGAAAAGGTCATTGAGACCGAAATCATCCAGACTGAACTAATTAGTCCAGAAATATCTGGCTTGATTCCTGTTTATACCAATATTAAGCGATCAAGGGTTTCTATTTCAAGCGGATATAAATACATCATTAATGCAAAAAACATTGGCTTGGGTGAAATAGAAAAACCAGAATTTGATATATCATTTGATACCAACGCAAACATCCATAAAGTCAAGGTTGATTCCAAGTACCTAACCCCCGACAAAATCGAATTACCATCAGGGATTCAAAGACCCAATTATTGTCGTGTCATTCCGCAATATATGAATAAGGGACATACTTTAACGATTGCGGTGACAACTATAAATAATGAGATTAAGAATTGCAATATTGATGTGAGAGGTGCAGGGATACTTCACCGCAAAAAAACCTTCAACCCCACTTGGATTGTAGTTGCCATAATTTTTTTCATCACCCTTATCGCTTTACTTAATCGATTTTTGGTTATATAACAATGGAGCATTCCAATGAATTGGTTTAAATCCAAAAAGCAATTTCTATTCGGTTCTACTTATCTTATCCCACTCTCAATTTTTATCGCCAAAGAATCGGAAATTATTCTTCGGCTGTTCAATATAGAACTTGCCTCACAGGTAGCTATCAACGGCTATTTGTTTGCAGTAAATTTTATTGAATGGTTTGGCGTGCTATATGGCATCCTTCTACCATTGATCCTGTTGAGAGTCTGGCAACAGATGGATGCCATTGATCGCGAGTTTGACAGAGAAGCAGATGCAGTCGAATTGCTATATGAAGACATTCACTATCTTCAAGGGAAAAACTCGTTTATCGGAAGAAGAATGGCTGACTTGATAAGGCAATATGTTGTACATGTAATAAACAACTACAATCATGAAATCAAAGGTTCTGATAGTGCAAGAATCGAAGGTGATGAAATTCTCAAAGAAATTAGGAGACAATATCAGCGATTAGTAATACCTAAAAGAGGTGCCTCAAGAGAACAAGGCTCCTCTACGTCAGAAATCTATTACATGATAAGGGATATTGTGGAAATTAGGAGAGATCGAATTGCTCTTGCAAGCCAGCGAGTATTTTCAAGTTTGCGTACTGTCGCGCTCGTTACCTCGATTATATTCGTAATTCCATTCTATTTTGTGGGTTTTGCCCCAGCTTCCAGCATACTAGATACTGTCCTGATTCTTGGTGTTACCTTTCTGGTGATATTCATATATATGATCATCGAAGATTTGGGAGAACCTTTTGGAGGAACATGGAAAATCACAGACGAATCTTGGCATCGTCTTCTTAAAGAGATGGATTCAATCGAGTATAAACAAGAACTAGAATATAAGGTCAAGAGTGTGGATAAAAGAGCAAGATCAACAAAACAGCGAACGGGAGATAAAAGAATATCCCCGACAGACTCGCCAAGATCGTGATTATTTCTTGTAAGTGGTGGTCTCGATATGCCCTTCGCAAAGAACGCTCAGGGCTACTCGACCACCGAGATTGGATGTATTGGAGATTTTTATATGACCACTCGTTATTTCGGTGAACGGATCAAGCGCAACGAGGACCCTCGCCTCCTCACGGGGCAGGGACTGTATGTGGACGATGTGGATTTGCCAAACATGCTGCACGTTGCTTTCGTGCGGAGTCCGTATGCACACGCGCGGATAAATAGCATTGATGTTTCGCAAGCCTTACAACGTGAAGGTGTCGTTGCTGTTTACACAGCAAATGATTTAGGTGATTATTGGAAGCCTGGTCCGTTGTTGGTTTCGCCGCCGCCTGTGGAGGGAATTGTCTTCAATGAGAAGACACAGGTTCCGCTGGCGAAGGACAAAGTCAAGTTTGCGGGGGAGCCGATTGTGATGGTGCTGGCAGAGAGTCGCTACATCGCCGAAGATGCGCTGGCGGATATTCAAATTGACTATGAGCCGCTCGAAGCGGTCGTTGATCTCGAGAAAGGTTTGCAAGCCGAAAGCCCTGTCATTCACGAAGAAATCGGATCAAATGTTTCCGCGCATGTAGTGCAGACGAAGGGCGATTATGAATCGGTGAAGAAGGACGCGGCGTTGGTCGTCAAGCGCCGATTCAGTTATGAGCACGGATGCGCCGCCGCCATCGAGAATCGCGGCATCGTCGCGGAGTGGGACAGGCGCGCGGGGCGATTAACCGTCTGGGACACGACTCAGGCTCCCGTCGTGATTCGAAACGGGCTGGCGGGGATGTTGGGGCTGTCGGAGCGACAGGTGCGAGTCATCGCGCCGTTTATCGGCGGCGGATTCGGTCCGAAAATCATGATGTTCTATCAGGAGGAAGTGTTAGTTCCATGGGCGGCGATGAAGTTGAATCGCCCTGTCAAATGGATCGAAGACCGCGCCGAAAATTTTGTCGCCACCACACACGAGCGCGGACAAATCCATGATGCGGAAATCGCGTTCGATAGCGACGGTCACATTCTCGGCGTGCATGATATTTTCCTGCACGACACGGGCGCGTATGCTCCGTATGGCTTGACCGTGCCGCTCAACTCGCAAGCCAACGTGCTTGGGCTGTACGACATCAAAAATTATTACAGCGAATTCACGGCGGTGTTCACCAACAAGACCATCGTCACGCCGTATCGCGGCGCGGGGAGGCAGCATGGCGTGTTTGTCATCGAGCGTCTGCTGGATATTGCCGCGAAAAAATTGAAGATTGACCGCGCCGAAATCCGACGGCGCAATTTTATCCAGCCGACGCAATTTCCGTACAACAACGAGATCATTTATCAGGACTTCGCGCCGATCGTGTACGACAGCGGAAATTATGAACCGTTGTTAGATGATGCGTTAGAAAAAATCGGATATCACAAATTCATCGCAGAGATTCAACCAAAACTGCGCGCCGAAGGAAAACACGTCGGCATTGGAATCGTCGCGTATGTCGAAGGGACGGGAATCGGTCCCTACGAAGGGGCAAAAGTACAAGTGATGGGAAGCGGGCGCGTGTCGGTCGTCACGGGCGTCGGCACACAGGGACAGGGTCACTTCACGAGTTTTGCGCAGATCGTCGCGGAGCAACTCGGCGTGGACGTGGATCAAATTGATGTCGTCACGGGCGACACGGATCAATTCTATTGGGGCGCGGGGACGTTCGCCAGCCGCGGCGCAGTCGTCGCGGGCAATGCGATCAACGAAGCCGCGAAAGTTGTCCGCAAGAAAATTCTCAAACTCGCCTCCGAACATTTCAACGCGCCCGAAGACGAACTCGAACTCGCCGACGGCATGGTCAAAGTGCAGGACGTTCCGCGCATGACGATTTCATTGGGTGAACTCGCGGGCATGGCGAATCCGACGCGCGGAGCCGTCAAGCCTGGCGCCGAGCCTGGGTTGGAAGCGACCAACTATTTCGGTCCAGAAAGAGGCGCAACCGCCAGCGGCATCCACGCGATGATCGTGGAAGTGAATCCCGACACGCTGCAGATCCACATCCAGAAATATCTCGTTGTGCATGATTGCGGGCGCGTCATCAATCCGCTCATTCTCGATGGGCAGATTCATGGCGGCGTGGCGCAGGGCATCGGCAATGCGTTTTACGAGCGGCTCGCCTACGACGAAAACGGGCAACTGCTCAACGGCACGTTCATGGATTATCACCTGCCCACCAGCCTCGAAGTGCCGCGCATCGAAACGGGACACGGTGAGACTCTCTCGCCGCTCAACCCGATGGGCGTGAAAGGCGCGGGCGAAGCGGGCGCGATCCCCGTCGGTCCGCTGTTTGCGCAGGCGTTGGAGGATGCGTTGTGGGATAGGGAGTTTGAGGTGTTGGAGATTCCTCTCAACTCAAATAGATTATGGGAGATTGTGAATAAGAGAGACTAGAGACTGGAGACTGGCACGAGGAGAATTGGGGAATTAGGAGAATTGTTGGTGGATGAAGCGCTTCGCTTCACTCCCCGCCGATGGTTGATTCAAGCCATCGGCTTTTTGTTTCGCCTCAGCCGTGTTGGAAGGTTATAATCGCGAAAAGTTAATTTGCACATTGTCAACAAAGGGAAAGCCCATGCAATCTGATCAGCGCAAAGAAAATCCGTATGGCAATCGTCCGCTTCAACCGCAGGAGCGTTATCGGCTATATCTCGATGAATCGGGCGATCATGTTTTTCGCGAATTCACCAATCTATCCCATCGCTTCCTTTGCCTGCTTGGTTGCTGGTTCAAGACAGACGCCTATCTCACCTTTCAACAAAATCTTGAGAATCTAAAATCTCAGTACTTACCCCATCATCCCGATGAGCCTGTTGTGCTTCATCGTGAAGATATGGTCAATGCGCGCGGCGCGTTCAAAGCGCTTCGTGACGAATCGGTTCGCAACGCCTTTGACAATGATTTACTCGAAGTGATTCGGCAAGCGGATTTTACGGTCGTTGCGGTCTTGATTGACAAACAGGCATTACTACAATCGTATGGCGACGGTTCGGCACATCCATATCACCTCGCGCTTGGATTTATGCTTCAAAGATATGCGGGATATTTGAATCATATCAGTCGAGCGGGCGACGTGATGGCTGAATCACGCGGCGGAGCAGAAGACAGACTCTTGGGGGATTCCTACGAACGTGTGTTCAAGCAAGGCGTGTGGATGTCAGGCGAAGAATCCTTTCAAGCCGCGTTGACTTCCAGCAGGTTGAAATTGAAATCCAAGAATGCAAATGTGGCTGGTTTACAACTTGCCGATTTACTTGGTCACCCCGTCAAACAATGGACATTAAAACAACATGGCTATCTTGAGGAAGAGTTAGCGCCCTTTGCACAAAGATTAATGCGGATTGTGGAGCCAAAGTTCAACCGTCACTTATACGATGGGAGATTGGATGGCTACGGCGTGGTCATTTACCCCAAAAGATAAAGGAGCCTCGAAAGGCTCCTCTACGCTCGCCCCTGCGGGCGATCCACCTCCGTTAAAACGGATTGACATTATTATATGCTAATACCCTGAAAATTCAAGCCCAATTTCATAGCAAAAGGCGGATAGGACGCCCACTTGTAAGAGTCTGACCCTGATTTCCCGATGAATTTATCCAAGCCGATGGTTAATACTGACTATCGGCTTTTCCTTTCGCTTCAAACTATTTTGAAAGCGGTACGGTTATAATTTAGACAATGAAAACTTTTCCCTTTATATCACCCGCCGTGTGATGAATGGAGAAATAGAATGGCAGAAAAGTTAACTTTCCAATACGACCGCGAAGCGGACATTTTATACATCAATACCGTTCCGCCGTACGCCGAACAGGAATCGGAAGAACTGGAAGACGAGATCATCGTGCGACTCAACCCGAAGACGGGCAAGGTAGAGAATTTTGAAGTGCTGTTCTTTACCAGCCGCCTGCTTCGGAGCGAGTTGTTTTCACTCCCCGTAATTGCCGATCTGCGTCAGGTTACGACCAATTAATCAGGCGTCGAGAAATCCGAATGGATTTTGAGGGAGGAATTCGACTATTGCAGCCGATGGTTGGTTCAAGCCATCGGCTTTTTATTTCACTTTAGCCACTGACGGTCGTTTGATTCTCTCAATGTGAAATGTAACCGTAAGTCTCCAAAGCAAGGTTTTATGCTAGAATTTTCTCATCGTTTTCAGAGCAGGATAAACAAGGAAGGAAAAAATGTCAGACTCACCAGAAATCCGTTTGGCTTTCATGGATGCCACAGTATTTTCCGATGGCTCAATCAGAGGCGGAATACTTACTACGGATGTTGAGACGCGTCCCTATGAATTTAGAGTTACCAGTCCAATAAAACCGACGCAGGTGCAACAGATTCTGTATGGTGCATCTTTAAAAGATTATGTTTACGGAGAGTTGATTTGTACGCCTCTTGTAAAAGCGACAAAAGAGAAACTTAGCATGGTCTTGGTGAAAGAGATTTTCCTGATCTCAATGAGACCCCTTGTCTCTGTGCCAGTGATTATTGTTCGCTCTAGCAATTCGCAGACAAGTGATGGAATCAGATCAGTTAGTTTCTCTCCACATCAGAACTTTCGAAATGAATTATCTTTCGCCCAAACAATTCTTACGCCTGTAATGCAAAAACATGATTTGTTAGAACCGTTCGAGAGGCTTAGGCTTGCACTGAATGAAGTACACCGAGTTGGATTAGGGGAGGCTATGAAGGGTGGCTAACCTTCGAACTACTATCGCCAAAGAACTTTCCAATCTTCCTCGACCCAGGGTTTCAAAACCATTAAACTTGGTTGTTGAAACTCCCGAAATACAGGATGAAATTGAAGAAGTTGGGTTTGGAGGGAAAATACAAATCTCCTCCGAGGAAGCAAGAATCTCACAGCCAATTTATGATGTGGCTTCTGAACTCATTCCATTTACAAGCGATGTATCAACGATAGAGGTTAATCCCTCAAAATTGATGGGGTTGCAGAACATAGAAATTGCATTCCAGCTTATCAAGGTAGATGTTTTCGATTCTCGATTTGAACCTTTAGTAAAAGTCTTCCGTGTTCCATTTACAGAACTTACTCTCCGTAAAATAAGCATTTTTGGTATGAACTATGCTGACAAGCATTGGCACAAAATTGCGATGCCAAAAGAGGAGAATAACCCTGAGATTAAAGAAAAATCGAAGGAACAAAAAGGGGAGGGTGATTTTGTTGAGATCAAAAAGCGAGGAAGGAAGCCGAAGAGTCAACAACCGTTACCTTCAATATGGGATTTGCTTTTTGCCGTATTGCAGCCTCCTTTGAGTTTAGGTCAGTCTGAGAATCTTCTCTTACCAAATTCACCTTATCCTTACCAATGGCAAGGCATCAAGTTCTTGATGGGCAATGAACATGCTCTGTTGGCTGACGATATGGGAACGGGTAAAACTGTCATGACCACAGTGTCGTTAAAAATTCTGATTCAACAAACCAAAGTTCACCATGTGCTCATTTTGTGTCCTCCAAGTGTTTTGTATGAATGGAAACGTCACCTTGATGATTGGGCTCCAGAATTAACAGCTTATCTTGTCCGAAGCCCGAAAAAAGAAGATAGAAAATCCCTTTGGGAGACTCCCATGCACGTCTATGTAACTACGTATGATATGCTGAGAGGCGATATTGAAAATAGCGTTCTGCCAAAAGAGAACTTGGGACACTTCGATGTTGTCATATTAGATGAAGCTCATCACATCAAGAATATGAAAAGTAAGCGTTTCCGAGCGATAAAACGATTACAACCGAAGCGACGTTGGGCATTAACTGGTACGCCCATTCAAAACAAGATTGAAGATTTAGCTTCTATTTTTGAGTTCGTTTACCCAGAATATTTGACTTCATTTGACCTTCGTCCCGAACAAATACAAACAAGGATCAAGCCATATTTTCTCCGACGCCGCAAAAAAGAGGTAATGCCTGAATTACCGCCAAAAATTTATGAACCTATTGAGCTTGAACTCGATGAGGAGCAGGAAATCGCATATAGGCAAGCAGAAACAGGTATACGCGAAGAACTGTCGGCACTTGGTGATAAAGTTACAAAGCAACACATATTTGCCAAATTAACTATTTTGAAGCAGATATGCAATTTTGCCCCAAGAAAATTCACAAGTCCGAAAACCGAATCATTGAAAGAGCGTGTTGAGGAAGTAATAGAAAGCGGAAACAAAGTTATTATTTTCTCCCAGTACGTTGATGAGGGCGTGAGTAAATTAGAGAAAATACTTGAGCCTTTTGGTGTGGCAAAAATCGTAGGTGGACAAACTGATGCAAATCGAAGGATTCAGATTGAGAAATTTAAGAAGAATCCAGAAACACCAGTTTTGATAGCCTCAGTACGTTCAGGTGGTGAAGGCTTGAATCTCACTGAAGCATCTTATGTAGTGCATTTTGATCATTGGCGGAACCCCGCTGTAATGTGGCAAGCGGAAGATAGAGTTCATAGGCGCGGGCAAACGAAGGGAGTTAATATTTACTCTTATTGGATGAAGGACACAATTGATGAACGAATACGTCAAAAACTTCGAGAAAAGGGAATTTTGTTTGAACAAATCGTGGATGGTCTAGCAGAAGAAAACATTGAAGAATTATTCACGGTAAGTGACTGGCTGGAAATGCTTGGCGTAAGAAAGGTAGAAGTAACAAAAAAGCCTGTTGTTGATATAAAAGTATGGCAATCTATGAGTTTGTCAGAAATTCGGGAAAAGCTTTATGAAGTTTCTCCATCTGACTTTGAAGTATTGGTTAGAGAATTAATGCATTATTTAGGTTATCCCAATGTCAAAGTAACAGGCAAAAGTCACGATGGCGGAATTGACGTGCTCTCGACTCGCAATACTTCAAATGGCATAGAACGAGTAGCGGCACAATGCAAGAGATATCGCGGCAATGTGTCTGTTTCTGTTGCGCGAGATTTTCTTGGAGCAATTTCAAATGACCAAAGTATCAAGCAGGGTTTTCTTGTAACGACTGGAGAATTTACTGCTGATTGCTCACGGTTCTGTATGAGTAGTGGAAAGATAAGACCAATTTCGGGAATTGAATTAGCAAAATATGTGAAGCAATTTGGTTTACGTGCTTAAATTGTCGCGCTATGAAGAAAGGATTTTTCTAAATGACACAACCAAATTCGTCTGAGCCTCACCCATTAGTGCGTATTGCAACTCTGGAGCGAAAAGTTACCGAATTAGAGCAACGAATAGAAAAGATTGAGTCACGAAAAGACCACATTTCCGAATCCTCACCATTAATAATATCCCCTACAGAAAAGCCAAAAACTGATAAAGAAAATAAATTATTCGAAATTGTAAAGGTTGACACAAGAATAATCGAGGCAAACGAAAGTTGGTCAAAAGTCTCTTGGAAACTCATACTTAAGAGTTTTGCAGATGTACCTCTTGGCTTTGGAACTGAAATCGAATTTGTCGATAAAGATGGTTTTGTTATTGACTCGACATTTCAATCGGAAGTATTGCTTTCCAACCAGAACGAACAAACATTCACGGGTTATTATTTGATTGATGCCTCATTAATTGGAAGCGTAGCCTCAATTCAAGCTAAGGTCAGACTATCATGATAAGTGAGCTTCAACCAAGTTGACTGATAGCAAAATCAAGCAACGATCGGGGCGAGATTGAATTGGATAAGAGATTGCGAAAAGAGGTGTTATGAATAAATCAAATCGCCCAGTCCATGGGGACCTCACCCAGATTGACGCGCATGATCGGCATGTCCGTTTGCCCCTCTCCCAAGGGAGAGGCATGGTGATGGATCTTTTTCTGTGTGATGGACGAGGCGGGATTCCAAGTCAATGGTTGAGTTGATAGGCAAATGGCTTCTCCCCCTCGCGAAGCACCCTTTAGGGTTGGGGGAGACGGGAGAGGGGTTTGGCTTCGGATTTTCAATCTGTTCTCATGCCGCAACTGGCACAAAGATATTTGGTTTCCATTTTGAAGTCATCTCGTGCGTATTGATGCGCGCAAACACGATTGGCTTGCCTTCGCTTCCATATTTATCCAGCAAGTCAAGATTCAACATGCGGACTTCGGGGTCATCTTCAGGCAAAAGTACCAGTTCAAATTTCTCTGGCAGAACTTCCAGCATTTTCGGGTTATTCAACACGTACTTGATGATCTCGCCTGTCAAGCGCACATTACGTTCGACGACTTCATCGTTTACTTTTGGGTTAGCCATTCTTCATATCTCCTGCGATAATCATATCGCTTTTCTACAACGTCATCCATTGCAATTGTCAGAGCATCGTTGTAATCCTGCACCGACATTTCCGTCTTTTCTTCCTTTTCGGTTGGGTGTATGATGTCGCGGTGGGCATATCCATGAGCGGTATCATACCTGACCACAGGAGTCCACTTTCCATCTTCCACAAACTGACATTCCAATTGCACAACAAACCGAAGGATTTGTCCGCGTTCTGACTCGAACATCACGCGCAGGGCATTGTTGTAGTCCAGTAAGCGGCGGAACTCAACAGTTCGCATGGGATTATTTTACAACAAAAGGAGGTGTTATGAATAAATTAAATCGCCCAGTTCAGGGGGATTCTCACCCTGATTCGCTTGAGTAATCGGCGCATCCGTTTTCCCCTTCGCGAAGCACCCTGTGGGCTCCCAAGGGAGAGGGCATGGTGACGAATCCATTTCTGGGTGATGGACGGGGCGGGTTTCCAAGTCAATTGTTGGATTGATAAGCAAACGGCTTCTCCCCCTCGCGAAGCACCCTGTAAGGGTTGGGGGAGACGGGAGAGGGGTTTGGTAGTCATGTTGCGTTCGGGGGAGGGTTACGTTTGCTGTAATACTTTTACTTCGCGATCAATCTGCTTGCTCAATTGCTTTTCTGCCACTTCCAAGTCGTAGCGAACTTGTAAGCGAAGCCACACTGCCGCGCTTGTGCCGAAATAACGGGCAAGCCGCATGGCAGTGTCCACCGTGATGGCGCGTTGTCCGTGAACGATCTGGCTGATGCGAATTGGCGTCACGCCGATATCATGCGCCAACCGATACTGAGTCAAGCCGAGCGGAGTCATGAAATCTTCGAGCAAGACTTCACCAGGGTGAATGGGGGATAAGGTATCGTCCATTTTCTATAGTCTCATTTCTATCCGTGGTAATCCACGATCTCAACATTCTTCGCTTTGTTATCCGACCACGTGAAGCAGATTCTCCACTGGTCGTTGATGCGAATGCTATGCTGCCCAGTCCTGCCACCTTTGAGTTTTTCAAGTCTGTTACCTGGCGGGGCGAGTAAATCCTGTAAATCTTCCGCATCGTCCAGATAAATCAACTTTCGGCGGGCGGTGCGTTGAATGTCTTTTGGCAACTTTCTTGAAATTTCACCGAGAAAGATTTTCTGCGTTTCGGCAGATGCAAAAGACTCGATCATGGTCAAATAATATCACGGGGCGATAATACTGGCAAGAGGCGTTATGAATAAATCAAAACGCGCAGGAGTCTATCCCCGATTGTGACGATTGATCGGCGTGTGGGGTGACCTATCCCCCCCTTCCCATTTGGGAAGGGGGCTTGTCGGTTGATGATTTTGTTGAGTTTCCAAGTCAATCCTTGTTTCAAGATGTATTGGCTTCTCCCCCTTGGGGAAGACGGGAGAGGGGTTTTGGGACCTCACCCAGATGAACGCGCATGATCGGCGCATCCGTTTGCCCCTTCGCGAAGCACCCTGTGGGCTCCCAAGGGAGAGGGCATGGTGACGAATCCTTTTCTGTGTGATGGACGAGTCGGGTTTCCAAGTCAATGTTTGGATTGAGGAGTCTTAGCTTCTCCCCCTTGGGGGAGACGGGAGAGGGGTTGGTTTGCGATCTTACAAAAATCCAAAGCTACCCAACTTCGGATTTTAACGTTACGCTTCCACAAACTCTGCAACCGCGATGCTTCGCTTTTTCGCCAGATTCTTTCGGTGCATCTTGATACGCTCGATCTCGTGCAATGTTTCCGCGGTGAGATAACTCTCTCCGCAATTGGGACAGACCACCACAGGCACATTCTCAATAATCAGCAAGTTTGCGCCTTTGCCGTAACTGCGCGTCACATGGCGGACTTCCGCGCCTTTTTTGCCGCAAATATCACAAATCATAGTTTCTCCTGATCTAATCACGATAGACGGTGATAATAATCAACTTGTCAGTCGGACCAATTTTAGTTACAGTGGCAACACTTTCGCCAGCCAGCGATTCGCATTTGACAAGATACTTCCATTCGCCTGAACTCTGGTCTTTCTGACGTTCGATAATCTTACCTGACAGAATCGCGCTTTCCACCCCCGCGCGAAGCGGCTTTTTATCCAAAAAGAATTCAGTGTCCAAAACGTATCTTCATCTCTGCCGACCACGGCATGGGGATCGCTGGGCTAACCCACAGGGTGCTTCGCGAAGCCACATGCTCGTGTATGGAAGCCATTTCGACAGGCTCAATGCGACGCCTGCGGGCTGAGGAGCGAGTCGGCTTTTAGCCGACTTCCACGAACTGAGGTGGTTGTCGAGTTTATCGAGACACAGGGATTTATCCCGCCGAATCTCGAAGCGGGTAAAATCCATCGAATATGAAACGAATCTTTATAAGCGCCGACCACGGCATGGCAATCATCTACTTCCTGCAAAGCGATGTCATACCAACGTTGCTCAATGCGGGCATTGAAATCATCCTCCTCACCGATGACGAAATTGTCGCACAGCTCGCCTCATCGCGAAGCATCCCCGTGGGGCGCTTCACGCAACACGGTCTTACATTTGAAGGCCTCCGCCTCAAACAAGCCTCCCACTACGCCAACACCTTCCAACCCCGCCTCCAATGGCTCCTCGCCTACCTGCGCCGCGTCGGCGGCTCGCGCCGCATCAACACCGAAGCCATGGACAGCCACATCTGGGAAGTCTGGGCGGAGAATTCGTGGAAATTCCGTTTGGGCATTTGGATTCCCTCCGCGCTGATGATTCTCCTCCTGCGGAATTTTTCGTGGGCGCGCAAACTTCTCGTGCGGATTCAAAACCGCTTCATCCCGGACCCCGGCCTGTATGCCGACCTCTTCGACAAATACCAGCCTGACATGGTCATCGCTTCGACCCCGGGCTGGCGCATGGACCGTTATCTCCTGCGCGAATCCGCCAAGCGCGGCATCCCAAACATGACCGTCATCGTCGGCTGGGACAATTCATCGTCATACAATATCTCTGGCGCAGACGTGCAATATGCAACCTGTTGGTCTCAACTTCAAAAAGATGAACTGGTCTACGGCTCAGACTGGAATCCTGAAAACGTGAACATTGGTGGCATCCCATCGTACGACGGATATTTCCGCAAGCAATGGCTCATGCCGCGCGACGAGTATTTCAAATTACATAACCTTGACCCAAACCGCAAATTAATTTCTTACGCAAGCAGTTTTGTTCACTTCGCGCCTAACTATCCGAACATTGAAGCGCTGGCGAAATTGGTTTCGTCTGATTCACTGGCAGAACCTTCGCAGTTGTTGATCCGCTTGCATCCAAGTCATTTTCAAGACAAGCCGAAGATTTTCGCCGAAGAACGCGCGCGCGTATTTGACTTGGAGAAGAAATATCCGCATGTGCATGTTGTCCAACCTGTCGCGTTGGGCGGCTCGCTCGGCTACTACGGCGGCGAAGACATGGACGAGAAATCGTCCATGATGGCGTATTCGGATGTGGTCGTGACAGTTTACTCAACCATGTTGGTTGAAACCGCTGTCCATGATACGCCCATGATCGCCGCGACGATTGACACGCCCGGTGGATGGAACAAGCCGAAGAAATTTTCATTATCGCTAAAAGAGATCGGCGACTGGCCCACGCATAAAAGATTCCGCGATGCCAAAGCAGGGCGGGTTGCTGAAAATGAAAACGAACTGCGCGACGCCTTGAATATGTACTTGAAAGACAAAACTGTTGATGCAAAAGAACGCCGCAAGTTTATCGAAAATGAAATTACAGTTACAGACGCAAGTTCTGGCAAGCGCACAGCGGAATATATCCTGAGCGTGCTGAAGAAAGCGAACCGCAAAGACCGCTAAAGTCGCAAAGATTGAAAGATTTTCTTCGCGTTCTTTGCGCGCTTCGCGGTAAAGAGGTTTGGTACGATATAATCATCTCGGAGGCATTCCCATGACTGAAATCAAACCCCTCAATTGGAAACCCAAACCCGGCGTTGGACTCACCGTCGTGCGCCGCGATGATGGCGGTATGAATCTTGCGTTCACCGATCTATCCGATGCGACGCTCAACGACTGGCGCGAGTTTGCGATGGAACATTTGCTTGGCGCAACGGGACGCACGCGCAATTTATACGACATCCGCGCGGTGAAAGAGATTCCCGAAAAAGCCATCCGCGCGGCGGTCGAGGCGAATAGCGATCCATCCGCTCGCAACATTCGAGTCGCCGTTGTGGTCGCCGATGAAAAAGTGGCAGACTCGATCCGCGAGGTTGCCGCGCTCGCGTTGGCTGGCGCCGCCTCCGCGATGAAAATTTTCGCCGACATCAACGAAGCCGAAGCCTGGCTCGCGCGCCCGTTGGATCAGATACCGTAATGAGTAAACAAGTAGACAAGTAAACACGTAGACAAGTAAACACGTAAACACGCGCAATGAAATCCGACTCCCTGCAAGTTGGAAACTTTACATTCAAGTGGGGAAGCCGCGCGTATATCATGGGCATCCTCAACATTACCCCTGACAGTTTTTCAGGCGATGGGCTAATGTCCCTCTCTCCCAGCGGGAGAGGGGTTAGGCGCCGCACTGAGCCTGTCGAAGTGGGTGAGGGAGAGAGTCATGCCCTCGAACAAGCAAAACAATTTTTGGAAAACGGCGCAGACATCCTCGACATCGGCGGCGAGTCAACTCGCCCCGGCTCACAGCCCGTCACAGCGGATGAAGAACTCGCGCGCGTCATTCCCGTCATTGAATCGATTCACAAAAATTTTCCCGACGCGATAATTTCGATTGACACATCCAAAGCGGAAGTTGCCGAGGCGGGATTCAAAGCAGGCGCGAGTATTCTCAACGACGTGTGGGCGCTTCGTGCCGACCCTCGGCTTGCTTCAGTTGCGGCGGCTTTTCGCGTGCCAGTGATCCTCATGCACAATCGCAGCAATCCCGCCAGTGTCGAAGTCCGTGAGCGGCTTGGTAATGCGTACATTGGCTCTGAGTATGAAAACTTGATCGAAGACGTGAAGCGCGAGCTACTCGTCAGCGTGGAGATCGCGAAAAAGGCTGGGGTGGAGGAAAGGCGTCTGATTGTGGACCCAGGCATCGGCTTCGGAAAGAAGCGTGAGCATAATCTGGAGTTGATCAACAGGCTGGATGAAATCCGCGCGTTAGGGTATCCCGTTTTGTTGGGAACATCCAGAAAATCATTTATCGGCTTCACGCTTGATCTTCCAGCGGATCAGCGAGTCGAAGG
>Ga0138256_10000343_pt1 | contig 52608 bp, 43 predicted proteins | sample KNB2016incub_MG_FD_105486 | JGI IMG/M metagenome (GOLD analysis project Ga0138256, IMG submission 105486) | Active sludge microbial communities from wastewater in Klosterneuburg, Austria - KNB2014incub_MG | ecosystem: Engineered > WWTP > Activated sludge > Unclassified | place: Austria...
ACTCTTAAAGGAAACACACAATTTTCTATAATTGCTTTATTGGGCCCTTGCATGTAAAAAGTGCCTGATGACGGATTGATGGATACACCACTTAATACAGATCTGGTACCCAACATAATCTCCACTCGCTCCGTTCTTTCGTCAGGTTTATCAAATTGAGTGGATAAGGTGTTTAAATTTTGAATGATGGTGTATTTTTTTTCCAATATTTCTTCGATAAACTCATCTTGCTTCCAGCGTCCTAATTTTCCTCCAAGGATTTCGGTACTATCCTTATTTATGGCTTTAACGGATTGGACTTCAAACATTCTTCCTTCACCATGACGGAGTCCATTTTTGAATTCACCTACATAGTATGACCCGTTTTCATAAATATATTTTCCTTTTCCCTGGGGTATCCCTTCCTTAAAACTTCCTTCATATGTTTCTTTTCCGATGGCCAACCCCTCCCCGTGTGCTAATCTATTTTTACAGTCTCCTTCATAGGTACCTTGTAGATTCTGTGGTATTACTTTGCAATTACTAGTTTGCCGTTGTGAAAAACTGACAAAAGAAAAAAGCAGTAATATCGAAATAATATAATTTTTCATTTTGTTTGTGTTTAAAATCATTACAACGAGCAAGGTAGGCTAAATGTTAATTGATTTATTGAAAAATCTCTGATTAAGGGTGGCAAGGCAGCACTTTTCATTAACATATCGTTTGACTCAGAGTTAAGAAACCTTTGGTTTTTTAATTTTTTATTAACTTAGCGTCGAAATTTTAACATTTTATCATGAAAAGACTTACTCTAACCATTTTTTCGGTTTTGCTGGCTTTGACTTCGGTCCTTGCTCAGCGTACTATTACCGGCACAGTCAAAGAGATTAGTGGAGAGCCACTGATAGGTGCCAATGTATATCTGAAAGGGACCACTACAGGTACCACTACGGACATTGATGGAACATATACTATTGATGTTCCTTCTGAATCATCCATTTTAGTGATTTCTTATATTGGTTATAATGACCAGGAGATTACGGTGGGCAATCAACAACAAATAGATATTACTTTGAGTGAAGGGATTACCTTGGCGGAGACGGTAGTTACTGCCTTAGGTATCAGCCGGTCTCAGAAGTCTCTGACCTATTCTGCTCAACAAGTGGACGCAGAACAACTTAGGCAGATACCTTCCACCTCAGTCAATAATGCCTTGAGTGGAAAAATCGCCGGGGTCCAGGTGAGAAGCCAATCTTCAATGGCTTTGGGTAGAGACGCTACTATTCGTATACGAGGTGCTGGCTCTTTAAATGACAAGACTCCTCTGTATGTGATAGATGGCACACCGGTAGCTAGTGCGCAGGACATCAGTGTAGACGATATAGAAGCAATGACTGTACTCAAAGGCCCCAGCGCTACCGCCTTATATGGACAGAGAGGAGATGCAGGCGTAGTTGTTATTCAAACCAAAAGAGCTAAAGCTTCTAAAAATGTAGGTATCGAAATCAACTCAGGTACATTTTTTGATAATGTATATATATTGCCCAGGTATCAGAACTCATATGCTGGCGGCGGAGCTGCCGATTTGATTCCCTTTAATTGGGTAAGTGGTATGCCTGAAGAGTGGAAGACTTTTGAAGGGAAGTACTATCATGACTATTCCGATGACGCTTCCTGGGGACCTCGTATGGTTGGTCAGGAATATATCCCCTGGTATTCCTGGTATGTAGGTACTCCTGCTTTTGGACAGACTGAAAAACTTGTACCTCAACCCAATAACGTACGTGATTTTTATGGTACTGGAGTTACCTTAAATAATAACGTAAGTCTAAGTAAGGGTGGAGAAGGGTATAGTATCCGAGTATCTTATACTAACCAAAATATAAAAGGCATGTTGCCTTATTCCAGTTCCAATAAAAACACCCTTAATACTACAGGTAACTTTGACCTGGGCAAATATTTTACAGCTGGTTTTAATATCAATATGGCAAATCAAAAAATCAACGGACAATTTGACGATGGATATGCCAATCAATCTTCAGGATCATTCAATCAATGGTTCCACAGAGATTTGGATTTGAAAAAAATAAAAGAATACCAGGGAATGTATTCACCTGAAGGAATATTGTCAAGCTGGAACCATAATAACCCAGGAAATTACTTAACTAGTCCTTTATCTTTTTACGGTGGTAACTATTGGTATAACTATTATGATTGGTTTGAAAACTTAGGTCAAACATCTAATCGAAACAGAATGTTTGGCGATGTTAATTTGACTTTCAAGCCATTCAAAAATTTCCAGGTTCAGGGTTTTGTTCGTAGAAACCAAATAGAAGTACTGGATGAATCTTATGTAAAAGCTATACTTGAAAACAGCGGTACCCAAACGGGAGTTAAGAATAGTTATAGCTACAACCAGGGATTTTTCGAACCTTCAGATGGGTCTGCCGGTAAAGAAGACAACTATGAGTTATTGGCTTCCTATCATACCAGGGTTAAGGCCTTTTCATTGGATTTTAAGGCTGGTGGAAATATAAGAAAAGTTACAGCTACCGGTGTTGGCGGTGCAACAGTGGATGGTTTGTCTGTGCCTGATTTATTCACTTTGACCAACTCTAAGTCGCCTGCTACCTTCAATAGTGGTAGAAGCTTTAAAACGGTAAATAGCTTATACGGTACGGGTACTTTTGGTTTTAAAGACATGCTGTATGTTGACTTTGCTGCCAGAAATGATTGGAGTAGTGCTCTACCAAAAAATGCAAACTCATACCTTTACCCTTCTGTAGGGGTGAGCTTTTTATTTAGCGAACTTCTGGGTATTAGAGATTTATCTTTCGGGAAAATTAGAGCAAGCTGGGCGCAAGTTGGATCAGATCTAGGGCCATATCAATTGTCGCTAAATTATGGAGTTGCAGCTAATCAATGGAATGGTTCATTCCTCATGAGTACACCAGACGGTTTGATTGACCCTAATATCAAACCTTCACTTTCTACAGCTTATGAAGGTGGGATAGATCTAAAGTTCCTGCATAACAGAGTAGGGCTTTCTGCCACCGTGTACAAGGAAAATAAAATTGACGAAATTTTGAGTGTGCCAGTTTCAGGTGCTTCAGGTTTTTCTGCAAAAAATATTAATGCAGGTCGAGTGGAGAGACAGGGGTTAGAATTAACCTTAGAAGGGACTCCGATTTCTTCGAAAAAAGTTAACTGGAATATTACCTTCAATTGGGCCAAAAATGAAACCAAAATTATTGAACTAGCAGAAGGGATTGATGCCATTATTCGGGAGACCGGTACTTTTGGGACGAGTAGTGGTGCAAGACTAGTACATCAGGTAGGACAGAATTGGGGCCAGGTCAGAGGAGGTGGTATCAAACGAAATGATCAGGGAGTACCTATTCTCGATGCAAACGGTTTTTATACTCTGCAGGCTGATACTTATTTTGGATCAGTATTACCCGACTGGACAGGTGGTATATTGAATGAAATCAGTGTTGGTAATTTGTTCGCCAACTTCAATATTGACTTTTCTAAGGGTGGAGTATTCTATTCTTTATCTGATCATTGGGGTAAATTCTCAGGTTTATTTGAGGCTACTGCTGAGCTCAATGACAAAGGTAATCCTAGTCGGGACGCTGTGGCTGTAGGTGGTGGTGTTCATGCTGTTGGTGTCAGTGCTGATGGTTCACCGGTTGATGTATATGTCAATGCTCAGGATTATTGGCATCAGTTTAGAAACAGGAGTATAGCTGAAGACAATATTCACTCATTAGATTTCGTGAAGCTCAGAGAGGTGAATGTAGGTTATAAAATCCCTACTGCAAAACTTGGTCTGAAGTATATCAACAATATTGTGGTTTCCTTTATTGCTCGAAATCCATGGTTGATTTCTTCTAAATCTAAGGATTTTGATCCATCTGAGGTGGGTCAGCGTTATGGCGAAAATGGCCAATTCCCAGGTACACGTTCCTTTGGTTTTAATATTAAACTTGGCTTTTAATTAAAAATATATTTAATAATGAAAAATTTATTCAAATCTATATCACTTATTGCTTTCGCGTTCTTATTCAGTACTTGCTCATTGTCAGATTTTGGAGATGTTAATAAGAACCCTAATGCCACCACAGTTCCGGTTACTTCTGCTTTGCTGACCAATGTTTTGTCTGGCCTTGGCGGATGGACTCAGGGTATGAACGAAGGTTTATACGCTCAATATTTTTCCGAGTCTCAATATACTGATGCTTCATTGTACGCATTGCAGCAAATCAATTTTACAGGTAATTATTCCGGGGCTATGTATGACCTGCAGAATATTATTAATAACAACACTGACGAAGAGACTAAAAATGAAGTGACTGCCAATGGCTCCAATGCCAATCAAATCGCGGTTGCTAAAATTTTGTTGACTTACCTGTATATGCACCAAACGGATCGATGGGGTGATGTGCCTTACAGTACTGCACTCACTGGTGATGCAAAACCTACTTACGATACCCAGGCTGATATATATAAAGGATTTTTTAGTACACTCAAAAGCGCAATCGCGCAATTTGATGGCGGATTAGCTGCTCAGGGTGATATTCTTTTTGGTGGAGACAAAGCCAAGTGGAAAAAATTTGCTAATTCACTCCGTTTGGTATTTGCGATGAGATTGTCTAAAGTAGATCCAGCATTGGGTAAGACTGAATTCAGCTCAGCTTTTTCTGATGCCGCTGGTTATCTATCTTCTGCCGCTGATGATGTGACCTTAGTCTATCCCGGAGCTAGTTATAAAAACCCCTGGTACAATTTGTACGATGGTCGCAAAGACTATTCCATAAGTGATGTAATGGTCACTGCTTTGAAAAATTTGAATGATCCAAGATCTCAACAGTTTGGTACTCCAAATTCAAAAGGAGAAGTAAAAGGTATTCCTTATGGCCTGACACGTGATGCTGCTGTCAATTACACAAATGCCAACGCTGATTGGTCATTGATCTTAGCACCTAAATGGAGGTCTCAGACAGCTCCGGTAGTGGTCTTATCTTCTTCTCAGGTTCTATTGACAATAGCAGAAGCAATTCAACTTGGATGGGTCAGTGGCAATAAAAACCAGTTTTATGCAGATGGTGTCAAAGCCTCTTTTGAAAGATGGGGAATCACCGAAAGTGTTCGTTTGGATGTTTACCTTGGAGGTACTAATGTTGCCTTAGATGGTTCGGCTGCTGATCTGACGAAAATTAATACGCAGAAATGGATAGCCATTTACCCTGATGGTCGTAGTGGCTGGACAGAATGGAGAAGGACAGGCACACCCAATCTGGTACCCACTCCTCAGGCAGTCAGTGCGTCCAAACAGATTCCAAGAAGATTTGTTTATCCTTCGCAAGAGTATAATCTGAACGGAGATAATTTGAGTGCCGCTGTTGGCAGAGTTTCAGGAGGTGATACCCAGGATGGCCGAGTATGGTGGGACAAACAATAATATTAAATTTACAATTTATAAAAGAATCATATATTATGAAATTAAATTATATAATAGGCCTTTTCCTCTTTTGCAGTTTTGCGAGTTGCATTGAAGAAGGGGGCAACGCCATAGAAGGGATAGGGAGTAATTACATCCGTATTCCTGCTGGTGCCAATGAAATTAATCTGATTGCATTAGATGCGGATCCTGGCGTAATCAAGATTCCATTGATGGATGTTTTCAAAGATGCTAATTCTCAAGCTAGTATGAATGAGGCTACTAATGTTAAATTAAAAATTGACAATTCATTAATTACTGCGTACAATACTGCTAACGGGTCTGATTTGGTACCTTTAAGTGGAGCATATTCTATAGCATCGCTTGATGTTAATATTGGATCTGGTGAATCAGTAAAACAAATAATTCTAAGCATCGAGCCTAGCAAATTAGATTTGAGCAAAAAAATTGGACTTGGGATTTCTATTGAAAGTGCATCCGGTATTTTTACACCGTACCCCGGTTTATCTAGTGCATTGTTCAATATAATTATCAAAAATATTTATGAAGGTAAATATGAAGTTACTGGTAACATGGTAGACGATGCAAGCGCAGCCCTCACTGGGTATTTACCTATGGAATATCACTTAATTACTTCCGGAGCAAATGTTGTGGATGGGTATTCACCAATTATTGGAGGGAATTATGTACCAATTCTTAGTGCAGGATCAACTTCTTATTATGGAAGTTATGGGCCTGTTTTTACATTTGATCTTGCTACAAACAAAATAATAAGTGTTACTAATATTTGGGGTCAGCCTGCAGGCAATTCTCGTTCTGCTGAACTAGATCCATCTGGTGAAAATAAATGGAATCCTGATGACAGAAGTATTAATGTTAAGTTTTTTATGAAACAACCAAGTGTCATTACAACCCCACCTAACATTCGTGTCAAGTTTGATTGGCATTTAACTTACAAAGGACCGTTATAACTGGTCGATATTTAATATTATAATACGAGGGCTTTCAAACTCAGGTTTGAAAGCCTTTTTTTAATACTGCAACGATGTAAGTTATTGGCTTACAATTTATTTTGTTTTAAGCCTACAGAAAAGGTCAATACTTTTTTTAACAATTACTTCACATTCGGCTCACTTGATTCGTTTTATAGATTATTAAAAATGCTTGATCTAATCGTAGAGCCAGTGTAACAGCTATTTATGCCCAGATAATCGAAGATTTGACTAAAGCTCAATCTTTGATACCCAGCTCATTAGACAACAATGGTTTTGACACTAAAGACGCAGCCACGGCTATATTGGCATGGACCTATTTGATTCAAGGCAATTTTGCTGGGGCAAGAGATGCTGCCAATGTAGTGATCCAATCTGGCAATCATGCCCTCGCAGACACTTACGATCAGGTATTTGATGAAGAGTCTGGTGGATTTGATGGAGAAAGTATTTTCAACCTCATCGTCACAGATCAGGATGGAGTCAACAACCTTAATACTTATTTTGCACCACCAGCATATGCAGGTCGAGGGGATATAGTAGTACAATCTAAACACACTGCACTCTATGATGCTACTGATACCCGTGGAAAGTTTACCATCATAGCGTCTAATAGGCTTTACAGTCGTAAACATCTCAATCAGTTTGGAGATGTCAATATTGTAAGATTAGCAGAAATGTATTTGATTAGAGCCGAAGCCAATTTTAGACTGAACACCTCTGTAGGGGCCTCCCCCCTGGTGGATATCAATACTTTAAGATCTCGAGCCGGCGCTGCAAGTTTGACACAAGCTAATTTGTCACTCGATAAAATACTTTTAGAACGCAAACTTGAACTTGCATTTGAAGGGCTATTATTGCAAGATGTAAAGCGATTAAAATTGGCTATCGGAGGCTTGAATCCTTCAGATCCCAAATTGATTTTACCGATTCCACAGCGGGAGATCGATACCAATAAAAGCCTGGTCCAGAATTCAGGATATTAACATTTTGGTAATAGGTTTGGATGCCACAAAAAGGCAGATTTGTTCTCAAATCTGCCTTTTTTGTGCTTAATTAAATATAGAGCATAAAAATTATATATTGGCAATAATTAATAATCTATTACAAAATTCCTTTAATTGACAATAATGCAATTAATATAGCCTGTTTGAGCGAGACAATATTTGCGTAAAAATAAAATGTTAGGAACTAAGGAAGATCCAAAATTTATTTATTTTCGTTCCACAATTTAGGTTATCGATACGTTAATTTATTTTGGAAAGATTACTCAAGCTCACTTTTTAAATCATTAAATCAGGGTTAATATGAAAAGACTCTCTCTTTTTTTAGCAATGCTGTTTTTGACAGCATGGACTACCTTACTCGCTCAGCGTAATATCTCTGGGAAAGTAATTGACGAAGCAGGAGAACCACTCATCGGAGCCAGTGTACAAGTCAAAGGATTGACTGTAGGAACTGTGACCGATGTGGATGGCGCTTTTGCAATCGAAGTACCGACAGGCCATGATGTATTGGTCGTCACCTACACCGGATATGCAACCAAAGAAGCCAATTTGGGCAGTAATGTTGGTGAAATCACCATCACTATGGTCGAGTCCGCAGAACAATTGTCAGAAATCTTAGTTACAGCTATTGGGATCCAAAGGGAGAAAAAAGCTTTGGGTTATTCTGTCACTGATTTGAGTGGAGACCAATTGGCACAACGCTCAGAACCGGATGCTATCAGAGCGATAGCTGGTAAAACACCTGGCGTTCAGGTCACCGGTGGAGGCGGCGCTCCCGGTCAGAGTACAAAAATCAATATCAGAGGAAATTCTTCTCTAACCGGTAATACTCAACCTTTGTTTGTCGTTGATGGTATCCCTTTCGACAACTCTGTCAACTCGCCCAACAATTTTGGTGCTGACAAAGGATCTTCCTACTCAAACCGGGCCTTCGACATTGATCCCAACAATATCCAGTCTATGACCATACTCAAAGGAGCGGCTGCTGCTGCTCTTTACGGCTCACGGGCCACCAACGGGGTTGTGGTGATCACTACCAAAACTGGTGGTAAAAATGCTCGTAAAGGACTTGAAGTAAGTTATAGTTCCTCGTATTCGACTGAAAAAATCTCCGGACTACCAGATTACCAAAATGTTTATTCACAGGGATCTAACCAAAATTATAATGGAGGATTCATTGGTAACTGGGGAGCTCCATTCCCTACAGAAGTGGATAGGCTAAATGCAACTTATGGTACAAATTACTCCAAAGTGATTGAGCCTGGTTATCCGGAAGGGACTATTGCTCATCCTCTGGCTTCTACAGGTTATTCCAGACCACGATTTACCGCATTTTTTCCTGAACTTTGGGAAAAAGATGGCAGTGGCAACCCCATCATTTTGGCAGATGGACTCCCAAAAGCGATTGCAGTTCCTTTTCGTCCCTACGATTTTGTAGAGAAGTTTTTTGAGCAAGGTACTGTTTTGGAAAATTCATTAACCATCAATGCCGGGGGTAAAGAATCTTCCCTGTCTGCTACTGTGTCAAGGATGGACAATGATGGAATAGTGCCCAACTCCAAAGCAAATAGAACTTCCTTAAGTTTTGGTGGAAATGGCAAATTAGCCAATGGTTTAGTGCTCTCCGGTAATGTGACTTATGTCAATACAGGACAAGCCAACCCGCCGCTCGCTGCTTCCGTTTTTGGAGGTAATAACGGTACTGCCTCAGATGGCTCTATTTATACCCGATTGTTTTTCTTGCCAAGAAATTTTGATTTATTTGGTGAGAATGGAGTAGCACCTTATCCTTTTGAAACGCCATTTGGTGATAATGTATTTTATCGCGCCCTGGACAATCCTCTATGGTTGGTAAAATATAATAAATACAGCAGTGATGTCAATCGTGCTTTTGGCAATCTTACTTTGAGTTATGATGTCACTCCCTGGCTTAACCTGACTGCTAAAGGGGGCATGAATACTTATGGAGATGCTCGTAAAAGCATTGAAGCTCCCGGTGGCGTAGCAGATCCTACCGGAGAGGTTTGGACAGATGATATTCACAATACGGAGATTGATTTCAATTATTTAGCAACTGTCAACAGACAGATTTCCAAGGATATTGATTTTAAAATAATTGGTGGTGTAAATCTCAACCAAAGAAGTTACTCTGAAAGATTTGTCGATGGTAGAGGCGTTATCGCCAAAGGGCTCTACAATACAGACAAAACAATTTCGCAGTCTTCTTATGAAGAAACATCTCTTAGGCGATTTTATTCAGCTTATGGTGATGCTACCATAGGCTACAAAAATTATCTATATCTTGGTTTAGTGGCCAGAAATGACTGGTCTTCTACCTTGCCTAAGAAAAATCAAAGCTTTTTATATGGGGGGGCCAATATGTCTTTAATTTTTACGGACATGTTGAAAATGAATAGTAATATTTTGGGTTATGGAAAGATTAGAGCGGCCTATACCTCAGTAGGTAATGAGGCTTCCCCTTACAGAACCCGTACTACTTATTCTATCAATCAACCCTTTGTCAATATCGGAGGTACCAGTGTCAATAGGGCTTCTTTGGGAAATACCCTTGGTAACGCCGACTTAAGACATGAATTAACCCATGAAGTAGAATTAGGTACTGATCTGAGGTTTTTCAACAATAAAATTGGTGTAGAATTTACCTGGTTTAAGAGAAATTCCTCGGATCAGATCACTACTGCCGAGCTGCCTCGAAGCACAGGCTTTGTCCAAGCCATTGTCAATGCAGGTGAAATCGAGAATAAAGGTATTGAACTAGGCGTTGATCTTACACCAATCAAAACAAAGAGCGGATTTGAGTGGAATACTTTCGTCAATTTTACCCGCATCCGAAGCCTGGTGGTAGATGCAGGCCCAACTGGCCAGATCACGTTCGGTAGCTTCCCGGCTTATGGTACCCTTCAAAATATTCATCGTACTGGCTATCCTTATGCCCAAATATTTGGTGCTAAAAATGCAAGAACTCCTGAAGGTGATTTATTGATCGATAAAGATTTAGGTACGACCATCGTATTGCCAACCAATGAAATTGTTGGTGACCCAAATCCTGATTTTATGATGGGGATCAACAACTCATTTAGTTTTAAAGGGTTTACGCTTCGGGCGTTAATAGATTGGAGACAGGGTGGTGATATGTTCCTTACTACTGCAGGCTCTTTGACGCTCAGAGGTCAATTAAAGGTAACCGAAGATCGGGAACCACTTAGGATCATACCTGGTGTATACGGTGATCCAAGTACTTATGAAGCTATCAAGGGTGACGATGGCAAATATATTCGTAATACTACCCCCATTACTTCCTTTGACTTCTTCTTTAGCAATGGATTTGGACCTTATGGCGCCGATGAGACCAATGTCTATGATATCACCAATATCAGGTTGCGCGAAGTCAGCTTAGGGTATGATCTTCCTAAAAAATTATTAAAAAAGACACCTATAGGCTCAGCCAGAATCTCTATCTCTGGCAGAAATCTTTGGTGGTATGCTCCTAATCTCATAGAAGGTATCAATTCCGATCCTGAAGTATTGGCTGAAAACGCAGATACCAATCTTCAAGGAATCGAAACTGGGACTACACCTACTACCAAAAGGTTTGGGGTGAATCTAAATGTGACTTTCTAATTTATTAACCTAAGATATAAAGAAAGAAATATGAAATTATTAAATAAATATATAGGTTCGTTTGCGCTGATATTGGTTCTGTTTGTGGTGACTAATTGCAAAATTTTTGATCTTGATATCAACGATGATCCTAATAATCCGGTCTCAATTTCCTCTCCTGAGCTTTTGCTGACCAATATTGAATATACCCTTACCCAGGGAGTTTTCACTTTTAGTGACCAATCTTTGGGTATTATGGGATTATATTCAACAGGTGGTGATGGGTTTGGATATTCACAAACTTCCTTTAATGGTACCTGGAACAATCTTTATTCGGGACCATTGAAAGATATCGAAGGTTTGATAGCAGCTTCCTCAGACCCAATTAATCCTAAATATTTAGGTATCGCTCAAGTACTGAAAGCCTGGGCCATATCCAACATGGTGGATATGTGGGGAGACCTGCCTTACTCTCAGGCTTTAAAAGGTGATGCCGCAGATGCCGTGACAGATCCTTCTTTTGATAAGGATGCTGACATCTATGCTGATTGTTTTAAATTGCTTGATGATGCGACCAAAAACTTCGGTATTTCTTCTGCTGTATCAGTGGCAGGTGACTTGTTTTATGCTGGTAATATCAGCCGCTGGACCAAATTGGCTAATACCTTAAAGCTGAGACTTAAACTACAGACGAGGTTGGTCAATGGCAGTGCAAAATCTGAAATCGAGGCTTTGATGGCAGACCCTGCAAAATTAATCAGCACCTCAGCTGATGATTTTCAATTTCAATACAGCAAAGCCAAAAATCCTCAAGACTACCGTCATCCTTGGTATCAGGATGGATATGGTGCATCTCAATACGGTTTGACCTATATGCTGCATCAGAATGTGGTCGAAATGTTGGAACAAAAGGATCCCAGGACACCTTTTTATTATCGTCGTCAGACCAAAAGAATTTTGGACCCTGCCAATCCTTCAGATAGAGGGACTATTCCATGTTCTCAAACTTCTGGATGCACCTATGGTTATATCGTTTTGAACCCCAATATGTGGCCTAGAGTCATTGGTACTTCTACGCCTACCACCGCTCAAAATGAATTTATGGCTGGCTTGTTTGGTCGTGACAGAGCCGACCCAGCCGGGGTACCCCAGGATTCTGACTTTAGATTGATGGCTGGCGTCTATCCGGCTGGAGGATTTTACGATGTCACTGCTGCGGGTTTGCCGGGTACAGATAAAGCCCCTGGTGGGGGTATTTTCCCGATCATCACGAGTGTCAATACGCTTTACTACAGGATAGAGGCGATCTTGGCGTTAGGTTCAGCGGGAGACGCCAGAGCATTGTTTGTGAGTGCCATCAAAGATCATATCAAGAAAGTGGTTGATTTTGGAGCTGCTGCAGATGCCAATGCTGTAAGACCTACTACTGCCGCTATTGATGATTATGTCAAAATATGGACAGATAGATGGGATGCACAACCAAATAGCGCGGGTAAGTTAAATTTAGCTTTAAAACAATTATGGGCTTCAAGCATGGGATCTGGTATTGAGATCTATAATGCATACCGCAGGACTGGATTTCCCAATACTATTCAGGAGCCAATCAATCCTACCCGGGGTTTCCCTTTGAGATTACCTTATCCACAGGCTGAGTTGACTCTGAATCCAAATGCAGCTAATTATAAAGCGGTTGCTTTTGATAAAGACCCTATATTCTGGGATAAATAATATGACCTGATTAATTGTTATTTTTTAAAAATTATTTAAAATGCAAAAAATTAAATTTTCTTCAAAATATATCATGCTGATGGTTGGTTTGGTCATGCTATTTTCTTGTAAAGATGAAAGCCTGAGTCCGATTCCTGCATATGAAACAGCAGTGCATGCATTGGGTGTGACCAAATCAGGGTCAGCCACTGCATTCAAGCAAGGTGATTTAAATACTAAATTGGATTTTGATTTTAAGTGGAATTCAATTGATGGCAAAAACACGGTAACCAAGATCCAGTATTATGTTCAGTTTAATGAAGGGTATACTGATGCCGAAGGCAATGATCGTATCGCCAACCATGGTGTAAAATTGTTCAAAACAATAGAAGGCTCAGCGGTTCCGGCCAATAGAGTGAATACTTCTTTTTCTATCAGCCAGGCGGAAGTACTCGCCCTATTTAATGGAGTATCTTTCGATTATAAGGATGGGAAAGGATCAGTAAATGTTTTTACTAAATCACCCAAAGCTGCAAGAGTACTACCTGGTACTCCATTTATCACCAATGCTAAGTCAGCACTCAGAGATAATTTTATTATGACCTGGGCACTCACTACAGATGATGGTAGGGTATTTGACAGTTGGTCAGACTCTATTTGTGGTGAGTTTCCTGGAGCTGATTGTGATGTGCGCTGGGATGTTAAATAAGTCGTACTTTTTAATGTTATATAAAAAAAGGCTGTCATCCGTGACAGCCTTTTTTTTGATTAGTCCTTGATAAGGGGTTAATTTTGTTTTAAATGAATTTGGTGTTTATTGTTTTATTCAGTTTCAATTTTTTTCAGATCTTTTCTCACGAATTGAATGAGCTGGATATCGTTGCTCCTAAAAGGATATTGTATATCACTTGTGATCCTGAATGTCCTATTTCTCAAAAATATACTTCATTATTCAAAACAATAGGAGATCTTTATCCTTCTTTGCAGTTTTCATTATTATTTTCTCCTTCGACTACGAAGAGTTCAATTATTCAATTTTATAAAAATTATGACTTGAAGGTGGATCGTATACTTTACATCCGTGATCATCGAATGAAGTTAATTAAGAAATTAGGTGCCACGATCACTCCTGAAGCTTTTTTAATTGACGATAGTAAGATTTTTTATTATGGAGCCATGGATGATCGATATTATGAATTAGGGAAAATGAAAAGTATACCGACACAGCATTTTCTTCTCGATGCCATTGATGCCATGTTGCGCCAAAAAGTTATTAAGACATCACATATACAAGCTGTTGGATGTGTTATAGAACTGTAATAATACTTGTGATTATCCTTCAGATGAATGCACCTATGCGCTCACAGGGTTATAAGTATTACCCTGATGTGCAAAAAATTATTTTGTCAAAATGTGCTCCTTGTCATCATACCGATGGTGCAGCTCCTTTTGTTTTAGATAATTATGACGCTGTATCTAAAAGGGCTCTGATGATCAATAAAGTAATACAAGATGGGTATATGCCCCCATGGTTTGCAGATACTGCTTTTAGGCATTTTAATAATGAAATCGTGTTGACTTTGGCTGAAAAAAATATCTTGTCCGAGTGGATAATATCCGGCAAGAAGAAAGGTAAAGCTAAAAGGGCAATTCCATTCCAACTGAAATCCTCTGCGAGGGATTCAGCAGATTTGGTGTTTGAATTAAACGAAACTTACCACATTCCTGGAGACAATAAAGAGCATTATAAAATATTTATTATTCCCACTCATTTGTCTGACCCCGCCTATTTAAATGGGATCGAATTTGTCCCTGGCAATAAAAAGCTTGCTCATCATGCAAGGATTATGATCGACACGACAGGCTTATTGCGTGCGGATGATGGGTTGGAAGTGGGTGACGATTCTGAGTTTATGAGAAAAAAGGTAAAACTGTATGATCCATTTTATCATGGTTGGGTGCCAGGGAATAATGGAGTATTTTTCCCCGGAGGTATAACCAAAAAATTGCCGGCCAATACTGACCTGGTTATCAATATTCATTATGCTGCCAGTCCCATTGATCAGGAAGACAGGTCAGCGGTTAAATTTTATTCATCCAAAATACCTACTGAAAGAAGAGTTCAGACAATGATCCTTGATGAAAATTGGGTAGTCAACCAACCTTTTGAAATCCCTGAAGATACGCTGATCAAATTTTATATGAGGTCACCCCCTGTGCCATATGATCTTTCATTGATCAATGTATTGCCTCATATGCACCTGCTTGGTCAGTCATTTAAATCCTATGCAATTTCTCCGGACGGAGACATGATCCCTTTGATAATGATCGATAGATGGAATTTTAATTGGCAGTATACTTATGAGTTTAGTAAATTTATCCACATTCCCAAAGGCTCATTTATCTATACCGAAGCAGAATACAATAATTTGTCCTCAAACCCTATCAATCAAAATCAACCTCCAAAGAAAATAACATACGGTTGGGGGACAAAAGATGAGATGTTAAACGTTATTTTTCAATATGTGCCGTATAGACCATTAGACGAGTTTCAATTAATACAGTTTCAAAAATGAAGAACCTTACTTTATTCACATTTTTCGGCTTCCTCTGTCTATCCGGATATTTCGTTCGTGCCCAGGAGGAAACCATGCCTGAGAGCACGTTAGATCAATTTCGATTTGGATCGCTGAATCCAAACGAGCAGTCTACAATCTATGGAGTGAGCAATCAAGTTAGTGTTGTTGTAGGCGATTATTATATCGATAAGTCCTGGAAGCTGGGTGTTATAGATTTTTATCCATACAAAGTCACCCTGGAAGGCCGTGAGTGGAACATCGATACAGTCAAAAACGAAAGAATTCGTTTTAACACCAAATCCAATGAGTTGGAGATTAATACGAAATATGGGGTCAAAATAATATCAGGAGATAAAATTCGATCCTTTATCACGGGTAGCGGAAAAGATGCTATAAGAGTAATCAATGGGCAGGAATTAGGATATAAGCCGGAGGATAAAAATTTTGGTTTTTATCAAGAATTATTTTTAGGCGAAGTTTCATTGTATTCTACATTTAAAGTTTCGGAGAGAAAGCCAACATACGTGCCGGCATTTGATGTGGGTGATAAGAATACCGAAATCCTGAAAAAAGAATTTTTTTATCTTAAGGACCGCACCGGTTTTAATAAAATGAAAGCCAACTACAGTGGGGTTTTAAAAGCCATGTCAGATAAAGAAGATGAACTTAGTAGATATATGGACAAATATCAACTTGACCCAGCTCTGAGGCAGGATCTTGTTAGAATCATTCGATATTACAGTGGTCTGCTGGCTTCCGGTATTAAGTAGAAAATAAATGTTTGGAAAAAACAAGAGGTATGTGTACATTTGCAATCCAATTTAAAATAGTATATGCTAATTATTGATGTAAAAGACAGTGAATCAATCGATAAGGCTCTTAAGAAGTATAAAAAGAAATACGAGAAGTCTCAGATTTTGAAGCAACTTAGAGCCCGAAAACATTTCACTAAAAAATCTGTAGAGCGCAGGCATGAGGTTCTCAAAGCTGCCTACAGACTCCAGATTATGAGCCTTCCCGCTCAATATTAAATAATAAAGCTATCGTGTGACAAAGTAGATGATGTCACGCCTACTTGCATTTGCACCAGTATTGTATTACATTGCAGTACTAAGCATCTGTAGCCAAATTGATCATATCTTTTTTTAATTATCTAGAGTTCGAGAAGCGCTATTCCAGCCATACGCTGGATGCTTATAAATCTGATATTGAACAGTTTACCTCCTTTCTACAGTATAATTTTCAGGTAGATAGCCTTGTAGATGTCACATCTGCCCAGGTTAGATCCTGGATGGTCAGCTTAAAGGAGCAAAATATTTCCAATCGGTCTATTAATCGAAAACTATCCGCTTTAAAGACGCTCTTCAATTTTTTGAGGTCCCGACATGGGCTAGCTCAAAATCCCTTGCGAAAAATTATTAGCCCTAAAACAGAAAAAAGGCTTCCGCTTACTGTCAGAAAAGAACACCTGGAACGCATGTTTTTGATCAATAATCAAAATGCCGGTGACACTTCATACATTCTCTTGCGAAATGATCTTGTCCTGGACATGTTATATTCTTGCGGGCTTAGAAGATCCGAGTTGATGCAGCTTTCATTGAAAGACTTAGATTTAGACCGTCGCTTGTGTAGGGTCCTTGGAAAAGGAAAAAAGGAACGATGGGTACCACTTTCCGCGAATTTGGTAGATAAAATTTTGACTTATTTAATCTTTAGGCACCAAACTTTAATAGATCTGGCCAAACCAGAGCACTTTTATTTGTTTATGACAGATCAGTGCGAGCCATTATATCCTAAGTGGGTGTATAACCTTGTCAAAAAAAACCTTAGTCTCGTATCTTCCGTGGAACGACGCAGTCCTCACATATTGAGACATAGCTTTGCCACCCACCTTTCAGATGCCGGAGCAGACCTCCATGTAATTAAAACTTTATTGGGGCATTCATCACTCGCTGCTACTCAAGTATATATGCACAATTCAATAGAAAAATTAAAGAAAATTTATGATCAGGCACATCCTAAATCATGAATACCGTGAAATAATAACAAATTCATTTCGTTACTTTTTAAAATATTATATTATGAAAATTATGACTGAAAGTGTTCATTTTACCGCTGACCAAAAGCTTATACATTTTATTGAAAACAAACTTCAAAAACTCGAACGGGTGTACGAAAGAATCATTGACATTCATGTGATTTTAAAACTGGAGAGCCATCAGGCAGTAAAAGATAAAATAGTAGAAGTTCAGGTCCATGTGCCGGGAGGTAATATTTTTGCCAGGGAAAGCAGTAAAGCATTTGAAACATCTTTTGAATTGGCCATGGCTGCCATCAAAAGGCAGACTATAAAGTTTAAGATGAAATCGAAATAACAATCCGATAAAGTTGATTCATAGAGAAAGCCATTCTGATCATTAGGATGGCTTTCTGATTTTAAGCAAGACCAACTCTAAAATAAAAAAGTAAAATATTTTTTCCTAAACCCGAAAATGTTCGTAAATTTGTCCGCGCTTTTAAAGAAAGCGACATATTTAATTGAAAATCAGGATTGAAGAAGCACAAATAGCAGTAGATACAGTGGACATTTAACAATGCCGATGTAGCTCAGCTGGTAGAGCAGCTGATTTGTAATCAGCTGGTCGGGGGTTCGAATCCCTCCATCGGCTCTCAAATTGTACTTGATGTAGTTTTTGAAAGCAGAAGTAGATCAAATGGGGGCGCGCCGGAGTTGGAGAGCCGGGCCAGACTGTAAATCTGGTGTCTTACGACTGAATGGGTTCGAATCCAATCGCCCCCACTCATTTTTGGCACTATAATAGTATCAAAAGCTATTTGACTTTAACAATCTAAACAGGCGGGAGTAGCTCAGTTGGTAGAGCGACAGCCTTCCAAGCTGTAGGTCGCGGGTTCGAGCCTCGTCTCCCGCTCTTTCCAAATATTTGCTATTTGAAGTATTTGTGGACGAAAATAGACAAATGGGAAGGTTACACTCAGATGTTGCATAAGCCGATGTAGCTCAGGGGTAGAGCACTTCCTTGGTAAGGAAGGGGTCGAGGGTTCAATTCCCTTCGTTGGCTCAAATTTTTTGAAAATTTAAAATCATTATATCATTAAATTCAATTTAAAAAGGTACTAAACCATGGCAAAAGAAACATTTCAGAGGACTAAACCTCACTTAAACGTTGGTACTATCGGTCACGTAGATCATGGTAAAACAACTTTGACTGCAGCCATCACTTCTATTCTGTCGGAATCAGGATGGGCGGAAAAAAGATCTTATGACTCTATCGACGCTGCTCCTGAAGAGAAAGAGCGTGGTATCACGATCAATACAGCGCACGTAGAGTATCAAACCGCAAACCGCCACTATGCGCACGTAGATTGCCCTGGTCACGCGGATTATGTGAAAAACATGGTTACTGGTGCTGCTCAAATGGATGGTGCTATTCTGGTGGTTGCAGCGACTGATGGTCCTATGCCCCAAACAAGAGAGCATATCCTTCTTGCAAAGCAGGTAGGAGTACCTAAAATTGTGGTATTCATGAACAAAGTAGACCTGGTAGATGACGAAGAAATGTTAGACTTGGTTGAAATGGAAGTAAGAGAATTATTGGATGCTCAGGGATTTGATGGAGCCCATGCTTCAGTGATCAAAGGCTCGGCCTTAAAGGCACTTGAGGGCGATCCAAAATATAGACAGTCTATTCTTGATTTGATGGCTGCCGTAGATGCAGACATTCCTGAACCAGTTCGTTTGGTTGATCAGCCATTTATTATGCCGGTAGAAGATGTATTCTCTATCACCGGTCGTGGTACAGTAGCTACAGGTCGTATTGAAAAGGGAGTTGTTAAAGTTGGGGATACGGTCGAAATCATTGGTATGATGAAGGATGATGAAAAACCAATCAGCTCTACCTGTACTGGAGTAGAGATGTTTAGAAAATTATTGGATAGAGGAGAAGCCGGTGATAATGCTGGTATCTTGTTGAGAGGTGTTGAAAAAGATCAAATCCGAAGAGGTATGGTTATTTGCGCTCCCGGTTCAGTAAAACCACATAAAAAATTCAAAGGAGAGATTTATGTACTCAGCAAAGAAGAAGGTGGTCGTCACACTCCTTTCTTTAATGGTTATCGACCTCAGTTCTATTTCAGGACTACCGATGTAACCGGAGATGTCAAATTGCCTGCAGGAGTTGAAATGGTTATGCCTGGTGATAATGTCACTATTGAAGCTAGCCTTTTAAATTCTATAGCAATGGAAAAAAATCTTCGTTTTGCTATCCGCGAAGGCGGTCGCACAGTCGGTGCTGGTCAGGTTACAGAAATACTTGATTAATAGAGTATTATACTCGATATAATGAATAATTTTTGAAGCATCTCCTGAAGAGGAGGTGCTTCTTTGTCATAAAAAAGTATTAAACGGGCATAGCTCAATTGGTAGAGCGACGGTCTCCAAAACCGTAGGCTGCGGGTTCGATTCCTGCTGCCCGTGCAAGCAAGTAAATTGAAAGTAAATGGATAAGTTAAGTTTATATCTGAGAGAATCGTATGATGAGCTGATGCATAAAGTCACCTGGCCTTCATGGGCTATGTTGGTAGATGCTGCTAAGATTGTGTTGGTGAGTACTGTTATTATCACAGCGATCATCTTTTTAATGGATGTAGTGTCTAACTATATTCTTCAAATAGTTTACGGGTTATAATAATATGGCTGACCAGGAAAAAAAATTGTATTCTCTAAGGGTGATTAGCGGCAAAGAACGCAAAATCAAGGAGCGAATTGAACTAGAGATTCAGCGCCAGGGCTGGAATACATTCATTAGCCAGGTCATCGTCCCTTCTGAAAAAGTGTATAAAATCAGAAATGGTAAAAAGGTAGTCTTAGAAAGAAATATTTTACCAGGATATATTTTATTGGAAGCAGAGCCTTCCAAATTTGTACCAGAAGTAGTACAGGTTATAGCTAACATTCCCAATGTAATCCATTTTTTAGGCAGAGATACACCCATACCTATGAGTCCTGGCGAAGCAAACAGGCTGCTGGGTAAAGTGGACGAATCTCAGGATGCCAGTGAGTCAATGATTGAACCTTTTATCAATGGCGAAACAGTGAAAATCATTGATGGACCATTCAATGATTTTATCGGGGATATTAAAGAAGTAAACGAAGAGAAAAAGAAACTTAAAGTAATAGTTAAAATATTCGGCAGAGGAACTGAAGTTGAATTGAACTTTATGCAAGTGGAGAAAACATCATAAAAAAAAGCATCTGGTTACTTTTAATGGCAAGCTTCCAGTCATTTTAAGGACTTTTTAGAATAACAAATTGAAATTTTTAAAATCATTATGGCTAAAGAAATAGAAACATTCATTAAACTCCAGGTAAAAGGTGGCCAAGCCAATCCTGCGCCTCCGGTAGGTCCTGCTTTAGGTTCTAAAGGGGTCAATATTATGGAGTTTTGTAAGCGATTTAATGCCATGACCCAGGACAAACAAGGCAAAGTCGTTCCAGTGGTCATTTCAGTATTTAAGGATAAATCTTTTGACTTCGTCATTAAGACTGCACCTGCAGCCATTCAACTCATGGAGGTTGCTAAGATCAAAAATGGTTCGAAAGAACCTAATAGAAATAAGGTGGCAAATGTGACATGGGATCAGGTCAAAGTTATAGCTGAAGACAAATTACCTGACCTCAATGCTATTACAGTGAGTGCCGCCATGAAGATGGTAGCGGGTACTGCCAGGAGCATGGGGATCACAGTAAGTGGTGATTTTCCGGGTTGATACCGGTTTATCGATATTTTTTATTCATCCGAGGGAGTCAGTTTTAACAGATTGACGATAGCACCTCTAAATTTTTTGAAATGGCAAAAGAAACTAAAAAAAGAAAAGCAGTAAATCCTAAAGTCGACAGGAAAAAATTATTCTCTGTCCAGGACGCGATGACATTGGTGAAAGAAGTCAATATTGCAAAATTTGATGCATCAGTGGATGTGCATATTAGGTTGGGGATAGATCCTCGCAAATCAGATCAGGCCATCAGAGGCACGGTTACACTTCCTCATGGTACCGGTAAAACAAAACGTGTACTTGTATTGTGTACTCCGGACAAAGAAGAGGAGGCTAAAGCTGCTGGTGCTGACCATGTGGGTCTGGATGATTATATCCAAAAAATATCTGAAGGGTGGATGGATATTGATGTCATTATCGCCACTCCAAGTGTCATGGCTAAAATTGGTAAAATAGGTCGAATCCTCGGCCCAAGAGGATTGATGCCTAACCCCAAGACAGGCACTGTTACCCAGGATGTTGGTTCTGCTATCACGGAGGTCAAAGGAGGAAAAATTGCTTTTCGAGTAGACAAGCAAGCTATCATTCATAGTACGGTTGGTCGCGTATCTTTTGGTGTGGATAAATTGTCAGAAAATGCAAATGAGTTGATTTCTACAATCGTGAAACTGAAGCCATCCTCTGCTAAAGGTACTTATATCAAATCCATATCCGTAGCCAGTACGATGAGTCCTGGTATTTGGTTAGACACCAAAACCTTTCATTAATTAATTTTTCTCATTAAGTAAACCTGGATTAAAATGAATAAAACAGAGAAAGGGGCAACGATAGAAGCCCTGAAAGATAAAATAAACGAAAGCTCTTTTTTCTACCTTGCTGACGCTTCTTCCATGACAGTGGCTCAAATAAATAGCTTTAGAAGAATTTGTCATGAAAAAGGTATTGAAGTAAAAGTGGTTAAAAATACCCTGGCAAGGAAAGCCATGGAAGCATTACCAGCTGACAAAGGTTATGCCGATCTGTATGAGGCTTTGCACGGCCCTACCGCCATGTTATTTGCAGATGCTGGAAATGCACCAGCAAAGGTGATAAAGGACTTTAGAGCGACTTCTGAAAGACCGATTCTCAAAGCAGCCTACATTGATAGTGCAGTATTCCTGGGAGATGATCAATTGGATGTACTCATCGCTATCAAATCAAAAAACGAGCTTATCGGAGAGATTATTTCTTTGCTGCAATCACCAGCCAAGAATGTCATCGGTGCTTTACAATCCGGAGGCCACAAATTGGCTGGACTGGTTAAAGCATTAGAGGAAAGAGCAAACTAAGGCTTCCAAGTACGCATCATATTTTTTAAAAAAATCAATCTTAAAACAAATCAAACAAAAATTATCATGGCAGATTTAAAAGCAATTGCAGATCAACTAGTAAGTTTAACAGTAAAAGAAGTAAATGAGTTGGCTGCAATATTAAAAGAAGAGCATGGTATCGAACCAGCAGCAGCTGCAGTAGCTATGGCTGCTCCAGGAGGTGCTGCTGCAGGTCCCGCAGCCGTAGAACAAACTGAGTTTAATGTAATTTTAAAGTCTAGTGGAGCAGAAAAACTTAAAGTAGTAAAAGAAGTAAAAACATTATTGAATCTTGGCTTAAAAGAAGCTAAAGATCTGGTAGATGGTGCTCCTGCAACTTTAAAAGAAAATGCTACCAAAGATGAAGCTCAAGCTCTTAAAGCTGCTTTAGAAGCAGTTGGCGCAGAAGTAGAGGTGAAGTAAAGTCATTAATGCTGATTTTACCGCTACTACATAATAAAATCTACTAGTGGCTTAGCTCAAATACGAAAGTATTTGGCTAAGCCTTTAGTGATTATACACACTATTAGGACATTATCTTTTATTAATGACATTTTTAAATTCGCATAGAGGTTTATGGCAATCAAAAAAATAGAATCTAAGCGAGTCAATTTTGGGAAAATCAAACATGGCACAGAGTCGCCTGATCTTCTCGAAATACAACTCAAATCTTTCCAGGAGTTTTTTCAATTAGAAACCACCCCGGAAAACCGAAGCAATGAAGGACTTTATAAGGTTTTTCAAGAAAACTTCCCCATTACAGACGCCAGAAATATCTTTTTACTGGAGTTTTTGGATTATTTCGTAGACCCTCCACGCTACACGATTGAAGAGTGTATGCAAAGAGGCCTTACCTACAGCGTTCCTTTAAAAGCTAAGCTCCGACTTTCGTGTAACGATGAGGAGCATGTTGACTTTGAAACCATCGTCCAGGATGTCTTTTTAGGCAATATACCTTATATGACTCCAAAGGGCACCTTCGTAATCAATGGAGCTGAAAGGGTCATCGTGAGCCAATTGCACAGATCTCCAGGGGTGTTTTTTAATCAGACCTTTCACCCGAACGGTACTAAAATTTATTCTGCCAGGGTTATTCCTTTTAAAGGTGCCTGGATGGAGTTCTCTACCGATATCAATACAGTGATGTATGCATATATCGATAGAAAGAAAAAATTTCCGGTTACAACCTTGCTTCGTGCCATCGGATTCGATTCTGATAAAGACATTTTAGACCTTTTTGGTCTCGCCGAAGAGGTGGTCGTCAATGCCAAAAACCTACAGGAGAATATTGGCCGCAAACTAGCTGCACGAGTATTGAAGAAGTGGACGGAAGATTTCGTCGACGAAGATACCGGCGAGGTTGTGACGATCGAAAGAAATGAGATCATTCTTGAACGGGATGTGATCCTGGATGAAGATAATATCCAGTTGGTACTCGAAGCCGAGTCTGACATGATCATCTTGCAAAAAGAAGAAGTTGAAGATGATTATACCATTATTTACAATACTTTACAAAAGGATCCTTCCAGCTCTGAATTAGAAGCTGTTCAACATATATATCGTCAATTAAGAGGTACTGATCCTCCAGACGAAGAAACTGCCCGCGGTATCATTGACAAGTTGTTTTTCTCTGACAAAAGATATAACCTTGGTGAAGTAGGTAGGTACAAAATAAATAAAAAATTAGAGCAGGATATAGACCTCAATATCATGATCCTGACTAATCAGGATATCATCAATATAGTCAAGTATCTGGTATTATTGATCAATCAGAAAGCTGAGCTTGATGACATTGATCATCTAAGTAATAGAAGAGTACGCACCGTTGGCGAACAATTGTATGCGCAATTTGGTGTGGGTCTGGCCAGAATGGCTAGAACGATCAGAGAGCGTATGAACGTAAGAGACAATGAAGTGTTCACTCCGATCGACCTGATCAATGCCCGTACTTTGTCCTCTGTAGTATCCTCCTTTTTTGGTACTAGTCAATTATCTCAGTTTTTGGATCAAACCAATCCACTGTCTGAGATTACCCACAAACGTAGAATTTCTGCCTTAGGTCCTGGTGGTTTGTCCAGAGAACGTGCTGGATTTGAGGTGCGAGATGTTCATTACTCTCATTATGGTCGTCTCTGTACGATCGAGACTCCTGAAGGACCTAATATTGGTTTGATCTCCACAATGTGTGTACACGCGAAGATTAACAAAATGGGTTTCCTGGAGACACCGTACCGCAAAGTCAAAAATGGTGTTGTTGAAACTAAATCTCATGCAGAGTTTTTATCGGCAGAACTGGAAGATAACAAGAGAATCGCGCAGGCCAACTCACTCATTGATGAGAAAGGTGCCTTCCTTAACGATCGGATAAAATGTCGGCAACATGGTGACTTTCCTGTGCTGACTCCTGAAGAAGTAGAGTACATCGATATAGCTCCAAATCAAATCGTTGGAGTATCTGCTTCCTTGATTCCATTCCTTGAAAACGATGATGCTAACCGTGCTTTGATGGGATCTAACATGCAGCGTCAGGCAGTTCCATTGATTCATCCAACATCACCGATCGTAGGTACAGGCCTTGAAGGTAAAGTGGCTATGGATAGCCGGATGTTGATCAATGCAGAAGGGGAGGGTACCGTCGAGTATGTAGATGCCAATCAGATTGTCATTAAATACGATAGATCTGAAGAAGATCAATTAGTATCATTTGAAGATAATCTCAAGACATATCAGCTCACTAAATTCCAGCGTACTAATCAAGCTACTTGTATCAATTTGAAGCCTATCGTCAAAAAAGGTGATCGGGTGCATGCAGGAAGCATACTTTGCGATGGTTATGCTACCGACAAGGGAGAGTTAGCCTTAGGCCAAAACCTGAAGGTGGCCTTTATGCCCTGGAAAGGCTACAATTTTGAAGATGCCATAGTGATTTCAGAGCGAGTCGTCCAACAGGATGTATTTTCCTCTATCCATATAGAAAGTTTTGATTTAGATGTAAGAGAAACCAAATTGGGTGATGAAGAACTTACAAATGATATTCCAAACGTAAGTGAAGAAGCCACTAAAGATCTGGATGAAAATGGTATCATCCGCATCGGCGCCTGGGTCAATGAAGGCGATATTCTGATTGGTAAAATTACACCTAAAGGAGAGTCAGATCCTACCCCTGAAGAGAAACTTCTGCGGGCGATATTTGGCGATAAAGCAGGAGATGTAAAAGATGCATCATTAAAAGCGCCACCATCTATCGAGGGGGTGGTGATCAGCAAGCAGCTTTTTGCCAAAGCCAAAAAGGATAAAGTTCAAAAGACCCAGGAAAAAGATATTATCGACAAACTGGATCAAAAACATGAAGTCGCTGTCAATCAGCTCAAAACTATATTGATAGATAAACTTATGCGCTTATTGAAAGGTGATGCCACAGAAGGTGTAAAGACCATCTACGGTGAGCAACTTCTTTCTAAAGGCACGAAATTTACTCCTAATGTGTTGAAGAAACTCGACTTTTCTTCAGTGGATTATACAGGTTGGACAGCAGACAAAAAGACCAATCTATTAATCACTCGGTTATTGCACAACTTCAGCATTAAATATAATGAAGAGGTCGGTAGGTTTAAGCGGGAAAAATTTAATGTAAGTATTGGTGATGAACTTCCCGCTGGTGTTCAAAAACTGGCCAAGGTGTATATAGCCAAGCGCAGAAAACTGAAAGTAGGTGATAAGATGGCGGGTCGCCATGGAAATAAAGGTATCGTATCCAGGATAGTTAGGATGGAAGATATGCCATTCCTCGAAGACGGCACTGCAGTAGATATAGTGCTCAATCCGCTTGGAGTACCTTCAAGGATGAACCTGGGTCAGATATTTGAGACCGTTCTTGGTTGGGCCGGAGAAAAAATGGGTGTCAAATTTGCCACTCCGATTTTTGATGGCGCTAGCTTGGGTGAGATCGAATCCTATATTGAAAAAGCGGACTTGCCTCAGTATGGTCAGACATTCTTATACGATGGTGAGACTGGTGACAGATTCCACCAACAAGCCACCGTAGGTGTGATCTATATGTTGAAGCTTTCTCACATGGTTGATGATAAAATGCACGCCAGATCGATAGGCCCCTACAGTCTGATTACGCAACAACCACTTGGTGGAAAAGCACAGTTTGGAGGTCAAAGATTTGGTGAGATGGAAGTCTGGGCATTAGAGGCCTATGGTGCATCGCATATATTACAAGAATTACTCACAGTCAAATCTGATGATATCATTGGTAGAGCCAAAGCATATGAAGCTATAGTAAAAGGTGAAAACCTTCCTGAGCCAAATATTCCTGAGTCCTTCAATGTATTGATCAACGAATTACAGGGCCTTGCCCTCGAGATAAAATTTGAATAATCTGGTATTTTTTAATTCATTAAATCAAATTGGTATATGCCATTTAAAAAGAAAAGTACTAAGCATCCTAAATACTTTGATAGTATTACGATCAGTCTTTCTTCTCCTGATGATATCCTTGAAAGATCTTATGGAGAAGTATTAAAACCAGAGACCATCAATTATCGTTCGTATAAACCTGAGCGAGATGGTTTATTTTGTGAACGAATATTTGGCCCTGTAAAAGATTACGAATGTTATTGTGGAAAATACAAACGTATTAGGTATAAAGGAATCGTTTGCGACAGATGTGGAGTAGAAGTCACGGAGAAAAAAGTACGAAGAGAACGAATGGGCCACATCAAATTAGTGGTACCTGTTGTCCATATTTGGTTCTTCAAATCTCTACCGAATAAAATAGGTTATTTACTAGGGCTTTCTTCAAAAAAACTGGAGTCTATCATATATTATGAAAGGTATGTGGTCATTCAACCAGGAGTAAAAGAGAAAGACGGCATCGGCCAACTGGATTTATTATTAGAAGAAGAATATCTCGATATACTTGAGGCCTTACCTAAAGAAAATCAATTCTTAGACGATACTCATCCAGATAAATTTATCGCCAAGATGGGTGCTTTAGCTGTCAAAGATTTGCTCGAAAGAGTCAATCTGGACGATGTGTCATTTGACCTGAGGCACAAATCTTCTACCGAAAGTTCACAGCAGAGGAAATCCGAAGCTTTGAAGAGGCTTAGAGTAGTTGAAGCTTTTAGGGATGGCCAGAAAAATCAGGTCAATAAACCTGAATGGACCATCATCCAATATTTGCCGGTGATTCCACCTGAATTGAGGCCTTTAGTCCCTTTGGATGGAGGAAGATTTGCCAGTTCGGATTTAAATGATTTGTATCGCCGTGTGATCATCAGAAATAATCGTTTAAAGAGATTGTTAGAGATCAAAGCGCCAGAAGTCATCCTTAGAAATGAAAAAAGGATGCTACAGGAAGCGGTAGACAGCTTGTTTGATAATAGTCGTAAATCGAATGCCGTAAAAGCAGAAGGTGGTCGTGCTTTGAAGTCTTTGAGTGATATTCTTAAGGGTAAACAGGGTCGATTCCGTCAAAATTTATTAGGTAAGCGTGTAGATTATTCAGGACGATCTGTTATCGTCGTAGGGCCTACATTGAGACTTCATGAGTGTGGTTTGCCCAAAAACATGGCTGCTGAATTATTCAAACCTTTCGTGATCAGGAAACTGATCGAGCGAGGTATAGTAAAGACTGTAAAATCAGCCAAAAAATTGGTTGATCGCAAAGACCCTGTGATCTGGGAAATATTAGAAAATATCCTGAAGGGCCATCCGGTGATGCTGAACAGAGCTCCAACACTGCACCGTTTATCTATCCAGGCATTTCAGCCTAGATTGATAGAAGGAAAAGCTATTCAATTGCATCCTTTGGTCTGCGGTGCGTTCAACGCTGACTTTGACGGTGACCAAATGGCAGTGCACGTGCCTTTGAGCCAGACATCTATTCTGGAAGCCCAGTTGCTGATGCTTTCTTCGCATAACTTGCTCAATCCACAGGATGGTTCGCCAATTTCTTTGCCTTCTCAAGACATGGTACTTGGTTTATATTATTTGACCAAAGAGAAAAAATCTACGGAGAAAGAGAAAGTCAGAGGCGAAGGTTCCAGGTTTTATTCCCACGAAGAAGTGATTATAGCTTTTAATGAAGGCAAGCTCGATCTGCATGCAGCGATCAAAGTGAGGGCCAAAGCCATTGGAGAGGATGGTCAGATGACAATCAAGTTGATCGATACCACGGTTGGAAGAGTATTGCTTAACCAGGCTGTGCCTGAGAAAGTGCCTTTCATCAATGAATTGGCAACTAAAAAGACTTTGAAAAAAATCATCAGTGATGTCATCCTGAGGACTGATTTTGCCCAAACTGCAGACTTTTTGGATTCCATAAAAGACCTTGGTTTCTATTGGGCATTCAAAGGAGGTTTGTCTTTTAATCTCGGTGATCTTGTGATACCATCTATCAAGGATTTGACCTTAAAACAAGCTCAGGTAGAGGTAGATGAGATCTGGGAAAATTATAATACTGGTCTCATTACTAACAATGAGCGATACAACCAAATTATTGACCGTTGGACTTTTGCCGATAATAGGATCACAGATAGTTTGATGAAAGAATTGGCGAGCCACAAGCTGGGATTCAACTCAGTGTATATGATGTTACACTCTGGTGCAAGAGGATCAAAACAGCAAATAAAGCAGCTGTGTGGTTTGAGAGGATTGATGGCTAAACCCAGAAAATCTGGTGATACCGGAGCGGCAATCATTGAAAATCCCATCTTGTCTAATTTCTTGGATGGACTAAGTGTATTGGAATATTTTATCTCTACCCACGGAGCTCGAAAGGGTCTGGCGGATACAGCGTTGAAAACTGCTGATGCAGGTTACCTCACCAGGAGGCTGGTAGATGTATCTCAGGATGTTGTAATCACAGAAGTAGATTGTGGTACATTGAGAGGTATCGAGACAGTGGCTTTAAAGGACAATGAAAAGGTTATTGAACCTCTTTCCACCAGAATACACGGTCGATACAACTTACATGATATTTATAACCCGGTCACCGATGAATTCATCATAGGGGCAGGTGAATATATCACTGAAAAATTAGCTGAAAAAATAGAAGAAGTAGGTATCGAGTCTGTGACGATCAGGTCTGTGTTGACTTGTGAGACTAAACGTGGTGTTTGTACCAAATGTTACGGTAAAAACCTTGCCACAGGTCGTATTGCTGAGCAAGGAGATGCTGTCGGAACCATTGCAGCTCAGTCTATTGGTGAGCCTGGTACGCAGCTTACACTTCGTACCTTCCACGTGGGAGGTATCGCTTCCATTTCAAAGACAGAGTCTGAGTTGGTAGCCAAATTTGACGGTGCCATTGAGTTTGATAATGTGACCTTTACTTTGGTCAAAGAAGAAGATCAGAAGACCAATATCATTCTCTCCAGATCAGGAGAAATCCGTATCGTTGATCCTAAAACTAAAAAGCAATTCAACACCAGCCACGTACCTTATGGCGCTACGTTGAGAGTTAAAGAGGGTCAAATCGTCAAAAAAGGAGAATTGTTGTGTGATTGGGATCCCTTTAATGCGGTTATCGTATCTGAATTTGCCGGCATTGCACAATTCCAGGAGATTGAAGAAGGTATTACATTCCGAATGGAACGTGATGACCAGACCGGTTATTCTGAAAAAGTAATCATCGATGCTAAAAACAAAAAGAAGATACCGGTTATAAGAATTGCCGATAAGAATGGGGACGATCTGAAGCAGTATACTCTGCCGGTTGGAGCGTATATCTCCATTAATGATGGTGATCACGTAACCGCTGGACAAAAAATAGTCAAAATCCCAAGGAAACTTGGTAAAATTCAAGATATCACCGGTGGTCTGCCTCGTGTAACCGAACTTTTTGAAGCCCGTAATCCTTCTAACCCTGCCGTTGTAGCTGAGATCGATGGAATCGTGAGCTTTGGCAAGATTAAGCGAGGCAATCGTGAGGTGATGATTGAAGATGAAAAAACAGGGCAAAAAAGCAAGTACCTCATCGGTCTTTCAAAACACCTTTTGGTGCAGGAGGGCGATTTCGTGAGATCTGGCACTCCAATCACAGATGGAACAATTGCTGCAAGAGATATCCTTCATATCAAAGGACCTTATGCTGTTCAATCCCACCTGGTCAATGGTGTCCAGGAAGTATACAGATCACAAGGGATCAGTATCAACGACAAACATATTGAAGTCATAGTGCGTCAAATGATGAGAAGAGTACAGATTGAAGACCCTGGTGATACACATTTCCTCGAAAGCGAAGCGGTTGACAAATACGAATTCAATGATCATAATGATTGGATTTATGACAAAAAATTCGTTGTGGATTCAGGCGATTCTACTAAATTGAAACCTGGTGCCCTTGTCAGTGTCCGTCAGATCCGAGAAGAAAATAGTATTCTCAAGCGTAATGATCAGAGACTGGTCGAGTATAGAGATGCTTTATCTGCCACTTCCAGCCCCTTGCTTTTAGGTATTACTAAGAGTTCTTTGGGTACAGAAAGCTGGATTTCAGCTGCATCTTTCCAAGAAACAACCAAAGTATTGTCGCAAGCGGCTATTGCTGCAGGTAAAGACAATTTGAAAGGTCTTAAAGAAAACGTGATCGTGGGTAAACGAATACCTGCAGGTACCGGTTTAAGGCAATTTGAAAGACTTTTGGTAACTGCCGATAATGGTGGCATTGCATTAGAGGCTATCGCGCCTGAGTAACTAACAGTACATCGATAAATGAACAGGGAGGTAGATTCTACTTCCCTGTTTTTATTTTAGGGAAATTGCAACTCCTTACAGATGAAGGAATTGACATTATGCCAAATACAAGCGTTTTATTTCCTTCCAAAGTCAGCAGGGTTTTCGCCCCAGGACTCGGTTTCCCATTTTACAACAGGATTGGTATATCGATTTGCTTGGAGCCAGTTGATAGCCCTGTCGACTAACTGGAAAAGGTCCTCATTTTTCCTGGTTCTAACAAGATTGGTTTTAATTCTTTTGTTTTTTACCCAACTTATTCCGGTTATCGAGTCAGAATAAATGGTCGTTTTAGGGCGATCTTTTTTTTGAAGCCATGCCAGAGCGTGGACTATAGCCAGAAACTCTCCAATATTCACGGTTCCCTCAGGAAAAGGACCCTGGTGGAACAATTTGGTACCATTGTGCGGGTCAACACCCTGGTACTCGAGGATCCCCGGATTGCCTTCACAGGCAGCATCGACGACAATACTATCCTTGACGATCGCACTAAAGTCACGAGTTTTAACGATGGATGTAGGATTGTTGCCTTTGAAAGGCCCGAGCCGATATGCCGCAAGCGCCTCTTCTGAAGAATCAAACGATTTATATCTCGCACCTTGAAAATTTTTCACCTGGGCTTCACATTTTTTCCAGTCATCATATACTCCTGGACTCATTCCTTCCCAAACAACATAGTATTTTTGTTTCTTAGCCATAAAATTCGGTTCAAATATACTATCATGTTTATAGACACCCATGCACACTTGTACAGCTCAGAGTTTGATCAGGATAGGTTACCAATGATTGACAGAGCTTTTGCAGCAGATATAACCAGTATTTATATACCCAACGTTGACTTGGATACCATTGATTTGATGCATGAAGGGTGCGAATATTCTGAAAAATTATTTCCTATGTTGGGACTTCATCCATGTAGTGTCACGGAAAACTACCGTACCGTCTTAGAGACTATGTATAAAAGATTCGATCAAAATACTTACTATGGTATAGGCGAAACAGGTATTGATCTGCATTGGGATCCATCCACGTTGGAGTTTCAAATCGAAGCGTTTAAGCTCCAATGCGCCTGGGCGGTTGAGTTTGGATTGCCTGTCATCATTCACTCCCGAGCTGCTACTTCTCTGGTGATTGAAACATTGGAACAATTGACCACCAGACCCTCGAAAGGTATCTTCCATTGTTTTGGGGGAAGTATTGAAGAAATTAATAGGATTAATAGCCTGGGCGACTATGGATTTGGTATTGGGGGAGTCCTAACTTTTAAAAATGCAGGATTAGCAGAGATATTGCCTCATATACCTATGAATAAAATAGTGCTGGAGACAGACGCTCCATATCTAGCGCCTGCTCCTTTTCGTGGCAAACGAAATGAACCAGCTTATCTTCCCCTGGTCGCTGCTAAAATGGGTGTGATTTTAAATAAGTCTGTGGAAGAAATTGGATCGATGACCACAGCCAATGCAATGAGAATATTTCAACAAGGATCTATGAGGATAATGCCGTTTATGCAATCTAACACGCGCTAACCGGCGGTGTAATCTGAGGTGGTGGATATTTTTATTCGAGTTTTGATTAGATTTTGCAGGGTTGCAATGCACCAAACCTTCGGAAGCACTCATCTTAAATGAAGGAAGAAAAGTTCTTTGAGAGGTAATTATTTTGAGGTACGCTGATTTTTGTCGAAATTTGCACTATTCAATTGCAGAATAGCTTAAGGAAAAGGTGATTTTTTACTTACACCCTTTTAAAACTTGGCTGTTCTTATCGGAAGGTTGCAAGAGCGGTTTAATTGGCACGCCTGGAAAGTGTGTGTACATCAAAAGTGTACCTAGGGTTCGAATCCCTAACCTTCCGCTTTTTTATTTAGAACATTGGTTATCAATTATTTGTAGTTTCTGCCCACGGCTATGAAAATTATCCCTCAGCAAACTGTTATCTTTTTAAAGAAAATGTGATTTATTATTTGAACTTTAATAATATTTTATATTTTTAAGCCTTCAAAAAAATTAAAACATTAAACTTATGCGAAAGATTGCTTTACTTTTTACTCTTGTAGTGATTGCCATGTTGGTTGTCAACGTTGACCTGATGGCCCAAGATGCTGTAGCCGCTCCTTCAACAGGATTCCAGATGTTGAAAGAAAAATTCATTGAGGGAAGCTGGGAATGGATGGTGCCAATACTTTTTGTATTGATTTTAGGACTTGCTTTTTGTATCGAACGAGTTATTACACTCAACGTAGCGACTGTCAATACTGACAAACTACTTTCTAAAATTGATGACAGATTGCAATCAAATGATGTAGAAGGTGCTATTGAAGTATGCAAAGCTACTCCTGGACCTGCAGCCTCCACTTTATTGGAAGGTTTGAGACATGCAGAGAAAGGGCCTGAAGCTGTTGAAAAAGCTATATCTGCTTTTGGTGGTATGCAGATGTCCTTGTTGGAAAGAGGTTTGGTTTGGATTTCACTCTTTATTGCACTTGCTCCGATGCTCGGATTCTTGGGTACTGTTGTGGGTATGGTGGCCGCATTTGACCGTATAGAAGCTGCTGGTGACATATCTCCTTCAATTGTAGCCGGGGGTATCAAAGTGGCATTGTTAACTACGATCTTTGGTCTTATTTCAGCTATTATTTTGCAGATTTTTTATAATTATATTGTTACTAAAATCGATTCAATTACCCATAAAATGGAAGAGAGTAGCATCGGTTTGGTAGATATCCTTAGTAAGAATAAGATTTTTAAATAGGAAGGATCTTTTGACTTTACTTCACTTATTTAAAATTTAAAAATCTTAATTATGGTAAACTTATATAAACTTTTGTCAGGAAGGGGTACCCTGTTTGCCTTTCTACTGTCTATTATTTTGATGGTCATTTTGGCTATTCCAATCATGAGTGGTTTGGATGGATTTAATGCGCTTCCTGCTGCAGAACAAAAAACTAGCAATATTTTTAATACCGGACTATACCTTGTATTAGCCCTTTTAGCGATTACAGTGGTAGTCACAGTCTTGTGGGCTCTAGTGCAAATGGCGATGAATCCTGCTGGTGCGAAGCATGGACTCATTTGGGTTGTTGTGATTGCAGCTCTATTTGCTCTTGGTTATTTTGTATTGAACAAACCAGATAGTGTGCAAATGCTGGATAAACTAAAGAAGTATGATGTATCTGCCTCCGCAAGTAAATTTATTGGTGGTGGTATCTGGATGATGTTATTGATGATGCTGGGTGCTTTTTTGATCTTTATTGGCTCTGAAGTCAGAAACTTATTTAAATAACTATTATGGCTAAGAAAACTAGGCAGTCCCCAGAAATCAATGCCAGCTCTATGGCGGATATTGCTTTCTTGTTGTTGATTTTCTTTCTTGTGACTACCAATATTGTGGAAGATAAAGGAGTCTTAGTGAGACTTCCTGTATGGTCCGAAGAACCTCCAGAAGACTTGGAATTAAATACAAGGAATGTATTCTCCGTTTTAGTAAATGCCCAAGATCAATTATTGGTTAGAGGCGAACCTGTTAAAATCGAAGAGCTTAAAGTAAGAGCAAAAGAATTCATAATGAATCCTTCAAAAAGGGCTGATTTAGCAGAATCTACCACAGAAGCCATCATCTCATTAAAAAATGATCGGGGTACACATTTTAAACAATACCTTGGAGTTTACAATGAATTGAAAGCTGCTTATTCAGAATTATGGAATGAAGAAGCACAAAAAAGATTTAGAAAAGAATCCGTAGAAGATTGCACAAAAGAACAGCAAAACGAGATCAGGAAGTTTATACCATTCGTTCTTTCTGAAGCTGAGCCTACCAGTTATGGTGATGAGAAATAATTTTATTTAAAACAAATCAACCTATCAATATGGCTAAATTTGCAAAAAAAAGAGCTTCTACAGGGGCAGCTATTTCGACAGCTTCTCTACCGGATATCATATTTATACTTTTGTTTTTCTTTATGGTTGTTGTAAAACTTAGAGAAACCAATTTAAAGTTAAAAACTGTTACTCCTTACGCCACTGAATTAACAAAACTAGAGAAAAAATCTTTGGTTAACACAATGTATGTTGGACGGCCCACTGCAGCATTTCAGGAACAATATGGCACCAAACCTAGGTTGCAATTAAATGATAAAATAGCCAACCTTGGGGAAATTCCGTTATTTCTGGAAAGGCATAAGGTAAAAGTCCCAGAAGGACAGAGACCTGGTATCACTACCTCTTTGAAAATAGACGGTGATGTTACCATGGGATTTGTGACGGATGTGAAAACAGAGCTTAGAAAAGCAGGTCAACTTAAATTAAATTACTCTGCTAAAAAAAGAACCGAACGATCCGGATTTTAGAAGAAAAGATTTTACTGAACATAAAAAATGCCTTTTGTTTTTACAGAAGGCATTTTTTTTGGGATAAACTATCGCAAGAATTTGGAGTTAAAGTCTATTCTTTTCGACGACACGCTCCAGTTCTTCACGGTAATTTTTTCCAATGGGCAGGAGTTTAGGTTGGCCTTTCTCAATGACTTCAACCATATTGCCCACCACAGCGCTGATCTTTTCAAGATTTACGATATAGGACCGGTGTATTCGCATAAAATTCGGAGTAGGTAGCTTCTCTTCGAGGCTTTTCATAGTCTGTAAAGTGATGATGCGTCCACTGTCCGTCTTGATGATAACATAATCTTTTAAGCCCTCTACATATTGGATCTCACTATACTTTAAGCGTATGAGTTTTTTATCAGCTTTGACAAAAATAAAGTCAGGTCCACTTTCGGGTTCCTCAGATTCCAGCAGTCCATTGCCAGATTGAGCCAAGGCTTTGTTGACAGCTTTGAGAAAACGATCAAAGGAGATCGGTTTTAACAAATAATCGACAGCATTCAATTCAAACCCATCTAGTGCATACTGACTGAAGGCAGTTGTGAAAATAATTTTAGGGGGATGTGTAAGCGATTTTGCAAATTCGATCCCTGTGATCTGTGGCATCTGGATGTCCAAAAATATAAGGTCAACTTCATGTTTGCGCAAAGCCTCACCAGCTTCAATCGCATTTTGACATTTTTTGATCAGCTTTAGTTCGGGCACTTTTTTGACAAACTCTTCGAGTATTTCAAGCGCCAGAGGTTCATCGTCCACGATAATTGTTTTCATGATAATTTGATTAAGAATCTAAATTGAGTGATAAATGTACAGTATAAGCCTGAGGTTGATCATCAATATCGATTGAATGTTCCCCTGGATAGATCAACTCGAGCCGTCGCCGGACATTAATAAGTCCTATGCCTCCTTGTGGTTTGGGCAAAATGACTGGCAGTCCACTTGATTTACTGTTTTCTATGATGAAATCTATTTTGTTGGCACTCACATTCAAAGTGACATATACGTAGGCGTCAGATAGTTGATGATTGACCCCATGTTTGAAACTATTTTCCAGGAAGGGTATAAATACCAAAGGCGCTATTTTTAGATGGTCTACCTTGCCATTTACTTTAAAATCTATATCGACAAGGTTGCTTTGACGCAAGGCTTCCAAATCCAGGTAATTTTGAATATAATTCACTTCTTTTTCAAGGGATACCCGCCTTTCGTTACATTCATAGAGCATATAACGCATCATTTCCGAGAGTTTGATGACTATTTCAGGTGCTTGATCAGACTTTTTAATAGTGAGCGCGTAGAGGCTATTCAGGGTATTGAACAAAAAATGTGGATTTATCTGAGCTTTTAGAAATTTAAGCTCAGATTGCATGTTTTGAGTTTCAAGATCCCGCATAGTCTGCTGTTGCTTAAACCAATCAACTATAATTTTACCGCTGGTAGAGAAAATAAGGAATACCATCGAAATCAAAAAAAGAGGTCCTTGTTGCACTTGAATATGACTCTGGAGCTGAGGGTACTGGACTAGTAATAGATACTGTACCAGGGTGCCTAAAGGAGTAGCTACTAACGCGAGAATGAGTAAACCTGCGAAATAAATCGTTAACTTGTTGGTATTTAAGTATTTGGGAATGAGGTAGTTAAGGTTGATATATATGAGGACTCCATACAACATTAATCGGCTGCCATTATATAAAACAGAAAGACCTAGTGAATAAGGGTTTTTATCTAATAAAATTAACAAGACAAGAAATACGATCCATATCGAGCCATGTAACCACAGTTTAGAGGTTGATATTTTTGGCAGTGAAATACTAGGTAACTCCATTGGAATAATCAATATGTAAAGGTAAGGCGTTGATTCTTAACAACTTTCAATTTATAGACCAATATTAATCCTGGCAGGACCAGTGGCTTAAAGATTAGTCATTACCTTTGCAAACTTTATTTTATTTCTGAAAGCGTATGGCGTACAAAAAAACTGAATCTTATGATGAGAAGGTCACTCTGGATCTTTCGGCACATTATCTCAAAGTTTTAGAAAACCTTGGTGAAAATCCTTTGAGAGATGGTTTGACCAAAACTCCGGAACGAGTGGCCAAGGCTATGCAATACCTTACAAAAGGATACCAGGAGGATGGAGCTCAAATATTGAGATCAGCCATGTTTGAAGAAAAATATTCTGAAATGGTCATTGTCAAAGATATTGAGTTGTATTCTTTGTGCGAGCATCATATGCTTCCATTCATAGGTAAAGCTCATGTTGCTTATATACCTAATGGAAAAATCGTCGGTTTAAGTAAGATTCCGCGTATCGTAGATGTATTCGCACGGAGACTACAGGTACAAGAGCGACTGACTGATGAAATATTACACTGTATAAATAATACTTTACATCCTCTGGGGGTTGCTGTAGTCATAGAGGCAATGCATCTATGTATGATGATGAGGGGGGTGCAGAAGCAAAACTCTGTGACTACGACTTCAGCATTTGTAGGAGAATTTAAAAATGCTGAAACCCGAACCGAATTTTTAAACCTGATCAGCGTTAAACTCTCCTGATAATGAAAGCATATGTATTCCCCGGGCAAGGAGCTCAATATCAGGGTATGGCGATCCCTTTACTTGAACGAGGTTCGGCTGCTAAAACTTGGTTTGAACAGGCCAATGATATTTTGGGATTTGATATACTTCAGGTGATGATCGATGGGAGTGATGAGGACTTACGACAAACCAGAATCACTCAACCAGCGATTTTTTTGCACTCAGTGATTACCGCACTTATTTCTGATCAGTTTGATCCAGCTGCGGTAGCGGGGCATTCATTAGGTGAATTCTCTGCCCTGGTGGCGACAGGTGCTATGAGCTTTGAAGATGGCCTTCGACTGGTGCATACACGTGCTTTGGCTATGCAAGAAGCTTGCGAAATCACTCCAGGCACCATGGCTGCCATCGTAGGCATGGATAATGAACAGGTCGAGCGGGTATGTGAGGAAACACAGGGTATCGTGGTACCGGCTAATTATAATTGTCCAGGACAGCTTGTCATCAGCGGAGAATTAGAAGCAGTCGAAGCTGCTATGGCTACCCTGGTTGGCATGGGTTGTCGCAATGCTATCAAACTTTCTGTTGGTGGTGCATTTCACTCACCTTTGATGGCTTATGCTGAGGAAAAACTTAAGGAAGGGATATCCAATACTACGATTCAATCACCTTGTTGCCCTATCTATCAAAACATTGATGCTGCACCTCATGTAGATTCAGGCGAAATCAGGATCAATCTGGTCAGGCAACTTACAGGAGCTGTAAAATGGAGCCAATCGGTCGTTAATATGCTTCAGGATGGGATCACCGAATTTGTGGAAGTAGGAGGTAATGGAAAAGTCTTGTCAGGATTAATTAAGAAAGTGGATCGCAAAATACCTGTGTCTAGTCTTTAAAACCCCACACGTATGGCAAAAAAATCACCAAGGTTAAAAAGTGGCAAACTCATATTGGCAGAGCCATTTATGTTAGATCCGCATTTTAAGAGAGCCGTAGTCTTCCTATGTGAGCATGACCATAGAAATGGATCTATTGGTTTTATATTAAACAAACCCTTGAAGGTAAAAATCAATGAAATGGTGCAGGAATTTCCTGAGATAGACACTGAATTGTTTTATGGTGGGCCGGTTGGCACAGATACACTACACTATATTCATAATGTAGGTGATCTGCTGGAAGAAAGTGTACCGATCATCCGGGGTGTATATTGGGGTGGCAATTTTGAGAAACTTAAGTTTTTGATCGATCAACAACTCATCGGACCTCAGAACATCCGTTTTTTTGTAGGGTATGCAGGTTGGACTAAAGGACAATTGCTGGAAGAAATGGGGATTGGCTCATGGATTATGGCCGAGGGAGACCCTAATTATGTATTCAAGATACAAGCTCAAAAGCTTTGGAAAAAAGTGTTAAATGATAAAGGCAATACGTATGAAATCATTTCTGAAATGCCTGATCAAATCGTATGGAACTAATACCATATAGTTTTTAAAAAACATAGTTATTAAAAAACGAATAAGCTAAAATAGAATGCTTCAAATAAAAAATCTTTCACTTAGATATGGCGACCGAATCTTGCTGGACGAAATCTATGCCACCGTTTCGCCAGGAGAAAAAGTTGCACTGGTAGGAAGAAACGGTGCCGGTAAATCTACTTTACTCAAGATTATAGCCAAACTCCAAAAGCCTGACTCAGGTGAAGTAGATATCCCAAAGGATTTTAGAATAGCCTACCTTCGACAAGAGATTGATTTTGATGAACAGACTACGGTCATCCATGAAGCGATGAAGGCTTTTGACCAACTCAATGTCATCGAAACCAGGATCTCAGCATTAGAAAACAGGCTTCATGACCATTTAGATGAAAACACGATGGGAGATGTCCTGCATGAATTGGAGGATTTATACCATATGCGCCAGACCCTGGGTGGAGACACTGCACAAGCGGAAGCAGAAAGAGTGTTGACTGGACTTGGATTTAAATCAGCCGAACTGAATAAGCCATTGGCCCAATTTAGCGGTGGATGGAAGATGAGGGTCGAACTTGCTAAAATGCTTTTATGTAAACCGGACATACTCATGCTGGATGAGCCTACCAATCACCTGGACATGGATGCCATCATCTGGTTAGAAAGCTATCTCATGACCTTGAGATCTACCATATTGACAATCTCTCATGATCGGCAATTTTTGGATAATGTCTCTCATCGCACCCTTGAAATAGAACAAGGCCGGCTCAATGATTATAATGCACGATATTCTAAATACCTGGTTCAAAAAGTTGAGCGGGATCAATTGATGGAGTCTGCTTTTATCAATCAGCAGAAACTGATCGCACAAAAGGAAAAAACGATAGACCGATTCCGGGCCAAGGCCTCAAAAGCTAAAATGGCGCAATCGATGATCAAACAACTGGACAAAATGGATCGGATAGATTGGGCCCCATCTGATGTGAATAATATGGTCGTTAGATTCCCTCCGGCCCCCAGATCTGGAGAAATAGCTATCACTGCTAAAAATATTCATAAATCCTATGGGCCAAAAGAAGTACTGCATAATGTAGACTTCGTAGCCCGCCGAGGTGACCGCATTGCATTTGTAGGCCAAAACGGACAAGGAAAAACAACTTTTATAAAAATTCTAACTGCTTTAGAAAAAGCTACCGCCGGTGAAATTATTCCTGGTTATAATGTCAACATTGGCTACTACGCTCAGAATCAAGCCGAGTCACTGGCACTAAATAAAACCCTGCTAGCTACCCTCGAAGATATATCTCCGCCGGAGATGAGACCCAGGTTGAGATCAGTATTGGGAGCATTTTTATTTAGTGGTGATGATGTAGAAAAAAAAGTGAGTGTACTGAGTGGGGGGGAGCGGGCCAGGTTGGCTATGGCTTGTATGCTTCTGAGACCTATCAATTTGTTGATTCTGGATGAGCCCACTAACCACCTTGATATAGATTCTAAAAATGTATTAAAAGAAGCCCTCCTGGAATTTGAAGGCACCCTGATCCTGGTATCCCATGATAGAGAGTTCCTTCAGGATCTTACTGATAAAACGCTTGAGTTTAAAGAAGGTAACATCAAAGAATATATAGGGGATATTCAATATTATCTTTCTAAAAGAGAAATCGCAAACTTTAGAGATCTTTCCAAGTCGGGCCCTGTCGCAAAGGCTATTAAAGAAGATGTAGCTAAGTCAGGTAAACCACAACAACCTGCCCAAGCCAAGCCCAATTCAAAATTGGAGAAAGAGATAGAGACCATCGAAAAAGAAATCATGAAGATGGAACAGGTGATGGCAGGTGATAAATTTTATGAATCAGCTGAGGCGAATGTAGTTTTGGAAAAATATGCTACAGTAAAAAAGAAATTAGAAGAGAAAATAGAGCAATGGCTTAGCGCCTGATCCTGTTTTTTTACTTTAATCACGAGTGAGGAGACAGTAAGTAGACTTTTGATTTAATTATTTAGAATTGATTATCGGCCCCATTTATCCAACTGGTTCAATAGTGCTTTAAAATCCTTTGGCAATCCTGCTTCAAATTCAACCAGTTCAAAAGTAAACGGGTGTATGATCTTGAGGATGGTTGCATGCAGTGGTACTCTGGCCATCAGTGGGATAGGTGTTTCCTCGGAGATACGCAGTTTTCGTTTTTTTATATTCGCTATAGTAATCGGCTCGGCACTGCCATATAATGGATCAAACGCCAATGGAAAGCCAATGCTGCTGAGATGCACCCTTATCTGGTGTGTCCGGCCGGTGTGTATGCGGACTCTGAGTAAAGAAAATTCGCGGAAAGAATCAACGACTTCATATTCTGTAAGAGAAGGCTTTCCTTTTTTATGAACCACCATTTTACCCGCCTGAAATGGATCTGCGGCTATCGCTGTGTCGATTATGCCAGACTCGAAAACAATGCCATTTACTACAGCAAGGTAAGATTTGAAGTTTTCGCTATTGGCAAATTGGTTATTTAAAATTTTGTGCGCCTCAGGATTTTTTGCAAATACGATGACCCCGCTGGTGTCCTTGTCTAATCTATGTACTACCAGTAGATCGGGATATTGAGCAGTCAGTGAGTGATACAAGGAGTCCTTATTAGCATCCCAACGATCTGGTATAGACAACATCACAGGCGGCTTGTTTACCACCAAAAGATGATCATCTTCAAATAATATTTCTATTTTAGACATGAGCTGGGATGAGTTGATTAAATTTTTTCTTACCGAGTACAAAAAACTGCCATATTAAACTTCCGTGGTAAATGCCGTGCCGGTTAAATTTTTTGCCTCTGACCATTCTATTTGTTTGTGATCTTTTTTTTATTAAATACGGCATCCAGGATAAAAGGGTACGGTAGGCTTTAAATATCGAAATACAGCCACTGAAATTGGCTTTAGATGCAAAACTTACAGCAGCCATCAGGTCCAGGATTATTCTACTGGGAAGAATAAAGATTAGTTTTAGTGTAGTCTCATTTTTAATCAGCGTAGCTATATTATTTCTGAAGTTTAAATATATCTTTTGGTTCGAATTGTATGGCAAAGTGCCACCGCCAATATGATATACTGATACACCTGGTTCTGCTACTATTTTCCAGCCCGCTCGCTTAGCACGCCAACACCAGTCTATCTCTTCCATGTGGGCAAAATATTTTGAATCAAATCCACCTAGTTCATGAAACAAACTGGCCCTAACCATCATAGCTGCACCACTAGCCCAGAATATTTCGCCACTTTGATCATACTGTCCTTCGTCTTTTTCAAAAAAATCTAAAAGTCTGCCTTTGCAAAAAGGGTACCCAAACATATCGATCCAGCCCCCTGCACCCCCTGCATGTTCGAAATGGTCGGGCTTGTTGAAAGATAATATTTTGGGCTGCAAAGCAGCGATCTGGTGGTCTTGATGCATCAATGATACCAGAGGATCGGTGGGGCCTCTCAATTCGATATCACTGTTTATTAAAAAATACAGATCGGACTCAACTTGAAGTAGTACCTGATTGTATCCCCCTGCAAAACCAAGGTTATGCTCCAGACGGATCAATCTCACACCGGGATATTGAGTAGCCACAAAGTCTATTGAGTCATCGGTGCTCGCATTGTCTCCTACGATGATCTGTGCGTGTTGAGGTGCATATTTTAATACCGAAGGCAGGAAACGTTCTAGATACTTTTTTCCATTATAGTTAAGGATGACCAACGCAACTGTTGGAGGAGGCATCATGTGTTTTGTAAAGATTCGTTGGCGAAGTAGTTTTTTATGGCCACCTGATCTTTTTTAATCTGAGCCATCAAAGAGGATGGATCAGAAAATTTCATATCATCCCTAATAAACCGTAATACTTCAACCCATGTCTGTTCACCATACAGCTCTCCATCGAAATCAAATATATTTACTTCGATCTGCAACTCTCCTTTTGGATGCGTAGTGGGACGGAGTCCGATGTACATCATACCTTCTTTGACATATTCTTTCCATTTCATTCGAACCGCATAAACGCCATGTTTTGGGATCATCTTGGATGCATCGTTGATCATGATATTGGCAGTTGGAAATCCCATCTGTCTGCCCAGTCGATCGCCGGGCACGATCCGGCCTGATATGGGGAATGGATAACCCAATAATTTTTTGGCCAGATCAAAATCCCCAATAGACAAGGCATTTCGGATCTTGGTGGATGATACGGTGGTGCCATCGATTTCAAAAGCATCTATTTGGTATACTTCGTAGTGGTATATAGATTGCAGTTCCAGCAGGATGTCCTTAGTACCAACTCTTCCCTTGCCAAATTGATGGTCATACCCGATGACGACAGCTTTGGGTTTGAAATATTTGATCAAAAAATCTTCTATATAGTCTTTGGGGCTTTGTGAGGCAAATTCAGGAGTGAAGGGCACCACCACGACATGATCTACACCCAATGATTTAAATAAGACAATTTTTTCATCCAGGGTGTTTAGCATTCTCAGGCTTTGATCGAATCTATTCAGAACCAGTCTGGGATGAGGGTGAAAGGTCACCAATACACTTTGTGTCTCGTAGCGTGTCGCATGATATAATAAACCCTCAATGATTTTTCGGTGGCCGCTATGTACGCCATCAAAAGACCCTACTGTGATGACGGAATGTTGCAGTTGTGGTATATCATCCAGACCAAAATGTACCTCCATGGATTACGATTGTATATGTATTATTGCTGTGCAAAAGTCCGAAATTCTAAGGGAATGACCATGATTAAATTTTTATACTTCATGATGACTGCCATGAATTTCGATTAAGTTAAATATGTAAGTAGTCCAGAGTTCGATTCTTTCAACCATCTATAATTTTAAATTGGTAAGTATTTGGTCAAAGTTTTAAACAAAGCTCTAATATTGCACTATGACAAGAGAAGGGTTGTTACAGTTTTTAGGTACCATTATCGATCCGCTCACCGGCCAAAACCTGGTGTTGGCCAATAGGATTCAGGATATTAAAATAGATGATCAAAGAGTACAGGTAATGCTTTCTTTTCCACCTAAGTTGTACAGCAATATCAAATCGGAGATTAATTTTAAAGTTATTGAGGAGTTTGCTAAGATTGCTCCAGGCCTTAGCATTGATTTGCATTTTGGCAATCCCGAACCTGCCCAAAAAAAGAGCTCTAATCTTCCTCAAATTAAAAATATTATAGCTGTAGCTTCCGGCAAAGGTGGAGTAGGTAAGTCTACCATTAGCGTCAATCTGGCGCTTGGCCTCAAACAGGCGGGCCTCAAAGTCGGCATATTGGATGCAGATTTATACGGTCCCAGCATACCGATCATGCTTGGCCTCAAAGGCAAAAGGCCCGAAGTGAAGCAGGTCTATGGTGTCAATAAGATCATCCCTCTTCAGGCTTATGGATTGCCGGTGATGTCTATTGGTTTTGTGGTAGAACCTGAGCAGGCAGTGGTTTTGCGAGGACCAAGGTTGGCAGGAGTTATGAAGCAGTTTTTAGAGGATTGCCTTTGGCCAGAGTTAGATGTATTGGTCATCGATCTTCCACCAGGTACCGGTGATATTCAATTGACTTTGGTGCAGACAGTTCCGGTTACAGGCGCTATTATTGTCACCACCCCTCAACAAGTATCTGTGGCCGATGCAATCAAAGCGGCCAATATGTTTCAGATGGATGGTATAGGAGTGCCTATCCTGGGTATAGTAGAAAACATGTCCTGGTTTACTCCAGCTGAACTACCAGATAAGAAATATGAAATATTTGGCAAGGGTGGAGGTCAACACCTGGCTGGCTTGTATCATACGGTACTATTACAACAAATCCCACTAGTCTTATCAGTGCGAGCGGGTGGTGATGAAGGGAGACCTTCGATCATGGATGAAGGTGAAAACGACAGTACTAAATATTTTAAATCAATGGCTGCCAATGTATTAGATCAATTAAATCTCAGAAATGAAAATATGGCACCCACACAAAAGGTGGTCATGAAGAATTAGATTAACTTTGCTTTCAATAATGGCCCTTTCCAAAAAATTAAAAGAAAAAAAAATCCTCGAAATAGATTTGGTCTTAAATGAACTAAGACCCCATCTGGCCCAGGACGGTGGCAATGTAGAAGTACTGGACTATACAGAAGAATTGGATGTGAAAATAAAATGGTTGGGTAACTGTGAATCCTGTTCCATGTCAGCCTTTACCCTCAAAGCAGGTATCGAACAAGCCATTAAATCTAAGTTCCCGGAAGTCAATTCAGTGATTGCAGTCAATAGTTAATGAATTATATGTTTTGGGATAGAAAAGCCCTAAATCATCAGATTTTATCCTTAAAATCCTGCCTTTGTGTAGGACTAGATACAGATCCTTTGAAGATGCCCTCCCGGGTATCCAGCGTCCTGCAATTCAACATGGCAATTGTTGAGGCCACATTACCTTATGCTGTTGCTTACAAGATTAATTCAGCATTTTATGAAGTCCAGGGTGCAGCCGGTTGGGATAGCTTAATTCAGACGATAGCATTCATTCAATCAAAACAAAAGTTTGTCATACTCGACGCTAAACGGGGAGATATAGGCAATACAGCCTCTCTATATGCAAGGACTTGTTTTGAGACATTAAATGCCGATGCTGTGACTGTAGCGCCTTATATGGGCAAAGATTCAGTAACACCTTTTTTAGATTACGCCCGTAGATGGACCATATTGCTGGCACTCACCAGCAATTCAGGAGCCGCAGATTTTCAACTACAACAGCTTCATTCAGGAGAATATGTATTTGAAAAGGTATTAAAAGAAGCGATTAAATGGGGTCACCAGGATCAGCTCATGTTTGTAGCAGGTGCCACAAAGGTCTCTTTTTTACAAAGGATCAGATCGATTGTTCCTGATTATTTTCTCTTAATCCCTGGCATTGGAGCCCAGGGTGGTGATCTAAGCGAAGTGATGAAGGCTACACTTTCTGATTCTGGAGATATATTGATTAATGCATCCAGAAGTATTATATATGCATCTGGTGGCCTGGATTATGCATCCGCTGCAGCCGCCGAAGCACATCTTTTACAAAAAAAGATGTCTGCATTTCTATAAAAAACTTCATTTGTAAAGAATTTTCTTGCTACTTATATTGTTTTAGCTAAATCCAATCATATTTTATAACTTTTTATAAATAATCAGTCAATTATGAATAAACTATTTTTCTTGTTTTTAATGGGGGCGCTGTCATTCGCATCATGTACTAAAAAGATGGCATCGACTACTGCTTCTACTTCAGAGTCAAAGGCCAGCATGCCTTCAGTACCTGCAGCCACTTCTGCCAAGTCGGATGCACAGGCTGTGACAGTTTTGAAAGGGTATATTGATGCCATCGGGGGCAAGGACAAGCTGTCGAATGTAAAATCAATGATGATGAAAATGTCAGCAACTACCGGCATGGGTGATTTGAATATTACACAATATATGAAGGCTGGTAAGTCAGCCATGAAGACGGAGATGGCAGGATCAGTCGTAATGGAACAAAAATTTGATGGTACTACTTTGCAAGTCTCCGGAATGGGGGGCACTCAAAATATCACGGATCCAGCTGCCATCAAAGGTGCAAAAAAACAAGCCAGGATGTTTGACGAGTTAGACCAACTGACCTCAAATGATAACTTAAAAAAGTACCTTGGAATGGAAGATCTTGATGGTAAAAAAGTGCACAAATTGATGATCACCGATGAAGATAAAAATGAGTCGACTCAATACTTTGATGTCGCCAGTAATCTGTTAGTAAGGACTATCTCTACTACGGATGCCATGGGCCAAAAGCTTACCCAGACTATGGACTTTAGTGATTATAAAGATGTCAATGGCGTAAAATTTCCTCATTCAGTTAAAATGACAGGAGGATCAGTCCCTTTTCCCCTGGATATGAAAGTAATAGCGCTCATGGTCAATAGCGATTTGCCAGACCAATTATTCAAAATCAATTAATTTAATTCAATATGAAATTCTTATATTCTTTGCTGACAGTATGTATGCTGGCAGCCGCAGCCCAGGCACAATCTGATGCCAAAGCTTTAGCAATTGTTCAAAAAAGTATCGAGGCATCCGGTGGCAAGGATAAAATGATGGCCATTAAAACGATGATTCGAAAAATGGAGATCAGTATGCCATTTGGAACTTCAGAATCAGAATCATATTATAAAAATGGTAAGTTCTATATGAAATCTTCTATGAATGGGGCAGTCGTGATGGAACAGAAGTATGATGGTAATCGGGCCACCATGAATGGTATGCAAGGTTCTCAAACAATAGATGATGAAAAAATGCTTAAACGTATGGAAATGCAGGGAAAAATATTTCCTTCATTATCCCTTACTGACGAAGATATTACTTTAACTTATTCGGGTACAGATAAAATAGCAGGCAAACCTTGCGATAAAATTACTTCTAAAGACAAGGAAGGCAATGAAACTACACTCTTCTTTAATTCTGACAATGGATTGATGGTTAGAATGATAACCAAAGGGGAATGGCAGGGTACTGTCACAGAAACTACAATGGATCTAAGCGATTATAAGCCGATAGAGGGCATTTTGTTTGCCCATAAAATGGATATGAATACCGGCCAATTTCAAATGACCATGAAAATCACTGAAATTAAATTGAATGCAGAGGTAGCAGATGCTATGTTTATGATCGAATAGAGTTATAGGTAATCTGTGTCAAAAAAATAAATACAAAAGGCTTTTTGAGGGTAACTTCAAAAGGCTTTTGCTTTTTTAACGAAGTTAATTAACATTAGAATGCAGGATAGAAAGCAGCGAAACATTTAAAATTTCGTTAATAATAAAAAACAGCCCCTGAACTAGAAGAAGAAACTCCTGATTAACTCAAATTGTATGAAATTTAACAGGGGCTGTGCTCTCTCATTTTAACTAACGCAGGAATTTGGCCGAAAATTTCATTTGGCCTTTTTTTCTTTTACTTTTTTTTTACAAATAGGTTTGGAGTGTTAATAATAAAGGATTCTGTATCATACCGAACCTTTAAACTGAGTACTCAGCCAAGAATGACTGTTCGGCGCTGCATAGCCTTCGTGAGAGACCGGAACTCAAAATTCTATGTGCATATAGTCAGCATAATGATATTTTGGCAGGCTTAAAGGGATCGCAAGAGGTTACAGCAGCTCAAATTTTTCGCCATAAAGAATTCAATGTTGGAATGCGCCGTCAGCTAATTTTACAAAGCTTTGACCTCATGGATTAGATCCTGGAGTACTTTTTTAGCATCGCCAAATAGCATTCTTGTCTTATCATGGTAAAATAAGGGATTGTCTATACCGGCATAGCCACTGCTCATGGACCGCTTAACCACTACCACCATTTTAGCCTTCCATACCTGGAGTACCGGCATGCCAAAGATAGGACTGTTAGGATCATCTTCAGCAGCAGGATTCACTACATCATTGGCGCCAAGTACCAGGACTACATCCGCATTGGTTAGTAATTCATTGGCTTCCTCTAAGTCGATCAGTTTGGGATATTCGACATTGGCTTCAGCAAGCAATACATTCATATGACCAGGCATACGACCTGCGACAGGGTGAATGGCATACCTTACTTCCACACCATTGGCTTCCAGTAAATCTTCTAATTCTTTGGTGGTCTTTTGAGCCTGGGCTACAGCCAGGCCATAACCAGGGACAATGACCACAGATTTGGAATAATTCAAGCTCACAGCTAGATCAGCAGAAGCAATCTCCTTGACGGATTTAGCCCCTCCTGCTCCGGCAGCACCTGCCGCTCCGGTACCACCTCCTCCAAAATTACCTATGAGCACATTCAAAATGGACCTGTTCATAGCCTTGGTCATCAGAATCGTAAGCAAGGTCCCGGCAGCACCTACCAGAATACCTCCGGTGAGCATCGCTTTATTGTCATACAAAAAGCCACCGGACGCCGCAGCGACACCAGTGAAGGAGTTAAGAAGAGAGATCACTACAGGCATATCTGCACCTCCAATAGGCATTACAAAAAACACCCCATAGATCAATGCAAGGATTAAAACCAGGTAAAAATATACCCTGGTCATCTCAGGACGAGCCATTATGATATAAATGACAAGCACGAGGATGACAGCCAGGAGCAACAAATTGACAATATGTTGTCCTTTAAAAGTAAAATCTTTGATACTGCCATTGAGTTTACCCCAAGCGATCATACTTCCGGCAAATGAAATCGAACCAATGATTAATCCTAAAAATATAATCAACAGCGTGCCTCCGTGGAGACCTGAGAAGAATCCTGCCTGCCCAGTATATCCCTGGGTCATATGATTAAATTCTATCAGTGAAATCAACGCAGCACAAGCACCACCCATACCATTAAAAAGACTTACCATCTCAGGCATGGCGGTCATTTTGACTTTTTTGGCTGCAATCCATCCAACTAAAGTACCGATGGCAAGACCGCCAAAGATCCAGCCAAAATTGTGCAAACTATGTCCTTGTTCGGATTGGTATAAAAAAATCGTGGCGAATATAGCTGCTGTCATACCGAAAGCTGCTATCAGGTTGCCCTTTCTGGCAGAAGTAGGATTAGACAGCATTTTCAGTCCCAGTATAAAGGTGACTGCAGCTATAATATATATTACGGTTAGAAGACTTTGGCCCATCATTCAGCTATTTACTTTTTCTTTTGCTTAAACATTTCTAACATTCTATCAGTGACTACAAAACCTCCTACCACATTGATGGCTCCGAGGATCACCGCCAGAAAACCCAGTATTAATGCAAGGTAATTACCAGGCTCTGCTTTGCCCATGACGATGATGGCTCCTATGATAACGACTCCATGGATGGCATTGGCTCCACTCATCAAAGGTGTGTGTAAGACGCTGGGTACTCTACCGATCACCTCGATACCCAAAAATATCATGAGGAGGACGATATAAATGATTTGTTGATTTTGTTGGATCCAATCTAGCATGGTTTATATTTTTATGATCATTTGGTAATACAAGCGGCGTGAAGAATTTCATTGGACTCATCATAGGCGATCTGACCGTCTTTAATAAGTACTTTTAAAAAATTGAGGTAATTATTACTCAACAAAAAACTCGCATCGATCGCAACTGAATTGGCTAAAAAACTACTTCCAATAATATTGATGCCGTGATGATTGATGGTCTCTTTGTCTTTAGTGGCTTCACAATTGCCACCTGTAGAGGATGCTAGATCCACAATGACTGATCCGGGTCGCATCCTGGTCAAGGTGTCTGCAGTCAGCAGGATAGGCGCTTTTTTGCCCCTGATTTGTGCTGTACAGATGACCACATCAGCTTTGGCCGCTTTATCCTGCACCATCTGTCGTTGTCTGGTCAAAAATTCCTCTGTTTGCTCCACGGCATACCCTCCGGCCCCTTTATCATCTTTGGCACCTTCAACTTCAACAAATTTGGCACCAAGGCTTTCTACTTCTTCTTTTACTGCTTTTCTTGTGTCAAATACTTCTACTACTGCTCCCAATCTTTTTGCTGTAGCAATCGCCTGGAGACCAGCTACACCGGCACCGAGCACCAATGCTTTGGCAGGTTTGATGGTACCGCTCGCAGTCATCAACATCGGAAAATATCTGGGAAGCAGTCCAGCTGCGATCAATACCGCTTTGTAACCTGCCAGAGAAGCCATAGAGGATAATACATCCATAGATTGAGCCAAAGAAGTTCTTGGGATCATGTCCAGTGAGTATGCATGTAAGCCACTAAATTTATAGGGTGCGACAACCTCAGGATCTTGGTAGGGTGCAAACATAGAAATGATGGTTGTTCCTTTCTTTATATTGGGAAGATCACTTACTTCAGGTGGGGCGGCACTCAGTAAGACATCTGCGCTTTGTAATACCTCTTCCCTCGAGCCAATCTTAACTTTGTCTCCAAATACTGAATCCTGCATAAATGCCTGTAAACCAGCATTTTTTTCTAGGATAATGGTGGTGTTTAACTTTAAGTATTTGTCTATGGTCTCAGGTACGATAGCTATCCTGGGATCGTCATTGCTGGATAAAATTCCGATTGTTAACATTCAATAATTTTATGTTGGTTGCCAGGCGCGAAGATAAGAAAAATAGGGGGAGTCCTCACTCTTCTTCACTGAAATCTGGATGGAAATACTTAAAAATAACTTCTGCTTTCTTATTACCGATCACCGGAGACAGATCGGTGACGGCCGCTTCCTGGACCCTGGCCATCGAACCGAAATGTTTTAACAAAGTCTCTGCTGACTTTTTGGCTATCCCGGGAATGTCGGTCAAGCCGGTAGTTAAAAATGCTCTGGATCTTTGGTCTCTGTGAAAACTAATCGCAAATCGATGGGCTTCGTTTCTGATCTTTTGGATCACCTTGAGCGATTCTGATTTTTTATCAATATATAATGGTACAGGGTCATTGGGAAAATAGATCTCTTCTAGCCTTTTTGCGATGCCTATGACTTTGACCTGGTCCTGTAAGCCAAGTTTTTCTATGCTTTCCATGGCTGCGCTCAGCTGCCCTTTGCCTCCGTCTATGACGATTAAATCCGGAATAGGTTTTTCTTCTTCTATCAATCTTCGATACCTTCTATATACGATCTCTGACATGGATGCAAAATCATTAGGGCCATCGACTGTCTTGACATTGTAGTGTCGGTAATCATTTTTCGATGGTTTGGCATTTTTAAATACGACACAAGCGGCTACGGGATGACTCCCTTGTATATTGGAATTGTCAAAACATTCGATATATTCTGGATCTTTGTCCATGTGCAAATCCATTCTCAGCGTAGAGAGTATTCGCTGAGTGGCAAGTGGTTTGGTGGAGTTGGTAGCAATCTCTGATTTTTTCTGCAGGATATAGTAGCGAAGATTTTTTTGCGAAAGCTCAAGCAATTTCTTTTTGTCCCCTCTTTGAGGTACAGTGATTTTTATATGCTCATCATCGAGATCTATTTTGAA
>Ga0138256_10000344_pt1 | contig 52509 bp, 53 predicted proteins | sample KNB2016incub_MG_FD_105486 | JGI IMG/M metagenome (GOLD analysis project Ga0138256, IMG submission 105486) | Active sludge microbial communities from wastewater in Klosterneuburg, Austria - KNB2014incub_MG | ecosystem: Engineered > WWTP > Activated sludge > Unclassified | place: Austria...
CAATATATAACGGCTATTTTATTCATGCTTTACCTCCCATAATAGTTAAATCATTTGTTACTTAAATGATAGCAATTTTCAATGCATTAATATGTGATTTGACGCACATCATCATCATTTCTATAAAAAAAATCAACGTATCGAACAATCGATACGCTGATAAAAAGTAAATGAATGGATTGAGACTATTTGTTCAAACGTTCATCATATTCAATGGTTTTAAGCAAAATCGCTGCAGCTTCAGCGCGTGTAAGCACTTTCTTAGGATCAAGTTTATTTTCTAGATCTAGTGTGATGATGCCATAATGTAAGGCACGTTGCATCAACCCACTATATTCAGGTGTGATACTTGCATCATCTGCAATATCCACTGGAACCAGTTTAATCATTGGCAAATCGCGTTTGACTTCTAATGTTGAGACTAAGCGATACAAAAATTCTTCTTTTGTCCAGTTCGCTTTCGGATCAAGATCAGCTGGAAGTTCTACACCATTGACGCTTGCTACAATGAGACCATAAGCGTACCACGCGTTGTTATCCGCATTCTTGAAAGCATCCGTTGCCAATGGCTCTTTGATAAATCTTACTAAATCGAGATTGAGATCGAATGCTGCATTGATCATATGAATGCCTTCAACCGATTTGAGCAAACGATTTGGTAAGAACGATTCTGCATTTACCCCTTTGATAATACCGCGTTCTTGCAAATTTATAATGGCTTGAGCTTCTTTGACATTAGCAATATCTTTAAAACTTGTTGCCGCAAAACTCGTACCCGTAAGGGTCATCACAGCAAGTACCGTTGCAAGCATTCTCTTTGTCATCTTACTTTTCATGGGTTTCACCTCTTATTTTATAAGTTAGAATCCTATTATTTACATTTATAGATATAAGACGCAGTATTTATAAATTAAGTTCCAATTGCACCTTAAAATAATGGTTTGTTTTTCCTGGACCGGAAACCAATATTTTGATTTTAAGTTGCAAGTTCGATTGCATCATTCTTGATCTTATCTGCAAGAATTTTAACATTTTCTTCTATTTTAGCAATAATTAATTTGAATGCCTCATCTGATTTTCCTGATGGATCATCAAGTCCCCAATCTTCCTCATGCTGACTCTCTAAAAATGGGCATACGACATTGCATCCCATTTTGACAACGATGGCCACTTCTGGTATGTCCGATAGCAATTTTGAGTGCTGTGACACTTCCATATCGATGCCATAAATCTCTTTGATGAGCCTTACTGCATCTTGATTGATATGCGGACGTAGCTCTGTGCCTGCTGAATAACTTTCAAATACATCAGATGCAAAGTGCTTTCCTAAGGCTTCAGCCATTTGACTTCTACATGAATTGTGCACACATATAAAGGCTACTTTTGGTTTTGCGTTCATATAATCCTCCTAAATGATGATCATCTCATCCAAACAGGTTTCTAAAGTTTCATACTTGTCTAGATATATATTCAGATTTCTAAACTTAGAATCGTCTATATGATAGAAAAAATCATGATACTTTCGGTCTGTTATATAGTTTATTAGAGACACATCACTAATGTCTCGTCTTTTTGCCTTTGCGTATTTATAACGTATAAATTCGACAAGGTCTAGGTTGCTATAGGTTTCTTTGCCGCCAATATTGATGACCTCTTTTACGATATTACCCTCTATCAATGCCCATATGATTTCACTATATGTCTGAGCCGATAGCCAACAACGTTTTTGTGCACCTTCACCATATACTGGAATTGGCAAACCTTTTGACAAACAATCCATAACTTTTGGAATGAGTTTTTCATGATTCTGAGTTTGTCCAAAGTTATTACTACTTCTTAGAATTAAAGCGGGAAACCCTTCACTGTTCATCTTGCTAATAACGAGCTGATCTGATGCTGCTTTTGTGGCTGCATAGGGATTGCTCGGATTTAACCGCGTTTCTTCATTGGCTGCCTGCTCGTTTTCCAGAATACTGCCATAAACTTCATCTGTAGAGATGTGTACAAATAGTTTGCCTTCATAAAGGTCATCTGTTTGTAGCCAGTATTGAGACGTCGCATCCAAAACCATTGCAGTGCCTATGATATTCGTTTGAATAAATGGCATCTTATCAAAGATACTTTTGTCCACGTGTGATTCTGCTGCGAAATGCACCACATGTGAAATCTTATACGCTGTTAAAACCTCTAAAAAATGACGTGCATCGCAAACATCACCTTCAACAAAAGTAAAGTTTACCCCTTCAAGGCGATTTAAATCCGCAGCATAAGTCAATTTGTCATAGACGACGATTTCGCCTATTTGAGTCCCTGTCTTTTTCAAATGGTGAATCCACTTAACAAAATGACTTCCAATAAAGCCTGCACCACCTGTTACACAAAAATTTTTATCTGTTATCATTTATTTGCCTCAACGCTTTCCATAGTGTTTCACATAAGCAACCACCGCATCTATGACGCGGTCCTGTTCCGCTTCACTCAGAGCATCAAAAATAGGTAGTCTAATCATTCGATTTGCTATGGCTTCTGTATGTGTTAGTTCCGTCATGGTCTTGCCATACTTTTTTCCACCTTCGGAAAGATGTAAGGGCTCATAGTGTGTATAAGCGTCTATTTTTCTATCTTTTAGATATAATCTTAGTCCCTCTCGACTTATGGCATCTGGCATAATCAAATAATAAATATGGCCATTGCCATTTGCGTTAGCTATTTTAGTCGGGAGACCTATTGGGTGTTTGGTTTGACCTTTTAAAAAATGGAATAGCCTTACATTAAACGCCTCTTGGTATCTCGCCCACAACATAGTGCGTCGACGCGTAACCATTTCTAGGTCACATAAACTTGCTTCTAAATAAGCCATGGCATAAGGCGTCATCGCATATTCACCACCAAGCCTTTGCCAATTATAAGCTGAGGTTTTGCCTTTTAGAAAATCGACTCGATCTGTGCCTTGATAATAAATTGCTTCAACTTTATCTCTCTCTATTGTTTCATTATTGATAAACAAAACGCCGCCTGAACCACCTGCGGTTATGTTTTTAGATTGGTGAAAGCTTAAACACCCCATCTGACCCATTGTACCAAGAGGTTTTTTTTCATATTGTGACCCAATGCCATGTGCCGCATCTTCAAGTAGTGTTATACAGTACGTGTCAGAAAGGTTTAATAGTCCGTGCAAGTCCGCGGCAAAGCCGCCATAGTGAATGGGTATAATGGCTTTTGTCTTCTCAGTTATGAGTGGTTCAATTGTATCTATGGTAATATTTAATGTCTCCATAGACACATCTGCAAAAACCAGCGTTGCACCTGTTCGAGCAAAAGCGTTGGCCGTTGCTGCGTACGTATACGATGGTATGATAATTTCGTCGCCTACTTTAAGGTCTAATGTCAGCGCCATCATTTCAAGGGCTTGAGTGGCAGACTGTGTAAAAAAGACGTCTGTCCTATCTGAAAGTCCAATGGACATTCGCAGTTGCGCTTCCAATCGTCTGTCTTGATCCAGGTCACCTAAAGGGTTTCTAGTCATTATTTCAAATGTTTTATGTTCAATCACATCATTTGTGAACGGCTTGTTAAATGGTATTTTAGAATTGTTCTCTGACATAATGCCCTCGTTTCATTATTGTACAAAAAAGATGCCTCTCATCAATTATATCATGAAAGGCATCTCATATTCGCTTAGAAAACATTTGGTTTTGTGAACCTTATTTTAAAATTACTTAACGACTGGGAAGCCTTTGTTCGCCCAACCCATTGGTGCGTTCGCTGCAGTTCCCATACCACCGTTGAGTGATACGGCATCATAACCCATCAAACGAAGTGCCGCCGTTGCTTGACCAGCTGTTTGACCCGTGTAGCAGTATACGACTATTTTTTTGTCTTTAGGTAATTCCGTTTTAAATGTCGTTAACATTTCTTTTCCAAAAGGAATATTAGCTGCGCCTTCAATATGACCTGCTGCAAAATCTTCTGCTTTTCTTACTGAAAGGATGTAAATTGAATCATCTTTAGCATCTACCATTGCTTTTAAATCATCTTCAGAAACTTTGTAATTTTTATATCTAGCGTCTTCTATTGTTGCAAGACCCGCATAGTAAGCTGTGATTTGCTCTTGAACTGCTGGTGAGATTTCAGTACCAGTGCCTTCAAATGCACTTGCGTCCGTCACTGTGACTGCTTCTACGCCTTCAACTTTAGATATTCCAAGATTCCAACCGAGGTTGACACTTCTTGCTTCAATGCCTGCAACATTTAAAGTAACCACTGCTTGACCAGCCGTTTGGCCAGTGTAGCAATATAAAAAGACAGGTTTATCTGTTGGGATTGCTGCTAAGTTTTCTGCAATCGCTGGTCCCCAAGGTACGTTAACAGCACCTTTTACATGACCTTTTGCATAGTCTTCAGCGGTTCTAATATCAAGAATTGTCATAGGTGTTTCAGCAACCACCATCTCAACAAATTCTTTTTCTGCAATTTTGTAAATATGCTCAGGCATATTTGCATAGAGTGCATCAAGTAACGTCGTTACTTCTGATACCACTGGGAAGCCGTTGTTCGCCCAACCCATTGGTGCATTTGATGGCATACCCATACCACCGTTAAGTGATACAGCATCATAGCCCATCAAACGAAGTGCTGCAGTAACTTGACCTGCTGTTTGTCCCGTGTAGCAATAAACAACAATTGTTTTGTCTGTTGGTAAGTTTGCAAAATCAGAAGCCATTGTTTTACCAAAAGGGTTATTAACAGCGCCTTCGATATGTCCTTTATTAAAATCTTCCGCTTTTCTTACTGAGTAAATAAAGATAGAATCATCTTTTGCATCTACTTTTGCTTTTAGATCTGCTTCAGAAATTTTGTAATTTTTAAAAATACCATCTGCAACGGTTGAAAGACCTGTGTAATAGTCATTTAATGCCGTTTGAATATCTGCGTCAATCGTTGTTACACCAGCAGTAAGTGTTGCTGCTTCAGTAACTGTAACATCTGCAACGCCTTCAACTTTAGAAATACCAAGATTCCATCCAAGGTTAACACTTCTTGCATCAAATCCTGCAAGGTTTAATGTCATCACTGCTTGACCTGCTGTTTGACCTGTATAACAGTATACATATACGGGCTTGTCAGTTGGAACACTTGATAAACCTTCGCTGATTGCTGGACCCCAAGGCATGTTGACAGCGCCTTTTACGTGACCTGCTGCATAATCTTCAGCAGTTCTGATATCCAAGATTGTCATTGCCTCATCAGCAACAACTTTTTCAACAAATTCTTTTTGATCAATTTTGTAGATGTGCTCAGGCATATTTTCGAAATAAGCCGTCGCAAGTGATGTCATATCAAAAGCGCCAACTTCTGTTGTTGCTTCTGTTGTTACGACATCCATAGATGTTGGTTCTTCAGTTTTGCCACATGCTGTTGTAGAAAATACCAATACAAGTGCTAATAATAACCCTAACCACTTCTTACTCATAAGTTTCTTCCTCCATCAAAATTACTATCAGGATCCGTCTGATCCCCCTACGGGTACTGTTTCGACTGGTGCTGTTACGCCTACAAGAGATGACCATTCTAGCCATGCACCATCATAGACTTTTAAATTGGTATATCCAGCTTCTTCAAGCAAAGCTACCGTTTGTGTGGCTCTAACAGATGTCTTGCAATATACAATAATCATATCGTCTTTTTCAAAACCGGCATCTTTGTAAAATAAACCGATGTCTCTACTTGACATGAATGTGCCATCCTTATAGAGGTTTTGAGTATGCGGGTATAAAATTGCGCCTGGAATGTACCCTTCAGCATATTCTGCAGCGGATCTAACATCTAAAAGTTTAACATTTTCTTGTGGGACTTTCGCTAACGCCTGAACTTCATCAAACGTTGCAATCATCTCTGACTTTGCTTCAGTTGCCGTATACTCAGTTACTGGTAACGTTGTCTTCTCAGCAGACAATGCGCCATTTGCTTTAACAAGTGCTGAAGAACCGCCATTTACGATCATCACATTTTGATGGCCATAAACATGCATGGTCCACCAGATGCGTGCCGCAAATATGCCAGCATTATCATCGTAGATATAAACGATACTGTCGTTGGAAATTCCTTTTGATGACATTAGCTTTTCGAATGCCTCTTTGGATAACAGCATATTAGGTACAGTGGTTTCTACCACTGCTTCTTCAACCGATAAACAAATTGCCCCATCAAGATGCCCTTTGTTATAGGCCTCTTCACCGCGTGCATCGATGACAATTGCTTGGTTAGATGCCATATTTTCTAGAACCGTTGCTGCCTCTACGACATTCATTGATCCTGAATACGACGTATCAACAGCACATGATGTCATTAAGATCATCGATGCCATCAAAACTGCTATCAGCATGAATTTTGTAAGTCTTTTTGTCATGTTGACCTCCTAAACGAATTTGTGAGATTGCTTGGAGTATATTGTTAAATAATAGACAATTTGATCGTCATAAAATTAACGATTTCTAGCTTATTATAAACGATACCCTCAAAGTTTGGTTATCGTGTTTACTTATACTCTATTTCATATTGGAATGATACATATTTAACAATTCTTTTACGTCGTGTACATTTTCATCACTATCCTTTATGATAGAGATGAAAATAAGTAAATGAGGTTCAACAACCATGCCTAAAAAAATAGGGGATACCCTTCAAAACAAATACAAACTGAGCCGATACGATTGGATTGTTTTAATCGTGATTTTGACATTTTTTTGCCTCAATTTTATGACTTTGATGGCCTTTCCAACGGTTCACTCAGACGAATTATGGCTTAAAGGCATTGCCACAGAGATGCTTGATCAAGGCCGTTTTGATGTTACAGAACCTTTTTATGATTTATACCCGCGTGTGATTCACCCTTTTCGATGGCTTTACAATGGTTTGTTAATAATTGCGCTTAAAATTTATGATCCTTCTGTGGTAGCTGTTCGTTTGGTAGCACTCATCTTTGGCACACTTTGTTTGCCTCTTGTTTATAAGATAACACGCACACAGTTTCAAAATCCACTTTATGGGATTGCTGTGACAACTTTATTATGCTTAAATATACAGTTTGTTTACAGCGTTCATATGGGCAGACAAGAAACCATCATTTTATTTTTACTGTTACTCGGTTATTGGTGGCTTATCAAAAGTGATACCAAACACTTGATCGTTAAGTTGACCTTACTCATTCTACTCGGCATGGGTGTTCATCCGAATAGTTTTATCCTCGGCATCTGCTTTGCGGGACTCCTTTTATTAAAGGGCATCATGCGTGAGGCGCCGCTTTCAAAACTGTTTAAACTTCTTGGATTATCAACAATAGGTGTGACCTTTTATGTGCTTATTGGCACTTTGATGAACCCCACTTTTATTAAAGGCTACATGAATTACGGCTCAGCCCTAGGTGTGGATGCAGAAGTTACAAATCGTTTCGAAGGTTTTTATTGGTATTGGTACAAACTTTTCCATCAAATCGGTGGTACTTATGATCTTTTTGATATTAAAGGGGCACTCATTCTCTTTGTCATTCTCTCACTTATATGGCTGCCTATCCTTTTAACGGTACTTGCCAAAGTGCAACTACGTAAAACGACACATTTTATAGCCATTGACTTTTACCCACTCATAACCTTAACTGGGATTGCTTTGAGTTTTTTGCTCATTGGCAGATACAATCAGACCGCTATCGTTTTTATTATGCCCTTCGTCCTATTATTGATGCTTCAATCCGTAGATAAAGTGATGCGGTTGACAACTCATAAAAGATCCCCAATTACACTAGCCGTACTTGTAATCATACTGGCTGGCCTATGGGGATCCAATCTTTGGAAAAATCTAACTGATTATGCGTCACATCGATTCTATTCTTTGTCTTACGAGGACATGCTTAAAGAAATTTCGCATCATTTGCCAGCCGATGCTGTGGTACTTGGCAACTTAAACATTATTGAGGCTTTTAATCCAAACCATTTTTATGATATTAGAAATTTGGGTTATTTAGACCCTTCCTCTAGTGCATTTCAAGAATATGTTGAATCGCGCAATATCGAATATATCGTTCTTCATGAAGAGATGGACTATATCGCAAGAACGTCTCCAAAGTGGGATTTTCTCTACGTGAACATCGTGTATTATGATGCGATGCAGTTGTATTTAAAGACACATACCCAGCGTATCTATGCCTTTGAGAACCCACTTTATGCCATGCGTATTTCAAAATTTTCGGGAACTTATCCTTGGCAAACCGTCATTTATAAAGTCGTGGAGTAGTGGCACGCTTCATCAAAACTTACGACAAGATTATTTCCAGAGGCATCTTGAATGATTAATCGTTCATAGGCCTCTTTTACTTTTGCAGCAACGATTTCTTCCGTCTCACCGATCACGATAAAATACCCGGCACGCTGCGATGCATTTTCGATGTGACTAATTGTATCGCCAATTCTAAAGTTATAGCCAATATCTAAAATATAAGGTTCAGATTTAAGCACCGATGAAGGGGTCATCTGAGCAATTTTACCAGGTTTACAGTAAAAAAGTTGCGTGCTAAAAGCTTTGCTTGTGTTCTCTGCATGAAACATTTTAAAAGGGGTATTTGCATCTAAGCTCGCTTCAATATTAAGTTTAAGGACATCAAGTCCCGTCACATAAGGAATTGTCAGATCTTCATAAGCACCACCCAGTCTACAGGCTACTTCATTCACAAATATTCCCTTATCCCCTATGAGCAACTGAAAATAAATGGGCCCATTTTCAATATGAAAACAGTTACAGAGGGACTGTGTAATGTCATCAAACTTTTCACCATATGAACTTTGATGCATCGAAGGGTATTGATGCGCAATACAGACCCCTAGCCTTGCGTCTGCTGGAAATGACACTCTGTCGGTAACTGTAAAGATGTGTGCATGACCGTTTGAAACCCAACCACTTACAGTCACTTCAGTACTTTCATAATATTGTTCGACCAAAATTTCATCACATCTAGAATGCTTTAAAACCGCTTCTATATGCATACGTATTTCATCAATCGTATCTACTTTGAAAATGCCACGTTGCCCTTGCGAATCAATGGGTTTTATCACATAAGGTGGCTTAACGCCTGTGATTGAAGCGGAACTAAAAGATCTATTAACGATCGCATAAGGTGACGTTGGAATCTTGAATTGGCTAAAACGCATTTTCATTTCTCTTTTGTTAGTGACCCAAATTGCCGTATCGCTATCCAAAAAATGCGGCAAGTCAAGCGTTTCAGCCACTTGGTTCACGATGCGAACAGGTTGGTCAGTTCCAACGGTCATGATGCCATCTATTTGATGCGCTATTGCACCATTCAAAATGGCTTGATAATCAAATGCGTCCGCAACAATTTGTGCATCTGCCAATGCTTTTCCTTCCGTCCATTGGTTATAATCTGCTGCGATTACATAATGTCCCATCGCCTTGATCTTCTTGATTGCATTGATCTGACAACTGCCCGCGCCTACCATTAGGATGCGTTTCATATTTTCCAACCCCTTCCCATAATTGTGTCATTAAACCGTAGTAAAGCGTTAACTTTAACCCAATTTGAATACATTTTAATAATGTATAACCCGATTTGCCATACAGACGCTGCCTGCGCTTAACATGAACATTGCCAATATTTTTACTATAAGGGACGAGTTCCGCACTTAAGTAAACAAATGACTTGAGTGGTAATGTGAGCTTCTTATACACGGAATGATGAATCAGTTTCAAACTACTAACTTGCTTATCACCCAGTTTTCTGTAACGCAATTTGAAAAAAAGCCCGATTACTTTTGATCCTATTTCTCTGGATCTTTTTTCACCATATTCTTTATAGATACCAAATGTCAAATCCGAACCTTGTAATGCACAAACCATCATATGTTCAAGTGATCTAATATCATGTTGTAAGTCATCGTCCATAGTTAGCGCATACGTACCCACGGCTTCCAAAAGGCCATATGCCAGTGCCTTTTGTTGACCGACGTTTTCAGATAAATGAATCACTTTAACATTAGCCTCACAGGCAGCATGCTTTATTCGGTCCAGTACCCTTTTGGTCTCATCTCGACTTGCATCATTGACAAAAATGACTTCATAGCCATAGGACGACCCCCTAAAATAAGCGTTGATTTCATCCATCAAAATGGGCAAAGACTCTATGCTATTGTAGACTGGAATGATGATTGAAAAATCCATTAAAACCTCTATTCTTTTATAAATGTTAAATGTCTTATGTTAAATGTATTATGTTATACTAAATATAACATCAAACAATCATTATCCAATAAAAACTTGTGCAAGAAGGTGATACTATGAATAAAATTGACTGTTTCGGTGATATTTGCCCCATTCCACTATTGAAAATGCAACGTGAACTATCCCATTTAGAGCCCGGCGAATCCTTTATGATGGTTGTTGACCATAGTTGCGTCATCGAATCTATCAAAGAAAATTTATCAAAATCTAAATATACTTACACGGTTGATGAAGTTATGAACGGTGTTTGGGAAATTACAGTTTCTCTCACAAATCTCGAAAAATAAGGATGGATCCTGCTGGATCTCATCCTTTTTTTAAGAAAATACATACTACATATGATATGCAATTTCCATATTTAACAGAAATCCTTTTCACCATTTTCAACAAAAAAATTGTACGTATCATCAATTGCTTTATTTCGATTGACAACCTTTTGGGTTGCTAAGTATATGTCATAATCTAAGTCGAAATTTGTGACCTCAATCAATTTGAATTTTTTTTCATAAAGTTCTTTTTTTATGGACATATATGGCAAAAAGCAAATACCCAAATTATTGGAAATGGATGATTTTGCCGCTGGAATAGAATCCACTTTAAACATGATTGGAATTTTATCAATCGTCACACCGACTGTTTTAAGCTTGCGTTTTAGGAATGAAGAGATTGTTAAAGTATCGTCATCTAATAGCACCATTTCATGCTTTTGAAGATCTTGTACTTCAATGACATCTGGAATCTTAGAGTCCCTGTTTGCAACAAGGACAATACGTTCTTTACCAATTCGACTATATATGAGACGGTCATCACAAGGTTGTTCCGTAACAAAACACAAATCTGTCAGTTCGTTGATTAAATCATTTATAGAATCCACATTCGATCGTGCATGCATCTCAAAATTATAATTTGGGTGCTTTTTTTTGACTTTATAAAGGACGCAAGGTAGAGAATAATCCACAAGTGATAACGAACCATTTATTCTGACACTTTCAACATTAAGTAAAAGCGCATCAAATTCTTCTCTCATCTTTTCATAAATACGCATCATTGTACCTGAGTGTTTGAAAAGAATTCTACCAGCTTCAGTGGGCAAAACCCCTTTATTACTGCGTTCAAGCAGAATCAAGCCGAGTTCATCTTCGAGTTTGTGTATATTCTGACTAAGTGCTGATTGTGAAATATGACGGTTCATCGCAACCTTTGATATGCTCTTTGTCTCAACGACTTCTCTAAAGTATTCAAGTGCTGTTAAATTCATAAGCCACCTCTCTAATATCATGCCTTAATGTGTAAAAGATTGGGTATCGGTTTTTCTTATACTGAAACAGAATTACAATGATGTTTTACCCTTGATAAAATGTTATCATATTCTTGTGAGATTGTTAAGAGTATAGCAAACTTTTTATTAGGAGTGTGAAAAAATGGCTGAACAAACAAATGCAGCATCTTCTAGACGCGCTTCAGCAAACCGTAAACCGAAGAAAAATCAAATTCCATTTGGCTTTTTAACGGTTGCTTTAATCGGTGTCATTGCCGTTTTATTGAATCTTAAATCTTCAAATGTTGCGTTTTTCTGGTTAACAGGATCCGCATTTGGATTTATTCTTCAAAAGGGTCGATTTTGCTTCACGGCTTCACTGCGTGATCCGCTTCTGACAGGCAGTACTTCTGTAACACGTGCTGTTGTCGTGGCTTTTGCCATTACAACAATCGGCTTCACCGCAATCAAGTATGGTTATTCTGCTGCTGGATTGCCAATCCCTGGTATGAGTTACGTTGTTCCAATTAGTTTAGCAACACTTATCGGCGCATTTGTATTTGGTATCGGTATGGTTATCGCAGGCGGTTGTGCTTCAGGTACTTTGATGCGCGTTGGCGAAGGCTTTGTTATGAACTTATTGGCATTCGTATTTTTTATCGTCGGCTCACTTTGGGGTGCGCATGATTTTGGATGGTGGAAACAAGTCTTTATATCTAAAGGACCAAGCATATTCTTGCCAGATGTCTTTGGTTGGATGGGTGCCGTTCTATTGCAATTAGTTGTTTTATTGGCAATTTATATATTTGCCGAACAATATGAAAAGAAACGTGGCACCTCGCACTAATTACGCAACATAAGACTAGTACTATTATAACCGATTTATCAATTACAAAGTGGCATTGATCACTATTAAATTTTAGGAGGAACTAAAAATGAAAGAAGTTATGTTAGATTGTTTCGGAGAAGCTTGTCCAATACCGCTCGTAAAAGCTCAAAATAAAATTGCTGAACTTGCAATCGGTGATGTTTTAATCGTTCAAATCGACCACAGTTGTGCCATGAAAAACGTTCCAGAATGGGCACGAAAAGAAGGTTACAACGTAGAAGTTGAAGAAGTAGATGACGGCGAGTGGGAAGTATTAATCGAAAAAACAAAGTAATAAAATCATCGCACCAAGCATGGAGGTGTAACCCTTGGAAAAGAAAAAAGAAAAATTCTTTGACAAAATGAAGTCAAATGAGTATTACGTAAGATGGTTAAAAAATCCGTTTACTTATGTAACGGCTGCCGTTCTGCTATCACTCTTTCAAATTGTGACACTCGCAGTAACAAAAAACCCTTGGGGTGTATCAGGTCCGTTTGCGATCTGGGGTGCTTGGGTCTTTGAAGCAGTAGGTGGAAGTGTTGATAAATGGTATTATTTTGCAAGTCCCGGTGCTCAAGCGACGCTTGAAGGTGGGTTGTTAAACCATCCAGATTCATGGAGAAACTTTGGTATTATTGCAGGCGCACTTGCCGCTACTTTGTTGGCATCCGGTTTTAAACTTAAAAAAATTAAGTCCTATAAACAAGTACTTGCTGCTGTTATAGGCGGCACTATGATGGGTTATGGTGCACGTATCGCATTTGGATGTAATATTGGTGCTTTTTACAGCGGTATCGCATCGCTCTCCCTATCTGGTTGGGTATTTGCGATCGGCATTTTTGCAGGTGCCGTCGTCGGCAGCAAGCTCCTTGTAAAATTCTTTATGTAATGGTGTATCAATCAAAATTGGAAATTGCATTATTTCCTCAGTAAATAGAAGGAGAACTAAATGGCTAGAGAAAAAGTTGTTGAACAATATGATGTCGTCATAATAGGCGGCGGTCCGGCTGGACTAAGTGCGGCAATCTATTCAGGTCGCGCGCGTTTAAAGACGCTTCTGATTGAAAAAGCACTTATTGGTGGCCTTGCTACTTATACGAATGAAATTGCAAATTATCCAGGATTTCCAGATTCTCCAAAGGGCGAAGCAATTACAAACCTCATGAAGGAACAAGCTAAGAACATGGGTGTTAATTTTAAACTCACTGCTGTGACAAGCGTCGAACTTCATGGTGAAGAAAAAATCGTCGAAACCTTTAGAAATAAATTTGTATCAAAAGTTGTCATTATCGCTTCAGGCGGCAGACCACGTACGACTGGTGGCGAGCGCGAAGAAGAATTCTTATTTGACAAAGGCATTAGTTTCTGTGCAACTTGCGATGCTGCAGGTAACACAGATAAGCATGTTGTTGTCATTGGTTCTGGCGATGCTGCGATTGAAGAAGGTATGTTTCTTACAAAATTTGCACGTCAAGTTACGGTATCTGTTATGCACGATGAAGGCAAAATGGATTGTAACGAAATTGCGAAAGAAGCGGCTCTTGCAAATCCAAAAATGAAATTCGTTTGGAATTCTGTTGTTAAACGATTCGAAGGCGACGATCACCTCAAAACGGTTGTACTCAAGAATATCAAAACGGATGAAGAAATACCTATTGACTGTGACAATTGTTTTGAATTTATCGGCTATTTACCAAATACCGAATTGTTTGAAACACAATTGACACTCACTAGACAAAAATATATTACGGTCAATGAGAAAAAAGAAACAGGTATCGAAGGCGTCTTTGCTATCGGTGATGTAACCGACAAATGGCTGAAGCAAATAGCGACTGCAGTTGGTGATGGCGCCATTGCTGGTACAGCTGCTGAAAGATATATCGCTGAAAAAGAAATATTTGATGAAAAAATCATGCAAAAATCTAAACCAGGTTTAATTTATGTTTATAATGCAATTGACGTAGATTCAAGAAATTTTTTAGCAGATATTGAAACGATTGAAAAGTCAAAAGAAGGCTCAATTGTCGTTAACAGAATTGACACGTATAAATCAAATGGTCTAGCTCTTAAACTTGGTCTCGATAAAGTGCCTGCTATTGTTGTGACCAAAGATGGCATAATCACAGACAAACTTTACGAACTCAATGCAAGCCTTATCGCTTCAAAACTATAAGCAACCTATAACAAAAAGCAAAACGATAGCGTCTTTAATAGGATTCTATCATTTTGCTTTTTTTGCTTTGTGTTTACACCATGCTTAAATTTATAATACGATCGCCTATTCTGAGCGCTTCCTCAACATCATGTGTAACAAAAATGACGGTTAGTCCACGTTTGTTTTTTATATCAACAATTAAATCCTGAAGTCTTTTTCTTAGTTTTGAATCCAAGCTGCTGAATGGTTCATCCATCAAAAGCACCTTGGAATGACAGACCAAAGCCCTTGCTATCCCAACTCTTTGTTTCATACCCCCTGATAGTTCGTGAGGTTTTTTATACCGATGTGACTCAAGAGAAACGAGGTGTAATATCTCATTTAAAGCCTGCTCACTCAAATTGCTTTGAACCAACCGAATATTGTCTTCAACGTTTTTCCATGGCAATAGGCTTTCTAACGCTTGAAATACGAAAGGAAATGGGATTTGATTGCCTTCAAAAACACTTGGATCATAAGAAATGGACCCATCATAGGCGCGATCCAGTTGACCAATGATGTTTAACAAGGTGCTTTTTCCAATACCAGAATCCCCCATAATCACCAAAATTTCATCTTCATAGACCTCAAACGAAACATCGCTAAAAATCGTCTTTCCAGTGAATTTTTTACTCACTTTCTCTACTTGAATGATTGTTTTCACTGATAGCCTCCCATTTTTTGGTTCTAAACAAGATGGATTCAAATAGAATGCCACATAAGGCAATGGCGATTAGTCCTGCAAGCATCCCCGCTGTATCCATATACATACGCCTTTCATAAATGAGCCAACCAAGTCCCGATTGTTTGCCAACGATACCGAAAATCATCTCAATACTAAGCAATGCTCGCCATCCTCTACTCCAAGCAATTTCAAGCCCCGCAATTAAATCTGGCAAAATGCCTTGTAAATAAATATGTTGTATTCGCCTCAGTCTCGGTATTTTAAAAGCTGACATCATACGCTGATACTGATTGTTTATGCGATCCACAGCTAAGACAATATTGGTCCATAGTGGCCATAGCATTGCATGAATCATGATGACCGTCATAGCCCTTTGAGAGATACCAAGCCATAGTATGACAATGGGTAAAATAGCGATGCCAGGAATAGGCCCTGCAAGGGCACTAAACATTTCAGTATTGACTCTAACATATTCAAAACGTTTACCTAATGCAACCATCATAAGGGCCAAAATTAAACTGAATACCATCGCGACTAAAACGATACTGATGCTGTATAAGGCTTTTAAAAAGAGCGCATCATGTAAGACAAGATCGACAAACCTCACGATAATCATCTCAAGTTTTGGAAATAATGCCAAGGGATAAAGACCAGAATAGGCAACCATCTCCCATAATATTGCAAGTGTAATGATAAAACTAATTTTCATTAATGACCTTTTATGTTTCATGAGCATCCTCTATTTTTCGTTTTTCCAAAAAAGTGATGGCGCAGAATATTCTTTTTTAAGTGATCCTGTTTCAACCATAAATTCTACAAAGTGATCAAGTCCCTTTACCTCAGTGGTAAATTTCATTTGGTCACTATAAATAAGCTGTTTCAATATATCCGGTGGATAATCATAAACACGGGCTAATATTTCTAGTGTTTCAGTCTGGTTTTCAGCCATATAGGCAACCGAATCTTCAATGGCTTTTACAAGAGCATCGTAGCGTCTCTGATCTTCGTATAAAGGCTTTTGGCAAATCCCGATGATAAAGGAGAATGCCCCTCCAAAACTGGTTTCACCATCAATCAATTCATGGGCCTCTTGATTCTTCAAATCTTCTTGTAAGTACGGTGGTGTTGTGAAATGTAGCTGTGAGACGTCGCCTGCTGTAAAAGCGGTCACACCATCCGGGTGAGACAACGCAATTAACTGATCATCAAAAGCATGGGCATCGTCGAGTTGATACTTTGAGGCCATTTGAAGTAAGATATGCTGAATACTCCCTGGTTGTGGCAATATAATTTTATGGTTTTTCGTCAAATCTGAAAGGCTTTGAATAGCAATGTCTTTCGTAACCAGTGCCACTTTACTCTCTGATAAGCCAGAGAATATTTTCCAATCCATACCGTTATCTAAACCTAATAAAAAAGGTGGAATACCAACAAACCCAACGTCTAAACTACCAGAGAGCATTGCTTCCCTAATTGCCGACGTATTCCCAAATTTTTTCCAAGAAACTTGAGTGGTTTCTTGACCGGAATCAGCTAATGCTTTTTCTAAGAACTGCATTTCTTTCATAATTTCGAGTGGTGCGTAAGCAATTCCAAATTGATCTGCTAAAACAATTTCTTCAGTGGCGTCTTTAGAACAACCCGTAATCAGAATCGCGACCATTATAAGCCCTATAAATCGAGTGCTCATTCGTTGACGATTAAATGTCATTATTTCTCCCCATAACCTTTCTTGCACTTATTTTTGTCACTCTATTATACCGTGTTTATACACAAAAAAACAAAAAAACAAAAAAGATTCTACGAAACTTCCGTAAAATCTTTAGACGTTCAGCCTTAACCGATATGTCCGTTCAATTTCTTAAGTAAACTGAGCAGATCATCCTTATCATCTTGGGATAATTTTCCAAAAATATCTTCCAATAAAAAAAGGTGTTGTTCAAAAACCGGTTTTATAAGCATTCGACCAGAATCCGTCAACCCTATGACAAAAGCCCTTCTATCGGTTTCATTGACACGGCGCGTGATCAAACCTTCTTTTTCTAGATTTCTTATAACGACGGTCATATTGCCACTGGTTGATAATGTCTTTTCAATCAATTCACAAATTTTCAAATCCCCGAGGTGATACAACACCTCTAATACGCCAAACTGAGCAATCGTCAAATCATAATTTGAAAGAAAATTTTGCACAGCCCGTCCAAAAGACGTTTGCGTTCGCGATAAAGCAATAACCAGCTTTAAATTTTTAATGTTGTCATCCCCGTAATCCATATGTCTTTTCATAAGACAAGCATATCACTAATTAGTATAAAGGTCAATCCACTTTATCTCTCAGTGTTTTATAGATTTCATCTAGCTTTTCTGGGGCATCATTGAATATGATTTTTTTGCCCTCGTATTCAAAATAAATAGAGTCTTTATAATCCGTATTTAAAAAAAGTGTCGCAGCACCGAGCTTTTCTAATTTAAAATGCCCACTAAGGTGTGCCCCTATGGCTGAACCATTTGTTCGCATTATTATCTTTGGAATTTCCGTTACACGCTCTAAATGCTCTACTTTGTCATAGTCATAAGTGTCTCCATACAGCCCCTTAATTTCAAAATACGTCTCACTCATAATGACTTCGAGAGGTTGCAAAAACCAAATTGTAATTCCCGCTACCACAATGAGTATGAGCCCTGTAAAAGTGGCTGGTATGAGCATTTTCTTTAGTGCACCTGGTCGTAATTTATGATTTTCATCAAATAAATTGCCGTCATACTTCTGAAGAACAATCAATAAGAATAAGACTGAAACGGCGAGGATCACGAAAATTGGTGTCATAGTAAATGTAACCCCTAAATACTTTAAGAGGGTCACAAGAATGAGCAAAAGCCCATCAAAGTAAAAGACAAAACCCATAACTTTGGCAATACTACGGATATCCACATTGGCTTTTTTATCGGCGGGCATCGTATTATAGCCTGATATAAGGAAATAAAGTTTAAAAACATGTACCGCTAACCCCATTGCAATAAATGATATTCCAATAATGGCATATACCCACATAGACACCTCCAATATGCGTTTCTATGACTGTTATACCCTCTTTATGATAAAAAAGTCTTAAAGAGTATAAAACTTTAATTTGAGTCGCAAATTTGTGGATAAGTTTGTGTCATTAATCAATATACTTGTGTTAATAGCTCTATTTAGGGTAATAAACCCATAGCCTTATTAGAAAGAGAGGATGCATCTATGGAAAAAAGTCCCGAATTGTTGGCAAATTTCTCACAAGCACTTATCCGTCATGACAAAGAAAACGCAGTTAAACTCATCACTGAAGCATTAGAAAATAGACGCATCGATGTGAAGACGGTTTACGAAAGCATTTTAGCGCCAAGTCTCAATCAAATTTCAAACTTCAAAATTGAACAAGAAATGCCAATTTGGGAAGAACATCTAAGCAGTAGCATCGTACGATCTGTTCTAGAAGCCGCTTATCCCTTTGTTTTAGCTGAACGCGATGCGCAATACGACGACGTTTTACCCCGCCAAAAGGCTTTGGTTTTTTGTCTTGAAGAAGAATACCATGAAATTGGCGCACGTATGATTACTGATTTTCTTACCCTATTGGCTTATGACGCCTATTATATCGGTGCAAATACCCCAATGCGTGAAGTCATAAAAGCCATTGACTTTTTTAAACCGACTTTAGTTTGCATTAGCATCACTAATTTTTATCATTTAAGCAAGCTGCATCGTTTAATTGAGCAACTCAAAGTAAAAGAAGGACAAAGCGATACACCATTTTCTCTAATCGTAGGCGGGTATGCCATCCAGCATTCATCCAATGTCGATGAACTCTTAAAAGCGGACTATTATGCCAACACATTTGATGACCTTCAAAAAATCAAGGAGGCGATCTTATGCGTTTAGCTTTTAAAATTGCTCTAAGATTTTTGACTTCTAGCAAAGGTCAAACCATTTTGATTTCACTTGGCATCGCCATTGGCATCTCTGTACAAATCTTTATAGGCTCACTTATTGAAGGGCTTCAAATCAGCTTATTAAATGCGACCATAGGCAATGCCTCACATATCACGGTAAGTAATAACGAAAAAAATGAACCCGTTGACAATTATGAGACAATCATTGCAGACATAGAAGCGCGGTACCCTGAAGCCACTAAAATTTCACCCACCTTGACAAAGGGTGCTTTTTTCAAAGTGGATGACAAAACGAATCAAATTGTTTTACGCGGATTTGAATTGAGCCAGGCAGATAAAATCTATCAATTTAGCGAGAAATTACTAGAAGACAGCGTCATGCCTGCAACAGCTACGAATGAAGTCATTATCGGAAGCGCCATTGCTGAAGATTATGGCATTAATATAGGGGAAAATTTTGATATCATTACCCCTGAAGGTACCGTTTTTGAAGCTCTTGTCGTCGGATTTTTCGATTTAAAAGTTGCCAGTATTAATCAAACTTGGGTCATTGGAGATCTCGCTTTTGTTAAAGAAGTCTTTGGCTATGCCGACAATCAGGTTACTGGTATAGAAATGCAAGTCGCAGAACCTTTTGACGCGGATCTTATTGCGGATCGAATGGCGCTTGAAATTCCTGCAGATGGGGTTAAATTTGATAACTGGAAAGTGCAAAACGAGCAACTCTTAAGCGGCCTCAGCGGCCAGACTACCTCTAGTCTGATCATTCAAATATTTGTCGTCATCTCTGTGGTCCTTGGCATTGCCAGCGTTCTCGCCATAACTGTCCTTCAAAAATCGAGACAAATTGGTATTATGAAAGCAATGGGCATTACGGATAAAATTTCAAGTCAAGTTTTCCTATTTCAAGGCTTCATGCTTGGAATTTTAGGTGGTATTTTAGGTATTTTATTTGGACTTGGTTTACTTTGGTCATTTAGTCAATTTGCCCTCAAAGCAGATGGTACACCTGTCGTTCCAATATTTATAAATTTTGGTTTCATCGGTCTTTCCGGTCTAATTGCAGTGATTGCTTCAACGTTAGCATCTATTATTCCGGCAATAAAATCGAGAAAGCTTTCCCCAATAGAGGTGATCAAAAATGGATAATATCATTACACTCAGCAACGTTAATAAAATCTATGGGAATGAAATAAAGACGCAAGTTCTTTTCGATGTAGACCTCGCTATTAAAGCCAAATCTTTTAATGGTATCATTGGTGCATCTGGAAGTGGTAAAAGCACTTTGCTAAACATCATTGGCACCTTAGATAAGCCTACGAATGGTCAAGTTATCATCAACGGAACACGCACGGATCAAATGAAAAAAAATGAGCTTGCACGATTAAGAAATGAAACCATCGGCTTTATCTTCCAGTTTCATTATTTGCTTCCAGAATTTACTGCCTTTGAAAATGTTCTCATGCCTTATTTTATTAAAGGGCAAAAAATTGATAAAAAAATGGATCAACGTGCTCATGAAATTATGGAACTCGTAGGGCTAGGTAAAGTCAAAAGCAATCTTGCCGGTAACATGTCTGGTGGACAGCAGCAAAGAACAGCCATTGCAAGGGCTTTGATTAACAATCCTAGACTCATTCTCGCAGATGAACCTACAGGTAATCTGGACTCCGATACAACAGAAGTCATTTATGAACTTCTCAGGAACATTAACAAACAGTTCGAAACGACATTTGTCATCATCACACACGACCGGCGTATTGCTGAAAAAACAGATCGCATCATCGAAGTCAAAGATGGCAAAATTTATAACGATTTTACACGTATCTAATAAAAAAAGTGGGCAGCCATCTTTAAAGGGTTGTCCGCTTTTTTTATTTAAGAACTGATTATTATATCGACCTTTATGGGACGAGCCTTTGGCCATCTCTTGGGAATAATGATGTTCGTCTCACATTACTAAAACCAAGTAACTGTGCTGTGAATCGTTCAAGGCCGATGGCCAGGCCACCATGTGGTGGTGCGCCATATTTAAAAGATTCCAGATAACTCGCATAGGTATCAGGATTTAAGCCTTTTATCTTCATGTTGGCAATCAAGGCTTCATAACGATGGATACGGCACCCGCCCGTTGTTATTTCAAGACCTCTAAATAGAAGGTCAAAACTGTGCGTCTCATCAGTGCCGCAGGGCATCGTATACATCGGCCGCTTTCTTTGCGGATAGTGGGTGAGAAATAAAAATTCTGAACCCGTTTCTTTAAGCACATACTCACAAATTAGCTTTTCACCTTCAGGGTCAAGGTCGCCATCGCGCTCTGTTTTACCATAATGCATCTTAAGTATCTTGATAGCCTCTGACAATTTCATATGCGGTATATGGGTTGGCACTATAGGCAATACAACACCCAATCGCTCTAATTCTTCTTTTTCACCAATTTCAAGCGCTTCTATAATATACCTCAGAAGTCGCGTTTCCAAAGCCATGAGTTCATATTCATCTTTGATAAATGCCATTTCAAAATCTAAGCTTACATATTCATTGAGGTGTCTACTGGTACTGTGTGTTTCCGCTCTGAAAACCGAACCCACCTCATAGACGCGTTCAAATCCTGCTATGACGGTCATCTGTTTATAAAACTGCGGGCTCTGAGCAAGGAAAGCCGTTTCCCCAAAATAATCGAGCTTGAAGACGTTGGCGCCGCCTTCAGCCCCTTCTTTAACCAGTTTTGGCGTGTGAATCTCCATAAATCCTTCACCGTTTAAAAAAGCCGCAAAATACTGAGCAATACGCGACTGAATCTTAAATATCGCCAACTCTTTAGGATGTCTGAGTCCTAGAACGCGGTGCTCAAGTAACGTGTCTAGTTGGATATCCAGAGTTTCGGCATTGACTTTTATTGGTAGTAGCGCTTCAGAGGTATTAAGTACCTCAATACTAGATACAACAATTTCATAGTTGCCAAAGGTATTTTTTCCTTCGACTACCCTGCCTGTCACGGACACAACCGTTTCTGGATTTAGATTCAATCCCACTTCTATGTCCGGTTCCAACACGCACTGTATGAGACCCGTTCGGTCCCTGAGTATCACAAACGTGACGTACTTCAACTTGCGGATGCGGTGCACCCACCCACACAACATGACTTGTGTACTCATTTGCTTACTCACTTCGGAGATCATAGTGCGCTTAAGTTGATGTTCCTGATTTTGGTTTTTCATATCTTCGCTCCTCTCAATTGTATCGAGGCGCAAAAAAGCCCCTCGAACGCGACGTTCAAAGGGGCGTGTTTAACACGCGGTGCCACCCTAATTTAACTATAAAGCCTTAAGAATCCTCGCCGAAAAATAACAAAACCTCCACTCCAAAATAGGAGCGAAGGTTAATCCGCGGTGCCATCCTCGTTGACTTTAAAAGTCCTCTAAGTTCCCGATAACGGTGGAAGCCGATGCGCTCTACTCACTTTCAAGCACATACCTCGCGAATGTCTTTCCAAAAATGCTTCCATACAGGGCTTGCACCAGCTCCCTGCTCGCTTAATTTCTGCACTTTGTACTTTTTCGTTCATCGGTTATTGTCCGTATTTTAGCATACCTTAATTTGACTGTCAATACATAGCCTTTTTAAACCCGTTCGATGTTCAGTCTTCCAATATCCGTTTTCAAAAGTATTTCAAGCTGAGATAGCTGCGTCTCTTTATCTAGCCAACGCGTTAGGTGTGGGTCACTGAGTATCAAAGGCATTCTAGGATGAATAGCTGACATACCTTCATTGGCATCGCGTGTGACAATGGAGAATACCCAATCTATTTGTCCATCATCACAGACGACTTTCGTATAGATTCCAGCCATGCACATAATGGGCTGATCAGACAGCGAAATCTTGTACTGTGGTTTTGGTTTTTCATCGGTATAATCAGACCATTCGAAAAAACCGCTTGCAGGTACAATGCATCGTCTCTGTTCAAAAGCGTCTTTGAACAATTTCTTCTCGTGAATGGTTTCAGATCGGCTGTTAATAACGGGTCTTGCATTGTTGGGTAATTTAAACCCCCATTTCATAAGGCCTAAACGTCTTTCACCCTTATTTTCTATAAGCACCGGACTATTTTGTGATGGGAAAATTAACGGACTTTCAATAATAACTTTAGGTTCATACTGAATTTTAAAATAATTTATGAGAAATTCTGCATCTGCATCTAGGTAAAATCGACCACACATAACAACACCCCTATCTTTCAAAACAACGCAATATTTTCTAGTTTCCTAAATAGCCTATGATATAATAAATTACACAATCCAAAATACGGAGGACTGCTATGATAGAACAACTCAAAAATGATTGGGCTCTGGTTATTGCATCAGAATTTGAAAAGGCGTACTTTCTGACTTTAAGTGATTATCTCAATGCTGAATATGAAACACATACCATTTACCCTAATAAAATGGATCTATTCAATGCTTTTAAATACACACCTTATTCAAGTTTAAAAGTCGTATTGCTTGGACAAGATCCCTATCATGGGGCAGGACAAGCGCACGGTCTCGCATTTAGTGTAAATCCAGGTCACCCTTCACCACCCTCACTCGTCAATATCTTCAAAGAACTTCATGATGACATGGGCATACCAATTCCTAAACAGGGCTACCTCAAACATTGGGCGGAACAGGGTGTCCTAATGTTAAATACGGTGCTTACCGTTCGAGCTGGATGCGCGCATTCTCATCGTGGCAAAGGATGGGAAATTTTTACCGATCAAATCATTCGGTCAATCAATGCAAAGCAAGACCCAGTTGTGTTTTGGCTTTGGGGCAAACCCGCACAAGAAAAAGCAAAACTCATAACGAACCCGAATCATTTAATTCTAATGGCGCCACATCCAAGCCCACTGTCCGTCTATAGAGGCTTTTATGGCAGCAAGCCTTTTTCAAAGACGAATGCTTTTCTAATCGCCAGTGGAAAAGCGCCCATCGACTGGGCGCTTACGGATTTTTAATGGTTTAAATATAATCTATTACGACGCGATCAATTTGGCTCATAATCCATTCAACATTCATAGGTTTTGTTCCAATGGTCATTACAGCACCTGCACTCGTTGCTATAGCAAGCTTTAGCATTTCTTCTACTTCGTACTCATGGTCATATGCATAAACGAACGCACCTACAAAAGCATCCCCCGCACCTACATTACTATGCGTTTCAACTTGTAGTGGTTTTAGTTTCAAAGATTTCTCTTTGTTCGCATAAAAGGCCCCCTCTTTTCCTAATGAAATAAACACATGATCAACGCCTGCATCCACAAAATGATGCCCAGCAATTTTTAAATCATCTTCAGTTTCAATATTTTTTCCAAAGTAAAGCTCTAATTCATGCTTGTTAGGTTTGATAAAATCTGGTTTTCCTCTTAAACCTGCCTTAAAAGCGGGGCCAGAGGCATCTAAAAATACTTTTGCCCCTTTATTTTTAGACACTTTCACAAGTGTTTCATAAATATCAATAGGAACTGATTTTGGTGCACTCCCTGAGATTACAACAACACATGGCAGCTTAATCAAAGTTTCCACTTTATCAATAAGCGCATTAATTTCAGCTTCAGAAACATATGGACCTGGTTCGTTAATTTCTGTTGTCTCTTTAGTCTGTTTATCAATTATTTTCAAATTCGTCCGCGTTATATCGCCAATTTGTATAAAATCATTAACAATACCTAAATCATTAAGCGCATTTTCAATGTAAAGACCCGCACTACCACCAATAAAGCCTGTTGCTACGCTCTTTCCACCCAATGATTCAATGACTTTCGAAACATTAATACCTTTACCACCTGGATCCTGTATCCATTTGTCTACTTTGTTGAGTTCACCAACGTTGTATTCATTGAGTTCTATGGTTTTATCAATTGCAGGGTTTAATGTGATTGTCACTATCATACGTGTAGAATCTCCTCTCTTGAAAATAATACTTTTGTTTTACTTATTATTATACGCCTATTAAGCACCTTATTCACTAAAACTTATTACAATGGAACCATTATTTAAAAATTCGCATTAAACACATGTTATACGTTGTGAATTACGCGTTTTAAGGAGGACTGTCAATGAAATTTCATGAAAAACTCAATCTTTTAATGAGTGTGCAGAATATACCGAATAATAAATTGGCAAAAGCACTTTCTGTCGATCCTTCATTGGTTAGCAGATGGCGTAATGGTTCTCGCAAGCTTGCAAAACACAGTGAATACATCACTGGTATTGCCACTTATTTTTCAAATCAATCTGGAAGCAAAAATACTTTAATCGAAATTTTAGATATTCCAAAATCAGATGATATGGATTCAGCGTTATTGAGTGATAAAATTTGGTATTGGCTATCAGACGAGCTCACACCTGATACCCTATTGGTTAATCAATTCTTAGCGCGTTTTAACCAAGCAAAAGAATCAAAATTACCTCCCTTTATTCCTGAACTATTGCTCAATGCACCTTCTGGCAAGAAACTTAATGTCGAGGTTTATTATGGTAACGATGGCAAACGCCAAAGTGCTATAAAATTTTTAACTTCTGTTATTACTAATAAAGCAACATGTACGCTTAAGCTATACAGTGACGATTCTATGGACTGGATGCTTGAAGATGCAGATTTTAGTTTGAAATGGGCACATCTTGTTGCCGAAGTCATTCGACTTGGCAATCGTATCGTCATCATTCATACCATTAATCGCGGTGCCGATGAAATGAACGCGGCTATAGACCGTTGGTTGCCTCTTTATATGACGGGTGCTATAGAGCCTTATTATTATCTAGGTCAACAAGAATCACCATTCAAACACACTTTATTCCTTGCGCCAGAAATAGTAGCTCTAACCTCACGCGCAATTGTTGTATCTGAACAATTGCTATATCACGACCCAACCATGTTAGCGGCTCTAGATTTGGAATTTAATGCCTACCTTGAGCACTGTCGCCCTTTAATGAAAGTATTCACCATGAAAGAAATTGACAAATTTCAAAATCTCATTAAAGAATTTGAATCACAAAAGGGAAATATGGCTATCCTTTCAAAAGCACTCCCGCTTTCAACTAATGCAACATTCGACAATCAAATCATGATTGATCTTTTCAACAATCGTATGAATGCACTAAATGCAACACTTCGTGATAATAGACTTTACGTCTGGTTAGAGTTACCTGAGCTCGACCCACTTAAGAGCAAAACTTTGTCATATAAAGGCCCGATAGATTGGTTTTTCGAGACTAAGCCAGTGTTAAAACCTGAACACTTTATGCAACACGTTGCGCATGTTTTACAGCTTATGCGCGATCATAAAAATTTTCATGTGCGCTTGACACCACTCCCCTTTTCAGATGATATTTTAATTGCATTCAAGCAAGATGTGGGTGTCATCGTATGCAAAATTGATGCGTCTCCAATATTTATGGTACTGAATCATATAACTTTGATTAATGCCTTCGAAAATTTTATTGAAGAACTTTCTGACAATACGTGTTCAGATACACAAATAAAAACCAACACGATAAGTGCCCTTGAAAATTGGCTTGTTCAAGCGCAAGAAATTTTAAAGCGCCTATAAAAAATATTACGGTCATTAAATAAGAACACGCCCACATTCTCAATGAATTGGGCGTGTTCTTTTAAATATCAAACCCTTCATTTTGCTTCGTTCTTGTATTCATTTGACGACTCACCTTTTTGATGCCGTGCTTTTCAATCGCGCGTATTTTATAATCTTTTTTCGATTCTAGATGTTTGATTTCTTTCTGTAGTTTTAACCAGCTTTGCCATTTAAGTGCATCAATTGAACCTCTAATTAAGGCCTCTCTAATGGCGCATCCTGGTTCTTCTTTATGTTTACAATCATTAAAACGACACAATTTAATAAGGGCTTCGATGTCTCCAAACATTTTTTCCATACCTTCATCCGCCTCCCATAAAGAAAGCGTTCTCATACCTGGTGTATCGAGCACTAGACCCCCTTCTGGTAAAAGGATGAGTTCACGATGTGTTGTCGTATGCCTGCCTTTACTATCGTCTTCTCGAACAGCTTGTGTCTTTAACACGTGTAATCCGGTCAAAGTATTAACTAACGTCGACTTGCCAACACCGGATGACCCAAGGAGCGCAATGGTTTTTCCAGCGGAGATATACTTACGCAGTGACTCAATACCCTCACCCGTCAAATTGCTCACTGCATAAATGGCGACTCCTGGCGCAGTTTCTTCAACTTTTTGAATCCTTGCTTCTAAATCATCGCACAGATCGGATTTAGTCAAAACAATCACCGGAAGGGCGCCGCTCTCCCAAGCAGCAATTAAATAACGTTCTAGACGTCTCATATTAAAATCTTTATTTAGGGATTGTATTAAAAAGATTGTATCGATATTCGCTGCCACAATTTGTTCTTTTACTGCAACACCAGCTGCTGCTCTAGAGAATTTAGTCATTCTTGGTAAGACATGTTCAATGCAAGCTTCTGCATCATTGTTAATCATATGCACGCTTACCCAATCGCCCGCAGCCAACTGTTGATGCATATCCTGGCCTTGTGTTGGTCTATTAGCGAGCCTTTCACCAATGGGCGTAATCAACCGAACCTTTTGTCCATAATCGGCGATTACACGTGCCGGCATGACATGGCTGCCCCTTTGCCAGCGCGTTGTATAGTGTTTCATCCAAGCCTCTTCATAAAACGTGTTAAAACCGTATTCTTTTAGGTTAATTTCATTATTCATATTTTTATCCATTCATTTTCTCCATTTTTCGTTAGAATGTGTGACTTTTCATTTGATTATCCGTTTGTTTTTTTCCATTTTTTGCCTTTCGAAGCGCATAAAAATCCCGCAGAGACGACCATCTGCGGGATCCATTTAGGCAATAAAAAACACGCCCTCACAGCGTGTTAAATTAACTTACACGATTCAGATTGCTCGAAAGAGTTACACAGCGCATAAACAGCACCGTGCCAATATTCAGTTAGCCCGTAAACACCTCATCAATTTTCACAAACATGGCTATTTCTCCTTTCTTACAATAAGACTTTATTAGTTCAATTATAGAAGTCACCTATTCATTTGTCAACACTAAATGTCATCATCAGTTGACTCTTTCGATTCAAGATCATTAATGATTTTTTTTAAATTAAACATGCGTTCATCTAGACTGGCTATTAAATCAGCACACCCCTTAAGTTCTGCTTGCAACATTTTAGGTGCTTTCTCTCGATATTTATAATATATTTTATGTTCGATTGATGCCCAAAAATCCATGGCAATGGTTCTAAACTGGATTTCAACACGTGTCGGCACGATCCCTGAACTTAAAAAAACTGGATATTCTATATGCACATGAAGGCTTTTATAACCATTCTCTTTAGGATGTTCAATATAATCTTTTATCTCTACAATTTTAAACTCGCTTTGTCTTGATAAAAGCTCTAAAACAATATAAATATCTGCTGTGAATGCACAGATTATTCGAATACCCGCAATATCAAAAATATAATCTCTTGCATTTTCAATGGTGGGTTCTAAACCAATTCTTAGAAGTTTTTCCTTTATACTCTGTGGTTTTTTCACACGATATCGAATATGCTCTATTGGGTTGTATGCGTGGTTATTTTTGAATTCTTCATCCAAAATAGTTAATTTAGTCCGCATTTCTTCTACAGCAAATTGATGCACAAGCAGCAAGTCTCTCCAGGGTTTCATTTCATCCGTTAATAATGCTTCGTACATGACGTAGAACCTCCGCTTTTTTATTTTTGCAACAATTCCAACAAATTTTCAACATTTAACGGCTTTGACATAAGATAGCCTTGACCATACAGGCAACCCAATTCAGATAATATCTCTTTTTGCTCTTGCTCTTCGATGCCTTCAGCGACAATTTTTAAACCAAGTCGTGTCGCCAGAAGGATTATTTGTTCAACGATAATTTGATTGTTACCTGTTTCAGTAACATGATCGATATAAGTCTTATCAATTTTAAGGGTATCAAATGGAATCTTACTTAAATAGTTAAGGGACGAAAATCGCGTGCCAAAATCATCCAGAGAAATTCTAAAACCAAGTTCTTTAAGCGCTTCTATGACATGCAATGACTCATCAAAATTATCAATGAGTGAGTGTTCCGTAATTTCAAATTCGATTCGCTTTGGATCTAGCCCCAAATATTGAATCTTCTCTGATATAAATGGAATAAGATAACCTGCTGTCAATGTTTTAGGCGATAAATTGATAGAAAGTATATAATCATCATGTTCAAAATGCGCTTTAAAAAATGGTAAGGCATGGTTTAATACCCAACGATCGATTTCAATAATCTGTCCTGTTTTCTCGGCTACCTCTACAAAATCACCCGTTGATATATTAAATTCTTGAGAATGCCATCTGAGCAGCACCTCAAAACCGACGACAACCCCCTCATTCAGCTGATAAATCGGTTGATAAAATAATCTAAATGCATCGTCTTGGATCACTTTATTAATCAAGCTATCAATGCGGATTATTTTTTCTACATCGGCCTGAAATATCGCTTCATAATACCTTACTTGGGATTTACCTGTATTTTTAGCCCTATACAAGGCCATCTCCACATTTTGATAAAGCGTAGAAACTTCTATCCCATCTTGAGGGAATTGGGTGATACCCATGCTAAGCGTTGGATAATACTCCATTTGTCCAACCAACCATTTACGTTTTGTGATTTTCATAACTCTATCAATTGTATTTTCAATCAATACTTGATCATTCGATTGAAGAATCAAAAAAAACTCATCACCTGTCCATCTGTATACTTCCGTATCAGGTGAAGATTTTTTTAACACTTTGGAAAAATCAAGTAAAAATTGATCCCCATAATTATGACCTAACAAATCGTTGAGATTTTTAAATTTATCAAAATCTAAATAAAAGAGGGTGAAGGCAACATTATCATTGATTAAACCGGATAACTCATCTTCAAAGATCACTCGGTTTTTTAAGCCTGTCAACTTATCACTAAATGCAAGTTCGATTATTTTGCGCTCTTTTTCCTTTTCAAGTGTCAAATCAATCCCAAATGATGCGATAAAAGACTCATCCGTATTTGGATCTTTAATAAGTTTGTCATTCCATAAAACGGTTAACACCTTGCCATCTTTGTTGATAATACGGCTCTCTCGATTTTTAAGACTTTCGGTTTGCATGATATGGTCAACAAATTCGCGTGTCGAAAATGACGCTTCAGGATGCATATAATCTGCCCATTTTTTCCCAAGAACATCGTCTCTATCATACTTTGTCAATGTCACAAAGTAGTCATTCACATCTATAATGTCGCCCTCAAGACTCCATAACAGAATAATGGTATTGCTATTGTTATATATCTCATCTACATAGTTTTTATATTTCTCCAATGAGGTCATTGACGTGTTCAAATCCATGATTTTAAGTTGTAATTCGCCTTCGACTTGAAGTAAATCTTCTGAATAACGCATTAATTCCTTGTTTTTTTCTGTTAATGATTTGCTTAGTTCAATCACATGATAATTATCGATTTTAATCAGGAAATAAAGCATTATCGCCGTGACAAAAACATAAAACCAACCTTTATACGTTTGAAATTTTATGAACTCAACAGAATCCGTTACTACCATTCCTAGTATTCTATCTGAAAATAAAATCCAAGCAAAACCAAACACTGCATAAATAAGAATGGTTTTCCAAGGATTATTTTGTAAATTATTATTGGATTTACGCATTTTCATCTCCTAATGCAGTAAAAAATACTGCAAGTTTATACATTTAAATCTTAGATTAATTATATCATTTTTGAAGCATTAAATTCAAAAAAATATTAAACCAACTGCACCTTATTCGTTTATCTCCAATTTACGCTTCGTTAGAAGAACGATACTCTCCACACCTGCCGTCCAAGGAAACATATCCACAAGTGTGATATCATCGGCAAAGTAACCACATTTTTGAAAGACGAGCAAATCTTCTAGCAAAGTTGATGGGTTACATGAAATGTAAACGATTTTAGGAATGTCATACGACGCAATAGCCCGGGTTGTCTTCTCACCCATACCGCTTCTTGGGGGGTCTACAACGATTACTTCTGGCGTCTCAGAAATAGACGAGAGTTTATTAAAAACGTCGCCACAGAGGAATTCACAGTTATCAAGGCCATTTATAGTCGCATTTTCTCTAGCGACAATCACGGCATCTTCGACCAACTCAATACCAACTACTTTTTTTGCACGCTTTGCCATGATTTGTCCGATGGTTCCCGTGCCACTAAAAAGATCAAAACAAATTTTATTTTCTATTTCAGGAATTAAATCAAGCGCTGTTTTATATAGAATTTCCGCACCAAGTGTATTGGTTTGAAAAAAGGCATACAAATTAATTTTAAAAGAGAGTCCAAGGAGTTTTTCAACAATGTACATTCTTCCATGAAGACACTCGAGTTCCCCACTAACCACATCGCCAAGTCCATTATTGTGCACGTAAATCAAACTTTCAACGCGACCTTTAAGTGGCAATTGGTTGATGTATGCAGCAAAAGAAGCCGTGTCAAATGGGTTGCCCATTTCATCCGCCATTTGAGTCGTCGCTGAAAGCGCAATCATGATTTCAGAAGTTGCCTTACTTTTTCTCACAACCAAATGCCTCAGAAATCCTTCATTTGAGCGCTTGTTGTACTTGACCAATTTATTCGATTTTGCGTATTCTAACACCCCTGTTAATATCGTACTAAAATCAGAATCGACGAGGTGGCAAAAGGGTACATCAATGACATCATGGTGATGGCCTTTTTTATGCATACCCAGCGTCAAAGGACCATCTTTATATTCATCGCCAAAAGAATACTCCATTTTGTTGCGATATTCGAATGGCTCTGGGCTTGGGATAATTGCATTAAAAACCAAAGGCAGTCCAGCTTCATCAAGCAAATTTTTAACCATTTGAACTTTTGTCTCCAGTTGACTTTCATAGCTAAGCGTTTGAAGCATACAGCCACCACACTTATTGAAATGTTCACAAAACGATGGTTGTTCATTTTCAGCACGCGTTATAACCTCAAGCGCTCTCGCTTCAATTTTGCCACCTCTTTTTTTACTGACGCGGCAGTCAAGCACTTGTCCTTTTAGCACATTCTTAACTCTGATCTCCTGATCCTCGTATACGCCAATGCCGACATTTGGATATTTCATGCGTTCGATTTTCAATGTAAATTCTTGTCCTTTTTTCACTTTGGCTCCTTCTTTAAAAAGCATTATCCATCTATCTCTAGATGGATAATGTCAAATTCGTTTATAAAATTTCATTAAAACTGTAGATAAACTGATCCGAATCTGCTTTGATTGCCTCTTGATAAGGCTCGGAGAGTTCATCATAAACTGCGATGACCCGCATACCCGCTCTTTTAGCCGCCAGTACGCCCGCATGGGTATCTTCAAACACCAAACACTTTTCCGGAGCGACACCTAGATCCTCAGCAACTTTTAAAAAAATATCTGGACTCGGTTTTCCCTTATCCACTTCACAAGATGTTCTCATTGCGTCAAAGTAGTGAAGGATACCATGTGCCGTAATCACTTCATTTAAAAGTTCTCTTGAATTACTTGTGCCAATGCCTAGTTTTATCTGGTTGGCATTGGCATATTCAATCAATGGCATTACTTTATCTTTGAGTTTGATATGGGACTTATAAAACTGTTTCGCCATCTCGTTCCATTCAGATTGGACAGCTTCTAATGACTCTTTAAGATCAAATCGATTGATAAAATAATTAGCTGTTTCAGTGAAGCTCATCCCTTCAATCTTTTTTTGAAGATCACTTGGTAAAGTGATGCCTCTTTTATCTAAAAAGTCGATATCGATTTGTTTCCAAATCCACATTGAATCGATCAGTGTTCCGTCAAGATCAAAGATGATTGCTTCAATGTCTTTTAAAGCCTGCATATTATACCTCTTCTTTAATCTCAAACTCTCTATTTTGTGCTTTTTCCATCATTTTTTCATAGTTAACGACGGTTCTTGTATGCTTTCCTGAACCAATTTGGCCAAAATCGTCATAAGCTCTCATGCCCAGTGTGTATTTGCCATTTTCGGCACTGATTATTTTAACTTCAATGGTTACGGTTGAACCAACCACTGTCGGATTAAAATGATCCACTTCAATATGATGGCCAACAGACACATAGCCTTCTGGTAATTTAGGGTCCATAAGCTGTGAGCTCGCTTCAATTAAAAAGGCTACAAGTCGAGGGGTCGCGAATAAATTTGGAATTTTTCCGCTACCATAATTCAATGCCGTATCATCCACTGAGATCTTTTTTTGTAATGTGAGGGTCATCCCAACTTTAATAGGTTCGATTGCATTCATAAAAACGCCTCCTCTAATAAATTTTTGTGTTCACATAATCGTCAATGACCGATGCGATGCGCTCGTCAAAAAAGCAATTCGCTTCTTTTAATTTGTACAAAATTTTACGGTCTTTAGAATGTAATACCACTTTTTCATGGCAACTAAACCTAATTTCATAAATTAGGCCTTCCAACGACCTCGATTTCATATGAATAAAATAGGCTTCCACATCCTTATAGCCTTTGAATTCCAACATGTTCAGCGTAATTTTATCTTTTTTCGAGTAAAAATCAAATGCCTTATCTCGTAGTTTCTCGCAACGATTTGGGTCTTTGAATTCAATGCCGTCTGCCTCTAGCATTAATTTTTTAGCCATCGTATTAAAATAATGGTATTTTATGATGCCTTCTTCGATACAATTTACATCATAATTTACCTTTTGGTACGGCTTCATCATCTGGTAATTTTCAATGATAAAATCTTCTTTTGAGAGTGCGCCAATTTCCAATTGCTCAATGAGCTCAATACGCTTTTCACAGAGCGCTTCAATATCTTTCGGTTTTAAATATTTCAAGTTTTGTTCGCCTTTCTAAATGCCAGTATGTGCATTATTCTGGAAGTTGTAACAGTTTAAAATCTAAATAATCACACGACGTCAACCAATAGGTTACATCATGAAAATTTCCATTTATTGCATTCTTAAAATTACTTTTAGCATGTACATGGCCATATACAACCTGTGTAATTGCGTATTTCTGAAAAATTTCTGTAAACCCAGAAGGTTCTTTTTTTTCATTCGTTGGTGGAAAATGTAAAACGCCAATTATTTTTGTATAGCCTGCTTTTAAGGCCTGTAAAATAGAGTTTTCTAGGCGCATAAGTTCCCTTTTGTAGATTTTTTCATCGTCATCTGTAAATGCATCACCTGGACAAATCCAGCCGCGCGTGCCGCAAATTGCAAGGTTACCATAGGCTGCAAACGAATTGTGTACAAATTCTATTTTATTAAAGACATGATCCATTTTAGTTTTCGAGACCCACCAATAATCGTGATTGCCTTTAAAGATAATTTTTCTACCGGGCAAGTCATTGATCCAAGCCAAGTCAATCTTTGCCCCTTCAAAAGTAATGGCCCATGAGATATCACCTGGGACGATTACGGTGTCCTCATTGGTCACTTTATCTAACCAATCCGCTTTTATTTTATCGTAATGTGCATCCCAATGTGCACCAAATACTTCCATTGGCTTATCTGAGCCAAAACTCAGATGCAAATCGCCAATCACAAAAAGAGCCATAAACCACCCTATTCTATTTAGCTTATAATAGTCGTTCTAAATCGACGTTTCCAAGTGCCTGTATCACTTTATCCGAAAAATTAGGCGCTGTCAATTCAATTTGACGGATCAAATCTTCTGACTGGCTTCTAAGTCGGTTATGTGAAAATGTACAGATATCATGCATTAAAGGGATATTCAGTGCATCCGTTGCTGTCCGAATCGAGATTTCATCCATGTATATCAAAGGGCGAATCATACTAACTTCATCTGAAAAATTTGAAACAGGAGGCATCGTAGCAATTTTACCATGTTGAAGGATATTCATTACAAATGTTTCAACAAGATCATCTTTTGTATGCCCCAATGCAATTTTGTTGTAACCGTTTTCTAAAGCATACCGCTTAATAATCCCTTTTCGCAATCTTGAACACGTGTAACATGGCGCAAATTCATTCTCTAAAGACAACTTTGTTGCATAATGTTCCTCATGAATCCGTAGGTCTAAAGCTTCCAATTGGCAATAGGTACGGTACGCATCCATGTTACTAATAAGCCCATGGTCAACAGTGAGTCCTGCAACTTCAAATCGTGTTTCTCCAAATTTACTGAGCAGTGATAATGTATAAAATAACAAAGAACTATCTTTTCCACCAGAAACGCCAACGAGTATTCGATCATCTTTTTGAATCATGCCGTAGTCCTCAATTGCCCGTCGGATGTTTTTAATGAATAGATTTTGCATCCAACGCTTCATATTAATCGGCCTTTATCAAAGTGATTGTATCGTGGTAAACTCTTTTTAATTTCATTGAGCAATACTTCAAACTCAAACATGTTATCGTTGTTTTTAATGTTATCAAAACGCCGTTGATAATCAAGTGCATCTGTTTCTTTGCCTTGCGTGAATAACAACTGTATATTTGTGATAATATCTCGAATCGTATTGGATTTTTCTTCAAACATAAGCTGTGCATTGACAACCTCTCGGCTAATTTCCATCATCTCTTGATCCAGCATTGTTGCTGCTGTTGCAGAATTTCTAAGACGTTCAATGATGTCGTCTGGAATATGCGATTTGTATTTATAATTAAGGGAATGTTCAATTGTCGCCCAAAAATTCATAGCAAGCGTCCTAATCTGTAGTTCTACAAGGATCTCTTTCGTTCCGAGTGCCGTCTGTACTGGGTATTTAATAATGATGTGGTAACTCTTATAACCGCTCTCTTTAGGATTTTTTATGTAGTCTTTTTCATAAAGCACGGTGAAATCCTTGCCACTACGTTCCCTTATGAGCTTCACCACTTCGTATATGTCATCTATGAACTGGCACATAATGCGAATCCCTGCAATATCTTCCATTTGCTCTTCGAGATGTTCCATTGGAATACTACGACGGTCCGCTTTCTCAATGATACTGGATATTTTTTTAACGCGACCCATTGCAAATTCTATAGGAGAGTATTCATTGAGTTCTCTATATTGATTTCTAATCGATTTGAATTTTACTTTTAGTTCTTCTACAGCTTGTTCATAAGGAATCAGCAACGTTTTCCATTCTTTAATGACGTTCATGATGCCCTCCTTTTACAAATGATTTTATGTTTAAATTCATTTCAACACTTTATTCTATCATATACCAGGTTATAAATGAACAAAATTTAAAAGACCCTACACACATGGTGTAGGGTCTTAAGTATATGCATAAAGTTAACGCTATTTAGCTGGAATGACTAAAATGTCGCCTGGATAAATCAAATTTGGATTTGCAAGTTTATTTATTTCAGCAATTTTGTTCCAAGTTACACCATATTTTTCAGCAATCTTCCATAACCAATCTCCAGGAACAACCGTATAAGTCATAACTGTGACAGGAGCAGGAGGCGTTACTACTGGTGGTGTGATAACGGGTGGCGTAACCACTGGTGGTTCAACTTTTGTAGGGTCAAAAAGGTTGACTCGACCTTCTACTTTTATGGTTGAAATATCAACTTCCTTGATATAGGCAATCAGAGCCTCGTCAAGCGCAGCATATTCACCTGTTTGAACAGATGCACCCAGCGAAACAAATTGATCACCTCCGGCTGCCATAAAGTCGTTTGTTGCAACTGAATACATCATCATTGGATCGAGTGGTTTGCCATTAAACATAACGTTTGTAATGCGTTCCATAGCTGGTTTTGAAGGATCGAAAGTATAGGTGATGCCTGCTACATGAGGGAATGCACCTTTTGCAGCTGGATAATCTGTTACACCATTTTCAAGAGCTTTAATGATGTCAGATCCAAGTACATCCAATGTCACAATATAGTTACCAAATGGCAATACAGTAATAACATCTCCAACTGTGATTTCACCAGCTTCAATTGAAGCTCTAATGCCACCACCATTTGTAAGGGCTATTTGAGCCCCTGTTTCGTAAAGCATCGCATTGGTAATCAAATTACCAAGATTAGATTCGCCAGTTCTGACGATTTCACGCGTCCCTTCAAGCAACATAGGGGTTGACCCTACATTGACTTCCGTTATCAATTTATTTGCTGCAGAAATCTCAGAGATTACTCCAATAACTGCAGGGTCTGCGACTGTGTTCGCAGCTTGTTGTGTCGTTACTAGAGATGCTTTTTTTGATGAAACAACGCCATTTGTAAGGGTTAAATTAACGATGCCTAGATTTGAATCGTAAGAACCCGTTTGAACAAGAAGTGTCTCGCCAATAACTTCACCATCAGGTTTGACAGTATGAGAATGGCCATCGATAAAAACATCAATACCCTTTACCGCAGCAATAATTTTTTTAGAGGTAAATTCTGATCCTTCATCTTCTCCGATGTGCCCTACACAAATCACGATATCTACATAAGGGTCGAGTAAGTTAACCATATCCTGAGCACGATTTATAGGACTATCAAAGGTTAATCCTTCAACATTTTTCGGATGCGTCTTATAAGCTGTCTCAGGGGTTGTTAGTCCAAAGATACCAACTTTTATGCCACCTATTTTCTTAATAATGAATCCTGGTAAAAAGTGTGTCCCGTTTGCGTTACTGATATTTGCAGAAATCAATGGAAATGCCATCATATTTCTGAGTTCTAACAAGCGTTCCTTACCATAGTTAAAATCGTGATTGCCTGGTACCATGACATCATAGGCCATTTCATTCATCACTTTAACGACGGATTCACCTTTTACAAGTGTTGCGATTGTTTGTCCATGTAGTGTATCGCCAACGTCAACTAGCAATAGATTGGGATTTAAAGCTCTGAGTTCGGTCACTTTTGTAGAAATTTTAGCAAAGCCCATGATGTTATTTGCAGATTCTATGCGCGCATGCGTATCATTGGTGTGCACAATGGTTAAATTAACCACTGAATCCGCTGCCATTGAAACCGTTGATAATGAGAAAATCATTATCAAAACCAAACAAATACTTAGTACCTTTTTCATTAATTAGCCTCCCTTAATATTTTCTGTTGCAGTTATACCACCTACCATGGATTGTATAACCGTTTTGTATCAGATTAAACATTTTTGACCTCATTGCATGAAATAACTAACATTTTTTATAGACCGCCTTGTAAATTAAAAAAAGAAACGTATGCCTACGTTTCTATGTGTGCCTATATACGCTTTTCATCTTGGTTTTTTTCTCAAAACTATTATTCAGTGGTATTCACAGGAACAATCAAAAATTTGGCTACAGTCGCCATTTTTTCTTGTAATCTCTTAATCATATTTTGTTGTGCACTATCTTCAAACGACTCTCCCATAATCACATCTGTAATCTTATGTTTAACGGCAAAATCTGACAATGCTTTTTCAATATCTTTAGCTTTGACAACAGTGAGCATTGCGCTCTTTGCTTTTGATGCCTCAAATAAGTAATCTAACGCATCTTTTTCTTCTAACTGTCCAAAGTACTTCCAGTTTTCTTTTACGACGTGAATCACATGGAGCTCATCTGAATCGCTGGTAACGAGTCCGACACCAAAATCAATTAATCGCTCACACGATTTTTGTTGGGTAACACAGACCATAATGCGTTTGTTGTGCTTCATATTAAATCTCCTTCCAGATTGCTCTGCGCTCACTATCAATTATAGCAAAACTGGACACAAAAATATTTAAACAATTTATTAAATTTCATAAACATTTAATCTTATTTGACAAAAAAAATGACTTCATAAGAACACTAAGGTATAATGGTTATGGAAATCGCATAAGAAATCATTTATGCATTGCATTGAATCTGTTTGGGAGGCAACATGAACCGTTACACAAAAATCATTGGTTTAACAGGCGTGATTTATACGAAAGAATTCGAGAAAATCAAACATCACAAAAACAAAATAAGAGATATCAGCGAAGATACGGTGGCAAAAGTATTTAAAAACGGTGACGCAGAAATTAAAGTCTATTTTGAAGAAACCGATACTGAAATTTTGATTGATGCCTTTTCTGATGTAGAGAGCATCAAGAAATACCTTGGTAAAAATTTCATTTAATCACATGTTAAAAGATCCCATAATGATCAATTAAGTTGGTCATATTGGGATCGTTTTTTCATCTATGGGCATTAATTCAAGAATCTATGCAGACTGGCCGGTACTTCTAGTTCATAGTTTAATGTGATCACAAAATCGATGTTGAATGCGGTTGAGATATCCTCGGCTTTAACAAACCAAGTGGTGAGCTCCTCTTCATTCATTTTTACGGTATTCATGATGCCATCAATAAATATTTTTTCGATATCATAATTATTGGAGATTAGTCCACAAACGAATCCGAAAAATTCACTTGCACTAGAGATAGGAAATTCACTGAGATTGATAAAACGGATATCATGATGTAAATCATACATAGCACGGTTGTCGTCATCGATAAAAATCGTATTGCCTTTTGATGCCAATAAATCATCATTTGCTTTTTTGACGATGTCTTTGGTTTTACCAGAACCTTTTTTTCCTGCAATTAAAGTAACCATCTTAATCTCCTCCTTCATTTTAAACACTTAATGTATTATTCTAGATACAATCGTGTTTCTCCTTCAAAACAATTAAATTATTTTAAGCTTTATGATTCGGCTTTACTAATTTACTGTTTCGAAGTTGACCGCATGCCGCATTAATATCGGAGCCTAATTCTCTGCGAACGGTGGTATTAATATTATACTTATCCATTAATTGATTTTTGAATCCATTAATTTTATCTATTTTGGTTGGCTTAAATGCTTTTTCTTCTACGGCATTAACGGGTATCAAATTCACATGTACCAACTTGCCTTTTAGTAAGACACCCAATTGATCCATATGAAGCGGTGTATCATTGATACCTTCAATTAACGCATACTCAAAAGTCACACGTCGTCCAGTTTTCTCGATGTAATAATCCACCGCATCAAGAAGCGCTTTAATAGAATAGCGCTTAGTAATCGGCATTATTTCAGAGCGCTCTTCCTGGAAAGGGTTATGAAGTGAGATTGCCAGTGTGATGCCGAATTTTTCGTCAGCAAGTTTGATTATTTCTGGTACGAGGCCGCACGTTGAAAGTGTGATGCCACGAACAGAAAGGTTAAGCCCTTCTGGATCTGTTGCCATCTTGATAAATTTTACGGATTCATCATAGTTATCAAGTGGCTCACCACTTCCCATAAGGACAACATTATTAATGCGCGCGCCCGTCAGCCTTTGCAGGGCGAATAATTGACCGAGGTATTCTCCAGCAGTCAAACTTCTGACAACACCCCCTATGGTAGACGCACAAAAGGCACATTTCATTTTACAACCGACTTGTGTGGAAATACAAGCACTGTGTCCATGTTTATACGTCATAAAAACAGATTCAACAATATTTCCGTCCGCTAAAACGCCAAGTGCTTTTATGGTGCCATCCTTTGCCTTATGGTGTTCAATAATATTGTAATTATCAACAAAGGCTTTTTCAGATAATTTTTGTCTTAGCGCGGCAGACATATTCGTCATTTCATCCATGGACATTGCACCTTTAGAAACCCATTCATAAAGTTGTTTACCCCGGAAAGGTTTTTCACCAATTGACGTCATCCATTCGATTAATTCTTGTTTGCTTAAATTTCTTAAATCTTTCATCGTCACTACCCTTTTTCATATTAGAAAAGCTACTGATAATCAGTAGCTATTAATCACAAATTAAGACTCTTTAACGGCATCCATTTCAGCTTTTACTGGTGTCAAACGGCACATTTGATTGCCACCTTTGAAATGTTCAATAACATTTAATAACAGAACAGCATTTGTCACGGGACCAACACCACCTGGCACAGGGGTAATCATGCTGACATAATCTTTGAGCCCTTCAAAGTCCACGTCACCAACCATTTTGCCGTCCAATTCGTTCATGCCGACATCGATAACAATTGCCTTTTCACTGACCATATCTTTTGTAAGAAATTTAGGAATCCCCACCGCTACAATGATAATATCGGCCTTGCGTGTATGATCTTCAATATCAACAGTACGAGAGTGACATATAGTTACAGTGGCATTGTTTTGCATAAGCATAACGGCAAGTGGTTTGCCGACGATATTGCTGCGTCCAATAACGACAATGTATTTACCTTCAAGATCAATTTCCATCTCTTTAAAAATCGTCATAACGGCAAGTGGTGTACAAGGTCGCGTCGCCTTTTCACCTTTGAAAAGTCTGCCTGCATTCATCGGATGAAAACCATCAAGATCCTTTTCAGGTGCAATTGTCATGATGACACGTTCTTCGCTGATATGATCCGGCAAAGGCATTTGAACCAATATACCATCAATATCATTATCTAAATTCTTTTCTATTATTTTTATAAGAAGATCTTCTTCACTGATATTTTCTTCAAGACGAATGAGTGTATACCCGAAAGCGACACTGTGACAGGTGCGTTCAATCATCCTTAGATAGGACTCAGATGATGGGTTCTCGCCAATCATAAACGCGACCACATTTGGTTTTCTAACACAATCCGTACAAAAGTTTTTTGCCTGATCTTTTATTTTCTGAGCAATTGCTTTTCCATCGATTATCATAAACCCTCCTTAATATTGCCTCACTTAGATACCATAAAAGCCCATTTGTTAAATGGGCTTAAAACCTATAGAGTTGCTGCTAATTTGCTTTAATTTCGGTCCATATGCGATCGTATTCTTTGATGAAATCACCTGGATCGCTGAATATTTCGAAATTTTCTAGCAATGCTTCATCAGGATACGCATATGTTGTACCAATCAATGAAGGATCAAGCAATTTCATAGTTTCCGTATTGCATGTCGCATAACCTACATAATCTGCATTTTTGAAACCGATATCGCCTCTACATAAAAAATCAATAAATTGATGGGCTGCATCGATGTTTTTTGCACCTTTAGGTATGATTACATTGTCAAACCACATGTTAGAACCCTCTTTAGGTAAAACATATTCGAAATAATCATATTCTTGAATAACGGCACTGGCTTCACCTGACCAAACAACTGCCATAGCAGCTTCTTCGCTGATGAGCATATCTTTGACATTGTCGCCAACATAAGCAAGTACAAGTGGTTTTTGCTCAATTAAAGCATTCTTTGCTGCTTCAAGTTCATTTAGATCTTTCGTATTCATAGAATACCCAAGTTTTTTAAGTGCAACCATAATGGAGTCTCTTTGTGAATCAATCATTGTGAATTCACCTGAATTTGCTGTATCCCATAAAGCACCCCATGAATCTACTGGCGTTTTGATAAGATTTGTATTATAAATGATACCTACCGTACCCCAGAAATAAGGCACTGAATACGCATTTTCTGCGTCAAAAGCTAGCCCTTTAAAGCGACTATCAATATTGACGAAGTTTGGTATTTTAGTTAAGTCAATTTTTTCTAATAAATCTTCTTTGATCATTTTTTCAATCATGTAATCAGATGGTATTGCAATATCGTATTGCGTGCCACCTTTTTTAATTTTAGTGTACATTTCTTCATTTGTTGCAAAAGTTTCGTAGTTGATTTTGATTCCTGTTTCTTCTTCAAATGTATCAAAGATATCTTCATCGATATAATCGCCCCAGTTGTAAACATTGAGAACGACTTTATCGTCACTTTTACAACCTGTAAATATAAAAGCAACAAGCGTTAGAATCATAACAACCATAATAATTTTTTTCATCGCTATCTCCCTTCGAATTCTAAATTTCTTCAATTTTTGTGCGTTTGTTTAAGATCAACATCAAAATTAAGACGGTTAAAAACATCAGCGTCGAAAGTGCGTTGATCTCAGGCTTTATACCGCGTCTTGCCATTGAATAAATAGCGATGGATAAATTGCTCACACCATTGCCCGTATTGAAAAAGCTGATGACGAAATCATCAATTGATAATGTAAATGCAATAAGCGCCCCAGTAATAATGCCTGGTTTAATCTCAGGATAAATCACTTTCTTAAAGGCAACCCATGGCGTCGCTCCCAAATCTAGAGCTGCCTCCAGCATTTCAGCCGGCATCTGTTTAAATTTTGGTAGTACGGATAAGACGACATACGGAATACAAAAAGTGATATGGGCAATAATCATCGTCAATAGTCCAAGTTCAATATTGAGTGCTACAAAGAGCGTCATAAGTGAAATACCCGTTACGATATCCGGATTGAGTATTGGAATTGAGTTTACATTTAAAATAGCACGTTGTTTCCAGCCTTTCATATAAAAGATACCAAAAGCTGCAAAAGTTCCAATAATTGTTGCGGCTATGGCTGCTATTACAGCAACTAAAACCGTGTAATAAAGTGATTTCATGATATAACTATTCTGAAACAAGCTTTGGTACCAATCAAGTGTGAAGCCTTCCCATTTCGCTGTAGATTTTGAATCGTTGAATGAAAAAACGGCTAGAACAGCAATTGGCGCATATAAAAAGCCGAAAATCAACACGGTATAAAATTTATTTAAAATTTTAGTTACCATAAGTTAACCCCCCTTTGCTCTGCGTTACTGCCTCCCAATCGGTTCATAATCGCCATTGTAACTAAGATTAAAAGCATTAGAATAATAGCAACTGCAGAACCAAAGTTCCAGTCATTGACGACCAAATATTGTTGTTCGATCAAGTTACCGATGAGCATATACTGGCCACCATATAATAGATTCGAAATAACAAACGTACTTACCGCAGGCATGAAGACCATAGAAACGCCAGATAATATACCCGGCAATGAGAGCGGAAAAATTACTTTGAAAAAGACAGTCTTTTTATCGCCACCGAGGTCTTCTGCAGCTTCAATTAAACTTTTATCCATTTTCATTAAAACGGTATAAATTGGCAGGACCATAAAGGGCAAGAAATTATAGACCATACCCAGTAGAACGGCGCCTTCAGAGTATAAAAATGTCATTTGAGGCAAACCTAACAGTGATAAAAGGCCATTTAAAACGCCATTTTTACCAAGTATCGTCATCCAAGAATAAGTTCTAAGTAAAAAGTTCATCCACATAGGTACGACGAACAACATCACCGCTGTGGTTCTATATTTGGGGTTCATCTTTGCCAAAATCATGGCCATCGGATAACCCATTAGAAAACAAATTAAAGTTGCTTCGAGGGCAATTTTTAGGGAACGTACTAAAACTGAAATATAAATTGGCTCAAAAGCACGCGAAAAATTTGAAAATGAAAACACGAGCCCACCTTCTGGACTTTTACCAAGCAAACTGAAAGCAAAAATCATAAGAATTGGTACAAGCACAAACATTGCAATCCATAGCAAATAGGGGCCAGATGAAAGTCTTTTAATCATCTTAACCCTCCTTATGCATGATGTGAATATCGTCTGGTGTTATGTGAATGCCAACTGTCTTGCCAATTGATTCCATAATTGTACTGTGGATCATCCAGTCTGAGTCTGCTATCGTGACGAGCATTTCATAATGAACGCCTTTGAAGACAACAGATTTTACAACGCCTTCAAGGATGCCTTCTGAAATTGTAACAAGGCGCACATCTTCTGGTCTAATAACGACTTCGATTGATGTATTATCGCCAAATCCCTTATCGACACAAACAAAATCGCGTCCAGCAAAATGAACGAGGTAATCTCTTACCATAGTGCCTTTGAAGATGTTGCTCTCTCCGATAAAATCAGCCACAAATGCATTTTCAGGCTCATTGTAAATATCAATTGGTGAACCAATTTGTTGTATTTCGCCTTGATTCATGATTATAATTTTATCAGACATCGTGAGTGCTTCTTCTTGATCATGGGTCACATAAACAAAAGTAATGCCCAACTCTACCTGCATATTTTTAAGTTCAATTTGCATCTCTTTTCTGAGTTTAAGGTCAAGAGCGCCAAGTGGTTCATCGAGCAAAAGTACTTTAGGCTCATTCACAAGTGCTCTAGCGATTGCAATACGCTGTTGTTGACCACCTGATAATGAATTGACGGCTCTTTTTTCAAAGCCTTCTAAATTAACAAGTGCCAGCATTTTCGCGACTTTATTTGAAATCTCTTTTTCGCTTATTTTCTTAATTCTAAGGCCAAAAGCGATGTTTTCATAGATATTCATGTGTGGAAAAAGCGCATATTTTTGAAAAACAGTGTTTATGGGTCTCATGTAAGGCGGCAAATCCGTTATGTCTTTCCCTTCAAAAAATAAGCGCCCAGTAGTGGGTGTTTCAAAGCCTGCAATCATTCGAAGCGTTGTGGTTTTCCCACAGCCACTAGGACCTAAGATTGTCAAAAATTGATTTTTTTTCACCCAGAAGTCAATGTTTTTAACGACGGGTACGCCGCTAAATTCTTTTGTAATATTTAAACCTTTGATGATTTTATCGCTCACGCCTACCTCCCGATTTTAGAAATTTGGGGGGGTACCAACTAATAAAAGCATGGCTTCTCTTCTGCCTTTATTTACAATTTCGTGCCCCTTGTTTGCTTTGTAGTAGAATGTATCCCCTGCTTTTGCCACATAATTCTTACTGCCCAATCTTATGATAACTGAACCGGATAACACATAGCCGAATTCTTCACCTTCATGCGGTTCATGTGCATCATAGGCACCATTCGGTGCTAAGGTCAGCCTGATAGGCTCCATCATGTTCTTCTGGGCATTAGGTATAATCCATTCAAGTTTGTAGCCTACTTCTTCATCTTCTTTTTCAAAAAAATCTTCCGTTTTAAAGACGATTTTTTCATCAACAGTCTCACTAAAAAAGGCCTGTAAATTCGTACCCAGACTCTCCAAAATATCGATCAAACTCGCAATAGATGGCGACGTCATGTCGCGTTCGAGTTGTGAAATAAATCCTTTAGAAAGCTCACAACGATCTGCAAGCTCTTCTTGAGTCAGGTTGTTTTCTAATCTCAGTCGCTTTATTTTCTCACCGATTTGCACAACCATTCCTCCTATTTGAGTTTACTATCATTAAACTTTTCACTCGATTTATTATACTCGATAGGTAAATTCTCGTCAATATCATAAAATACAAATAAAAACACAACGCGCGTACGCGTTGTGTTTTGCCATAAAAATTTTTTTTATACACAGTTACTTCATCAATTAAATGAGATCCATTTCTTTGCCAACTTTTTCAAAAACAGCGACGGCTCTACTAAGTTGTTCTTTCGTATGTGCCGCAGTTACCATACAACGTACACGTCCTGTTCCCTTCTGAACGGTTGGGAAAATAATTGGCGAACAAAATACACCAAGTTCTAACAAACGTTTCGAAAAAGCAACTGTACGCGCTTCATCGCCAACGATTACAGGTGTGATTGGCGTTTCACTTGCGCCTGTATTGAAACCTAATTTACCTAGTTCTGCTTTGAAGAATTTTGCATTATCCCAAAGTCGATCTGTATATTCAGTTGTTGTACTAAGAATTTCAACAGCTTCAATGATTGCGCCAACTGCTGCTGGTGGTAATGACGTACTAAATAGAAGCGGTCTGCCTCTATGAAGCAACCATTCTTTCATAACTTTTTTACCAGCAACATAGCCGCCGATTACGCCAATTGCTTTTGATAATGTGCCAATACAGAAATCGATACGACCGTGAAGATGGAAGTGATCTACAGTGCCTCGACCGCTTTCGCCAAGAACGCCAGATCCATGTGCATCATCAACATAAGTCATACAATTATATTTTTCAGCTAACGCAACGATTTCAGGAAGTTTGGCTAAATCGCCATCCATACTGAAAACGCCATCCGTAATGATTAAGCAATTTTCATAATTTGATCGTCTTTCCAATAACACGCGCTCAAGATCTGTCATATCGCTATGCTTGAATACAGCCTTGTCCGCTTTAGATAACTTGACACCATCTATAATACTCGCGTGGTTAAGTTCATCTGATATAATCAAATCGCCTTTATTTGTAATCGCTTGTATGGCACCGGCATTACAGTTAAAGCCTGATTGAAAGACCATAACCGCTTCTTCTCTTTTAAAAATAGCGAGTTTCTCTTCTAATTTTTCATGGATGTCCATGTTGCCAATAATTGTTCTAACTGCACCAGAACCAACACCGTATTTTTCCACAGCTTCTATCGCTGCTTTTTTTAACCTAGGATGATTTGCAAAACCGAGATAATTGTTTGATGATAGGTTGATGACCGATTTACCATTTAAAATAACCTCTGGCTCGTTTGCACTTTCAAGGATAGGAAGAACGCGGTAGACGCCTTGATCCTTCAATTCTTGTACTTGATCTTGTAAATACTTTAATTCATGTATATTTGACATAGTCATGCCTCCATATAAAGTAATTGTTCGGTAACAGTATACCACCATCTGATTAGGCTGAAAACCCTTAATCGATTTTAGTGTTAATTGTGTCAGATTGTTCATTTATTCTATCGATGAGTCGTTGGATTGCCCAACGATAATACATCGCTAATTTATGATCCTCATTTAAGTGCGGCATTTGGCTCAGCAAATCCAAAGCATCTTGATCGCCGATATTGCCGATGACTATTAATGCATTGCGTTTGTAAACCCATAGTGGGCGCCAAGCAAATCCCATATGCCCATAAATTTCCATGAAATTTTGATGCGTCATTTCAAGTAATGCCAACGCATCTACCCAATTTTCTGCCTTCAATGTCAAAAGCGGATGCGGCGTTACATAATGATTTAATGGACAGACACTCTGACAGATGCTGCAACCATACAATCGATTGTGTATCAAAAGTCGCATTTCAACGTTTATTATGCCTTTGTTTTGTGTTTGCGCCGATAAACACGCGCTCATATCCGCTTCTTTAAACCCACAAACATGGCTCGGACAGGCCTGTTCGCATCTACGACACGTTTCACAATAAGAAAGGCCAGTGGTCATAGGAAGGTCCTCAAGCGTTACAAGCGCAGAGGGCTCAATTGGTAATTTCTCATGAATCACGAGATACCCAATAAAAAAATTTGATCCGAGTTGCCTATTTATCAAAAGATGATTATACCCAACTTGTCCCAATCCAGCATAAAAACCAACTTCTCTATCGTTGTAAGGGCTGTTGTCAACACATACCGTCACATCTTTTAGCGTTTGACCGTGTAGCGCTTCTAAGTCAGCCTTTACCTGATTCAACAAAATTTTGACCTGCACATGATAATCAAAATCCCATCCGAACGCTTCCACTTTCGCCCTATTTTTATGACTTGAAACTTTGACACCTTCTAAAGCATAAGGAACCGCAATGGCCAACACAGTTTTATCCATACTATCTTCACTATCGTATTCTGCTAAATTCAATAGGCTATTAAAAGCATTAAAAAAATTTGCCCTTTTGAGCCCTTTACGGGTGGTTCGATCGATTGAGAAAATGCCCCAATGTCTAAGCATTAGAGCATCCATTATTTTATCAAGTGCCAATTTTGTGATCATGTTACCCTCACTGTATGACGTCTATTTCGATTTGGTTAATCTGATCAATCCAATCCAAATTTTCATCGAACGACAAATTATCAAGTCTTTCATTATATGCCCATAGTGTCTTAAGCTTGGCAATAGGTAAATAAGGTAAATCTTCATTTTGAAGTATATGCCATGCGCGCAATAATGACTCTCGTTCTGCGACTGATTCTGCAGTATTGAGCGCATCAAAATTTGCTTGTGCGTCTGTTTTATTGTAATTTGCATAATTGGTGATACCAAATAGAACCTGTGGATTGATGGCATGCGACATGTCCCATGCCAAATGCCACATTTCAAAGTCCGTCGATGCATCTAGGCTTAATAACATCGTTTCATAATCGCCAAAGATGAGTTCAACTCGAAATCCAAGCTTTTCCCATTGTTCTGAAGCTTGAATTGCTAAGTTATATGACCAATCGACATCTGCAAACACGTACCAAGTAAATGCCAATTGATCACCATTTTTTTCTCGATACCCATCGCCGTCTAAATCTCTCCAGCCGATTTCATCTAAAAGTCGATTTGCCTCTTCAAAATCATAGGTATACATTTCAAGATTTTCATTTTCAAACGTGTATTCATAAGGATTTGTAGCAATAAATGGGATTGTGGTTGCATAACCATTCCATTGATCTTGTATGAATTGTTCCCTATTCAAACCTACCAAAAGTGCTTTTCTTACATTGGCTTCAGAAAAAATCGGCGCACTCAAATCGAGACCAATAAAAGTAACAACGTCTGTATTTTTCGTCATAACATTTCCAAATCCTAACGATTTGATTGCGTTAACGTGTGCTTTTGATGTTTCCATTTCAAACAAATCTATATCACCAGCCTCAAAAGCTTGCAATGCCTCTGCTTCATCCATTTGACTAATGATAAGTCCCGATATGTTTGCATTTGTATTCCAATACTTGGAATTTTTCAAAAGGACGATACGCGTATTTTCTGTATAATTATCAAATTTAAACGCACCCGTGCCAATCGGTGCTTTAAAACCTTCTGCAAATGTAGACCAGTTCGTAAACCGATAGTGACTTTCTGATAACACCGGTATGACAAGTGCTTTTAAATTTTCCATTTTCTCATCATTAAAAGTAAAAGCAATTGTGAAATCATCCAGTGCTTTATACGTTTTTATATAGGATGCAAGTTCGGCATAGGGCCCCCTATAAGCGTCATTCATAATGACATCATACGTAAAGATGACATCTCTCGCTGTAAGTGACGTTCCATCATGGAAGGCAATATTTTCTTTTAACTGCACCGTATAAGTCAAGCCATCTTCTGAGTCAGTCCATGACTCGGCAAGTGCACCTTCAAGGTTGTCACTTGCATCAAACACAAATAAACCATCGAATATAAGTTCCTCAAGCCACTTATCCACTTTGCTCTTCGCAAAAAGCGGGTTAAATGTGCTACTGATATCAGGCGTCGCAACGACAAGGGCACCCGAACGTGAAAGTGCTGGATTTGATATCAATACTTGACCTGTGGGCTCTTGATCGGTTGGCAATGGGTCTTTCTCTTTATTTGGTTTTGTCGAGCATGCCGTTAGAAAGACAAGGACACACACCACACACAGAGAGAGTTTGACGAATCTCATGAAATTCATCTTATAATCTCCTTATTCCTTTTCTGGCATTGCAAATACTAAAGTTGCAATAGAATGTCTTTGCGCATTTTCGCTAGGTTCTTCTTTTCCAACCAAATAAGCATCCACCAATGCAGATAACTTATCATTTAATTCTTTAGATTCCAGTTCCGTTAAAAAATAATCCGATGATTGAGAAACTTTTCTTGTAATTGGTCCCGTATAGTTTTGTACGGATTCATAAAAATCTCTAGAAATACCCTCAAAAAAAGCAACTGACACGTTGCTGATTGAGTCCGTCATTTCATCATCCAGTGTGACGGCACTACTGTCTATTATAATTTTATATGCGACAGGACAATAGTATTTTTCAACGACACCATATTTGGTGACTTCTTGAACCAGTTCAATGATGCCTACTTTTTCAAGTATTTTAATGTGGTAATTCACACGACCGTGCGGCTCATCCAACATTTCAGCAATTTGTTTGGCTGTTTTTGGCTTGCTATCAAACGCTTCAATGATGTCTAATCTGTATTGCTGTGATATAGCCTTAATCTGTTCCAATTCTTTTAAGACAATAACATCTTTCATATTTATCCTACCAATCAATTAAATTCTTGCACTACTATTATAATTCTTATGCATCAAACCGTCAATAGAACTAGATTTCCAATAGAATATAGGTGATATCGTCGTTTAACGTTTCTTTGATTGGGTTAATGGTATTCACTAATTTTTCATTTAATGCTTCGATCGAAAGATGCTTATTAAATGTCACTAAGTGAATTAAACCCTCTAAATCAAAGGTATTGTTTTTATCCTTATCAATGAGACCATCTGTGTAAAACAGTAACCTGTCGCCTTTATCTAGTTTAATCCTTTCACTTCTATATTCAGGCTTGATGAAATCTCCCAATCTACAAATTGGAAAACCATCACTTTTATCCAAATAATCGATGCGCCCATTTTTTCTAAAGCAAATTGGGCTACAGTTTAGGCCTGCTGAACAATAGGTAAGCATCTTTGTGCTTAAATTTAAAGTGGCATAAAATATAACGATGTGCATTTCATCTGGAAAACGCATTTCATTGAACTGTTCATAGAAATAACCCAACGTTCGATCCGGTTTTAAACCTCTAAAAAGTTGCTGATTTTTGTCATTTGATTTTAAAAAGTTATTGCTAAACATAGTGAGAAGCGCTGCAGACAGGCCATGTCCAGACACATCTAGCAAATATAAAGCGATGTTGTCATCGTCTAAACGATAGTGATCATAAAAATCCCCACTGAGTCGTTCACATGGAAAATATTCAGAAACAAAACGCACATCTCTATAGATCATATCTGCACTTGGTAAAAGCGACTGCTGAATCTTTTTGGCGTATTCGAGCTCATCAATGAAATTTTGATTCACTTCTCTTACTTGAGACGTTTTTTTATCGATGATTTTTTTTAAATTGTTCGCGTAAAGGTTAAACTGTCTTTGTAAATTTTCTTGATTTCTCTCTGGAATGATAAAATTGTTTCTATTGACATGATAAAAGAAGAACATAAGGCCAACACCTAGTAGTATTTGACTTTGTATCTGTACGGCATAACTGTTAGGCGTTACCGTTATCAGTAGCTGGGCAATAAGCATTACCAAGAAAGCAAATAAATAGGCATAAGCATTTTCCGTATGATCTTCAATCACCAATTCATAGTTTAAAACAACAAACAATAAAGCAACTAAACCATTCGTCAAAAATAGTACCATTTCTTGATTGAACTGCGTTTGATTAAGTACATAAATAAATGCCACTTGAATTAGCAAAATAATCATACCTGTAATGACCATTCTTACACCACTCAAATAAATCCACCTAAGTTTATTGCTCAATTTGAGTGTCAAAATACCAAATACGAAGAACAATTTACCAAGACTTAAGAACAACGAGATGCTCTCAAGGGCATTTGCTGGATTCAGTAATAAAATAGTTACCGATAAAATGTAATCCGAAATCATTACAAACAAGTAAAATGAAAGACTGATATATCGATTATCAATTTTGACACGGCTCGTATAATGGGTAGCGTTCACTAAAAGTGTTGCAACAACGATATTCAGGCACATGACCACAGCAAAATAG
>Ga0138256_10000345_pt1 | contig 52493 bp, 42 predicted proteins | sample KNB2016incub_MG_FD_105486 | JGI IMG/M metagenome (GOLD analysis project Ga0138256, IMG submission 105486) | Active sludge microbial communities from wastewater in Klosterneuburg, Austria - KNB2014incub_MG | ecosystem: Engineered > WWTP > Activated sludge > Unclassified | place: Austria...
CCGCGCCGAAGGGCGTGGCGTCTTGATCACGGGTCCCTGACGCACGCTTTGGCCGGGTCATCGGTCGACCTGAACGCGCGCGAGGAGGTCGTTGACCCCGCGATCGAGCAGGACCGGGGCGCCCTTGTTGACGCTCTCGAGCAGGCGCTGGTGCTGAGCGCGCGCGCGGCGATCGAAGATCTCGCGCTCCATCATCAGGCGCCGATCTTCGAGCGGCACCATCTTCTCGGGGATGCGCTCGACCGCCAAGATCACGTGAAAGCCGTAGCGCGACTCGACCAGCGGGCTGACCCCGGGCACGCGCTCGACGGCGTGGGCGCCCTGGCTGTACGCCTGCTCGAGGCGCCGGGGTTCTGCCCCGGGGGGAGCCTTCGGATCACCGATCCGCCCGTCGGCCGCCACCGGCTCGAGGTGCTCGACCTTCACGCTGAGCCCCTCGGCGTCGACCGCCTTTGCCTTCGCCTCGAAATCGGCCGCCACCGTGCTGTCGGCCACCGCGGCGCGGATGCGCTCGGCCACGCGCCGCGCCTTGGCCGACTTCTGCGGCGCTTCCTCGATCACCACCGCGTGGGTGGTTCGCACGAGCACGGGCCGCGCCACGTCGAGCCAGCGGAGCGCCGTGACCTCTTCGACCTCGGCGTCGGTGGGGGGCCCCTGGCCCCGGACCTCGCGCGCGATCTCTTCCAGCAGGGCGCGGGCCAGCGCCGAGCGCTCGGCGCTCTCGATCAGACCGGTGCCCGAGAGCGTGCCCCGGGCGTGTGCCGCGAACAACGCGTCGGAGATCAGCCGCTCGCGGGCCTGCGGCAGGTCGATGCCCTGTGCCCGAGCCACGTCGCGCACCAGCTGGGTCGGAATGTCGTCCGAGCCGACCTGGGCCGCGACCCCCTCGGGCAGCTGGGTGGTCTGGGCCGGGGCCGGGGCGTCACGCTTGGTCCCGCAGGCGAGCGCGACGGCTCCGATCAGCACGAGGCGAGAGCGGCCCAGCATGGCTCAGCGTGACGCGCCTTTCGGTCGGAGCATGTCCGTGGCCGAGCGCAGGGTGAGGGCCCCGACCGCCAACCAGTAGAGCGCGTCGAGATCGCGGCGATCGCCCAGCGCGCTCACCCCCATGGTGAAGGCGCCCGCTGCAGCGACCAGCAGCACCACACTGATGACATCGACGACCCGGGCCACCACGCACACTCTACTCGACGAGCATCCAGGCGAAGCGGACGATCAGCGCGATGGCCAGGACCGAGAGGGGGCGAACCGCTGCACCCAGCCGCAGCGTGGCCGGCGTCAGGGGCTTGTAGTCCTGACGATCGACGGCGATCTTCGCAGCGCTGGTCACCAGGGCAATGGCCGAGACCACGGCCGCAGCGTGGGACAAGAGCGCATGGCTGGGCCGCGCCACGCGCCACGCAGCAAACGACGTCAAGGCGGCCCCGAGGAGGCCGATGGCGAAGATCGGTGCTGCCAGCGCGGGGAGGTGGCTGCGCGCGGGAAGCGGCGCGCCTGGGATGGCGCGCGGGTCGTCCTCGGGCGTGCCCGGCGCGCGCGTGGCGCCCCACCCGAACGCGAAGAGCACCCAGGCCACCGCGCCGATCGCGGCGCGGACCGGCTCGAGATGCTGCACGCCGATGTTGGCACCCAGGGACAGCCAGGTGGCCAGGCACAACACGACCGTGGTGTGGATCCCCACGGCCCGCCCCACCCAGGGGCGGGGCCCGGTGAGGAACGGGCCCGAGACCATCGCGACCAGCGCCGCGCAGGCGAAGACCCGTGCGCCGCTGCCGACGCCGCGCTCGAACGCCGGCGCGCCCACGGTGCTCACCCAAGCCAGCAGGCCGGGAAGCAGCATGTTCGAGCGGGCCGAAAGCGCGCGCGCCCGATCCGGGGTTTCGACCGACATCGACCCGCAGGCTAGCTCAATTTCGGGGGGAGCGGCGCCGACGCCGGTGGGCCAGCCAGGCGACGATGGGAACCAGCACCATGAGCGCGCCGATCACCAGGCTGGCCCGCGCGCGCGAGCGCGGCGGTGCCCAGACCGCGACCACTGCCCGCGGACCGGGCTCGCGCAGACGCTCGATCCAGTTGAAGGACAGGGCCACCCCCGCAGAGCGACGGCCGTCGCCGGCGCGCGACAGCGGGGAGTGCGCCGGCGGGTCGATCAGCACGTCGGTGATCTCGACCCCGGGCACGTCGTAGCGGTCCTCGAGGCGGAGGGCGCCGACCTCGGTCGCCTGCTCGGCGAGGCGGAAGGTCCACGAGAAGTGCAGGTGCCCGTTCTGCCCGGGCACCCAGCCCTCGGCCTCGACCCGCTCGATGTCACGGGCGGTGAGCGCGCGGCAGCGTACTTCGGCGAGCGTGCGCCCGGTGCAGACCGAAAGTGATCGCACGAGCTCGGCCGAGCGCGCGTCGAGGGCGGCGTTGCCCTCGGCGGCGCTGATCTGATGGTCGCCGTCCAGGTCCGCGGCCTTGCGCGCCTCGGCGGCCAGCACTTCGCCCAGGCCGATGCGATAGCCGAGGCGCATCGGCTGCTCGGCGAGGCGCAGCTCGATCCAGCGCTCGGCCTTGACGGTGGGGAATCGGAGGTGCGCGCGGCCGCCCGGCGCGAGCGCCACCAGCGCCAGGCTCAGGCCGAGGGCCGCACCGCGCGGGGTCAACGCGCGGCGTGCTCGACCATCTTCAAGAAGGTCAGCACGGCATGACCGGTGGCGCCCTTCGGGTACGCGCCCTTGGCGGCGTCGCCCAGCACCGGACCCGCTATGTCGCAGTGGATCCACGGCGCCTTGCCCACGAACTCGCGCAGGAAGAGCGCCGCGCTGATCGAGCCACCCCAGCGGTCGGCGGTGTGCTTCAGATCTGCCACGTCGCTCTTGAGCTGCTCACGCATGTCCTCGATGAGCGGCATGCGCCAGAACTGCTCGCCCGCCTCTTTGGCTGCCGCCTCGAGGTCCCGCGCGTGCTTGTCTTCCACCGCGTAGAAGCCCGAGCAGGTCTTGCCCAGCGCCACCATGCAGGCGCCGGTCAAGGTCGCGGCGTCGACCAGCAGATCGGGGCCGAGGCGCGAGGCGTAGGTGAGGGCGTCGGCCAGCACCAGGCGCCCCTCGGCGTCGGTGTTGACGATCTCGACCGTCTTGCCGTCGAGCGAGCCGAAGATGTCGCCGGGGCGATAGGCCTCGGCGTCGGGCATGTTCTCGGCCGCACCGACGATGCCGTGGACCTCGACGTGGGGCTTGAGGGCGGCCACCGCCGCCATCAGGCCGAGCACGACGCCGGCGCCGGACATGTCGCTCTTCATCTCGCCCATGCCGGGCGCCGGTTTGATGCACAAACCGCCCGAGTCGAAGGTGAGGCCCTTGCCGACGAACACCAGCTTCTTCTTGGGCTTCTTCGGCACGTACGAGAGGTGGATGAAGCGCGGTTCGTTGGCGCTGCCCTGCGCGACCGCATAGTGAAGCTTCATGCCCGCGGCCGCGATGCCCTTCTTGTCGAGCACCTTGATGCCGAGGCCATGCTTCTTGGCCAGCCCCCGCGCGATGCGCGCCAGCGCCTCGGGGTTGAGCTCGTTGGGCGGCTCGTTGACCGCGTCACGCGTGAGACAGATGGCTTCGGCCACCTTCAGCCCGAGGTCGATCGCCGCCTTGTCGGACTGCGCCTGCTTCGGGACGAACAGCTTGACCTCTTTCAGGTCGGCCTTCGGCACGCGCTCACCGGTCATGTATTTGGTGAAGCGGTAGGCGCCCAGACCCACACCCTCGGCGATCACGCGCAGGTCGACGCCCTCGGCAGGCAGCGCCAGGGCCAGGCTCTTGGCCTTGGCGCCCTGCGCCGCGCGGGCGGCGGTGGCCGCCGCGGCCCGCAGACGCGCCGGCTCGTGCGAGCGCTTCGGGCCGATGCCGAGCAAGAGCACGCGCCGCGCCTTGAGCCGGCCCATGCTGGGCAGGTCGAGCACCTGGTCGGGCTTGCCGGTGAACTCGGCGTGCTTCGCGTTCTCGAGCAACGCGCCACCCAGAGCTCGGTCGAGGTCGGCGACCGCCTTCTGCTTGTCGAGGCCCCCCTCGGTGACGAGCACGGCGACGAGGTCGACAGCGGCGGTGGTCGGTTCTCCCGATGCCGTTTGGATGTGCAAGGCCATGGCGCGAATTCTCCTGGTGCGCCCGGCGGCGGCCGGGAGCGGGGCAGCGATACTGCCACCCCGACCCGCGGCCCTTCAAGCGCGTTTCAGCCCTTGTAGATGGCGATGATCTGCTTGAGCAGGTCGAGGCCCTCGGCGCGCGGGCGCTGGAAGGCGTTTCGGCCGACGATCGAGCCGAATCCGCCGCCGGCGTTGATCTGGCGGATCTCGTCCAAGACGTCGCTCGTCCCCTTGGTGGCGCCGCCCGAGAAGATCACGATGCGCTTGCCGCCGAAGGCCGCCTGCACGCAGTAGCGCACGCGCTCGGCCAAGGTGCCGACCGGGATCTTGGCTTGCTCGATGGCCTTCTTGGCCTCGGCCTGCTCGATGTGCGCGGTGGGCGCCTTGATCTTGATGATGTGCGAGCCGAGCTCGGCGGCGATGTGCGCGGCATAGGCCGCGACGTCCACGCCGGTCTCCCCGTCTTTGCTCAGGCCCTCGCCCCGCGGGTAGGCCCAGGTGACCACGGCCAGACCCTTGGCCTTGGCCTCGTAGGTCAGCTCTTTCAGATCTTGATACATCCGGTTGCGGAGACCCGACCCGGGGTAGATGGTGTAGCCGATGGCGACGCAGCCCAAGCGAAGCGCGTCGTCGACGGTGGCGGTGAGCGCCGAGCAGGGCTCGACCTTCGAGAGCGAGTCGCTGTTGTTCAGCTTGAGGATGAGCGGGATCTGCCCGGCATATTTGTCGGCGCAGGCCTCGAGAAAGCCCAGCGGCGCGGCGTAGGCGTTGCACGCCGAGTCGATGCCGAGCCGGAAGTGGTACTCGGGGTCGTGGGCGTCGGGGTTCATCGCGAACGAGCGCACCGGCCCGTGCTCGAAGCCCTGATCGACGGGCAGAATCACCAGCTTGCCGGTTCCGGCGAGGGCACCGGTGTTCAGCAGGCGGGCGAGGTTGGTCTTGGTGCCCGGGTTGTCCGAGCCATACCAAGACAGGATTTCCTTCACGCGGTCGGTGGCCATGATCGTTTTCCCCTTGTCGCGCCCGAGGGCTTGAATGCGGGCCGGGAAAGTAGATCCTTATCGCCGGCCTTTCAACCAAGGCCGTGAAAGCAGAAAGAGGAGCGCAATGACCCACGTTTCTTGGAGCCCGCCGGACGCGTCGAAGGCGGGCGCTACGCTCGAGACGTTCATCCTCGAAGGCATGTTCAAGGTCCCCGGGGCCACCGGCACCTTCACCTCGCTGCTCAACCAGATCAGCCTGGCGGCCAAGCTTATCACCGGGCGCGTGCGCCGCGCGGGCCTGGCCGACGTGCTGGGCTGGACCGGCGACACCAACGTTCAGGGCGAGAGCGTGCAGAAGCTCGACATCATCGCCAACGAGACGATGATCAACGTGCTTCGGCGGCGCGGCCACTGCATGGGGGTCGCCAGCGAAGAGAACGACGAAGCCATCTTGTTCCCCAACGCACGCGGCGGGTACCTGGTGGTGGTCGACCCGCTCGACGGCTCGAGCAACATCGACGTGGACGTCTCGATCGGAACCATCTTCGGCATCTTGCGCTGCGACCAGGGCAAGCCGGTCACCGCCGAGAGCTTCCTGGTGCCCGGCACCGAATACGCCGCGGCGGGCTACGTGATCTATGGAACGTCGACCGTGCTGGTGCTCTCGACCGGCCAGGGCGTGCACGGCTTCACCTGGGACCCCGGCGCCGGCGAGTTCTTCTTGTCGCACGAGAACGTGCGCTGCCCGACCCGCGGCAACATCTATTCGGTGAACGAGGGCAACACCGCCCGCTGGACGCCGGGGGTGAAGCGCTGGGCCAGCTGGATCAAGGAAGAGAACAAGGCCGAGGGGCGCCCGTACACGCACCGCTACGTCGGGTCGCTGGTCGCCGACGCCCACCGGACGCTGCTCAAGGGTGGCATCTTCGCCTACCCGGCGGACACCAAGAGCCCGGGCGGGAAGCTGCGCCTGCTGTACGAAGCCAACCCGATGGCCCTGATTTTCGAGGCTGCCGGGGGCCGCGCCACCACCGGCCGAGCGCGCGTGCTCGAGATCGTCCCGACCGAGCTCCACGCGCGGGTCCCGCTGATCATCGGCTCGAAGCACGACGTCGATACTTTCGAGCAATTCGTCAAGGACGACTCCTGAGAGCCTGGTACACTCGTGCCATGCGTCTTTCGGTCGTGACGGCGAGCGCTGCGTCGCTCGCGGTCGTCTTGGCTTCGAGCATCGCGAGCGCGCAATACGGCGGCCAGCCGCCGCCGCCGGGTTACGGCCAGCCGCCCCCTCCGGGCTATGGCCAGCCGCCGCCCGGCTACGGGCAGCAACCCGGCTACGGACAGCAACCGGGGTACGGCCAGCCACCCCCTCCGGGCTACCAGCAGCAACCGGGCTACGGACCGCAGCCGGGGTACTACGGCGGTCCGCCGCCTCCGCCGCCGCGCAAACCGGACGACGGCTTCGAGATGCCGCCGCTCTCGTTCCGGATCGATCCGTTCAACTGGCTCTTGCAGGGCCGCCTGGGCCTCGAGCTCGAGGTCGGGCTGCTCGACTTCATGAGCTTCGAGCTGGTGCCGATGTTCGTGGTGAACGAGCAACCACCGGCCATCAACTTCCGCGGTGTCGACGAAGAGCTGACCCAGCACTCGAACGGCATCGGCTCGATGTCGGGCGCTTCGTTCGGGGCGGGCTTCTGGCTCGAGGGCAAGCCCTTCGAGGGGCACGTGCTCCGCGTGATCCTCACCAACTATGGCTACGAGTACCGGACCGCGGACGACGCCGGCGACATCGACGCGGTGGAGCACACCGAGCGCCATTTGTACGGCTACTTCGGCTCCCATTCGCGCTGGGGGTTCTTCACGATCTCGGCCGGAATCGGCCTGGGCGTCGAGCTGAACAAGGAAGAGCGCTGCTACCCCGACCCCCCGGCAACCCCGAAGACCGACGCCAAGACCTCGGGCTGCGACGGGCAACTTCACATCGCCATCGACCGGAACACCAGCACCGTTGCGGACCTGAACGGCGGGCTGCATCCGGTCTACTTGATGGGGCGGTTCTCGCTGGGCATCGTGATCGACTGAGGGGGCGCATGAGCGATCGGCGCAAGGGAAAGACCAGAACGCTGCCGATGCCCGAGGTCGAGGCGACGCACGTGGGCGCCGCGCCGCCCGGTTGGGAAGTCGAAACCACCACCGTGGGCGCGCCCGCCGGATGGGAGGTCAACACCTCGCCCGACGAAGCGGTGCCGCCCGAGTGGGAGGTCGAGCGCACGGTGGAAGAGCTGTCGCCCACCGGCCCGAAGAAGCGTCGGACCTCGCGGCCGCCGCCAGAGCGGACCCACATCGGACCGCCGCCGAACTTCGATCTGGCCGCGGGCCGCGGGGCGGGAGCCCCCGAGCCGTCGTCGCCGGTGGCGTCGCCACGGGTCGAGCGCCCGCCCGTCGAGGTCGAGGTGCGCAAGCTCTCGCCCAACGCCGCCCGGCGCGCGCCGCCCGCCTACGAGATCTGGACCAAGAACCGGGTCTATGCGCTCGACCCCACGCTGGTGTGCACCGACGTGATCGATCTGGCCACGGGCCAGAGCGACGCCAAGCACCCCTTCCTGGGCGGGCAGCTGGTGGGCGGGCAGCGTCGCGTGAACGACAACAACGAGCTCACGTTTCCGCTGCCCACGCCCGGCTCCGAGGCGGTGTTTCAGACGCTGGACATGAACCGGCGCGCGCGCCTGGTGGTCACCTCGAAGGTGACGCGGGTGATCTTGCACGTGCAGGTGGTGCGGGTGGACGAGCGCCAGAAGGACGACACCTGGGGCGCCATCACCAGCAGCCGCCGGCCGGTCACTTGAGCTCCCAGTAGCTCTCGACCGTCACGTGGCCCGGCTTGCGTTGCCGGTGCTTGGTCAGGCCCCGCGCCTCGAGCAGCGCGCTGACCTCGGCGATCATCGCCGGGTTGCCGCACAGCATGACGTGCGCCCGCTCGGGCTGGATGTCGAGCTCACCGCGCTCGATCAGCGACGTGATCCGCCCGGTTACCCGGCTCACGGCCGCAACGTGCTCCACGCCGAGCTGGCGAAGCTGGTCGCGGTACGCCAGCTCGGCCTCGTGGCGCACGCCGTGCACCACCACGATGCGCTCGAAGCGCGACCGCACGTCGCCCTGGCGCAGCATGGAGACGTAGGGCGCGAGACCGGTGCCGGTGGCCATCATCCACAGCTCGTTGGCCGGGGGCAGCCACTTCAGCGTGAAGAAGCCCTGGGGTTTTTCGTCGAGCTCGACGGGATCGCCGACCCCGAGATCGAAGAGCGCTGGCGACAGGCGCCCGCCGGCGACGCGCGACACGAACAGCTCGACCGGCGCTCCGGGCGGCGAGGCCAGCGAGTAAGCCCGGCGCACCCGCTCGCCGCCCACCTCGAGCGCGACGTTGGTCCACTGCCCGGGCTCGAACTCGGCCAGCGGGTGCTCGAGCGTCAGCGTGACCAGACCCGGGGCCCAGTCGTGTCGGCGGGCGATGCGGGTCTGGATCATGGCTCGGAACGACGAAAGCGCCGCCCCGACCGGCGGGGCAGCGCTTTCATTGTGGGTTCACGACCGGACGATCAGAAGCCCATCGTGCCCTTCACGCCGAGGGTCAGCCACTGGTGCATGGCCTTGTCCTTGATGTCGGCGCCGCCGTCCCCCGTGGTCTTCGAGTATTGGCCGATGGCGAAGTTGACGAACGGACCGACCGCCAGGCTGTCCGTCGCCTTGAAATCGGCGCCGGCCATGATGTTCGCGAACTCGAGGCCGCTGAAGCCGCCCTTGGCGTCGCCGCTCTTCGAGTCGACCATTTCCAGGCCGAGACCGAGGCCGAACCACGGGTCGAGGGACTGACCAGGGGAGAGGTGGTACTGGCCCTGGAGACCGAAGCGCAGCTGGCTGGCCGAGCAGTCGACCTTGGCGGCGTCGCACTTGTCCTTGGCGTCCGAGGAGAGCATGATGATCGCGTACGAGGCGTACGCACCCACCATGATGTTCGGCGTGACCATGTAGCCGAGATCGAGCTGAATCGGGATGCCGCCGCTGACGGCATCGCTCAGCTTGCTGTCCTTCGCCGCGTCACCCATCGGAAGCATGTAGCCGAGCCGCAGGCCGACCTTGATCTTCCCGCCGGTGTCCGGCGGCGAGTCGGTGCTGACCGCTCCGGCAGCCTTGGCGTCTCCGCCGCCTTCCGCGGGCTTCGCCTCCTCGGCGGGCTTCTCTTCGCCGCCACCGCCCTCGGCGGCCTCTTCGGCGAACGCGCTGGCTGCGGTGAACACAAAGGCAATCCCCAAAGCGAGTGACGAAATTCGACGGATCATTCTGTTTCCTCCTGGTACTCGGACGGCCGGTGCGTGAATGGTTGCCGCTGGTTGGATCGGTGCACCGGCTAGGTTTCGCGAAATCATCTCCGCTGAGCTGGGGTTGGGCCCAATTTGCTGCAAAGCGAAGACCTCCACGCGGCGGTATACGCCGAGGCCCAGCGGAATTCCCTGCGAAAAAACCAAGAAATGTTGCGTAACCCCCTTCGCACCCGCCGGTTTTGGGCTACGGATCCGCGACCGTGACCGCGCTGCTCGACCACCCGTACGCGTCCTTCTTGCAGCGCGTGGAGAAACCCACCCGATACACCGGCCGTGAGCACGGCTCGCGCCGGAAGGACTGGGACGCCGTCGATGCGCGCATCTGCCTGGCTTTTCCCGACGTCTACGACATCGGGATGAGCCACCTGGGCTATCGCATCCTCTACAAGATCCTGAACGACCACCCGCGCACGCTGGCCGAGCGTTGCTACACGCCGTGGGTCGACCTGCAGGCCGAGCTTTCGGCCCGCGGCCTGCCGCTGGTGTCGCTCGAGAGCGCGCGCCCGCTCTCGGACTTCGACGTGGTCGGCTTCTCGCTGCAGTTCGAGCTGACCTACACCAACATTCTCACCATGCTGGATCTGGGCGGGGTGCCGCTGCGCTCGGCGGATCGCGGCGACCAGCACCCGCTGGTGATTGCCGGGGGGCCGGTGGCGACCCACGCCGAGCCGCTGGCCGACTTCATGGACGCGTTCTTGATCGGCGACGGCGAACAGGCCGCCGCCGAGATCGCGCTCGCGTGGAGTCAGGCCCGCCACGAAGGCCTGAGCCGACGCGCGCGGCTGGTGCGGCTTGCGTCCATCGCCGGCGTGTACGTTCCGTCGCTGTACGCCACCGCCGTCGACCCCGACACCGGGCTCGAGGTGGTGACGGGCCCGGTGGAACCCGGTCTGCCATTCCCCATTCGGCGGCGCGTGCTGCCCAGCCTGGACGCGTTCCCCTTCCCCGACGACGGGCCGGTGGGTGGCCCCGAGGCCATCTTCGATCGGATGAGCATCGAGGTGGCCCGCGGCTGCACCGAGGGCTGCCGGTTCTGCCAGGCGGGCATGATCTACCGCCCGGTTCGCGAGCGCGATCCGCTCGAGGTGGTCCACACCGTGGAGCGCGCGCTGGAGAAGAGTGGTCAAGACGAGGTCAGCCTGACCGCGCTTTCCACGGCAGATCTGAGCGCCATTGCGCCGCTGATCCGCGATCTTTCGCAGAAGACCGCCCCCGAGCGGGTGAGCCTGGGGGTGGCCTCGCTGCGCGCCTATGGCCTGGCCGAGGACCTGCTCGACGACATGCGGCAGGTGCGCGCGACCGGGCTCACCTTCGCGCCCGAGGCCGGCACCCAGCGCATGCGCGACGTGATCAACAAGAACGTCACCGAGGCGCAGTTGCTCGAGACCGCCGAGCGGGTGTTCTCGCGGGGGTTCGACAAGATGAAGCTGTACTTCATCTGCGGGCTGCCGACCGAGACCGACGAAGACGTGCTGGGGATCGTGCAGGTGGGGAAGAACGCCCTGTCGGTCGGCAAGCGGCTGGGGGCCCGCGCCACGGTCACGGTCAGCGTGAGCGTGCACGTCCCGAAGCCGCACACGCCCTTTCAGTGGTGCGCCATGAACACCGCCGACGAGATTGCCCACAAGCAGCGGCTCTTGCGCGACGCCTCGCGCGACGCGCGGGCGCTGAAGCTGCGCATGCACGACCCGAGCTCGAGCTTTCTCGAGGCCGTGATCGCCCGCGGTGACCGCCGCCTGAGCGCGGTGATCGAGCACGCCTATCGGGCCGGCGCGCGCTTCGACAGCTGGGAGGGGCGGGTTCAGCTCGAGTTGTGGCGCGCGGCCTTCACGGCCGCCGGCATCGACGAAACGCGCTACCTGGCGACGTTTCCGGTGGGCGCGCGGCTGCCCTGGGACCACATCGACGTGGGACTGGAAGACGGCTTTCTGGCCAGGGAATACCGGAAGAGCCTGCACGGCCGCCTGAGCCCGCCCTGCGGCAAGGCCAAGGGCATGTTCGTGCATCACGACAACGCGCGCGATGCCGAGGGCGATCAGCGGCGCCTGGTCTGCTACGACTGCGGCATTGCCTGCGATCTGGGTGCGATGCGCGAGCACCGGATCGAGGCGCTGCGCGAGCTGGGCGCGGTGGAGCCGCACGAGCGCCGGCAGCTGCCGGTGGTGACCAACGCCGAGCGCCGGAAGCGGCAGCCCGAGGCCTTTCGGCCCGTGCGCCCCGGCAGCCCGCCGGCGCGCTTTCGGCTGAGCTTCCACAAGACGGGCGCGGCGGCGCTGCTTGGCCACCTGGATCTGTTGCGCGAGCTGCCGCGTGTGATCCGGCGCGCCGGGGTCAAGACTGCATACTCGATCGGCTTCCACCCCAAGCCCGAGATCAGCTTCGGTCCGGCGCTGTCGCTGGGTGTGGCCAGCCTGGGCGAGTGGGTGGACGTGTTGCTGATCGACGCCCCCGACGATCTGCTCGAGCGGCTGAACCGCGCGGTGCCGCCGGGCCTGCACTTCACCGAGGCCCTGCCCCTGGGCCCCAACGACCCGGGCATCAACAAGCTGCTCGACGGCGCCAGCTACGTGATCGCGCTGGGCGAAGACGTGCCGGATGTGGAGGGGAAGATCCGCGACTTCATGGCAAAGCCCGAGCACGTGGTGGTGCGCAAGATCGAGGGCGTCGGCAAGAAGGTCGACGTGCGCGCGTTCGTGAAAGAGCTCACGCCCGGCGGCGCCGAGGCCCTGGCCCGCGCGGGAATCGTGGGAAAATCGCTGCCGATCGCCGTCGAGATGTCGTTCTCGCAGCAGGGCGCCGCGAAGGTGTCCGAGGTAGCGCAGGCGGTCTTCGGCGACGTGCCGTTCGTGGCGGTGCGCACCCGACTCACGGCCGGGGGCGCCTCGCCGCTCGAGCTCGAACGGTTTCGGGGGTGAGCTTCGGGCCTGTGCCCTGGCCGCTCACCCCCGCGCAGCCCGCCGTCACTGCAAGAGCTTGAACTCGGTCCGCCGGTTCTTCTGCTTGCCGGCCGCCGTCTTGTTGTCGGCGATGGGCTCGTTCGGGCCCGCGCCGCGGGTCTGGATCCGCGATGCATCGATGCCCTTGTCGGTGAAGTACTTCTTCACCGAGTCCGCGCGGTCTTGCGACAGCTTGATGTTCTTGTCTTCCTTGCCGACGTTGTCGGTGTGACCACTGATCTCGAGCCGGATCGTCGGGAAGTCGGTCAGCACCTTCACCGCGGCGTCGAGCGTCGCGGCGGACTTCGGACGGATGGTCGCCTTGCCGGTGTCGAACTCGATGCCCTCGATCACGCCGGTGAACTTCTTGACCTCGGCCGGGATCTCGTCGGGGCAGCCGTCGTCGTCCTGGAAGCCGTTCTTGGTCTCGGGCTCTTTCGGGCACTTGTCGTTGGGATCGAGGATGCCGTCCTTGTCCGGATCCTTGTCCGGGCAGCCGTCAGGCGCCACGCCGGCTTCGTTCGGGCACTTGTCCGTCGGATCGAGGATGCCGTCCTTGTCCGGATCCTTGTCCGGGCAGCCGTCAGGCGCCACGCCGGGCTCGGTCGGGCACTTGTCCTGGGGATCGATGAACCCGTCTTTGTCCGAGTCGGGCGGCGGACAGCCGTCGGGCGCCACGCCCGCAACGGTGGGGCACTTGTCGGCGGGGTCGTTGAACCCGTCGCCGTCGGTGTCCTTGGGCGGCGGCGGGGGCGCCTCTTTCTTCGCCAGGCCGAGCTTCATGCTCAGGCCCAGCAGCACCTCGGGGTGGTGCGTCTGCTCGCCGTCCGAGCCGTTGTCTTTCTGCGTCATGGTGTCGCGCAGATCGAAGCGAACGGAGAGTGTCTTGGTCACGGGCACCTTCACGCCGGCGCCGAAGTGGAGCCCCGGATCGTGGTCCTTGCCCATGCTGTCGCTGCTCGACCCCAGGTAGCCGAAGCCCAGGAGCGCGAACGGGGTCACGCCGCCGAGCGGCGCCTGCCCGACCACGTGCCCGCGGAACGCGGAGTGGTTCGCCTTCTTGTCGTCTTCGTCCTTGGAAGGCGCGAACGCACCTTCGAGCTCGAGACCGACGAACCGCACCGGGTAGTACCCCGCGCGCAGACCCAGCTCGGGGGCAAACCCCTTGAACTCCTTGTGGGGCTTCTTCCCGTCTTCGGTGTCCGAGTCTTCGAAGTTGTGATCCTTGCTGGGGAAGAGCGCGCCGGCGAACAGGCCCAGCTCGATGTAGTTGTCGTCCCCCGCCTCTTCGGTGGTGGTGAGGTTCACGCCGTCACCCGTGGAGGCAGTGCCCCCTGCTTCGGCCTGGGCCAGCACCAACGAAGACCAAGTGGTCGCCAGGGCAACCACCGAAACCAACAGAGCTCGCTTCCGCATTCGATGCGTCCTTTCCGTGGATCGGTCGCACGCTACTCGATTTGGGCGCGCCGGGGGAGGCCCCCGGTCACCGGCGTTTTTGCGCGGCTATCGAGCTTCGGGGGGCGGGGCAGGCACCGTGAAGCCGCGGCTGGCGGCCGCGTCGCGGATGCGTGCGACACGCGCGGTCTCATCCGGGGTGGCGGCCAGGCCCAGCTCGCCGATCGCGCCCAGGTAGGCCTCGACCGGCTCGGCGTCCACCGGGACGCCGCCGAACAGCGCGTGCTCGAGCAGATCCACGGTGCGCGGGCTCATCATGCGCGAGCGCCGGCGGTGCTCGTTCAAGATCCACGCGACATAACGCCCTTCGCGGGACAGCTCGGCCAGGCCCAAGGTGAGCACGGCCACCCGCTCGAGGGCGGCCGGGTGCAGCGGCCGATGCCCCAGCTCGAGCAGGCCGAGCAGGGGATCGACGAAGCGCTTGGCATCGTCGACCTTCTTCTTGTCGAGCAGGGCGATCACCTGGTCGAACACCATGTCGACCGGGGTGTCCTGCGCGGTGGCGGCCTCGGGAACCTCGAGCGCTGCGTGGCGCGCGATGGGGATCTCGGGGACCGTGGTCTTGGCCTTCCGCTCGCGGCGCGGGGGGCGCAGCCGCCGAAGCTCGAACACCTCGATTCCGATCCGCAGCTTCGCGCCGACCGCCATGCGAAGCGGGTGCTGCACCAGCTTGCCGTCGAGCCAGGTGCCGTTGCTGCTGCCCAGATCTTCCACCTCGACCACGTCTTGCGTGACGATCAGCCGCACGTGCCGGCGCGACACGTTGGGGTCGGTGAGGATCTGGATGTCGGCGTCGGCGCCGCGACCGAGCACGTAGCGACCCGGGACCAGGCCGACGCTCCGGTGATCCGACACCAGCCAGAACGGCGCGTTCGGTGCCGAGCCGAACCCTCGCTGCGGGAGGTCTGCCATCAGAGGGGCCAGATACTACACCGCGTGGGCGCCGGGATTGACCCCGTTCGACAAAGCGCTACGTGTGGGCCCCATGGGCCTGGTGCAGGAGTTCAAGGAGTTCGCGGTCAAGGGCAACGTGGTCGACATGGCGGTCGGCGTGATCATCGGCGGCGCCTTCGGGAAAATAGTAACCTCGCTGGTCAACGATCTGGTGATGCCGGCCCTGGGGATCGCCGTGGGGGGCATCAACTTCAGCTCCCTGGCGGTCACGCTGAAAGAGGCGGTGGGGGACAAGCCCGCCGTGGTGCTGAAGTACGGCGTGTTCTTGCAGACCGTGTTCGACTTCTTGATCGTCGCCTTCGCCATCTTCGTGGCCATCAAGGCCATGAACAAGCTGAAGCGCGCCGAGCCCGCGGCGGCGCCCGCGCCCGCGCCGCCGTCGAAAGAGGTGGAGCTCTTGACCGAGATCCGCGACGCGCTGAAAAAGCCTAGTTGATCTGCGTATCGCAGCCGACCACCACCTCGACCTTGCCCTTCTTGTTCGTGACCAGGTCACAGGCGGCGGGGCAGAGCTGGATCTGGGTCTTGGACGCGTCGTAGAACCAGCCGACGTCACCGAGGCAGGTTGAAGCGCCCTTCGATTGCTTGATCAGCGTCCCCGGGCTGCCGTCTTCCGGCGTGAAGTACACGTTGACCTTCGTCGGGTCGGCCTTGGCCCCCGTCGGGATCAGGTACTGGCAGCCCACCGCGCCTCGGATCTTGTTGAGGGCGTCGAGAAACTCCTTCTCGGCATTGGTCGCGCTGACGATGGTGGCCTTCTCGGTGCCGCCGGCGGCGGCCACCTGGTTGAGCACGGTCAGATCGCCGACACCGATCACGAAGGTCTTGATGCTGGGCGTCTGCTTCAGGCCCTCGGCCGCGTGGCCGGCAACGTCTTTCACCTCGTTGGGCGTGCAGTTGTTGGGCGCCCCGTCGGTGGCCAGGATCACCACCACCACGCGGTCGAGGTGCGCCGCCTGCCAAATCGTTGCGTGATCGATCGCGCCTTCCAGCGCGGGCGCGGCGGGCGTGGAATCGCCGCCAGGAGTGGTGCCGTCCAGCGCCGAGATGATCTTCGAGGAGACCCCGGGGAAGGCTTCGATCTCGACCTTGGGCGTCTGATAGTCGGTCGAGACGCACGAATCCTTCATGCCGAGCAGCGAGCCCGAGCAGCTGTTGAAGACGCACGGGCCATAAAAACCGCAGTCCTGATTGGTGGCGCACGCCGTGGGGATGGGGCCAGTCGCGTTCACTGGAAAGAACCCGAGGCCCATTCCGAGCTTGTCGAGCCCGGGCAGCGCCACGAACTTCTTCACCGCGCCGGTGACCGCGGTCCACTTGCCGCTCTCGTTCATCGAGCCACTGCGATCGAACATCATGAACATGTCGACGGGCACCAGCTCGCCGCCGAAGGTCTGCTTGGCGCAGCCGGTGAGCGCGCCCGTGCCGCCGCCGCCGTCGAGGTTGACGCCACCGCCGCCGCCCGTGCCACCGAAGCCGGTACCCCCGGAACCGCCCCCGTCGCCATCGGCGCCGCCGCTGCTGGATGCGCTGCTGCACGCCGCAGCAGCAATCGTGACGACCATCGAACCAAGAACGAAAGCCAGGCCTCGACGCATGCGACGCTCCTTCGCGTGCCGAGGGACCCGCGGTGTCTCTCGGCGTCTGGTCAATAGCACGGCCCGCGGGCCGAGAGCCACCGGCGAGCATGGTCGAGGACCTCGACGGCGGAAAACCCCTGGGCACCGCTTTGGGATTCGACTACGGGGCGGTGCGCATGACGGGGTGCCCATGGCCGAGCAGCCGGGACCCGGGCTGCGGCGGGAGTGAGATCATGAGCGTCATGTCGCGAGTCGTGTGGGCTGCAGCGGACCCGTTCGATTCTCGATCTTGGCTCGCGTCTACGTGATGCCTACCTCGTCGGACAGCGGCGAGAGTGGGACGTTCAGCGGGTTCCAAGCGGTGGCGTCGCTCGGCGCATTCTGAGCGTCGAGCGGGTCGCGCGGCACCTGGACTGGGCCAGCGACCCCGAATATCGTGGGCGCATGCGCATCGCCGTCGCGTCCTGCTCCATTGCATTGGTCGTCGGGTGCCTGTTCGGCTGTTCGTCGGACTCGAACGGGGCACAGGGCTCGGGCTCGGTCAGTTGCCGCCAGAAGGCCGACGCGGACAACAACAGCGACTGCACCGGCTTCGCGGGCAAACCGCGCAAGCTCGACTGCGACCTGGATTCGCAGACCAACGAGGCGGTCGCCGCCGGATGCGTGCTCGAGAAGGCTGGCGGCAGTGACGTCTGTTGCCCGACGTCCGTCAGCGGGCACGCTGAGGCACAGATCGGCTGCACGGAGCCCGGCGACACCTTGACCGACTCGGACTGCGCGGGCACGCAGCAACCGCGCAAGCTCGATTGCACGACGTCCGCGCTCCAGCAGCAGGGGCTGAACCTAGGCTGCCGAGCAGAGTCTCCTGGCAGCACCACGGACTTCGACCTTTGCTGCCCGACTCACGTGCGCGGCGGCCAGTGAGATCGAAGCGGCGGAGTCCCGCGACGCCGACGCGCTGCGCCGAAAACCAGCGCCGCGATCAGCCAGGGCAGCGCGGCCCCGCCGGATCGGCCGCTGGTGCTGCAGCCACCATCGTCACCGCTGTCGCCCTGGGTCTTGGTCTTCTGACCGCCGCCGCCTCCGCTGGCAGCACCGCCCGCGCCACCTGACGCGCCGCTGCCCGCGCTGCCCGCCGCACCCGCCAGGCCTCCGCCACCGGCCGCACCGGCCGCACCGGCCGCACCGGCCGCACCGCCGGCGCCTCCGGTTCCGCAGTTGCTCTGGGTGTCGCAGGCGTCGCCTTTGCCGTCCTGATCGCAGTCGGCCTGGCCCGGGTTCTTGGAGCTCGGGCAGTTGTCCTTCGCGTCCGCCACGCCGTCGCCGTCGTCGTCGTCGTCGCAGGCGTCACCCTGGCCGTCCTGGTCCTGGTCTTCTTGACCCGCGTTCTTCGCGTTCGGGCAGTTGTCCTTCGCGTCCGCCACACCGTCGCCATCGGCGTCGGCCGGCTCGGCACAGGTCGAACCCTTGGCGAAACCCTCGGTGGGGCTCTTGCCCAGGCGCGCGTCGGTGGCTGGCCCGAAGTCCCCGTCTTCGGTGATCTTGTCTTCGGGGTGGTTCAGGTTCCACAGGCGCTGAAACGCGAGCACGTCCTTGCCTTTGAGGTCGACCGTGCCGCCGCCCACGTAGGTGTAGTGATAGACGTCACTCGAGCCGTACCACTGGAAGCCCTTGGCGGTGAGCGCGCCCTTCCACGCGGTGTAGTCGTTGGTGTCGAAGGCCGTGCCGCCCTCGTGGTTCGAGTTTCCCGGGGTGGCGGCCAGCGGGATGCCGCATTTGCCCGCCTTGTACCAGTGATAGAGCAGCCACTGCTGGGGCAGCGTGCGCAGCATGCTGCTGATGTTCAGCTTCATGCCCGGGTTGGCGTCCACGGCCTTCACCAGCGCGTCCACCGCGGCCGGCTGCATGTACATGAAGACGTGACCGTAGGCCTTCACCAGGTTCGGACGGGACGGCACCGCCTTCATCGCCTTGGGATTGATGCAGTTCATCTCGGCGATGATCTGCTTGCTGAGCCCCTCGACCACCGAAGTGGAGCAGCCGCCGGAAAGCGCCTGCGACACGCTGAGCCCGCTCTGGACGGTCGCGACCTCTTCGTGAGGCTCGGGCCCGTCGGGCTCGCCGTCCGGCAACTCTGCGGCGCAGCCCGCGAGCGCGATCACACCCAGGACCGAGAGCGATTGGCGCACCATCACGACATTGTCCGCCGGCGGGCCGCGAACGCAAGCAGAGCGAGCGCACCGATCAGCCCGACCCGTGATCCAGCGGGGCGACCACTGGTGCTGCAACTGCCCTCGTCGCCGCCGTCGTCCACCAGCTTGGTCTGCTGCCCGGCCGTGCCGCCCGTGGCCTTGCCGCCGGACCCGCTGGTCCCACCCGCGCCGCCGCTGCCGCTGCCCCCGCCGGTCCCGCTGGCGGAGTCGCAGGCGTCACCCTGGCCATCGTCGTCGGCGTCGGCCTGGTCGGCGTTGGACTTCTGCGGGCAGTTGTCGCTGGCATCGGGCACGCCGTCGCCGTCCTCGTCGTCGTCGCAGGCGTCGCCCTGACCGTCGTCGTCCAGATCTTTCTGGTCGGCGTTGGAGAGCGCGGGGCAGTTGTCGGTGTCGTCGTTCACCCCGTCACCGTCGTCGTCGGTCTCGCAGGCGTCGCCCTTGCCGTCCTTGTCCGTGTCGGTCTGCGCCTTGTTGGAGACCAGCGGGCAGTTGTCGCCGGCGTCGGCCACGCCGTCGCCGTCGTCGTCGGTCTCGCAGGCGTCGCCCTTGCCGTCCTTGTCCGTGTCGGTCTGGGCCTTGTTGGCGTCCAGCGGGCAGTTGTCGCTGCCATCGGCCACACCGTCGCCGTCGTCGTCGGTGTCGCAGGCGTCGCCCTTGCCGTCCTTGTCCGTGTCCTTCTGGTCGGCGTTCTTGGCGCTCGGGCAGTTGTCCTTGTCGTCGGTCACCCCGTCGCCGTCACCGTCGGCCGGGCCCACGCAAGAGCCGGAGGCGGTGAGCAGCTTGATGTCCGCGCCGTAGTAAAATTGCAGGATCTGCTTGTAGTCGAAGCTCTTGTTCGCCTCGAGACAGCGCGCGCCCCACTGGCTCATGCAGCCGCGGTTCTGGCCGTAGCCGGGCGGGCCAATGTAGCCGAGCGAGGTCTGCTTCACGCTGGTGCCGCTGAGCCCCTGGTTGTACGTGACGTACTTCTCCATGGGGTGGCTCGAGCTGCCCTTGCAGCTCGGCGCCGAGGTGTTGTTGTCGCCGCTCACGTAGAAGCCGTAGGTGAGCATCCCGCCGAACGAGAGGTAGATCCCCGCGGTCTCTTTCACCGCCTGATAGGCCTTGGCCGACGGCTTCGCGCCGCACGAATAGACCTGGCAGCCTTGCCCGTCGCAGATCGAGCCCTTGGTGGCCATCGCGTAGTAGGCCACCGACCGGGCGGCGATGGCCTGGGCCTTCAGCGCCTGGAGGTTCGCGCCGCCGTTCTCGCAGGTGATCACGTGGGGGAGGTAGTCGTCCTCCATGCTCTTGGTGCCGGCGCCGGTGACCGGGATGGTGCAATAGGCCTTGGCGAGCGGTGCGCTGACGTCCTGCTGCACTTCGAGGATGGGCTCTTCGTTGCCGACCGGACCCGCCTGGCAGGCGAGCGCGAACAGAGCCACCAGCAAGCACCCGAAGCGAGCCCAATGCGCCATGGCCAGATGTACGTGCAAGGGCGAGTCCATGACCCGCGCCAGCATTTTCAGCCAGTTACGCGGGCTGCTCCGATCCACTGTCGCCTCGGTCTGCCAACCGGCGGTTGGCGGCCCTGCCGAACAGGGCGCCGGCGCACAGTGCTAGATTCCCCGCAGGTGGAACGTTCTCTCGACCCAGCGACCCGCGAGCGCATCCGCCAGGCCCTGGCTCAGGTCCCCGGCATCGCGGCCGTTTGGGTGTTCGGGTCGTTCGCGCGGGGCACGCCGCGGTCCGATAGCGACGTCGACTTCGGCATCGTGCTCTCGGAGCGGGGCGCCGAGAAGCACGTCGAGCCTCGCTGGCTTGGAGACCTGGCGAGCCGGCTCGAGGGAGCCGTCGGCCGAGAGGTCGACGTCGTGCTGCTCGACGCGCAGGGGCCGATGCTGCGGCACCAAGCGCTCCGCGAGGGCGTGCTCGTCTACGACGCAGACCCGGAGCGCCGCGTGGACTTCGAGTCCGAGACGCTCTCGCTCTACCTGGACTTCCGGCCCACCTTCGACCTGGCCGCTCGCGCTGCGAAACAGGGCTTCGCCAACTGGCTGGAGAAGCGCAAGTGACCGAGGCCGAGATCGGCGGCAAGCTCGCGGTGCTTCGCGACAACATGGACAAGCTCGCGCAGATCCCGCAAGCGTCCTACGATGAGTTCGTCGCTGACTTCCGAAACGTCGACAGCGCGCTACGGCGACTCCAGACCAGTATTCAAGCGTTGATCGATTTGGCGGGCCTCACGGGCGCGCGGCTCGGGCTGGGAACGTCCTCGACGAGCCGAGAGCTCCTCGAACGACTGGAAGCTGCAGGCGTGCTTCCCGCGGGGAGCACCAACAGGTTCGGCCCGATCTTCGGGTTCCGCAACCGTATCGTCCACCTGTACGACCGCGTCGACGAGCGCATCGTGTTCCGGATCTTGACCGAGGAGCGCGCCGACCTCGACGCGCTGGCTCGGCTGCTGGTGACGGCACTCCAGCGTTGACTGCGGCGCGCTACTTCGAGCGCCGCCGCATGAGACCGAAGAGCGCGAGCAAGGTCACGAGCCCGGCCAGCGGCCGTCCGCGCCCCGGACCGGGCAGCGTGCACGCGCAGCCGGCGTCCACCACTTCGCCCGACTCCGTGACCCCGGGCTCTTCGAAGCCCTGGTCGCCGCGATCGCCGCTGGAGCACGCCTCGCCCTTGTCGCCGATGCCGGCCTTCTGATCCGGGTTCACCACGGTCGGGCAGTTGTCGACGGCATTGAACACGCCGTCCCCGTCCAGATCGTCGTCGCAGGCGTCGCCGACGCCGTCCTCGTCGGCGTCGTCCTGGTTCTGCTCGGCCAGCTCGGGGCAGTTGTCGCTGGCGTTGGCGATGCCGTCGCCGTCTCGGTCGTCGTCGCACGCGTCGCCCTGACCATCGCCGTCGCTGTCCGCCTGGGTGGGGTCGGCGTCTTCGGGGCAGACGTCGGTGGCGTCCAGCACGCCGTCGCCGTCGTCGTCGTCGTCGCACGCGTCGCCCTTGCCGTCCTTGTCGGTGTCGGCCTGGTCGGCGTTGCCGTCCAGCTTGCAGTTGTCGTCGGCGTCGGGGATGCCGTCACCGTCGTCGTCGGTCTCGCAGGCGTCGCCCTTGCCGTCCTTGTCGGTGTCGGTCTGGGTCGTGTTCTTCACCAGCGGGCAGTTGTCTTGGGTGTCTGCCACGGTGTCGGCGTCATCGTCGGTGTCGCAGGCGTCGCCCTTGCCGTCCTTGTCGGTGTCCAGCTGGCTCTTGTTGGCGACCAGGTCGCAGTTGTCCTTGGTGTCGGCGACCCCGTCGCCGTCGTCGTCGGTGTCGCAGGCGTCGCCCTTCTTGTCCTTGTCGGTGTCGGTCTGAGTCGCGTTCTTGGTGGTCGGGCAGTTGTCCTTGTCGTCCGCCACGCCGTCGCCGTCATCGTCGGTGTCACAGGCGTCGCCCTTGCCGTCCTTGTCGGCGTCGGCCTGGCTGGCGTTCTTGGTGGTCGGGCAGTTGTTCTTGCCGTCGGCCACGCCATCGCCGTCCTTGTCGGCGAAGTCCTGGATGGCGTCGCGCTTCAGCGCCTTGTAGCTCGAGCTCACCGAGCGGCTGCCGCGAACGCAGCCATAGCTGCACCCCTTGCACTCGATGGCCGTCACCCAGCCCCAAGGGTCCCCGCTCTCGTACAGGAAGATGTGCCCCGCGCCGTTCGAGTTGTACACGAACGCATCGGCCTTCTTGGCGCTGCCGCGCGCTATCGAGCTCCAGTGGTAGCTGTAGTTCTCGAAGTGGAAGGTCGAATAGGGGTGTGAGTCCGTGGTCACGCTGATCGCGCTCGGCACTTGCCACGCCTTCGCCACGAAGCCCGAGCAGTCCGCGCCGTAAGACCCAGAGTGCGAGCAGCTGGGGCAGCTTCCCGAGCACGAGCCGTGCGACGTGGAGGTGGTGCTCCAGCGGCCGTGCCCCCACCAGTACGAGAACTTCACCACGCCCTTGCCACGCGCGATGATCTCGTCACGGGTCATGGGGGGCGGCGCGGCCAGCGCCGGCAACGCGACGGCGAGCGTGGCGCCCACCAGCGCCAGCTGAACGATGCGGCTCATAGCGACAGCCTCCTCATGGTTGCCCCGCGTTCATCCCAGGCCAGGTGATAGACGGTGCCGTCGGCGCCGACGCGGATGCGGCGAAAGCTCTCTTCGGCGCCCGTGCTGGCGGGCAGATCGAGCCGCCCGAGCTCGCTGCCGCTGGCGTCGAGCACCACCACGACCTCGCGGGCGTCCAGCACGTCGAACGGCGCCTGCGCGCGCTCGTCGAGCAAGCTGGCGCCGAGGAAGACCCGCCCCTTCGCGTCCGTCTCGAGCTCGAGCAGCTGCCAGACCGGGAGCGAGAAGTCGATCTTGGCCAGGGGCGCCACCCCGCGCTCGGTCTTCTGCGCGACGAACACCGAGCTGGCTCCAGACTTCGAGGCTCTGAGCACGCTGCCGTCGGCACCGAAGCGCCCCTGCGCGATGGTGCGTTCTTCGAGCGGCGCTCCGTCGGCGTCCGCGATCTTGACCAGGTTGGCGTGCTTCACTTCGACCCAGGTGCCGTCGGCTCGCTGAAACAGGCCGGTCACGTCGCCCGCCTCGGCAATGCCATGGCCGACCAGCGCGATCTCGTGACTCACCTTGCCGCGAGCGTCGGCGAACGCCACGCTCTCTTTGCTCAGCCGGTCGAGCAGCACCAGGCCGTCGTCGTGGGTCAGCGCGACGTCTTGGTAGGTATCGGAAGGCACCGGAAGGCTGCGTGGAGCCCTTCCTGATTCGAACACCTGCACGCGCCCGTTGACCTGATCGAGCACGAAGGCTCGCCCGTGGGCGTCCACGGCGAAGCTGGCAGGGCCCTCGGGCGACGACTCGTTCCCGACGCGACGGCCCAGCTCGCCCGGCGCAGAGCCCCAGCGCGCGTGGAACACCTGCTCGCTTTTCGCGGGCAGAGCGGGAGCCGGCGCGGCAGGGGTCGGCGCTGCGGGTGGCGCAGGCACAGGCGTCGCGGGGCGACGAAGCTGCGGAATTGCCACGGACAGCGCCGCCTTGTTCAGCCTCGCGGGCGGCTGGTGATCGGACCCCGCGGTGGCCACGACGATGGCCGCGACGACGGCGCCCCCGGCGATGAAGCGAGCGATGGGCTTTCGCATGCAGGGTCCGGAGGTGCAAGTCCGAGGCCGAGCCCGGCGGGCCGCGATTTCGCGGGCTTTGGCGCGAGCGGCGCCAACCGGGCCTTGCCTGCGGAAACCGTGAGTTGGCGCTCAGGCGTGGCGATCGACGACCGACCAGTCGCGGCCGACCAGCGGGGGCAGCCCGAGGGCCTCCCAGGGGAACGCTTCGCGAAATCGCCGCGGAAGCTCGTCGAGCTCGTAGCCCGAGACCTCGAACACCAGCTCGCCCTGCGTCAGCTCGAAACAGGCACCCGAGGCGTGAACCTCCGCGTGCTGCATCCGTGTCAGCGCATCGAGGTTCGCGGTGCCGCGCTGAAGCTCGCCCTCGGCGACGCCCTGCCGCGTGATCCAGTTGCCCGTGATGGCATAGCGACCGGGGACGACGTCTTCCGATCGTGTGACGACGATGCTGACCGGCATGCGTCGCGCGAGATCGCTGAGCCACGCGCGCGCCGACTCGGGCGTGACGCGCACCGCGCAGACGTGGCGCTTCCACGGCAAGAGCTCGTAGCTGAACGCGAGCCCGTCTTCGGCTTGCAGCTGGCACTTGGCGGCGAACAGATCCTCGAGACGGTCGGCTCGAACGATGGCTGCGCTCTTGCGATAGGGCGCCATCGTCATCAATTGGGGCAGGCGGGATCTTCGTAGTGAACCGTCAGCGAGATGGCGTCCACGCGGGCCGTGGCCGCAGCGCTGGCCGCCACCGTCAGCAGCACGCCGAAGTCCGCCGCCTGCACCTCTGCCAGAGTGATGGCCGTCGCACCCCAGAGCTCGGTGGCCGAACCATACTTCGCCGTGGCGTCGGTGGTGGGCCACGCGGTGCTCTTCGCGCCGTTGGTCGCGAGCGGCGCGCCCTTGACCAGCACGCGCACGTCTTTGTCGGTGAGCGCGCTGGCCGAGCCCTGGGCCGAGCGCTCGAGGCTCACCTCGACCCCCTTCACGACGGCGTTTGCCGGCAGCGCGAAGCCGAACGCCGATGCCTTGAGCTGGTTGGTGGTCTTGCCCGCGTCCAGGGCGGCGGTCGCCCACTTGTCGTCCGAGAGCGCCGCCTCACCCACGCTGGCCCACGCCACACTGCCCGTGACCTTCGCCTCGAACACCGCGTCGGCCGAGCGGGTCCGCGATTGCTTCTTGCTGCAGCCGCACTCTCCGGGCTTGGCGCCGCCGCCGCAGGTGAACGGGGCCTGGCAGCCGCAGGTCAGCTGGTTGCCGCAGCCATCGTCCAGGTCGCCGCACTTCGGGGCAAGGGTGTCGCAGGTGGTGGGAAAGCAGCTGCCGTCACCGCCGCCGTCTTTGCCGCCGATGCCCCCGCTGCCGCCCGACCCGGAGAGGGACTTGCGACAGCGGCCGTCCACGGCGCATCGGAGGCCGTCGGGGCACTCGCCGTCACCGCCACTGGGGTCGCACAGGAACTGGGCGTCGTCGAAGCTCTCGTCGACGACGCAGCTCGCGGCCAAGGCAGCCACGGCGAAGAACGAGAATACGAGAGCACGCACGGGAGCCACGGGATGGTAGCAGAGCCAGCGACAACAGCGCCGTGCTGGGTCACCGCGCCAGGTAGCCGCTCAGAACCCGAAGTCGGGCGAGGTCGATTTGGGTTGGGCTTTCACTGCGGGTGGGGCGGCCGCGGCAGGGCGCGGCGCGGCAGACGCAGTCGGGGCCGGAGGGAGAGGTCGACCCGAGGCGGGGACTGACGGAGGCTTGAGCGAGGCGCGCGCTGGCTCGGCACTCGCCGGTGGCGCAGCGATCGATCGTAGGGCGGGGGCGATCGGTGAATTGGGCGCCGCGGCCGCCGGACGCGTTTCGTCGACCGACTCGACTGAGGGCGGTGGGGGTGACGGGTTGCGCACGGCCAAGAGCCCTGCGACGGAGAGCGAGATCAGGAACGCGGCCGCGGCGACCCATGGCCAGCGCGGGCGAGCCTTCGGCGCCGGAGCGACGATCCGGGTCACAGGGCCTTGCGCCTCGCGAGGCTCGGGCCGCACCGTCGCGGGCTCGACCGGCGGCGGCCCGGTCGAATTGATCTCGACCTTGAGCTCGCCAAAGTCGGCTTCGAGCCAGCTGGTGCGCAGCGACGCGCCGCAGGCGTCTTCCCGAGCTCCGCGCTCGTAGCCCCAGAGCGCAAGGGCTTCGCCGAACGCCCGCATCGATTCCCAGCGGTCGTCCGGAGCCTTCTTCAACCCGCGGTCGATCAGCCGCCACAGCTCCTGGTCGCCGGCCCCGAGCTTGAAGGTGGGCACAGGCTCGTCGTTGATGATGGCATTGAGCAGGGCATGGTAGTTGTCCGCCCTGAACGGCACCTGCCCGGTGAGCGCTTCGTAGAGCATCACGCTGAAGCTCCAAACGTCGGTGCGAGCGTCAACCTCGGCGCCTCGGGCTTGCTCCGGGGACATGTAGTCCGGCGTGCCGACGATCGCGCCTTTTGCGGTCAGCCGCCGATCCACGTCGGTTTGTCGGGCGATGCCGAAGTCGAGCAGCTTGGGCTGCACCCGCCCGAGGTCGTCGGCCGCGATGAAGACGTTCTCGGGCTTGACGTCACGGTGGACGATACCCGCGGAATGCGCAGTCTGCAGCGCGTCGGCGATGGGCAGCAGCAACTGCACGATACGCGGCCCGGTGATGCGGCCAGCTTCGTGCATCAGCTCGAACAGCGACTGCCCATTGAGCATCTCCATCGCGACGAACGGGTCTCGGCGCTCGGTCTGCCCGAAGTCGAACACTCGCACGATCGCAGGGTGTCGAAAGCGGGCCGAGGCTCTCGCCTCGTGAAGCAGGCGCTCGCTTTGCGCCGGTGCCGCGTTCGGCTCGAGATAGATGATCTTGATCGCCACATGGGTGTCGAGCAGCGAGTCGAGTGCGACCCAAACCCGGCCGAAACCGCCCTGGCCCAGCGGGCGCACCAGGTGGTACCGCTCGCGGATCAGCTCGCCGGGGCGATAGCGTTCCTCGGTGCCCGGGGGTTCCCCGTAAGGCGTGGCTCGGCGGGCGTGGCCCATTCGAATCCATGATCATGCCCGCGGCCGGATCCGCTGGCAACCGCGCCGGCCTTCACGGCTTGAAACGCTCGCCTTTCGGCGTGAGGGCTGCGCCGGTTCGCCCGCCCCAGAGCACCAGCTCTTGCCCCGTCCACACGCCAACGCCCCACGCGTGGTCCTCGCCGCTGGGCCAGTCCGGAACGCCGGACCACTTGGGCGTGCTGCCGCTGCCGTCGTACACGCCACCGTTGTGGAGGTAGGTCCCGGTCGGGGTCATGCCGCCAGCCGCGAGCACGACCTTGTCCGCGACCTTGCCCGTCCAACCGGCCTGCCGGTGCGGCGCTGCGCGGGCGCTTGGCGCATTCGTCGCGCCGAGCGCCGACCAGGTCCCGTCGAATGCCGATCCGTCAGCCTTGGCGTTGTTGTCGTCGCGGCCGCCCCAGACCCAGAACCGAGCGCCGTCCCATGCCCCGAACGACGAGTAGCGTGAGCTCGGACCTTTCGCCGTGACGAGCCAAGCGCCGGTGTCGATCAGCGCCCGATGCGCTTCGTCGGTCTTGTTGGTCCCCGCGACACGCCCGCCGTAGACATACAGATGATCGGTCGAAGCGGCCCAGGCAAAGTCGGTTCGCGCGCTGGGCTCGGCGGTGATGACCGACCAATTCTTCGCGGCAAGGTCGAAGACGTGGGTGTCGGTCACGGGCTTCCCGGCGCCATCCCACCCGCCCCAAACCAGGACCTTGGTGCCCCTCTTGGCGATCACGGGGGCCCGTCGGGCCTTGGGCGCATCGGGGATCTTCGACCAAGACTTGCTCGCAAGGTCGAAGACGGCGCCGTCGGCGAAGTCGACGGTCGAAGCCACACCGCCACCGCCGAACACCAACACCGACCCGCCCAGATCCAGAGCGGTGGCGAGCTGCCGCGGAGCCGGCGCCCCGGAACCGGCAGGGATCAGCGTCCAGCCGCCTGCCGACGGCTCGAGGGGATCATACAGCGCGCCATTGCCCAACACCGCGCCGACGCCGTCGAGCCCGCCGAAGATGAAGACTCGAGATCCGGTCCAGACATGCGCCGTCTTCTCGCGCGGTGCGAACGAGGAAGCACCCATGGCGACCCAGCCGCCCGCACACTTGCCGAAGTTACAGGCTCGGCCCTTCGAGCAAGCGTTACCGCACCCGCCGCAGTGGCTCGGATCGGTCTGCAGATCGACGCATGCTCCCGAGCAACAGATCATGGCATCGCACGCGCCGCAGGCGGCGTCGCTCGCGTCCGACCCGGCATCCCCGGCACCGCCAACACCGCCGCCGCTTCCACCGCCGCCGCCCACCGCCCCGCCCGCCCCGCCAGCGCCCGCCGCACTCCCCGTGCCCGCAGCACCGGCGATCCCGCCCGAGCCCGCTCCGGCGCCAACCCCGCCGCTTCCGCCGGGGTCGCTGCCACCGCTGGCCACGATCTCGTAGTCGTCACTCAGCGGCGGGCACGCCGTAACGAAGGTCGCCGCGGCGAACACGGTCATCCGACCCGCTCGCACTAGAACCGCCCCGCCATGCCCGCGGATCCGGGCCCAACCCAGGGATGAACGCCGGTCGTCGGGCGATCGTCTGGCAGAACGAAGAACAACACGGCGGCCGATGCGAACCCCGCAGCGCCCACGCCATACCCCACCCACGCGACGGTGCGCTGAGTGCGGAACGCATCGAGCGTTTCTTCTCGAGATGGAGGGCAGCGACCTCCGCTGCACGCCCCCTCGAGATCGGCGCGCTTGTTCTGCGCGGCGATGCCGAACCCAATGCCCGTGGCCACGCCGGCCAGCCCCACACCGGTCGCGACCCAACCCCAGGTCTGGCGCGAGGAGCCGCCGCCCGGCGGAGGCGCGCCGACGCCGCGCGCCCCCGAGGTGCCGCTCGCGTCGAGCGGCGAGAGCTCGAGCGTGATGCTCTCGCTGCCGGCTTCGGCGACCTCGATGCGGCGCCGAACGGCTGAGACACCCGGAACGCTTGCGTCGAGGTGGTGGCTGCCCGGATCCACGGTGCGCGCCACACCCAAGAGCTCGGGCGGAACGCGCTTCCCGTCCAGCGTCACCACCAGCGACGCGGAATCGGAACCCGGCCCGCTGACGCGCACGCGGATGCGCGGAATCCGCTTGCGCAAGACCTCAACCTCTTCGCCTGCCGCGACGACCGCAGCGCGGAAGGCATCCGGAGCGTCGGCGGGGAGCGCGGCGCGGCGGGTGCTCTCGTAACGTTCGTTCGCCTCGATCAGGCGACCCATCTTCGCCAAGATGCGCGCCTGCCAGATCGAAATCGTTGGGGCCGGAACCAGCCGGTGAGCGCGATCGATCAGATCCAGCGCGCGCGCGAAGTCGCCTGCATCGTGGGCGGTCACGGCGTCGCGGGCCAGCTCGCGAGCCGCGTTGCGGGTCTCTTCACCCGTCGGCGGCTCGGGCTCTGCCCCAGCGTACCGCGCCGGCGCAGCCGATAGGAGAAGGGCGATGGCGAACACGCGGGCGCGCATGCGAGGCACTTCAGCCTACCGTTGCTCGCTCCGACGGCCAAGGCGCGGGCCGAGCCGGCCGCGCCACGCGCCGCCTGTGGGCCCGGTTTTCGGGCTTGTAACTCACCGTCGGGCGCAGACCGACGGTGGCGCGGGCGGCGCGATCTGCTGCAAGAACTGACGCCGCCCGAGCCGCGCGCGCACGCTACTCCTCTTTCGGGCACGGGGCCGCGGAGAGCGTCAGCGCTACCTTGACGGCGTCTTCCTCGATCGTCGCCGTCACCTCGCCCCACAGCTCGCCGGCACTGCAAGCCCCATTGCCGTCGCTGTCACCGATGGCGCGCACCAGTACCTTCTCACCCGCCAGATCCACCTTCTCCGCGAAGGTGCCGTCCGAGCCGGCCTTGGCGGTGTGGACGCTGGTCTTCTCTTCACCGTCGATGTCGAAGAACTCGAGCACCACGTCGCCCTGGGCGGACGCCCCGCTGACGCTGCCCGTGACCTCGACCTCGCGCGACGCACTGCACCCCAGCGCGAGCGCACCCGCGCACAGACCCGTGACGATCGTGACCCATTTTCCGAGCATGTGGACCTCCTGAAGAGCGACTTCCGCTCAGAGAGGCCCATCGCAAGGCCCGTGCCGTCGCGATCTAGCGGTGATTGCGCGCTCCGGGGCGGTTTCGTTGCGCCCGGGCAACAGCTCGCCCTCACACCTGGGCGACGCGAGCGACAGTACTTTCTTTCAGCTGGGGGCGGGCACGCCTCGGTCACTCACGGATACGGCGGACCCATGATCTGGTCGAGCTTGCTGCCGGTGGCGTCGAAGGGCGTCGCCTTGCGTGCGTCGCTCTTCGAGGCGTGACTGATGATGTCGGGCTTGATCGAGATGTCGAACTCTTTGCCGGTGGTGGGCCCGTGGCAGCCGCCGCAGAAGTTGTTGAACACCTCGCGCCGGAACGACAGCGTGAGCCACTCGCCGGGGTAATATTGCAGCTCTTCGCGCTGGTGGTGCAGCGTGGGCTTGCTCTCGCCCTTGAGCTGTTGCTCCACGGCCAGCACCACGGGCAGGCCGGCGGGCGCCTGGAACTTCACCGAGCCGTCGTCCTCGAGGGGCACCTCGCCGACCTTGACGCGCCGTGAGTAGACCTTTCCGAACTCGTCCTCGACGATGTACGGGCTGGGGTCGTTCAGGCTGGTCTCTTTGTCGGGCGGAAGGCTGGCCCAGGCCTCGAACGAGCGCATGTCCTCGTTGATGCGCCGGCCCGAGCGGGTGCTCTGGAAGAGCAGCGCGGCGAGCATGGGGAAGTCGACGATGGTGAGCTGGAAGCGGTCGACGCGCTTCTGGTCGTCGTCTTTGTCGTAGACCACGCCGTGGAACACCGAGTCACCGCCGGGCGTGGTGCGGAACACCCCGCGATCGACGCGACCGAAGACGGCCACCGGCCAGATCTCGTCGGAGGCCGGATCGGACAGGCCGGCCAGCGGCGTGCGCTGCCCGGTGCTGGGGTCCACCGCCACCACGTCGAAGTTGCCGCTGAACTTCTCGAGGTTGACCACGTTGGCGGCGTAGCTGACCAGAACGTCGCCGTTCGGTAGCGGCGACGGGTTGCGGTAAGCGCCCTTGATCGTCTTGGCCACGCGGCCCGAGGCCCCCGGATCCACGAACGTGAGCGAGCGCTGGTAGAACGGGGTCTTGGCGTAGTCCAGAGCGTCCGGATCCTCGGCGTAGTCTTCCGGGTTCTCGCTCACGTTGTCTTGGCCAATGCTGCGGTTGATCACCACCAGCGCGCCCGCCAGGTTGGCCGCGCCGCGATCACTGGCAATGCCCACGAAGTTCTGATCGAGCAACTGCGACGTCTCGGTGAGCTGCAGGTGCCCGAAGTGGGCGCGCTGGCCGAAGAGCGGGTGATAGTCGCCACCGTCCAGGTTGATGCGCCGCGCGGCGAGCTGATAGAAGCCGGGCTGCCGCTTCTCGGTGGTCATCAAGAGCTGCCCGTTGATCTTGAACGCCGGGTACATCTCCTGGTTCGAGAGGAAGGTCAGCTGGCGGATCTTGCCCTTCTCGAGCACGTACAGGTTCGCGTTGAGCTTGGCCGGGTCGGCCGCCGAGCGCTGCGGGCCAGGGAACATGTGGCCCTGGGGGATGTTGCCGCGACTCGAGGTGAAGACCAGGCTGCCATCGGCGGCGAAGGCAGGGTCGAAGTTGTGGAGCAGCGCCCCGTTGGTCGGCAGCGGTGCGCCGCCGCTGTCGGTGGGCGGCGCGTTGATCGTGGGCTCGGGGGCGCAGCCCGACCCGTCGGCGTTCATCACGTACACGCGGTAGGGCTCGGTGGCCGAGCTCCGCGCGCCGAACGCGATCTTCTTGCCGTCCCACGAAGCCATGGGCCGGCGGACGTCGGCGCTGCTCGCGGTCAGCCCGCAGCCGCCGAGCAAGCTGGTGTCGCCGCCGGTGGTCGTGATGGCACCGGTCTGGTCCAGCGACGCGCCGATGAAGCGCAGGTCGGCGCCGGGGCGATACGTCTCCCAGTCTTGCATCGTCTCGGGCTGGGCAAGCGGCGCACGCTTGACATAGACGATGCCCTGGAGCGGAAGCAGGTTCTTCATCCGCTCGGTGCGCTCTTTCTCGATCCACGCCACGACCACGCAGTACGGATTCTGGTCGTCGAGCGGCCCGGTCTCGGCAGCCTTGAGATCGCACGTGCTCGGATCCCCACCCAGGGCGAAGAGCGAGCCGCCGCGGTGCTTCATGCCCGGGCCCGCGGGCCCTTGCGGCAGGTTCTTGCGGATCAGGCGGCTGGCGTTGGGGTCGGGCGACTCGAGGGCGACCTGCTCGAGCACCTCGAGATAGTTGTGGCGGCTGGTGGCCACGCCGAAGTGACCGCCGCTGGGCGGGCGCGGGCGGAAGTCGTTGAACACCGGTGACGAGTGGCAACCGAGCAGCACGCAGCCGCGCTTGACCAGCACGGGTTGCACGCGCTTGGCGAACATCTCGAAGCCCGGATCTTTCGGGATGTTCGTCGGGCCGCCGTGGGCGGTTGCCCACTCGAGCACGGCCTTGTAGCTGTCGTCGTCGGTCGACTCGATGAACCAACCGCCTGGGTGGTAGACGCCACCGTACGCGGGGTTCAACGGTCGGGTCAGGATCTCGCTGAACTGCGGGTTGACCGCCACGTAGTCGCTGGCTGAGAAGTAGTTCCAGCGCTTCTGCTCTTCGCTCTGCCCGCACGAGAGCGGGAACGCCGCTTCGTCCGTGCCGTGGCAGTTGCCGCCGGCGCAGTTCGACACCAGCCACGGGTTCACCTTGTCCACGAACACCGCATAGTCGGGGTTCGGCGGATCCTTGCTCGGGTCGAAGAGCGCGTCTTTTCCGATGGCCTCGACGCAAGGGTCCCGGGCGATCTCGGGCTTCTTCGGTTGCGCGTTGTTCTCGGTCGCGCCGCGCTCGAGCCAGGTCAGAACGGTGCGGAACGCGGCCGAGCCGCTGTCGAGCACGGTGCCGCCGGCGTGCGGGATGTCGGTCTGGATGTTGGTCTCGGTCCCGTCGTAGTGGTTCAGCTTCAGCGTCTGCGGCGAGCTGGCCTTGGCCAAGAGCGCCGGCATGCCGTACGGGCCGAAGTTCGCGAGCAGGTCCTGCCGCTTCGCGATCATGTCGTAGCTGGTGACGTCCAGGTTACCCAGGGCGTTGCCGCGCTCGTCGGCGGTGACGTGACACGACGACCCGGTCGGGCTGGCCACGCACGAGGCCTGGAGGATGGGCCCGATCTTGCGGTCGAAGTAACTACCTTCCGATTCGACCTCGCGCTGGCTACAACTGGCGCTGGCCCAGAGGGTGAGGCCGAGGACCAGGGGCACCGCAACTGTACGATTTACCGACATCGCGCCATCCTCCGGACTTGGATCTTGGGTGGAACAGGAACAGTTCGCAATCCCGCGAACGCTCGTTTGGGGACCGATGCAGCTAATTTTCTGTAGCAATATCAGGACATTGTCCGGCCATTCGGGGGACGCCCTGGCGGTCGACGCTGGGCGGATCCGGGCCATCGGATCGCGGGCAGCGCTCGCGGCGCGCTACCCCGACGCGACCTCAGTGGACCTCGGGGTCCGGACACTGGTCCCGGGCTTCATCGACCCGCACCACCACCTGTCCATGCGCTGCGCGCTCGAGACCGGCGTGGACTGTCGACCGCGGGTCGCGCCGACCCTCGACGCGCTGCTCACCCGGCTGCGGGACGCTTCCCACGCGCTCGAGCCGGGGGCCTGGGTGGTCGGGTTCGGCTACGACGAGCTCGCGCTCGGCGAGCGACGCCATCCGACCCGCGACGATCTGGACGCGGCCTGCCCGAAGCACCCGGTCTTGCTGTTCCACTACAGCTGCCACGAGATCGTCGCCAGCTCCCTGGCACTTTCGCTGGCGGGCATTGGCGAGGCAACACCGGAGCCGGCGGGCGGAAGTCACGAGCGAGATCGACGCGGGCGGCTGACGGGTCGCCTGGTCGAAGCGGCGCTGTGTCCCGTGGAGCGGCTGGGGGTGCCCGATCGACTCGCACGATCGGCCGAGGCGGTGCTGGCGCGTCTGGACGCGGTGCAAGACGAGCTGCTCGCGGTCGGCATCACGCACCTCGCCGATCCGACGGTGCCGAGCGAGATGCACGAGCTCTACCGCCGCGCGCTGGCAGCGTCGCGCCTGCGCGTCGGGGTGACGGCGATGCCGGTGTCCGAGCTGGGCTATTTGCGACCGGGGTGGGACGCGGTGGAGCGCGGGCCGCGCACCGGTGAGGGCAGCGAGCTGTACCGCGCTGGGCCGCTCAAGCTGATCTTCGACGGCGCGAGCCGTTGCGCGATGTGCGCGTCGAGCGCCGAGATCGTGCGCATCTCACTGGCCGGCGTCGGCGGCGCGCTGCGCGCCCGTCGGCTGGACGGACTGCGGACGCTGACCGACACCCAGCCGCGGCGGGTCGACGGGCGGTGGAAGACGGGGATCTCGTTCCTGGAAGGGCGCGCAGCCCGCGAGCTGGTCGCCCGCGCCACGGATGCGGGCTTTTCCCTGGCGATGCACGCCATTGGCAATGCCGCGACCGACGAGGTGCTGGCGGCGGTGGTGGCCGCGCGCTCCAAGATCCGCGACGTTCCCCCGCCGCGCATCGAGCACGCCACGTTCTTGCGACCCGATCAGCCGCGGCGCATCGCCGACGCGGGCATCGCGGTGGTGACCCAGCCGGGCTTCGTGCGCCTGCCGGCGTTCGACCTGGTGCGCATGCCGGGCCCCTTCGCGACCTTGCCGCTGCGCGCCCTGATCGACGCGGGGGTGTGCGTGTCGGGCAGCTCGGATGCTCCGGTGATCGACTTCGACCCGCTGGCGGCCATGCGAAGCGCGGTCGACCGGCGCACGGCCAGCGGTGCGGTGCTCGACGCGTCGCAGGCCATCACCCCGCTCGAAGCGCTGCGGCTCTACACCGAGAACGCGGCGCGGGTGTGCGGTGAGCTCGAGCTTCGTGGAACCCTGGCGCCGGGCAAGCGCGCCGACTTCGTGGTGCTGTCGGCCGATCCGGTCACGCACCTGGCCAGCGCCCGCGTGGAGCAGACCTGGGTGGGCGGCGTGCGCGCGTTCAGCGCCGCCTGAGCAGGCGCTTCACCTTGCGGGCCAGCACGTCAGCCGTGACGGGCGCTGCCATCACATCGGCGGCTCCAGCCTCGATCAGCTGGCGCATGGCCGCGGCATCGACGTGGTCGAGCACCGCGATCACGCGCGCCGCGGGGTTGGACCCGAGGGCCTGAACGGCGGCGGCGACCGAGCTGCCGGCGTCATAGACCACGACGTCTGCACCAACGTCGAGCTGCCGGCTGTGCGACGCCGCGAGCCCGTGCGCCGCGAGCCCGGCCAAGAGCGCCGGATCGGCCAAGAGCGAGCCAGCCCGCGGCACGATGGCCACGCTGCCGTGCACTGCGGGCGTTTCCTCGGGGACCGCACCGCTGTTCCAGCCCGGAACGCGATGCGCGCGGTCGCCGCCCGGCAGCTCGCCCTTCCGCGGCGGCAGGCGCGCCGCGCTGGCTTCGCGATCGACGGCCTCGAGCAAGCGCGCCTTGGCGCTGCTGGCGTCGGGCGGGCGCTGGTGCGGGTGCTTGGCGAGAAGCTCGAGCCTGAGCGCTTCGAGAAGCGGTGGCACCGGCTCGCTGCCCTCGGGGCGTGCCAGGGGCGGCGGCGGCATGAACAGGTGCTGCGAGATGGTCTCGATGGCGTTCGGCGCCTCGAACGGAGGCTGCTTCTGCAAGAGGTCGGTGAGCAGGCAGCCGAAGGCGTAAAGATCCGTGCTCGGCCCGACCTGAAGCGAGCGGCTCTGCTCCGGGCTCATGTACGCCGGGGTGCCCGCGATCATGTCCTTCTTGGTCAGGGTCGGCGCGTGCGTGTCCGGATCGTCGACGTGGGCCAGGCCAAAGTCGACCACCTTGGCCACGCGCCGCCCCTGGGAGTCTTGTGAGAGGATCACGTTCTCGGGTTTGAGATCACGGTGCACGATGCCGTGGCGATGGGCCGCGTCCAGCGCGTCGAGCACGTCCACCGAGATCGCCACGACGTCGGCCAGGGCGGGCATGCCCGAGCATTCCGCCAGCCACTCGTCGAGCGCTTTGCCCTCGATCATCTCCATGACCAAGAAGAAGGTCGACTCGTGCTGCCCGAAGTCGATGACCCGCACCACGTTCGGGTGGCTGAGCATCAGCGCCGCGCGGGCCTCGCGCCGGAACCGCTCGACGTATTGAGGCTGCGCCGCCACCCACGCGTGCATGACCTTCACGGCCACCGGCACGCCCAGCTGCACCTGCTCGCCGACCCACACGCTGCCCATGCCGCCCTGCCCCAGAAAGCGCGTGAGCCGGTATTTCCCGGCCAACACACTGCCCACCGCCAGCGTGGAGGGCGGGATGCTGTCGCCGGTCTGCGAGAGCTGCGTCTCGGCTTCTTGAGCGGCCTTCCGGGCAGCCGCCACGGGCCGAAAGCCGCCCGGGGGGTCGTCGTCACCACTCATGGGCGAGCCCTGAGACCAAGCGCGAGCTGACCCATCACATGACCCCCGGCGTCGCTCCACGGTGAGAGGCGAACTGCCACGCCCGCGAACATCTGCTCGCCAAACTCGGCGCCGAGCGTGAGGCCGCCGCGCCCGGCCAGCTCGTCGTCGGCGGCGCTGATGGCGTGGGCGTCGAGCAGCGCGGTCGTGCGCCAGAGGGCGTCTGCGTCCCAGCCGAGGCCACCGAGCAAGAAGCCTTGCGCCTCGGGCGCCGGCCGGCGATCGACCGAGTATTCGAGGGGCGCGCGACCGCCCAGGTTCACCAGCCAGTGCAACCGATCGGCGAAGCCGCCTGCGGCGAAGCCGAGCCCGACGCGCGACCCCGGGCTGGTGCTGGTCATCGGCAGGCCAAGCTGAACCGCAGGGCCGAGCTCGACCTTCCCGGTGGTGATGGGACGCCAGCGCAGCGAAAGCCAGGCGCTGCCGTCGGCCGGTGCGCCGCCGAGCTCGCGGGTGGTGACCAGGCCGTCGAACCCGAAGCTGCCGATGGCGCCGGCGGCGCGGGTCGCGAGCAGGCTACCGACCTTCCCGTCCTCGGAGTAGCCCGTGGCGCTGACGGCAGCGCTGCTCTCGGCGGTGGGCGACCACCACACCACGTTGGTCAGCGGCGAGGGCTGCACCAGGGCCGCGCTGGCGCCCAGCGTGCGGGCGCGCGCGCGTTCGGACGGCCGCGCTGCGACGGGTGGAGAGGTGGGCGAGGTCTCGGCGAGCACGCGCCCCCGGGCGTCGACCACCTGCACGCGGGCCGGAGCGGCCGTGACGCCGTCGAAGCGCGCCACCCAGCGGCCACCGTCGGCCTTCAGCGGTTCGCGGTGCCACTTCCCCTGGTGCCCGAAGCGCGCGAAGGGTGCCATCCGACCGGCGACGTCCACGCCTTCGATCGACGACAGCTCGACCTGCACGGCGAGCACGCCCGGGAGCCAGCTGGCGTGGGCGACCGCCGTGGGCTCGCGATAGCGCAGCTGGTAGTGCGTGACCTGGGCGTCGCCCGGCGTGCGCAGCGCGAGGGACTTCGGGGCGGCGTGCAGCAGATCGATGCGCGGCGGCAGCTTGCCGAACGCCGAACCGTCGAGGGACACCTCGAGCCCTTCGAGGGTGGAGACGACCAGCTCGGCGTAGGGGCTGACGTCGATCACCCCGGGCGCGATCGAACCCGAGCTGCCTTCCACCCGCGCGTCGACCAGCGCCACGCTGCGCGCGCCCGCGGCAAGGCCCAGGAAGTCGTCCTGATCGATGGCGCGCACCCGCAGGAAGTACGCGCCCGGCGGCAGGCGCTCGGCGCGGAACGCGCGCACGTCGGCCGGAACCTCTTCGCGCGCCACCAGCTCGGTGAACGCGGCGTCTTTCGCCAGCTCCACGCGGTACAGCCGTGCTTTGTCGACCGCCTCCCACCCCGCCGAGAGCACGTTGGCCCCGGCGGCGCCGAGCTGCACGCCCGCCGCGGTGGTGGCCAGCCACCTGGGCGCAGGCGGCAGTGGGCGCGGCGGCTCGGGCGGCTTGTTCTCGCTGAAGGCGGTGCCGTGCTGCGCGGGCACCTCGACCTTCTTGCCCGCCGACGCCACGCTGGCGTTGCCGTCGAACACGCTGACGGTGGCCCGCTTCTTCTGGGCGCGCACCGCGGTGTCGCGCGACTTGGCCGTGACCCGCCCGCCCTGCGTTGCCACGTCTATCGGTTTGCCGCGCAAGGCGGCCAGCCCGGCCTGCAGCTCGCCGCTGTCGAGCTCCACCGTGGGGGGGGTCTTGGTGACCGCGGTCTTCTTCGCCGTTCCGTAGATGATCACCAGGGTGTGCTCGGCCAACAGCACCCGCGTTCGATCGACGAACAGGATGTCGGCTCGGGCCTTGTCCAGCGTGTTCACGCTGTGGTTCTTGTAGAGCGGCATGCCGGGCGCGGCCGCTTGCCAGCTGCCGCCGGGGGGCCGAGCCTTGACGTCGGGGTTCAAGCTGCGCAGGCGCGCGCTGGGCAGATCGGTGACCCGGGCGGGCACCACCAGGGTGAGCCCCTCGGGCAGCGGCTTGTCGGTGGCGCAGCTCAGCGAGTTGTAGCGCTCGAGCAGGGGCTTGTGCTTCGCCGCGCCATACAGCGCGCTGGCGATGTCGGCGCAGGTCTCCTTGTTCTTGGTGGTCCAGTGCAGCACGCGCTCCGGATAGCCCGGGGTCGCGTCTTCGGCCCGGGCGCTGCCAGCAGCCAGCACCAGAGCGAGCAGCAGTCGACGCTCACGCATCGGACACGTCCATTCCCAGCTCGAAGACCTCGGTCTCGGCCGCACGACCGGTGAGCTGGTGCGGACCGAGCGAGCGCAGCTCGAAGCCTTGCCCCGCGAGCTGGGCGGTGCGCTGGCCCACCAAGATCTGGTTCGGCTTGGCCACCGCCTCGAGGCGCGCGGCCACGTTCACCACGTCACCGACCACGGTGTACTCCATGCGCTTGTCGGAGCCGATGTTGCCCACGATGGCCTCGCCCGAGTTCACCCCGATGGCCAATCGCAGCTCGACGCCGTATTGCTCTTTCCAGCCCTGATTCGCGGTCTCTAGGAAGCGCAGCATGTCTTCGGCGGCCGCCAGCGCGCGCCGCGCGTGGTCCGGCGTGGCCACGGGCGCGCCCCACACCGCCATGATGCAGTCGCCCACGAACTTGTCGACGGTGCCGTGATGGCGGAAGACGACCTCGCTGAGCAGCGAGAACAGCTCGTTGAGCAGCGTGACCACTTCTTCGGCGGGGCGGCTCTCGGCCAGCGGGGTGAAGGCCACCACGTCGGCAAACACCACCGAGATCTCGGTGCGAGCCCCGCCCAGCGCCAGTGAGTGCTCGCCGCGCACGATGGCGTCGACCAGCTCTTTGCTCATGAAGCGGCTCAGGTCGCCGCGCAGCTTGGCCTGCTTCTCGATCTCGGCTTCGCCGGCCTCGAGGTCCCGCGCCATGCTGCCCATGCTGCGCGTCAGGTCGCCGATCTCGTCCTTGCGCGTCGAGTTTGCCCCGACCTCGCGCCAGCGCCGCTCGCCGATCAGCGCCGCCTGCTTCGCCAGGGACAGCACCGGCCGGGTGACGCGATCGCCCGCCGCGAACCCCACCACCAGCGCGCCCAAGAGCGCGATGGCCAGCACCCAGGTGCTCTGGCGTTGCATGTCGAAGACCGTGGCGTACGCCACACGCTCGGGCCGCCACAGCGCCACGGCCCAGCCCAGCCCCTCGACGCTCTCGATGCCGCCCACGTACGCCACCGAGCCGGCCGAAAATCCGCTGACCACCGCCACGCGCTCGGCCCAGCTGGCGCCCCGCGGGATCACGCTCCAGATCGGCAGCGTGCCGGCGTCACCCCCCGAGGCGAGGGTGTCGTCGCCGTGCGCCACGACCACCCGCCGTGCGCCGTCGACCACCAGGAACGTGACGCCGCCGCCGGTGAAGCGGGTCTCGGCCAGATCGCGCAGCTGATCGGCGACCGCACCCAGATCCGCGCGCGCGGTGACGTACCCGCTGGGCGCCTTGGGATCGGACTTCGCAATCGGCACCACCACCGTGCCCGTGCGGGGCCCGCTCATCGCGAACGAGACGCCGCGCTGGTCGGCGATCTGCCGCGACTCGGCCGTGGAGCGCGGGGCCTCGCCCGATTCGGCGCCCTGCTTCTTCACCACCAGGTCGACCCTTGCGCTGGGCACCTCGAAGCGGATGGCGTCGATGGTGGTGCGCGTGGCCACCACCGAGCGCACGGCGTCTTCGGCGCTGACACCGGCGTCGGGTCGTGCCGCAGCCAGCGCCAGGGCCGTGGCCACCACCCGCGCGTCGTCTTCCACCGCGCGCACCCGCGCCACCACCGACGCCGCCACCTCGGCCAGCACCGACGCCTGCAGGTGCCGCTCGCTGGTCTCGACCGCGCCGCGGTTGATGCCGGTCAGGCGCGAGGCCACGGCCGCCGCCGGCAGCGCGGCGATCAGCACCAGCAGCGCGGCGGCCTTGATGCGGATCGAGACGCGCAGCTCACTCATCGACGGCCCCGTCTTTCCAGCCCCGGGGCCCGAGCTCGGTCTTCTTCAGGATCTGGAACTCGACGCGACGGTTCTTGGCGCGCCCTTCGGCGGTCTTGGTGTCGGCAATGGGACGGCGCGGGCCGAAGCCACGGGCCTCGAGCCGGCGCTCGTCGACGCCCCGCGCCACCAGCCAGCGCACCACCGCGATGGCCCGGCGGCGTGAGAGCGCGAGGTTGGCCTTCTCTTGGCCGACGTTGTCGGTGTGCCCATCGACGGCAACGCGCGCGATCTCTGGGTGCTGCTCGAGCACGGCCGCGACCTGTTCGAGCACCGCCGAGCTCTCGGGCGCGAGCAGGTCGCGGCCGGTTGCGAAGTTGACCTGATCGGTGATCACGATCTGCTGGCCGACCACGCGCACCGCCACGGGGCAGCCCTGGGTCTTGGCTTCGCCCTTCTCGTCGGGGCAGGCGTCGGTGGCGTCGCTGATGCCGTCGCCGTCGCGATCGGGCGGGCAGCCGTGCAGCTTTGGATCGGCGCTGGCCACCCCGGGCAGGGTCGGGCAGGCATCCACCCCGTCGGCAACGCCGTCCGAGTCGAGATCGCGCGGGCAGCCCGGCCGCGGCGCGTCGGGATCGCCTGCCCGGTCGGGACACTGGTCCCGTGCGTCGCTCACGCCGTCGCGATCGCGATCGGGCTCGGGTGGTGGGGAAACCGGGGGGGGCTGGGTCGAAGCGCCGGTTGCCGCGCCGCTGCCCCGAGCAGCGCCGCGCCGCTCGGCTTGCGCCAGCTCGAAGCTGGCCCCAAGCCCGACGATCACCCGAAAGGCAGGCGTGCCTGCGCCGCGCCCGATGCCGGGGCCCGCCCCGACGAAGGCCGAGACCGGCGACAGCGCGATCTTCGCCGAGGCCAGCGCTTCGAGGTGCGTGGTGTTGCGCCCGAACCAGCCCGCGCCGGCGTCCATGCCCGTCGCGCCGATCAGCTCGGCGCCCAGCTGCGCCCGCCCCAGGCGGTAGCCAAGACCGAAAGACCCCAGCGCTTCGCTGCCGAACACCCCCGCGTAGACGGCGTCGGCCTCGCGGTGCCGTGCGCCGACGTGCAGGCGCCAGAAGAAGCGGTCGTAGTCGCTACCGAAGACCACCCCTGCGCCCGCGCGGGTGGTGGGCGAGCCTGCGTAGCGCCCGGTGGCCGTGGGGAACCAGACGGTGGTGGTGAACGCGGCCCCGGGGATGTGGTCACGCGGGGCGAGCAGCGCAAGGCGCGACGACAGTCGCAGATCGCCCACGTCGGACCCGCTTGGGCCGCCGAGCTCGAACGTGCCTGCGCGGCCCGTGTCGCCGCCTTGGCTGAGCACGCTGGGCAGCGCTGCGTCGATGACGAACGCGTGCGAGAGCGCCAGCGAGGCTTGCAGGTGACCGACCAGCTGGTGATCCACCAGCACGGTGCGCTGCGAATCCATGGCCAGCACCAGCGGCTCGTGCGCGTACGAGAGCACCGCCGCCAGGCTGAGCCGACGCGCGCCGCGGGCGTCGACGTCGGGCGTGGACAGGAGCGCGTCGCCGGCCGGCACCGGCTCGAACCGATCGAGCGCAACCTCGGGATCGGCGTGCGCGCGCGTCGCGGTCGCCAGCGCGACCGAAGCTGCGAGAACCAGGTGCAGCGCGTGGAGCCGCAAGGCCGTGGTATACCCGCCCGGTGCCGTCGATCGCAACGTCGCCCATCTCGCTGGGGCAGTCGCGCGTGCCGGTCCGCACGCTGGCAATCGAGGTCGTCTCGGGCCCCGGGGCCGGGCTGCGGGCCGAGGCCGACAGCGAACGGATGACGCTGGGGTCGGCCGCGGGCAACACCGTGGTGCTGACGGATCCCACCGTTTCACGCTTTCACCTCGAGCTGGCCCGCACCGAGGGCGGGGTCGAGGTCACCGACCTCGAGTCGACCAACGGGACGTTCGCCGGGGCGCTGCGGCTCAGCCGCGCCGTGGTGCCGCCCGAGACGCAGCTCACGCTGGGGCGCAGCGTGCTGCGGGTGTTCGACGGCGCCGGGACCACGGTCGAGGTGCACCAGGGCGATCGCGTCGGCGACCTGCTGGGCGCCAGCCCCTCGATGCGCCGGCTGATGGCCCAGGTCACGCGGGTGGCGGGTGTTCCGGTGCCGGTGCTGTTGATCGGCGAGTCGGGCACCGGCAAAGAGCTGGTGGCCCGCGCGCTGCACGAGCACAGCCCGCGCAAGGGCGGGCCGCTGGTGGTGGTGGACTCGGGCGCTCTGGCGCCCGGCGTGGTGATGAGCGAGCTGTTCGGGCACGAGCGCGGGTCGTTCACCGGCGCCGACCGCACCCACATCGGCGCGTTCGAGCGGGCCCACGGCGGCACGCTGTTCCTGGACGAGATCGGTGAGCTGCCAGCCGAGCTGCAGCCGCAGCTGCTCGGCGCGCTCGAGCGCCGTCAATTCCGGCGCGTGGGCGGGCAGGCCGACATCAACGTGGACGTGCGCGTGATCGCCGCCACCAATCGTGATCTTCGGGCCGAGGTGAACTCGGGGAAGTTCCGGCTGGACCTCTACCATCGGTTGGCAGTGGTCGAGATGCGCCTTCCGCCCCTGCGCGAGCGAGTCGAAGACATCCCGCTCTTGGTGCGCCACTTCTTGACCGAGTGCGGCCACGACGGCCCGACCGAAGCGGTGATTTCTCAGGCCGAGCTGGACGCCCTCTGCACCTATCGCTGGCCTGGCAACATCCGCGAGCTGCGCAACTGGGTCGAGGCAACGGTGGCCATGGGCGAGACCCCGGCGCTCTCGGACGACGGCAAGCCCAGCGCGCGCGCCGACGGCGAGACCGACGCGCATCTGGCGCTGCCCCACAAAGACGCGCGCAACACGGTGCTCGAGCGCTTCGAGCACAAGTACCTGTCGCGGCTGATTGCCCAGACGGAAGGCAACGTCAGCGAGGCCGCTCGCCGCGCGAAGATGGACCGCAGCTATCTGATCAAGCTCTTGCAACGCCATGGGCTGCGCGGCGAGGGCTGAGCCCCCGCCGCTCTCGGTGGCTCAGCGCTTCCTGCGGCGGGCCAGCGCGGCCAGTGCGAGGCCCGCCAGCGCGAGTGCCCGCGGCGTGCTCGGGCTCGAGCCGGGCACCGAGCAGCCGCAGCCGCCGCCTTCCAGCGTGCCGGCTTGCGCCGCGTTGCCGGCGCTTGCTCCGGTTCCGGAGCCGCCGCTGCCGCCGCTGCCGCCGCTGCCACCCGACGCGCCGCCGGCGCCCGCTGCGCCAGCCGCACCGGCAGCGCCGCCGGTTGCGCCACCGCTGCCGGCCTGACCCCCGCTGCCACCCTGACCCCCGGTGCCGCCGGTGCCGGTCTGGTCATCGGCGGGGTTCAACGGGTCGCGCTCGCCGCCGTCGACCTTGCCGTCCTTGTTCACGTCCTCATCGCCGTCCTTCACGCCGCCGCCATCGGTGTCGGCGATCAACGGGTGGGTCTGGGTGCTGGGATCCGCGTCGGCCTTGCAGTTGCCCTTGCTGCCGTCGGTGGCCGGGTTGGCGCAGCCCAGCCCGAGCTCGGTGCCGTCGAACAGACCGTCGCCGTCGCTGTCGGCGTCGAGCGCGTTCTTCTTGCCGTCACCGTCGGTGTCGTCCCCCAGGTTCGGCTCGCTGCCGTCGGGCACGCCGTCGTCGTCGCTGTCGGCGTCGTTCGGATCCGAACCAATGGTCTTCTCGACCGCGTCGGACAGCCCGTCCTTGTCGGTGTCGACCACCGTCCCGTCGTCGGCGCCTTTGCCCACGGTGGGATCGGTCTCGCCCGTGTCCAGCTTGCCGTTCAGATTCGCGTCTTCGCTACCGTCGATCACGCCGCCACCGTCGGTGTCGGCGATCACGGGCGAGGTCTTGGTGGCGGGGTCGGCGTCCGCAATGCAGTGCTTGGCCGTGGCGCTGGTCGGCGGATCGTCGCACGGCTTGCCGCTCTCGGTGCCGTCGTAGAGCCCGTCGTCGTCGCTGTCCACGTCGAGCACGTTGTCGATTCCGTCGCCGTCGGTGTCGTCCGAGGGGTTCCGCTCGTCGCCGTCGAGCAGGCCGTCGTCGTCGCTGTCGGCGTCGTTCGGGTTCGAGCCCAGGGTCTTCTCCAGGGCGTCCGACAGGCCGTCCTTGTCGGCATCCACCACGCTGTCGTCGGCCTGCTTGCCCGCCGTGGGATCGGTCTCACCCGTGTCCACGGCGCCGTTCAGGTTGGCGTCTTCCGAGCCGTCGGACACGCCGCCGCCGTCGGTGTCCTTCTTCAGCGGGTCGGTCTTGGTGGTGCCCTTGTCGGCGTCCGCGATGCAGTGCCCCTTGGTGGCGTCGGTGCCGGTGCCGGCGCAGTCCAGGCCCAGCTCGGTGCCGTCGTACAGGCCGTCATCGTCGCTGTCGGGGTCCAGAGCGTTGATCAGCCCGTCACCGTCCGAGTCCTTGTTCCAGTCGGGCTCGGCGCCGTCGGCCGCGCCGTCGTCGTCGCTGTCCTTGTCGTTCGGATCCGTGCCCGCAACGGCTTCTTCGAAGTCGCTGATGCCGTCGCCATCGGTGTCGTTGGCGCCGATGGGAATGTCGGTGGTCTGCTGGCCCGGCGCCCCGTTGTTGCCGTCGGTCGGGGTCGTGCCCGGCGGCGCGCCCTTCTGACCCGAGGCGGTGATGTTCGCCTGGTTGGCGATGATCCCGGTGGCGGTCGCGTCCACCGTCACCTTGAACTTCACCGTCACCGATTCGGCGACCGCCAGCGTGCCGCCGGTGGTGGCGTTCGCGCCGGTGCCGAGCCGCACGGTGAGGGTGTTCGTGCCCGCGGCGTACTCACCGGTGTCGTCGCCGGCCGCGTCGGTCTTGGCCCCCGCGCCCACGCCGGCGCTGATCTGGATCGAGCCGGGCACGTAGGTCACGCCAGCGGGCAACTTGTCCGTGAGCACCGTGCCCACCGACGTGTCGTTGCCGTTGTTGGTGACGACGATGGTGTACTCGAATACGTCCCCCGGAAGGACCGAGCCGCCGTTCAGATCCACCGCCGACTTGCCGGACGTCGAGAAATCGGGCTTGAAGGTCGAGATCGAGGTGACGAACCCGCCCAGCAAGTAGACGTCACCGCTGCTGGTGGCGCGGATGTCCGCCGAGGTCTGACCGGCCGCGACTCGATTGGTGATGTCGACCACGTCCAGATCGAAGCTGGACATGCTGGCGGGGCCGCCGGTCAGCTGCGGCAGATCGCCGGCCACGGACACCGGCGCGCCCAGCCGCGAGCGGGAGCTATTGAAGAAGTTGTCGATGGGGTTGACCGCGTCCGTGAGCCGGTCGGCGTTGGTCAGCGGCGCCTTCCCGAACAACAGCGAGTCGCCGGTCGAGTCCGGATCGCCCTCGAAGGTGATCACCCCCAGCTTGGCGTCGAAGCCGGCGGCGGGCACCAAGAAGCCCGAGAGCGTGGCGTTCTGATCGGTGGCCGCCGTGACCAGATCCAGGCCGTCGAACACTGCCAGGTTGCGCGGGGCCTCGGTGGCGTCTTGATACAGCACCACCATGTACCAGCCCGCGAAGTTCACGTTCGCGTCCAGGTTGATGAACGACAGCCCGTCGACCCCCGAAACGCGATAGCCGCCCGACCCGTTGGTCTTCACCAGGTCGGTCACGTCGGCGACCGACTGGTAGTAGATCTGACCGCCGCCGGCATCCACGGTGTAGTTGGCCGTCGCGCTGACGGTCTGGGTGAAGCCACCCTGCCGCTCGACGGTCACGCTGGTGTCGGCGGTGGTGCCGGTGCGACGCGCGCCCCAATAGAGATAGGCGTGGGTGACCGACGCGCCGCTCTTCAAGGCCAGCACGGCGGTGCTGCGGGCCTGCGCCATGGCGACGGTGTTGTTGGCCACGGCTTGCCCCGCGGCGGGGTCGTCGGCACGCCAGTACACGTCCGGCGCCGAGTCACCGGTGTTGTTGCCGCACGCGCCCAGCGTGCCGACCACCGGCGCCGGCACGAAGCCGCGGCAGTCGTGGCCCAGTGTGTTGCCGATCAAGATGAAGTCGCCCTTCTGGTCGACCTGCACGCGCAGCTTGGGTGCGGCCACGGCGGTGCCGCTGACCAGCAGCGCAGTCGCCAACGCGAAGGGGCTCGAGATGTTGAGTTTCTTCATGGTCGTCCTCTTCGTCACTTCGTCTTGACCGTGGTCGAACCCTCGTTCGACTGGATGTGGAACTCGACGCGGCGGTTCTTCTGCCGGCCTTCTTCGGTGTCGTTGGTGTCGAGCGGGCGGTCGAGCCCGAACCCGGCCGACGACAGGCGCTTCTGATCGATGCCCTTGTCGGTCAGCCACTTGACCACGCTGGCGGCGCGCCGCTTGCTCAGGTCCTTGTTGTAGCCCTTGCCGCCGCGGTTGTCGGTGTGACCCTCGACGCTGACCTTGGTGATCTCGGGGTGGGCCTTCAAGATCTCGAGGACGGCGCTGAGCACGGCGTCGCTGGCGGGCAGGATCTTGGCGCTCTTGGTGGCAAACTGCACCTGCTCGATGATCTTGATCTGACCCGCCTCGATCTGGGCCTTCGGGCAGCCGTGCTTCTTGGGATCGGGATCGGCGACCCCGGCCTTGTCGGGGCAGGCATCTTCGGCGTCCACGATGCCGTCGCCGTCGGTGTCCTTCGACGCGGGGCAGCCGTGCTTCGCCGGATCCACGTGCGACACGCCCTTCTCCTTCGGGCAGGCGTCCACGTCGTCGGTGATGCCGTCGCCGTCGGTGTCCTTCGGCGCCGGGCAGCCGTGCTTCTTGGGGTCGTCGCTCTTCACGCCCGGCTCTTCGGGGCAGGCGTCGTCGGCGTCCACGATGCCGTCCTGGTCCCGATCGGACGGCGCTGCCGCCGGCGGGCAACCGTTGGTCTTCGGATCGTCGGTGCGCACGCCGGGCGTGTCCGGGCAGGCGTCGTCGGCGTCCACGATCCCGTCCTTGTCGCGGTCGGAGGGCGCCGCGGGCTTGTCGACCGCGGGGAACCACTCGACGCTGGCCAAGACGCGCACCGCCGGCGCACCCACGCCGCGGGTGAGCCCGGGCCCCACCGCCGCGCCCACGCGCCAGTCGGGGGTCACCGCGTATTTGCCGCCGATCACCACCTCGAGGGGCGTCGTGCGCTTCTTGAACGCGCCGTCCCCGCCGTCGCTCACCACCGTGGAGCCGAACACCTCGGGCCCCACGATCAGCTTCTTGTCCAGGGCGCGCAGGCCCACCGCGGCCGAGAAGGTCAGCTCGCTGCCGAACGCATCGCCGCCCAGGTTGTCGCCCTTGGCGCGATAGTTGAAGCCGGTCTGGGCGGCGTAGGCCAGATCGCCCAGGTCACCGGCCAGCATCAAGCGTGGCCGGATGCGCACCTTGCCGTCGCTGGCGAACGCCTTGTCGTTGCCGACGGGGATGAAGCCCTGCACGCCGAACGCCAGCGTCGCCGCGCCGCCGTACTCACCGAGCATGCGCACGTCGGCGCTGAGCCGCGGATCGCCGATTCCGGCCTTGTCGCTGGTCGAGAACGAGCTGTTCGCGACGTTCGTCCCCTCGCCCTTGCTGTACGCAAGGAGCGGCAGGTTCGCGCCGAGGCGCAGGCGATCGAACAGCACCACCGCGCCGCCCAGGTGGACGAAGAGCTGGTGCTCGACCACGGCGGCCTGCTCGTCGCCGTTCGTGTCGTAGAAGACCAGCGGCTTGTAGGCGTAGTCGCCGATGGCGCCGAGCGCGAAGCGACCGTTGCCCCGCAGGTCGAGGGACTCGTTGGCGAACCAGTCGCTGCCCCGCTCCGAGGGTTCGTAGCGATCGAGCGCGAAGCCGCCATCGGCAGCAAGCGCCGGGGAGGCGAACAAGAGCGTGAGCGCGGAGAGCGTCAGGGTAGAGAGAAGTCGCATGTGGATCACCCGGTGGTCGGCGCATCGGAGCAACCGGCGTGCCGATGCGTAGAGCGCGCGGAAGCATGCGTCATCTGGGCGCCGAAGTGCAGGCTCTAGACCGCAGTCCGGCCCCGATTGTCGCCTGCAGCCTGCAGCGGGCGGGCGGCCCCCCGCCCCGGGGCTCCGGCCCGAGCGCCCGGGGGAATCGTCTGTGCAGGTTGCGCGCACTCGCAGCCGCCGAGCTCTTGGGCGCCTGAGGGTCCGGCATGCCGTGCCCGCCCGCAATCAGCCCGCGTGGGCTCGACTCCACCTTGGGCTAGGAGGCCGTTGGAGTATTCGCAAGCGCTGGGGGGCTCGCGATCAGTGCAGGAGCGGCGCGGGCTCCCGAAGACGGGTTCGACGATCGCTTTCCGCCGGCGGTAGTTAGCCGCGCCCTCTTCGGATTCGAGCCGGGCGCGCATCCAGTCCTTGACGAGCATCGCACTCGGTAGAGCACAGCGTTTCACAGGCAGGCCCGCACCGTGCTTGGTGCGGCCCGTGGACCCGAACAGCCTCCTAGCCGCGAGATCCCTCGACCAGCGGGTTCGCCGTCTTGATCGCGGCGAAGCGGTTGAAGTCACGGTCGGCGGTCCAGAGCTCTGCCACGCCGTGCGCGACGCACAGCGCCGCAATGCGTGCGTCGTGGACCTTGGCCCCGGTGACCTGCGATGAGCGGAGCAGAGCTGCCAGGGCGTCCCAGTAACCTTCGTCCTCGGCGAGAAGTCGGACCGCCGGCGAGCCCAGCCACTGACTGGTTTGCTGAAGCGCGAGCTCGAGAGGTGTCGGTGCCTTGTAGATCCGAGCGTTGGTGACGTTGGCCACAAACTCGTGGATACACGGCCACGGCAACGCCCAGCGCGTTCCACCCTCGACCAACTGCCGCACCACACGTTCGGCTCGATCGTGGAACGGTGAATCGCTTCGGTGCGAGTACACCAGGATGTTCGTATCAACCGCGATCACGCGCCTCGGCCTTCGTACGTCAGGTCGCGCAACCGATCGCTGTCGGTCCATTCGAGCCCCTCGACGAGGCCTCCGGCACCGAACGAGCAGTCCTTCATTTGGTACCGGGTGGCCGCCGGCCGCTCGCGTTGAAGGATCTCGCTGAGCCCCTCGAGCAAAAGCGCGCGAAGCGAGGTCTTGCGCTCGTGCGCTAGCTTCTTGGCACGTCGGAACAGGCTGTCAGGGATGTCGATCGACGTCCGCATTATGCTCATGCATATCTCAGAATATGCATGTATGCAAGACAGCCGAGCGCGGGGCTCGCAATGAGCCTGCACTACGCTGCCGCAATGCGCTTCCTCCACCCCGAGCACGACGAAGAGCTCGAGCTCTCCACCGATGACGTCTTCCTGAATCCCGGCTTCTACGAGGGTACGTCCCGCCTCGAGACGGATCTTTCCCCTGCCGACTTCCCCGGCTGCTCGCACCCGATCGTGTCGGCGAACATGAACGCCGTCACCGGCAAGCGCATGGCCGAGACGATGGCCCGATTCGGGGGGCTCGGTGTGCTGCCGCAGGACATGGACATCGACACCGTTGCCCGCATCGTAGCGCACATACACGCGTCCGATCCGCGCTACGACACGGCGCTGTCCGTCTCACCACGCGCCACGTTGCGCGACGTGCAGGGCATCATCCGCAAGCGGTCGCACGACCTGGTGGTCGTGGTCGACGACGAGCGGAGGCCGCTGGGAATCATCACCCACGCCGACCTGCGCGATCGCGACCAGTTCACGCCGGCATCGGCCATCATGTCGAAGCGCCTGGTCACCTTGCCGGTGGGGATCACGAACCGCGATGCGTTCCTGTGCATGGAAGACGCGCGCGTGAAGGCGGCGCCGGTGCTGGACGCAGACGGGCGCCTGGTCGGCATCCTCGGGCGCGACGACGCCGTTCGCCTCGAGCTTCTGCGCCCGGCACTGGGCCCGAAAGGCGAGCTGATGGTCGGGGCGGCCATCGGCATCTCGGGTGATGCGCCGGCCCTGGCCGGGCGGCTCGTCGAGCTCGGCGTTGCCGCCATCGTCGTCGACACGGCCCACGGCCACCAGCGGCGCATGCTCGAGACGCTGCGCGCGGTTTCGAACGTCGTGGGCGGTCGCGTGCCGGTCGTGGCGGGGAACGTGTGCACTGCCGAGGGCACGCGCGCGCTGCTCGAGGCGGGCGCCGACGTGGTCAAGGTCAACGTGGGCCCCGGCGCGATGTGCACGACGCGCATGCAGACCGGCGCGGGACGCCCCACCTTCACTTCCGTGCAGGTCTGCGCGCGCGAGGCGCGGGCTCTGGGCAGGCACGTGTGGGCCGACGGCGGCGTCCGCCACCCGCGCGACGCCGCGCTCTACCTCGCTGCCGGCGCGACGCGCGTCATGGTGGGTACCGCGCTCGCCGGCACGTACGAGAGCCCGGGCGACGTCAAAGAGGACAGGGACGGCGCGCTCTACAAGGAGAACTACGGGATGGCCAGCGCACGCGCGGTGAGCGACCGCGCCGCCGATCAGGACGCCTTCGACCGGGCAAAGAAGGGATTCTTCCGAGAGGGCATCTCCACCTCCCGCATCTACATCCGCGAAGGCCACGAGAGCGTCGGAGCCATCGTCGTGGACATGATCACCGGCGTCCAGTCGGCGTTCACCTACGCGGGGGCGAGGTCCATCGACGAGCTTTTCGCGAAGGCGGTGATCGGTGTCCAGAGCCCCGCCGGCTACCTCGAGGGCACTCCGCACGGAGCCCTCCGGCGCTAGCTCGATCGTGCAGCCCCGGCCCGCCGAAGCACCGTGATGCGCGTCAGGCGCCCGGGTCCGGAACCGCCGCCGACTGACCTGCCGGAAGGCAGGGAGGTCGAGCTTGTCGTCCTAGACGACGAGGAGCTCGCCCCAGGGGAGAAGGCCCGGTTGCTCCAGGCCATCGAGGATGGGGTCGAAGATTTCGAGCGAGGCGACCATATGGACGGCTTCGAGTTCATCGCCCAGCTACGAGCCAAGCGTGAAGCTGCGAGTCGGTAAGCGGGCCTGGAAGAACTCTTCGAGCACATCAGGAGCACGCCCGCAGCTGGCGTCCGATGGCCGACACCGAAACGTCCCGACCTTCGACGGATCTTGATGCCCCACACGTTGAACCACATCTACTTCCGAGTGGACGAGGGGAAGGGCGTCGTTCACGTCCTCGCTGTCTGGGGCGCTCCCCGTGAACGAGGGCCGAGGCTGTGAGGCCCGGCTGCTGCGCTTCATCGTCGGCGAGCTGGGCACCGGCAAGAGCGTCGTCAACCACGCCCTCTGCCAGCGCGACCCCAAGCGTCTGACGCCGGTCGTCAACCGCACGCTGCACACCTACCACAGCACGCTGCGCGCGCGCTCGACCTTCACCGACGACGCGCTCAGCCTCATCGTCCGCTCGTCCGAAGGCGTGCTCCGGCGCGCCAGAAACCTCTGTCTCAGTGCCCTGCTCGAGGCCGTGCGCGATGAATCTCGTGCGACGTCAACCCGGCCGGCGACACCTTCCCGGTCGTAGCTGAGGCTCGTCGTGACCGCGGCGCCGGCGCCGGCGCCAACCTTCTCGGTCTCTCGGTCTTCGTGTCCACGCGGGCCAGGTCGTCCCGGGTCAGCGTCAGCTGGTACACGTTCGTGAGGTTCCAGGTCGTGGTCAATCAGCCAGCGCGCTCGGCAACAGCAGCTGCTCCGCCTGGCGTAAGTCAGCATTCGTCGAAGGTGTAGAAGTCGTCGCGTAGGCGTCGAAAGCACCTGCTCCCATCCCGGTCTCGGGGTCCGCTTGCACCTCCCACCAGGACGACCAATCCGCGCCGTGTGCCTGTGTACCGGAAGTGGACGACCAGGCTTCCCGGTGCTTCGCCCCGGCGCGCGGTGCCAGCCCCGAGGTCGGCGAAAGGCGCTTCCACGCGCAGGTCGTCGCTGGTTCCCACTCGCGATGCTGCGCTCTCTGAGACGCTCTTCAGCGCTGAGAAACGCTCGAGCGCCGCCGCGTCCGCCGTCGCTCTCCCGAACGCTCGAAGCCACGCCGAGGCCATGACCGTGACAAGCAAGACCGTTGCGCCGGCTGCGAGCGCCGCCCGCTGAGCGCGAAACCGGGCCGCATAGATGACCGCCCAGACCGCCAGCGCAAGGACGCTGGCCCAGCGCAGCGCAAGCGAGGGCAATGAGGCGCTGGAGGCAACCCACCAGTAGCTGCATGCGGCAACGGCGCCGAGGATGATGCCACCCAGCAGCGCGCCGGCGGGTTTCTTGGTCACGGTAGGCATGCGAGCGGAGGGTTCGTCCTCGTAGGCCGAGGGTTTCTCGGGCGCGAGCCTGGAAATCCCTGCCACGTCAATTCGGCCGGCA
>Ga0138256_10000346_pt1 | contig 52484 bp, 35 predicted proteins | sample KNB2016incub_MG_FD_105486 | JGI IMG/M metagenome (GOLD analysis project Ga0138256, IMG submission 105486) | Active sludge microbial communities from wastewater in Klosterneuburg, Austria - KNB2014incub_MG | ecosystem: Engineered > WWTP > Activated sludge > Unclassified | place: Austria...
CACCCTCGGCCTTGCCTTGCAGGCGACCCAGCATCCATTCCAGCACGCGCATGTTTTCGCCATAGCCGGGCCAGACGAACTTGCCGTCGGCGCCCTTGCGGAACCAGTTGACGCAGAAGATGCTCGGCAGCCGGGCACCTTGGGCCTGCAACCGGGCGCCGAGGTCAAGCCAATGCTGGAAGTAGTCGGCCATGTTGTAGCCCATGAAGGGCAGCATGGCGAAGGGGTCGCGGCGCACCACGCCTTGTTGACCGGCCGCCGCCGCGGTGGTTTCGCTGCCCATGGTGGCGGCCATGTAGACGCCTTCGGACCAGCTGCGCGCCTCGGTCACCAGCGGCACGGTGGTCGAGCGGCGGCCGCCGAAGATGAAGGCGTCGATGGCCACCCCGGTGGTGCTGTCCCACTCGGGGTCGAGCACGGGGTTGTTGGTGGCGGCCACCGTGAAGCGCGCGTTCGGGTGCGCCGCGGGCCGCGGCTTGCCGTTGACCGGGTTCTGTCGGGCCAGCTCGGGCGTCCAGTCCTGGCCCTGCCAGTCGATCAGATGCGCCGGCGGTGTGGCGGTCATGCCTTCCCACCAGACGTCGCCGTCGTCGGTGAGTGCGACGTTGGTGAACACCACGTCGCGCCGCAACGAGGCCATGCAGTTGGGGTTGGTGTGGTCGTTGGTGCCCGGGGCCACGCCGAAATAGCCGGCCTCGGGGTTGATGGCATGCAGCCGGCCGTCGGCACCGGGCTTGATCCAGGCGATGTCGTCGCCGATGGTGGTGACCTTCCAGCCCGCATAGCCCTCGGGCGGCACCAGCATCGAGAAATTGGTCTTGCCGCAGGCACTGGGGAAGGCCGCCGCCACGTGGAACTTGCGGCCCTGTGGGTCGGTCACGCCCAACACCAGCATGTGTTCGGCCAACCAGCCCTGATCACGCCCCATGGTCGACGCGATGCGCAAGGCAAAGCACTTCTTGCCCAGCAGGGCGTTGCCGCCGTAGCCCGAGCCGTAGGACCAGATCTCGCGCGTCTCGGGGTAGTGCACGATGTACTTGGTCTTGTTGCACGGCCAGGCCACGTCCTTCTGACCAGGCTGCAGCGGCGCGCCCACGCTATGCATGCAGGGCACGAAGTCGCCATCCGGCCCCAGCACGTCGTACACCGCACGGCCCATGCGCGTCATCACGCGCATGCTCAGCGCCACGTAGGGGCTGTCGGTGAGTTCGACGCCGATGTGCGAGATGTGCGAGCCCAGCGGCCCCATCGAGAACGGCACCACGTACAACGTGCGGCCGCGCATCACGCCGCGGAACAGGGCCTGGTCTCCGGTCTGCAGCAGCTCGCGCATCTCGGCCGGGGCCATCCAGTTGTTGGTCGGGCCGGCGTCGTCAGGATGCTCGCTGCAGATGAAGGTCCGGTCTTCGACACGGGCCACATCGCCAGGGTCGCTGCGCGCCAGGAAGCTGTCGGGGCGCAGCTCGGGGTTCAGGCGCAGCATCGTGCCGGCGGCCACCAGCTGATCGCACAGGCGCTGGTACTCGGCGTCGCTGCCGTCACACCAGTACACCTCGGCGGCCTCGGTCAGCATGGCCATGTCGGCCACCCAGTCGATCAACCGCTGGTGTTTGACATGGGCAGGATGGTTCAGGCGCAAGCCTTCCAGCGCGGGACGGTTCATGGGAGCTCCAATCATGGTCATAGGCAAAGCGGAATTGGGCGAAACCCGCCTGGCTGCATCGAGCGAGGCTCGCCGAATACCGCAACGACCGTTCGCTGATCTTGCATGAACAGCCGCTGACCGTCTGCCATGGCCGTTTGGTGCGGCCGTTCTGCGCCTCCGTTGCGCTTGCCCGGGGTGCCGGACCAGCGCCGTGAAACGCCACCATCGCACCGGTTGGCGCCTGTGGGGGAGGCGATTGTGGACTCAATGTCGTCGCACCGTCACCACCGGTCCTGAGGCTGTCATGCAAATCCGGTATGGCGTGATGCCTGTCACTCGCCGCACCCCGGGCAAGTGCCGATCAACGGCACTTGAAGGTGATTGAAGTCAATCGGGGTCACTTGCCGGTGTGCGTGTTCCGGGGTCACCCAGGGCCTTGCAGCGTTGCGCGGCAGGGCGGATCGGGGGCCGTGGCGTGGCACAGTCCGCGCATGCTCGCCTACCGCCACGCCTTTCATGCCGGCAACCATGCCGATGTGCTCAAGCACGCCATCCTGGTGGGCGTGCTGCAGCACATGAACCTCAAGGCCAAAGGCTACCGGGTGATCGACACCCACGCCGGCGCCGGCGCCTACGCGCTGGGTGGCCGGCTGTCACAAATGAAGCGCGAGTACGACAGCGGCATCGCCCGACTGTGGCCGCAGGCTGACCTGCCGCCGCTGGTCAGCGCCTATGTCGAGCAGGTGCGCGCCTTCAATGGCGACGGCGCGCTGCGCCAGTACCCGGGGTCACCCGCGCTGGCGCACCAGCTGATGCGCGAGCAGGACCAGCTGCGCCTGTTCGAACTGCACGCCACCGACCACGCCCAGCTGGCCGGCCGCATGCGGGGCGACACCCGCGTCGAGGTGCGGCCCGCCGACGGCTTCGGCGTGCTGAAGGCCCAGCTGCCGCCGCCGACCCGCCGCGGCTTGCTGCTGATCGACCCCAGCTACGAGATCAAGACCGACTACGTGCGCGTGCTGGGCGCGCTGCGCGAAGCCCTGACACGTTTTGCCGAGTGCACGGTGGTGATCTGGCTGCCGCAATTGGCGCTGCTGGACGCAGCCAAGTTGCCACAGCGGCTGAAAGCAGCCGCCACCAGCAGCGCGCCCAAAGGCTGGCTGTTGGCGCGGCTGAGCGTGGCACATCCGAAAGAGCGCGGCTTCGGCATGCTGGGCAGCCTGGTGTTCGTTGCCAACCCGCCGCACACGCTGGCGCCGGCACTGCGCAAGTCCCTGCCCTGGCTGGCCAGCCATCTGGCCGACGACGAGTCGGCGGCGGGCTGGGCCTGCGAGAGCAGCGGCTGACGCCTACCCACCGATCATCACGGTCGGCGCGCCGACGGTGATGCTGCCGCCATGGATGGTCATGTCGCCCATGCGTGCGGCCGGCATATTGCCGATCAGGACCGTGGCCGAGCCCTTGGCAATGGTATCGGGCGGGCCGACACAGATCGCCATGTCGCCCACCCGCGCCGCGGGCAGAAAGCAGACCAACACCGTGGGCTCGCCCTTGCTGATCGGGCCACCGACATGCGGGATCGGCGGCACTCCCGGTGTCACCATCGGGCAGACGTGCATGTCGGTAATGCGGGCGGCAGGTGGCATGGCTTGAATCTCCAATGACGGTTTTGCCGGGAACTTCGATCAGGCCTCTTCAGCCGGCATTTCGTCCTCGCCGAGCGGCTCGACGAGCCACACCGCCAGGGCGCTGAAGTTGTCATGGCTGGCACGGCTGCGCGCGGCTTCGCGCACCTGGTGCTCGAGCGCGTCGATCCATGCGCTGGGCGACGCAGCGCCGCCCAGCGCATGCTCCATGGCTTCGTCGGTGACGAACTCCCACAGGCCGTCTGAGCACAGCAAAAAGGCGTCGCCGGCCTGCACCTCGACACTGCCGCCGCTGGCGCCGACCTGCAGGTCTTCGGGCCGGGTGCCCAGTGCCGACTGCAGTTCGCTGCGTCGCGGGTGTTCGCGTGCCTGCTCGGGCGTCAGCACGCCGGCATTGATCAGGCTTTGCACCAGGCTGTGGTCGAGCGTGCGGTCGCGCACGCGCCCGTCGCGGAACCAGTACAGCCGTGAATCACCCACATGCGACCAGTGCGCCATACGGTCGACAAAATCGATCACCAGGCACACCACGGTGGTGTGCATGTCACGCAGCCGCTTGTCGCTGGAGCGATGCCCCAGCAGCGCCTCGTTGGTGTCCCAGATCAGTTCCGACAGCGCGTCACCGTCGGAGGTGGGGTTTTCGCCGAAGGCGTTGAGCAGGGTTTCGACCGCCAGCCGCGACGCCACGTCGCCGCCGCCATGACCGCCGGCGCCATCGGCCAGCACGCAGCACAGATGGCGTTCGGAATTCCAGTGCCCGCAGGCGTCCTCGTTGTACGAGCGGCCGCCCTTGTCGGACAGGATGGCGACTTCGATGCCCAGCATCAGCTGCTTCCCCCGCCTTCGCTGTTGTTCAGGCGGTCGAGCTGATCTTCGTAGGCCTGCAAAAAGGCACGGCCGAAGACCTGGTGAAAATCGTCCTCGGCTTCGGCAGACAGCTGGCCGAACAGCTCCTGGTAGGCCTCCCACAGCTGGGCGCGGCGGCCGCCGGCCAGCAGCATGCCCAAGCCCGACTTGCCCGTTATGCGCGACTCCAGCGCCTTGGGGTCGAAACGCTGCAGCAACCCGGCCAGGGCCGAGCGCATGCCGGCCATCACGGCCAGCTCGTGCGCCCGCAGGTCGCGATAGGCGTCGCGCATGGCCTCGTCGGCGCGCAGGAATCCGGGCACTGGCGGGCCCAGCAGGTGCTGCAGCGCCAGCGCCGCGGTGGGTGAGAATTTCAGCGGGTTGTTCTGCCGCGGCCGGATGGCGGTGACCTCGGCACGAACCTCGCGCTTGATCGAAGCACGCGCCTGAAGCAGGTCAACCGCCCCGCGTACCGACTCGGCCAACAAGGTGCCGACCAGCTTCATCAGGCCGGGCGTCAGGGCCGTGATGCCCGGCGCTTGCACACCGCCCAGGCCCTCGAGCAGGGCGCGCAGCAGTTCATCGCCACCCGTTGCCGGTGCTGGTGCCTGGGCCTCGGCAGAGGCCGGTGCACGCGGCCTGATGCCCGGCCGCGTGCCACCACTGATTGAGGCCATCGCACCACCACCCTGGCGACGGCCGGCACTGGCGGGCGCCACGATGGTGGCCTGGCGTGCGCCACCGTCCCAGGACACGACGGCGCCACGGGGGGCCTCGCCCAATGCGGGCACAGGAGTTGGCGGCGATGGCGGATCGGGCACACGCGGCTGCGGTGCCGGCGGCACGGTACGGGCCGTAGGCATCGAACTCGGGAACGCCGCAGCCAGTTCCGACCGTTGGTGGTCGAGCCTTGCATCTTCGATGCGGGGTTTGTCGACACGCTCACCAACACCGCCCACAGACGGGCTGCCGGGGTCGAACACCCCGAGGAAATCGTCGTCCGCTGGCCAGCCTGCTCCGGGTTTGGCCGCCTTGTCGCCCAGCCCGAACAGGTCGTCGATGGACTCCTCAGCGCCGCCCGCGCCGAGCAGGCCGCCCGCATCTCCTTCATCGCGACCGGCGGCTGGCGCTGGCGATCGGCCGGCGAAGGTCTCTTCGGCCAGCGGATCCCAGTCTGAGGGGATGCCCACGGCGCCGGGCGGTGGCGCCGGGGCCGTGCGGCGTGCTGCGGTCACCGGCGGCGGCGGCGCGGCAAAGGCCGGGGCAGGGGCAGGGGCCATGACCTTGGCGCCGCCGGCTGCAAAGACGTCGGCAAACGGGTCGTCACTGACCGCGGGCGAGCCGCTGGCGCGAACGCCCAGTTCGTAGCCGCCGATCTGCAGCACATCACCGGGGGCCAGCGGCCACTCTTTGCCGTGTCCGACGACGTTGCCGTTGACCAGGATGGGGTTGCTGCCACGGTCCTCGACGGCATAGGTGCCGTTGCGGAACACGACCTTGGCATGCACGCGGGAGATCGTGCGCTCGGGATCCGGCAGCACCATCAGGTTGCCGTCTGCACGACCGATGGTGCCGCCGAGCTCGTCGAAGCTTGCTTCGACCGGCTGGGTGGCTGCGCCGTTGTAGGTCATCACTGCCAGCACGATCATGCCGCGTCATCTCTCCGCTAAGGCCGCCATCGGGCGCCGGGGGTGGTGGACCGTGCACCGCAAGGCGCAGATCCACAGGACATTGCGCGTGGAGCATAGCGCGCGCCGGGTACGAAGCGATCGCATGCGGTGCACAAGGCGTGTCATCGTTCCTGCTGCCTAACGCAAGGGATAGAAGCGCCGCTCGACGGCAGCCAGCCGCATCGGCCAGTAGATCGGCGAGCCATCAGGGCGGGCGCAGCGCAACACCGGCAAGCCGTCGGCGGCCAGGCACTCGAGCAGGCGCCCGTCGGCCACCGGGCGCAGTTGCAGGCTCTCGGGCGTGGGCAGCTCGGGGCGCAGCGACTTCTGGGCGTGCAGCAGCTGCACCCTGGCACGCCAGCGCGCCAGGTCGTCGGCAGCCGGCCGCTGATAGGCGAGCGCGAGTTCCTCGAAGCGCAGCTTGGCAGCGACGATCAGGTGTTCGGGGTCGCCACGCGACAAGGCGATGGCCACGTCCTGCAAGAAGGTGGCCACCGGGCCCCGCAGATCGTCGGCCGCGGCGATCGGCGGCGCGTCCAGCCAGCGCCAGCGCGGGAAACGCACCGGGATGTCGAATTCCTGCGACAGCCGCAGCGGCGGTCGGTAGACCTCGCCGTCGACGCTGGCCCACGAGACCTGGCCCAGCAGGCGCGCAGCATGTTCACTCGCCAGCTGCCCGACACGCGGCAGCAGCAGCGCGGCATCGGCGCGCGCATCGCCGTCACCTACCACGGGCGCCGGCGCAGGTGCACCGGGGGCCAGGGGCGGCGGGCCGATCACCAGTTCGAGCTTGTTCGCACCGGCGATCACGAACTCGTGCACCGGCACGCAGCAGTCACCGCCGTTCTTCGGCGTGCGCGCCAGCGGCAGACCGTTGAGCAAGGCCTCGGCAGCAACCCCCTTGGAGCGCAGGCGCAGGACGAGCAGGCGGTCCATCAGGCCAGGCTCCAGTCCAGGATCGACACGCTGCCCAGCAAGGCCAGATGGCTTTCCGCACGGCCCAGCAATGGGTCGTGCACGATGACCCGGGTGGACACCGGCTCAATGGCCAGCGTGGCAAACCAGGCCCAGCCACCGCCTTCGGCCTGGTTGGGACGCAGGCCCAGGCTGCCGGTCATCGAACCGCTGCAGGGGCCGACTTCGCTGAACACCGTGCCGTCGTCATCGGCCATGGGGTCATAGTCGACGCGGATCGGCCAACGCCAGCGCAGCACCGAGGTCTGCATCGTGGACAGCAGATCGACATCGGCCAGCAGGCGTTCGATCTGCACCTGCAACCGCGCCATGCCTTCGACCCTCAGGTGCAATTGCGCCTTGGCACCCGCATGCTCGACCATGCCTTGCAAATGCAGGCTGCCGCTGGCCGACCAGTCGAGGTCGGCCACCACACGCTGCACGGGTGGCGACGCCAGCCCGCGCGGGCCTTCGCGCAGGCCCCAGGTCATGGCTGCCTTGCCGTCGAACAGCCCGATCTCAGCCTGCAGCGTCGCATCCTTCACGTTTGCCTGCCAGGCCTTGAGCACACCCTGCAGGCCCTGCGCCAGCGCCGCGCGCAAGTCCTCATCGAAACCACGGCACCAGCGCTCGGTCGACCGCGGCGCGCCGTCGCGCTCGAGCTCGATGCGTGTGGGCTTGACCGCCGGCGGGCTGGCCTTGGGATCGGGCAGGGCAAAGCCGAGCTTGGCCTCACGCTGCTGTTGCAGCAGCCATTGCTGGGCGCAATAGGCCCACAGCTGCAGGTCGATCGAACCGCGCGGCACACCGCTGTCACGCAGCCCGCAACTGGGAAGCTGCAGCAGCGTGATCTCGGGCCAGGGCTCGGCCAGCAGGCGCAGCGCATCGGCGGCGGCGGCGGGCACGTCGATCGGCCAGGCCGCCGAGCGGGCCCCTTCGTCGTGCTGCTCGACGCTGCCGCGCTCGCCCTTCCAAGACACCGCCGGATGCTGACCCAGCCCGCAGCGCCCATGCTGGACCTGGCGCACCTGCACGCGGCAAGGCGCTTCGTCGCCGACGGTCCTGGTCAACACCGTGAAACGTTCTGGCGGCGGGTGATTGGCATCGATGCGCAATGGCGCCACGGTGTCGACGGGGCGGCGCAGCCATTGCCCCTGAGTCAGGTGGTACTCCTGTCGCCAGGCGCTGTCGAGGATGCGCAATTCGGCCGCTTCGATGTCGCACGCCAGTCGAGGCCTGATGCGCGCGTCGGGAGGAACCACCCTCACTGCATCGGGTGGTGGCTTGGCGATGGCATCGAAAACGTCGACGAGCTTGCCGTCGGCCGCCTGCAACTGAGCGGCCAGGGCCGTGGCATCGCCGCCGCGACGTTGCAATTCGGCCGCACCCTGCGCCACCAACTGGTGCAGCTTGACCCAGGGTAGCAGGCGTTCGTCGAGCAGGATGGCCAGTGCCCATTCGTTTTCAGGCCGGGTTTCGAATCCAGACCCGAAGGCGAAGCACAGGTTGGCAAAACGCGCGGCCATCACCCCGGCGTCGAAGCCACGTTCTCGAGCACGGCCGTCCACAAGCTCCAGAAAGGCTGCTCGTCGCTCGCCCAGCCGCGACGAGATGGCGGACCAGTGGCGTTCCAGGAACTCGTCGGCGACGAAGGGGGCCGGCATCGGCATGGTTGGGTGAATGGTTTCAGGCCGCTGGCGTCAGCGGATCCTTCGGGGGGCTCGGCTTGTCAGGGTCGGGCGGTGTGCCACTGCTGGCGGTACTCGCGGCATCGGCCGAACCAGCAGCGCCACCGGAATTGATCAACACCATCGTGCCCTTGATGCTGACGCCGGTCGGACCGATGTCGATGAAATTGCCACCGACTTTCAGCGAGATCTGGCTGTCGGCTTCAATCATCACCTGCTTGCCTTTGAGGCTGAGCTTGTCAGCGGACGTCATCTTGGCAGTACCGCTGGCATTGAGGTTGAGCGAAACCACATCGAAGACCGTGTACTTGCTCTTCCACAGCGCCTCTGCGGTTTCGAATTTGTAGTTGGCTGACTTGATCCACATGTCGCCCAGCGAGTGCAGCGTGTACTTGTCTTCAGTCTTGCCCGAGACCTCGCCCTTGACCGTCCAGTGGTGCTTGCCGCCCACGCTTTCCAGAAAATCACCGCCAACCGTGTGGTGCGAGTTCTTCTTGATCTGTGCCCACGAGGTCCACTTCACCAGGTAGCGCATGTTGCGCTCGGCCTGGAACCAGATGTACTCCTTGCCCTTGTCGTCCTCAAAGCGCAGTTCGTTGGCGTTGGCCGTCGTGCCACCCTTGCTGGACTGGCTCTTGAGCGTGCTGACCGTCTTGTGGTCGGGCAGCTTGTAGGGCGGCACCTGCACCGCGTTGTAGACGCGGCCCGTGATCAGCGGCCGATCGGGGTCGCCTTCGAGAAAGTCGACCACCACCTCCTGCCCGATACGCGGCAGCGAGATCTGACCCCAGGCCTTGCCGGCCCACTGTGACGACACCCGCACCCAGCACGATGTCTTGTCGTGATCGGTGGCGCCGTTCAGCCGGTCCCAGTAGAACTTCACTTTGGCTCGCCCATGTTCGTCGGTGTGGATCTCCTCGCCCGACGGTCCGACCACCACCGCCGTCTGCGGCCCGGCGATCAAGGGCTTGGGCGTGATGCGGTCGGGCCTGAAGACGTCCGCATAGCGCATGGCGCCGATGCGGCAGGTGAATTCGTTCTGGCCCTGGCCCGATTCATAGCCCGCATACAGGGCCTCGATCCGGGTCGACAGCACCAGATGCTTCTTGTTCTCGCTGGCCAGTGGATGGTCCTCGAGTTCGAAGGTGTAGCCCACGCTGAGCGCGCCGACGGTGGTGGAAAAGCCCGTCACCCGCAGCACCCGGGCGTCGAGCTCCTGCTGCCGCACCAAGGCCAGGTCAGTGCCACGCTGGATCTCGGTGTAGAGGCCCGGGTGGTCGTAGCGCTCAAACGCGGCCTTGGCGGTGGGAACGGTGCTGCTCTTCTCGACCTTCAGATCCGTGCCCGGCTTCAGGAAGTCGTAGTCGGTCAGCGTGACCTTGCCCGAGGTCAGCTCGTGCACATGGCGCCATTCGGTGATGGCCTCCAGGTCGGTCAGCTGGTCCTGCGATTCGCGGAACTTGATCTTCCCGAAGCCGGCGAAATCGGCATGCTTGGTCATCGAGTTGCAGATGACCAGCGTGTGCTCGCCGTCGGTGTGGCGATGGAAGTAGTACATGCCTTCTTCTTCCAGCAACCGGCTGACGAAGTTGAAGTCGGTCTCACGGTACTGCACGCAGTAGGGCCGTGGCGGCGGCGTGCCCTGCAGCTGCCAGTCGACGACCACGCCGCTGTACGTGCTGAACACGTCCGTGATGATGTCCTTGACGGACTTGCTCTGGTAGATGCGGCAGTCGGAGCGTCGCGTCAGCTGCCACAACCAAGGCCGCAGCTGCAAGCGCCAGCTGACCAGTTTGCCGACCGCCGACTCCAGGCCGGCGCGAACCACCTGACCATGAAAGTAGCGCGGGCCGTCGTGGCCCAACTGGATCGTCACCGTTGCGCCTTTGCCCAGCAACTGGGCGGTGTCGACCGCGGCATCGGCATTCGCCAGCGCCAGCACGCTGAACTCGAACAACCGACCCATCTCCTCGGTGGCCGACAAGCTGCGGAAGCGCAGCGCGTCGCCCAGGTCGGTGCTGAGCTTCATCAGGGGTGGGGCGGACGATGTGGCCATGGCGGGTCCTGGTGAATGTCAGTCGATCGGGCGGCTTCAGGCCGGGCGCTGGACGGCGATCAGCCAGCCGTTCACGGGCGCGCTGCCTTCGTTGCGCAATACCTCTCGCTGTGCGTGCAAGGTGATCAGTCCGGCCTGCACGGCAGCGTTGTCGAGGTGGGTCTTGCTGTGGGCATAACGGCCACTGGACAGAAAGCTGGCCCTGTCCTGCAGATCATCGTCCAGCGCCTCCACCGTGTAGACCATCGTGCCGCCCGGCCGCAAAGATGACGCTGCCGCCCGCATGTACTCGGTCAGATCGCCGAAGTAGCACAGCGTGTCGGCGCAGACGATGGCATCCCAGCGCTGCGAGGTGGCGCCCAGGTAGGCGGTCAGCTCGGCCTTCACAAGCTCGTGATAAACGCCCTTGTTGCGCGCCTTGGTCAGCATGCCTGCTGACAGGTCGGCACCCACCAGATGCCTTGCCCACGCGGCCACCAGTGGCCCGCACAGGCCCGTGCCACAGCCCGCGTCCAGGATGTTCAGCCGGCCCTCGGGTTCGCCCAGAGCCTGGCCCAACAGGTCGGCGCACAGCTGTGGCGCACGGTAATGCAAACGCTCGTTCAAGACCCTTTCGAAACTGCCCGCAAACTCGTCGAACTCGGCTTCGACGTAGTTGTCGGGCGCTCGGTCAGGCGCGCTGCGCCCGGAAATGGCGGCATGCAGGTGAGCGGGTACGGGGTTGTCGGGCTCGCGCTCCATCCACTGGCGAAAGACCTCGGTCGCCTTGGCAACCTGCCCCGACTTGTAGAGCGCCAATCCCAGCAGTTTGGCGGCCGAGCTCGTGTACCCGCTGACCTCCAGGGCCTTGAGGTAGCCACCGATGGCGCCCTCAAGGTCACCGGCTGCATCGAGCAGCGCAGCCAGGTTCTTCCACGCCCTCGCATGCCTGGCGTCGAGCGCGATGGCGCGCTCGAACGAGGCCCGCGCCTGGTCAGCCCGGCCCTGCACCAGCTTCAGCGAACCAAGGTTGTTGTGGATGTCGGCCGAATCCGGCGCCAGCTCGATTGCCCGAGCGTAGGCCGTTGCAGCGTCGTCCAGTCGGTGCAGCTCGGCCATGACGTTGCCGAGGTTGACCTGGAAACCGACGAAATTGGGTACCTTGGCAACGGCACGTCGGATCAGCTTCAGCCCATGTTCGCTGCGCCCTGACTGATGTTCGGCCATGCCGAGCAGGCACAGCGCGTCGGGATGTTCGGGTGCCGCCAGCAGGATGCGCTTGTACAGCGTGATGGCGCCCTCCAGCCTGTCCTCACGGTGCATCCGAACCGCCAGCGCCAGCGCTTCGTCGAGCGACATGTCCTTGACGCCGGCCGGCAGCAAGGCCACGCTTTCGTCCGCGTCGACAGAGGTCGTCACTGGAACAAACCGACGGGGCGATTTCATGGACTGGTCCAGGCTGGCGCCGGTTGCCGATTCAGAAGTTGTAGGTGAAGGCGCTTTCGGCCACGCCCACCTCCACACGCTCGATCGGCTTGCCTTCCATCAGCCGGTTCAGGAACTCGCGGCTGATGTCGGGCAGCATGGTGTTGGTCAGGATGGCGTCGATCATGCGCCCGCCCGATTCGCTCTCGGTGCAGCGTGACACCACGAGCTTGATCACCTCGTCGGTGTACAGGAAGGGGATCTTGTAGCGCGCCTCGACGCGCTTCTTGATGCGGCCCAGCTGCAGCTTGACGATCGAGGCCAGCATCTCGTCGGACAGCGGGAAGTACGGGATCGCGACCAGCCGCCCCAGCAGCGCTGGCGGGAAGACCTTGAGCAGCGGCTCGCGCAGCGCCTTGGTCAGCCCCTCGACCTCGGGCAGCAGCTCGGGGTCTTTGCACATGCTGGCAATCAGCTCGGTGCCGGCGTTGGTGGTCAGCAGGATCAGCGTGTTCTTGAAGTCGATCGAGCGGCCCTCGCCATCTTCCATCCAGCCTTTGTCGAAGACCTGGAAGAACAGCTCGTGCACGTCAGAGTGCGCCTTTTCCACTTCGTCGAGCAGCACCACGCTGTAGGGCTTGCGGCGCACGGCCTCGGTCAGCACCCCGCCTTCGCCGTAGCCCACATAGCCCGGCGGCGCGCCCTTCAGCGACGACACCGTGTGCGCCTCTTGGTACTCGCTCATGTTGATGGTGATGAGGTTCTGCTCGCCCCCGTACAGCGCCTCGGCCAGTGCCAGAGCCGTTTCGGTCTTGCCCACGCCCGAGGTGCCGGCGAGCATGAACACGCCGATCGGCTTGTTCGGGTTGTCCAGCCCGGCACGCGAGGTCTGGATGCGCTTGGCGATCATCTCCATCGCGTGGTCCTGGCCGATCACGCGCTGCGCCAGCAGCTTGGGCAGCTTCAGGATCGTGTCGATCTCGTTGCGCGCCATGCGGCCGACCGGGATGCCGGTCCAGTCACCCACCACCGAGGCCACGGCCTGGTAGTCGACAGTGGGCAGGATCAGCGGTGTTTCGCCCTGCAACGAGGTCAAGCGGACCTGCACGTCCTTCAACTGGGCCATCGTGGCGGCACGCTCTTCGTCGCTGAGCGGTTGCGCACCCGGGGGCGGCGTTGCATCGGCGACCTGGGCTTCCAGGGCGCTGCCAGTGCCCTCGACCGGCTTGTGGCCGTCGCGCAGCCGGGCGCGCAAGGCCAGCAGCTCGTCGACCAGCTTCTTCTCGTCGTTCCAGCGCGCTTCCAGCTCAGCCAGCCGGGTGGTCTCGTGGCCCAGTTGCTCGTTGGCCTGGGCTTCACGCTCGGCAACCTCGATGCCGATGGCTTTCTCGCGGCCGATGATCGCCAGTTCGGTGTTCAGCGCCTCGATGCGCTTGCGCGCGTCGTCCACTTCGGCCGGTGTAGCGTGCAGGCTGACGGCCACGCGCGCGCAGGCGGTGTCGATCAGGCTGACCGACTTGTCGGGCAGCTGGCGCGCCGGAATGTAGCGGTGGCTGAGCTTGACGGCGGCTTCCAGCGCCTCGTCGAGGATCTGCACCTTGTGGTGCTTTTCCATCGTGCTGGCCACGCCGCGCATCATCAGCGTGGCCTTGCGCTCGTCGGGCTCGTCGACCTGCACGGTCTGGAAGCGCCGCGTCAGCGCCGGGTCTTTCTCGATGTGCTTCTTGTATTCGGCAAAAGTGGTCGCGCCCACGGTACGCAGCGTGCCACGCGCCAAAGCCGGCTTGAGCAGGTTGGCCGCGTCACCGGTGCCGGCCGCGCCGCCAGCACCGACCAGCGTGTGCGTCTCGTCGATGAACAAGATGATCGGCTGCGGGCTGGCCTGCACCTCCTCGATCACTGAACGCAAGCGCTGCTCGAACTCACCCTTCATGCTGGCGCCGGCCTGCAGCAGCCCGACATCGAGCGTCAGCAGCTTCACGTCCTTCAGCGCCGGCGGCACGTCGCCGCGCGCGATGCGCTGTGCAAAACCCTCCACCACAGCGGTCTTGCCGACGCCGGCCTCGCCGACCAGGATGGGGTTGTTCTGGCGGCGACGCATCAAGATGTCGACCACCTGGCGGATCTCGTCGTCGCGGCCGACGATGGGGTCCATCTTGCCGCCGCGCGCTTGCTCGGTGAGGTCGGTGGTGAACTTCTTCAACGCTTCCTGCTTGCCCATCGCCGCCGGCGCGATCGCGCCGCTGGCCTCACCCGGGGCAGCGCCGGCCGAACTGCCGTCGCTGGCCGACTGGTTGTCTTCGGCCGATCCCTTGACGATGGCCAGCAGGTCATCGGCCAGATCATCGGGCTTGACCTTTTCGAACTGGCGCGAGATCGCGAACAGCGCGTTGCGCAGGTAGCTGGTCTTCAGCATGCCCAGCAGGATGTAGCCGCTCCGCACGGCGCTGTCCTTGTACATCAGCGAGCCATAGACCCAGCCGCGCTCGACCGCATTGGTGATGTTGTCGGCGATGTCGCTGATCGCGGTGGCACCGCGCGGCAGGCGGTCCAAGGCGGCCGTGATGTCCTTGGCCAGCACCGAAACGTCGAGCTTGTAGTGCTGGATGATGCGGTGCCAGTCACTGTCGGGGTTTTGCACGATCTGCGCCACCCAATGCTCGAGCTCGACGTAGGGGTTGCCCCGCAACTTGCAAAACACGGTGGCGCCCTCGACGGCCTTGTAGGTCGTCGGGTTGAGCTTTCCGAAGACGGCGACGCGACTGATTTCGGCCATGGTGGGTTGTCCTTGTGGTGTTGCGCGGGTGAATGCGGTGGATGCGGGTTGTTCAGGCCGCCGTTGCTGGCGCTGGCGAAACGGCAGCGGCATGCCGCGCGGCAGCTGCTGCCGACGCCCTGCGCCGCTTCCAGGCCTTCATGGCCTGTTCGGGGGCCAGGCGAAGACCCGCCACGCCCTGGCTGTCAGGCCGCGGCTGGCCCACCCAGCTGGTCCAGCCCAGGCGGGCGTGGCGGCCAAGCCGGCTCGGCTGCACCTGTTCGGCAATGTGGCCGAGCACCAGGTCCCAGTCGAATTCGTGGCCCAGGTACTGCTGCACCAGAGCCATCACCGACGGCAGCGCGGTGCCATCCGGCAACAGGGCCTCGAAAGCCTGCCGGTCGAGCGGGCCGATGTGCAGCCGGATGCCGTGCTGCCGGTCCCACAGCATGCGGCCCAGCACCGCCCCAGCGCCCAGCTGCGCACTGGTGTTGCGCTTGCCGCCCAGCAGGCGGCCCAGACGGCTGCGTTCGTTTTCCAGCAAGGGCATCCAGTGGCCGGCAAACTGCTCGACCTGCACCGGGCGCCCCAGATAGCCACCCAGCAGGTTGGCCAGGCCGTCTGCGTTGCGCACCTGGCGCGTCAGCAAACCGGCAAAGTGCAGCTTGACCTCGTCGGGCATCGGATCGCGCCCGCGCATCGCCGGGATGCCCACGCCGATCAAGGATCCGACGATGTCGGCAAAGGAATCGTCGCCCTGGCGATCGCGGCCGACCACCGGCTGGGCCTGGGCCCATGCGCGGTAGAACAAGAGCAACAAACGATGGTGGAACAGGTCTGCAAAGCGCGCGAAGGTCGGGTCGGCGTTGTGCAGCGCCCGGTTGCGCGCGTACTCGGTCAGGTGCAGCGGCAGCGGCCCGTTGGGCCCGAACAGGCCAAAGAAGCGTACTTCGACGCGCGGTGGGCGCCCGGCCACTGAGGGTCGCACGGCATGCAGCGCCGCCGGTGCAAAGGACAATTCGGGCGCCTGTCCCAGCCGCACCGGCTCGTCAGATGGGCGGCGCGCCGTGCCCAGCCGTGGTTTGCCCGGCTGGTGAGCGTCAATGCGGCGCAAGGCCTGGAAGAAGTCGTACTTCCAGGGCTCGGCCACCATCTGGGCCAGCGTGTCTTTCCAGGCGTCGGTGACCATGCTGTCGCCTTCGATCACAACAAGGCGCGAACGCCTGCCATCGGCTTGCCGGCCAGGATCTGGCCGCGCGCCGCCGAACGAAGGTTCAGTTCGGTGAATCCGTTCATCGAGACGTGGCGCGCGAAGTAGCGCTCAAGCACGCAGCCCAGCAGAAACGGGCTGCCGCCTTGAAACGCCAGGTCGTCGATCTCGAGGTCGATGCGCACGCCGCGGCCAAAGGCGATCGGGCCGCCCATGGGCAGCCGGCGCACGATGGTTTCTGTGCGGACCGAGCGCAGGCCCTCGATCTGACGCAATTGCGCCGAGTCGGCCTCTTGAACGTACAGCCGCAGCAGTTCGCGCAGCGCTGCGGCGCCATGCTCGGCATCGGTGTCCAGCAACGACAGATGGTTGAGCGACAGTTGATTGATGAATCGCCAGGCCAGCTTGCCTTCACGCATGGCCGACAAGGGCCGTGATGGGCCTTTGACGATGCGCACGCGCTCGACCGGTGCCGTCAGGTCCAGGCGCAGCCCGCCATCGGCCGAGTTCAGCAGCAAGGGCAGGTCACGGTTGCTGCACAAGGCTTTCAGCGCCAATTGCTGCAGCGTGTCGGGGAAAGGCGCCTCGGCGGCGTCGACCACGGTGATGAACACCTCGCTGCCGATGTACGACGAACGAGGCCCATCGCGCTTTTGTTTCTCGGACATCAGGCGCGGTTCGCGCTGCGTGGCGTAGTAGGCGTTGTGCCCGATCTCTTCGGTGTGGAAGGCCGCGTAGAGCGGCTGAAAACGCCGCTCCCCGGTCAGGCCCTGACCGTAGCCGGTGACGTCGACCAGCTGCATCACCTCGAAATCCAGTGGTCGCGCCCGGTCGACCACGACGTGGAAGTCGTGCGTGCTCGGCGTCACCTGGATGCGGTCGCATCGCTGCTCGAAAAGGTTGATGGCGGGCACGCAATTCAGCGACAGTGACTGAGCGTCCACCGTTTGCTGCAACGCGGTGTCACCGCGCTTGAACAACAGCACGATGTCGACTTCCTGCCCGCCCAGTGCGCGCAGCGCCGGGCCCAGCCCCAGAAGATCAAAAAACAGGAAGCGCTGCGGAAAGGCAAAGTACTCCTGCAGAAGACGGTAGCCCGCGAAGCCGGTCAACGTAACCGGCAGCAGGGCATGGTCGTCTTCAAAGCCCACGGCGCGCACCGAGTCGGCCGCCAGCACCTGCACGGCAGCCGAGTCATTGGCCGGCAGCACCAGGGCACCCAGCGCGTGGCCACAAATCAACTCGTGCAGCCGAAAAGCCACGTCGTCGTTGCCGCTGCAGAACAGCCGAAGATCCTGCAGCGCCAGCTGCGAAAGATCGACACCGGCGGTGGCCCGCAGGCGAAGGCGCAGGCCGCCGCCGTACTTGCGCCATTCAGGCACCCGCGTCAGCGGCAGGTTGGCCGCATGCGTGAAGTACGAGATCGACGTGATCTCCAGCGGCCACATCTCGACTTCATGCGCCGTGCGAAAACGACACTCGGTATGGGTGCCGCGGATGGGGCCGCTGCGCAGTTCGCTGCCTCGCGGCACTTTGACGCCCGCCGCCAGCGCCGCGTCGCCCAGAATCGGCTGCAGCTGCGTCACCAGCATCGACGGCGTGGGTTGCAGGTAGTTCGGGTAGACGATCTCGAGCAGTCGCTCGGTGAAACGCGGAAACTCCGCGTCCATCTTGAGCTGGATGCGAGATGCCAGGAAGGCAAATCCTTCGAGCAAGCGTTCGACGTAAGGGTCACCGACCTCGATGCCGTCCATGCGCAGCCGCGCCGCGATCTTGGGAAACTGCAGCGCGAACTCGGCCCCCATCTCGCGCAGGTGCGCGAGTTCCTGGTTGTAATACTGAAGCAGTCGGGGGTCCATCGTCGGGCGTCCGCGGGGTTGTTTCAGCCAACGGCCTAGTTCGACACTTCGCGCACCGCAATGCGCCCGGTCTCCAGGTCGACATCGGTGTGCAGCAACAATTCGAGCGGCACCGGTTGAGACCACAACTGACCGCTGATCCGGAAGCTGATCTGGTTATGGTGGCCGATCTGTTCGTCGATCAGCAAAGCCTCGACGCGCAGCGTGTCCGTCAGGATCCGAGGCTCATGGTCAACGATGGCTTGCCGCACCTGGGCTTCAATGACCGTGTGGTCGATCGACGAGATGGTCTGGCCAGAAATGATCGGCAAACCGAAGTTCAACACCGATCGGCCAACTTCCGGATAGCCGTCGAGCGATTCGGAACTACCGAACTGTGCGGTGTTGAACAGCCAGCTCAAATCACGCAATACCGCGTCGCGCAAGCGGTTGCGTGACAGCACGCGGTTTTCCGCGGGCTCATGCTGTTTGGTCGGTTCGTCGTCGCGCAGCCGGTCGAGCAGGGCGGGTTGCAGACGGTCCTGGGCCTTGGGCAGGCTCATCGTCAGTCGCTGCCGTCATCGAGCGTGATCATGCGCAGGTCCATCAGCGCCAGGTCACCGACGTCGGTGGCCAGCATGCGCTGTCCGCTGCCGACGAAGAGGCCGGGTTGAGGCTCGTGCCAATCGGTCTTGCGGGCCAAGGCAAGCAAAGGGTCGCTGAGATCCGTGCCTGCATATCGGGTCGGCAGAAAGGCCACCTGTTCGCCGCCATTGCTGAACATCAGCGTCGACGGCATCCAGACCCGGTCGCGCAGGTCGGTGGGCGCCTCGATGCTGACCTTTGACAGTCGATTCCAGGGCACCCAGTAGTACTTCCCGTTGACCACCGCCTCGAGCACCGGCCCGATGCGCATGTCGGCATCGGCGATCCACTCGAACTTCAGCGGCTCGCCGTCGCCCTTGGCCTCGCCGCGGGTGGTTGGCGCCTGCTCGTAGGCCTGCTGGCGCAGATTGGCGGCATCTGCTGTTTCACCGCGGCCCTCACGCAGCAGCGCCTCGATCAGCAAGGCCATCCAGGTCTCGGGCTCGCCAAACAGCAACGGCACCTTCTGGCCCTTGAAGACCTGCTCACGCAGCCGTTCGCACTGGATCGTTTCGCGATAGGTCTGCACCATCGGCAAGGTGCTGATGTCCAGCTCGCAGGCGACCGTCAGCTGGTTCAAGGCCCGTGACCAGTCGCCCTGCACACACAGCAGTTGAAACAGGAACACGCGCAACTTGGCGTCAGCCGGCTGCTTTCGGATCTGAGCCTGCAGGTGCTTGATGGCGATTTGCGGGTCGCCATCCTTCAGGGCCTGTTCGGCGGCGGTGGGTCCGGCCATGAGCGATTCCAATCAGTCACTGTGAACTTGCGCGTTGAATTCGAGGTCGGCACCCTTGTCGCCCAAGGTGCTCTGAGTGGCGTAGGTGACCGTGATCTCCTCAAAGGCAAAGGCGAGGGATTCGGTCAACTCAGAACTGCCGGGAGACGCATTGCCGACGGTGTGCGACGTCACTCGGCCTCCTTTGATGGTGATCGTGAAGTAGTCGACCGGCGGGTTAGCCCCAGCCTTGCGCACCGTAAGCACAGCTTTCTTCACGGCTTCATTGTTCCGCATCACACTCATCAGCGGCACCGTCGCAGCGTCCGCCAATTTGCTGATCCGAAGTTCGTTCAGCGCCGACCTGGAGGATGCGCCCCCGCCGGTCAGCGCCGTGGAACCCGTCATTCCCCAAGTCCAGCCCATGACCTCGATCCACTCTGGGTGCTCAGGGGAGTTCGACTCGCCCTTGATCACGCCCGTCTGCTTCCCCTCGACGAAGAGGAACATGTCGGCCTTGGCCATGATGTACCGTCCCGATGAAAAGTGAGGACGCCGGGCCCGCAGCACCAGAAGGTGCGCAGCCCGGCGCTCGAGTCAGGCTGGGGACCGCCCGTTTACTCTGCCTTGTTCTCGGCAATGTTGTAGGTGTAGTCCTTGACGGCATCCAGGCCACCCGCCGTACCCTGAGGTGCGTACTCGAACTTGAACTTCGCAAAGTTCAGGGACACGTTTTCGGTCAAACGATCTTCGCCACCCGAACCACCGGTCGAGACCGAGGTCACGATCACCTCGGTCATCGTGATGATGATGTACTCCAGCTGTTCGCCACCCGCCTTGCGGACGACGAGCTTGGCCTCGGGATAGTGCTTGCCTCCGCAGCAGGCCTGAATCAGCGCATGCGAGGAGGCGTCAACGTACTTGGTCAGCGAGATGTCTTGAACGCTGACCTTGCCCGAGCCGCCGCCGCCGCCCGTGTGGGTGGTGCCCGACTGGGACATGCCCCAGCTCCAGGCCAGGACGTCGATGTCCTTGGCGTGGACGCTGTCTACCGACTCGCCTTCGATGTCACCGATCTTGATGAACATGTCTATGGCCATGGTGCTCTCCTAAGTTGCCCGCAGTGGGCGATGGGTTGATGCTGCGAAATCGCCCGCGATCACTGGGCGCCCCCCCTGCGCAGCTGGCAGGGGGCGTTGAAAACCGTCAATTGCCGACCATCACGCAGCCTTCGCGGAAGGCAGCTTGGAGACCAACCGCAACGAGACGGTCAGACCCTCGAGCTGATAGTGCGGTCGCAGGAAGAACTTGGACGTGTAGTAGCCGGGGTTGCCTTCCACCTCTTCGACGATCACCTCCGCGGCAGCCAACGGCTTGCGCGCCTTGGTGCCCTCGGTCGAGTGCGCCGGATCGCCGTCGACGTATTGCATGACCCATTTCTGCAACCACTTCTGCATGTCTTCGCGTTCCTTGAACGAGCCGACCTTGTCGCGCACGATCGACTTCAGGTAATGCGCGAATCGGCAGGTCGCAAACAGATAGGGCAGCCTTGCCGCCAGGTTGGCATTGGCGGTGGCGTCAGGGTCGTCGTACTCGGTCGGCTTCTGCAGCGACTGGGCGCCAATGAAGGCCGCAAAGTCGCTGTTCTTGCGATGGATCATCGGCATGAAGCCGGCCTTGGCCAGTTCGGCCTCGCGCCGGTCATCGATTGCGATCTCGGTCGGGCACTTCATGTCCACGCCACCGTCGTCGGTGGGGAAACTGTGCGTAGGCAGGTTCTGCACCGCGCCGCCCGACTCGATGCCTCGAATGCGCGAACACCAGCCGTATTCCTTGAACGAGCGGTTGATGTTGACCGCCATCGCATAGGCCGCATTCGACCAGGTGTACTTGTGGTGGTCGGCAGCGCCGGTGTCCTCTTCGAAATTGAATTCTTCGACCGGATTGGTGCGCGCGCCATACGGCAGCCGAGACAGATAGCGCGGCATCGCAAGGCCAATGTACTTGGCGTCCTCGGACTCGCGCAGTGAGCGCCAAGCTGCGTACTCCGGCGTCGTGAAGATCTTGGTCAGGTCACGCGGGTTGGCCAGTTCCTGCCACGAGTCCATCTGCATGACAGCCGGCGACGCTCCCGCCAGGAACGGGGCATGTGCGGCAGCCGCAATCTTGGCCATCTCGGCCAGGAGTTCGACGTCAGGCGCACTCTGGTCGAAGTGATAGTCACCCACCAGGCAACCGTAGGGCTCCCCGCCGAACTGGCTGAACTCTTCGTTGTAGAGCTTCTTGAACAGCGGGCTCTGGTCCCAGCTGGTGCCCTTGTAGCGCTTGAGCGTCTTGCCCAGATCCTGCTTGGAGATGTTCATCACCCGGATCTTCAGCTGCTCGTCGGTCTCGGTGTTGTTCACCAGGTAGTGCAGGCCGCGCCACGCGCCTTCGAGCTTCTGCAGGTCGGCGTGATGCAGGATCTGGTTGATCTGCGCCGACAGCTTTTCATCGATGGCGGCGATCATCGCCTCGATCGACTTGACGACGTCGCTGCTGATCAGCTGGGTCTGCGACAAGGCCTGCTGGGCCAGGGTCTGGACGGCTGCCTCGACAGCCGACTTGGCTTCGTCGGTCTTGGGCTTGAATTCCTTCTGCAGCAACGAGGCGAGGTCACTGCCTTCGAATTCCACTGCGGCCAATGTCGAACTGGTCTGAGCTTCTGCCATGTTGGGGCTCCTGTGTTCGAGTTGTGGGGTCAGGCCTTGGGTTCGTCGGCAGGCTTTTCGGAAGCCGCCATCGACGCCAACAGGCTGGGGTCGCTCATCAGGCGGCCGACAAGTTCCTCGGCGCCGCCCTTGCCGTCCATGTAGGTGACCAGGTTCTGCAGTTGCTGACGCGCTTCGAGCAACTTGGACAGGGCACCGACCTTCTTGGCGATCGCCGCGGGCGAGAAATCGTCCATGTTCTCGAAGGTCAGATCGACACTGATGTTGCCTTCGCCGGTCAGCGTGTTGGGCACATTGAAAGCAACCCGAGGCTTCATGGCCTTCATGCGTGAATCGAAATTGTCGACGTCGATCTCGAGGAACTTGCGATCGGCCACCGGCGCCAGCGGATCGGCGGGCTTGCCCGACAGGTCCGACATGACACCCATCACGAAGGGCAACTGCACCTTCTTCTCGGCGCCATAGACCTCCACGTCGTATTCGATCTGGACGCGAGGCGCGCGGTTGCGGGCAATGAACTTCTGGCTGCTTCCCATGAGGCACTCCTGTCAGCGTTGTGACGCCGGTTGAAAAGATGATAGGACGAGATGTCGGTTGGTCAGGGGGTTCAAAGTTGGGGTGTGCATATTCACTTCTTCGGCACGCCGACGGTTGCCGGGTCTACCCCAAGACTGAGCGCCACGTCCTTCAAGGCGGCGGGCGCCAGATCCTTCAGAAGCTCAAGGAAATTGCGCTCGAGCAGGCCACGCGCGCGGCGCAGGAACAGCGGCGCGGGGTTGGTCGGCTCGGTGCGCTCGAGGTATTCACAAACCATGTCGATGGCGCGCATGGCCTCGGCGCGACTGGTCACCGATCCGCTGAGCCCGCTGCTCTTGGGCTTGGCCGCACCGGCAGCTTGGCCAGCGTCACTTGGCGCGCCCTCCTCATCGACCCCTTCGGCCACGGCCTCATGCGCCAGTGACAGGGCCCGGCCCAGCGCGTCTCGGACGGGCTTGAGATCGGCGCCTGACCCGGCGCCGAAACGCTTGTCCATCAATGCGCCGAGGCGCTTGAGTTGCTGCTCGCCGTCAAGCAGGCAGGTTCTGACACCGGCCCCGTCTTTCTCGGCGTCAGCGATCATCTGCTCGATCTGTTCTCGACTGAACGTGGCCTCGCCCTTGCGGGCATTGAGCACATTGAAGGCAATTTCGACGTCGCGCAGGCGCAGTTCACCCACGCCCTTGATCGCCGCCAGCCGCGCGTTCAGAATTTCACCCAGGACACCTTCCACCTTGGGTATTTCGGCGAGCGTGTTGACCCGGGCGTAGGGATCGTTGTCGGCCGGATCGGGCCGGGGATGAAGGCCATCCCATTGCGTTTCGAGCAAGCCGCTGATGAGCTGCAGCCCAGCCGAAAGCCCGACCATCCCCCGAATGGCCAGCGTGGCACGAAGCCACAGCAAGGCCACACGAAGGTCCTTGGTGCGGTCAAACAGGGCCTCGACCTTGCCGACCACCTGCCGCCACTCGGGCGGCGAACCCTTGTCGAACTGAGTCTCTGGCTTGCCCTCGGCAGCGGTCGTCAACTCCAGAAAGGCGTTGTCGTATTCGAGATCCGGGCCGCAGGGTCCGTCATCACCGCTCAAGGGCTTCAGCCAGGCCTCGACCTGGCTCATCAAGGGGTCTGGTTCGCTCAACGCTTACCTCGCTTGTCGGCGCAGCCGCCGCCTGTTCGAACCAGGCCCTGCAGCTGCAGGTTGGAGTCGCGGTCTTCGCGGGGTTCGCGAAGGGTGAAGCAGCGGTCGTCGGGCGGGCCGACGACCGACGGGTCTCATCGGTGCCTGAAGACTCGTCGGGCGGCAACCCCGCCAGCGGGCCGCGCCGACGATCTGATGAACGTTATGGCCGCTTGGTGACGATGGTCACGCGGCGGTTTTCAGGGGCATCGGGCCGCTCGGTGTTCAGCGGCTCGCTGGTGCCCTTACCCACTGCACTCAGGCGCTCGGGCAGGATGCCGTAGCTGGCCACCAGGTACTCGACCACCGACTTGGCGCGGGCTTCCGACAACCTCTGGTTCAACTCCACACCCCCTCGCGGGTCGGCATGGCCCTCGACACTGAAAGCGAAACCGGCCAGCTTGTCGGATTGCAACGCCTTGGCGACCGTGCCCAGAGCCTGCTTGCTCTCGGTGGTCAGGTCGGCCGACCCGGTGTTGAACGTGATCAGCAGGTTCGACTTGCCGGCACCGGCCCGTGCCGGTGTGGCATTGCTGCGCGCCGTCGGCCGGATGCTGCGGGTCTTGCCGCCTTCTTCGAGTACCGGTTCGTCGATCGCCAAGGCGTCGACCAGTGCCTGCTCGGTGACCTGGTTCATCTTCAGCACCGGCGGTGCCGACTGCGCATGCACAAGCGCGCCCAAGCACAAGGTCAAGACAGCCGTTGCCGCCCTCAAGTACGTGATCTTCATGATCCAGTCTCCATGCCTGTGCCTGCGCAAGCCGCCTACGATGCCAGTGTGGGCGTATGCAAGCAAGGGTATCTTGTCACTTCTGCATCGCCTGCAGCTGCCTTTGTTCGAAAACATAGTCGCCACCGTCCTGGTGCCGGCCCAGCATCGAAGCCCCGTACAGCGGGCGCTGCGGTACCTGCCGCGCCACTGCGAAACGCACCTGCTCGAACACGGTGCTGCCGGGCCGCCATGACGACACGCCCTCGAGTGCTTGCATGAAGCTCCAGGCAAAGGCCGAATGGCCATTCTTGCCAGCGTCGAAGACAGGCTCATTGCCGCCCGAGGACATCACCACCGCCGTGCGCTGGCTGAGCAGCTTGGTCACGTCGGGTGCACCCCCGCTGGCGCGAATGCGCTCGCCCGAGACCAGGCTGCCCGAGAAGCAGCTGTCGGACACCAACACGATCTGCGACGCGCCGAACTGGCCCAGCAACTTGCCGATGTCAGTGTTGGACAACCAGGTCTTGGCGTTCGACGCGCTGGCGTCCGAAGGCTGCCAGTAGCCGAGGCCGGTCTTCTCGATCAGATCGCCATGGCCCGCGTAGTAGATCGCCACCGAATCGGACGGCCCGACCACGGCCGCCAGTTCGTTGAAGGCGCGCACGATCTCGGCCTTGCTGCCGTTGCGCACCGTCACCGACTGGTAGCCGAGCTTGCTGTCCAGCACGCCGGCCACGGCATCGGCATCGGTTACCGCGTTGTCCAGTTGCGGGATGACCTTGTCGAGGTAGACGTCGGTGCCGATCAGCAGCGCCCACTTGCGCTGGATCTGCGGCACCGCGGCGCTGATCACCGGCCGCTCGGCAGGCAGCGGGATGGTCAGCGCTTGCGCGCTGGGCGTCGGTGGAATGGACGGCACCTTGGCCAGCGCCAGTGCCGGCGCTGCCGGAACGGGTGCCGGGACCGACAGGACCGGCGCTGGCGCGGGCGCTGCCGGCGGCGAAACGCTTGCAGGCGCCGGCGCTGATGCCGCAACGCGCAACAAGCGCTCGCGAAGTGCCGGCTTGAGGACTTCGGTGATCAGGCAGTTGCCCGCGGCGGCCTGCTCCACCGTCTGGCAGTCTGGAACGTTGGCCGCGTCGGGGTTGCGCTCGAGTTCGCGGATCGCCTCGGCAAAGATCGATTGCTTGTACTGGTCGCGCGCGGCCAGCGCCATCGCCACGTCCTGCTGACTGGCAGTGCCGAGATCGAGCATGCGGTAGCCGACCGACGACGAACCGGTGCGTAGAACCGACAGGGCGTCCATCGTGCGACCGGCCCCGGGCGTGCTGACCACCGGCACCGGCTGCACCGCCGCCAGCAACGTGGGTACGGTGGGCACGGTCGAGGTCGGCTCGCTGACCGCTGAGGTCCATGTCGGCGCAATCGTCAGCGCCGACACGTTGCCTGGAGCCTGCACCAGGCGGTAGTTGGGCGCGACCAGCCCCGAGCCCAGGACCGCGTAAGTGCCCACGGGCGACACTCGCGTTGCGTCGGTGCTGAAGCTGAGCTGACCGGTGCTTGCCGATGCCAACGTTTCACCGGCAATCAGACCCTCGACCGTACCCGTCATCAGCGGCAAGGGGATGCCGAAGGGATGCACCAGGGCGCTTGCGACGTAGCTCAGCGGCGCGGGCGCGATGGCTGCCAGGGTCTGCACCGACGCCTGGGCCAGCGTGTAGTTCGCCGCGTCGGGGCCGTTCAGCGCGGTGGCCGTCGCGGTCACCGCCTTGCGATCTCCAACGTTGGGGTCAGCGAAGCGGCCGCTGCCCGACGCCACGCTGACCTGCTCACCGGCCACCACGCCGGACAGCACGAAGTTTGCCGTTGCCGTCGTCGTGCTGCCGTCGTAGACCTTGTCGGCAGCGCTGGCCGCAGTGACGGTCAGGCCGCGCTGCGAGATCGACGCGGTGCCGCTGAAGCCGCCGGGATTGACCAGCTGGTAATTGCTGGCTCGGCCACTGCCGTCGGCCAGTGCGATGCTGCCGGTCACGGGCTTGGCGCTGCCTACCGACGCCGTGTCGAAGCGCGCCTGCGGCGCCAGCGTCAGCGTTTCGCCAGCCACCAGGCCGACGATGGCCTGCGCCGTCAGCGTGGCCGCAGTCGTGCCGTCATACGGCTTGTCGCTGGCCATCACACCTTGCACGGTGACGCTGCGTGGCAGCACGCTGGCCGTGGACTGCAGGTCGCCGCCAGCGACGGCATAGTTCGCGGCCAGGCCCCCGGCGCCATCCTGCAGCCAGGCTTGTGCGATCACGGTCTTGGCATTGCCGGCGTTGGCGTTGTCGAAGTTTGCGTCGATGCGCAGACCCAGGTTCTCACCCGGCAAAAGCCCCGTCAATCCGGTGGCGCGGGTGTCGGCCAGGGTGCTGCCGTCGTAGATCTTGTCGGCCGTGCTGAGGCCCGTCACGCTGACCGGTCGCGGGGTGATGCTGGCCTGCAGCGCCGGCAGCATGTCGTTCGCCAGGCTGTAGTTGACAGCCCGGCCGCCGTTGCTGCCGTCGGTCAGCCGCACGCTGCCCATGACGGCCTTGTCGATGCCGGCATCCTTGGTGTCGAAGCGCAGACCGTCGGACACCAGGTTCAGGGTCTGACTGCCGACCAGGCCGCTGAGCGTGCCGCTGTTGAGGGTGGCGGCCGTGTTCGCGTCGTAGACCTTGTCGTTGACGCGGGCCCCGCTAAGGGTCAGCGGCCTGGGGTTGATGTCGGCCGTGGTGTTCACCTGGCCGTCGCCTTCGAGCACGTAGTTGGCGGCCCGCCCGCCCTGCCCGTCGGCCAATGAATAGCGGCCGGTCACGGCCCTGGCCCTGCCCGCATCGGCACTGTCGAATGACACCGTGCCCGGCAGCAGGTTCAGGCTTTCGCCGGCGACCAGGCCGCCCAGGCTGGCTCCGGCCAGGGACACGGCCGGTGTGCCGTCGTAGACCTTGTCCAAGCTGGGCAGGTCCTGCACGCTGACCGTACGCGGCAGGATGCTGGCCCTGGACTCGAGGGCGCCACCGGCGACGAGATAGTTCGTGGCCAGACCGCCGGTGCCATCGAGCAGCGTGGCGTTCACTGATACGGGCTTGTCGGCACCCGCGTTGGCGGTGTCGAAGCTGGATTCGAGGCGAAAGCCCAGGCTCTCGCCAGCCACCAGACCCGTCAATCCCGTCGCCCGGGTGTCGGCCAGGGCGCTGCCGTCGTAGACCTTGTCGGCTGTGTTGACACCGGTCAGCGTGACCGGCCGCGGGGTGATGCTGGCCCTCAGCGCCAGCGGCAGATCGGCCGGCAGGCTGTAGTTGCTGGCAAGCCCGCCGTTGCTGCCGTCGGCCAGACGCACGCTGCCGTTGACCGGCTTGTCGACGCCGACGTTCTTGGTATCGAAGCGCAGGTCATCGGCCAACAGGCTCAGGGTCTGGTTGCCGATCAGGCCGCCGAACACGCCGCTGTTGATGGTGGCAGCCGTGCTGCCGTCGTAGACCTTGTCGTTGACGCTGGCCCCGGTCAGGGTCAGGGCCTTGGGCGTGATGTCGGCACTTGCACTCACCTGGCCACCACCGTCGAGCAGGTAGTTGCTGGCCAGCCCGCCAGGCCCATCGGCCAGCGCAAAGCGACCTGTCACCGGCTTGGCACGGCCGACATCGGCGGTGTCGAACGCCAGCGTTCCTGGCTGCAGGCTCAGGCTCTGGCCGGCCACCAGCCCTGTGATGCCGGCAGCACCGCCGAGCAACGCGGTTCGTGTGCCGTCGTAGACCTTGTCCAGCACGCGAACGTTGTCCACGCTGACTTGACGCGGCGTGATGCTGCCCACCAGGCCGGGGCCGGTTCCGGAAAAGACATAGCCGAAGACAGGCCGGTCGCTGGAGTCCAGGATCGGCGGCAGGGGGCCGCCGATCGAGACCAGCAACGGAATCTGGCTGCCCACATTCGCCGATGCGTAGCGCAGCCCCTGGAAGTCGACCGACCCGGCCAGCGAATCACCGGGCAAGAATCCGTCGAGCCAGGGCTCACCAAGGCCGGCCGAGGTGTCGGTGGTCCCGTCATAGACCTTGGTCGCGGTTGAACCCAGTCCGCCGGAGACGGTCAGCACCGGGGTCAGGGAAAACAGGAAGCCATTGCCGCTGCCGCGCACGCCGGTCCCCGGTGTCGCCGCGTACTGGGTGAAATCCTGGTCCAAGCTGCCTGGTTGAAAGTTCGCGCTGTCCAGCGGATTGGTGGCGTAGACCAGCCAGCGACCGCCCGGCGCACTGAGCGTGCCCGACCCAGACAGGTTGACGAAACGAGTCGCGCTGCCCGAGCTGCCCGCAAAGGTCAGCGCATCGCCGGGCCCGCTGGCGCTGATCCCGACCGCGTCATAGCCGATCGTGATGTCGTCGGCGCGCACGGCGATCCGGGGCGCTGACATCTGGGGCGGGAAAAAGTAGCTGTAGTTGGTGCCGATGGCGAAGCTGTTCGCCTCGATGCTGATCGACTGAGCGGCGAACAGCCCGCCCTCGGGGTGCACGCCATAGGCCGTGTACGAGCCCGCGGGGTCGGCCCAGCCTTTGATGTCAATCCTGCCGGCGGTCAGGGTGCTTGGGGACGAAAAAGCATCGGTGAACACGCCATCCCGGCCCGCAACCGCGGTGGCGCCGCGCAGCGAGATCGTCCCCGCCCCGGCATCGAGCGTCGAAATGAAGTGGATATAGATGCCGTCTGCGCCCGCGAATGGAGCGCAGCCGTTGGCGCCACAGGGCCTGTTCGTGCCGGTCAGCGTGATGTTGCCGCCCCCGGTATGGATCGACGAGTCGTCGATCACGATACGGCCACCGGCATTGAACATGACCGACAGCGGCGCTTCGGAGGTCGACACCGAGGACTGCACCATGGTGATGTCGCCATGGGCGGTCAGGGTCAGACTGACCGGCACCGCGGGTGCCGCCGAAAGGTCGGCCAGCGCAATCTGAATGTTCCCGCTCTCGCTGTTGCTGCCTGCGGCCCCGGTGGTGATCGTGACGTTGTTGCCCGCATCCAGCGCTGCCACGATGGTGGCGCTGCTGATGCCCGCGCTGTCGTTGCTGCTGGTGAAGTCTGGATTGCCGGTGATGTTGACGTCAGAAACACCGTCACCGATCGTGATGTTGTTCGGATCGATCAGCCATTGCCCAGCGCGCCCATGGGGCGCATCGGTGCGCACGCTGGCCGGCCTTGCATCGAGCCAGCCGCCCGAGGTCTCGATGAAGCCACCGTCACCGCCGGCTGAACCACCGCGCGCGCTGAATTGACCGAAGGCGCGGGTGGTCTCGTCGCTCCACAGGATGATGCGTCCACCGTCACCGCGCTGGCCGGCATCGGCGCGCAACACGGCACCTGCGTCGACATACGCGGCACGGGCATTCGGCACCGACGCATCCTTGCCCTGCAAACCGCCGCCGACCAGGATCTCGCCGCCCCCGGTGCTGCCGCTGGCACTGACATCGGCACCTGCCAGCAAGCCGACGCGCTCGCCCAGGATCTTCACCGATCCGCCCTGGCCTTGACGGCCCTCGGCAGACACCGCGCCGGCAACCAGCGTCGTGGCAGCTTGAAGCACGACCTCGCCACCGCGGCCGCCGTCAGCACTGGTACGGCTGCCCGCGGCAAGCGACAGCTGCTCCGTGGCAACGAGGTTCACCTTTCCGCCAACCCCGCCCGCCAACTGGTCGGCGCGCACGATGCCCTGCTGGTTGACCATCGCGGCCTGCAGGTCGACGCGACCGCCCGCGGCCAGGATGCGGCCCAGGTTCATGGCCTCGCCGGCGGGCGCCGTCAGCCGCACCGCGACTTGTGGCGTGCTGCTGTCCGCCAGGTCGACCGAGGCGCCAGCGGCCAGCATCACCTGGCCGCCGTCAGCCTCGATCAGGCCTTCGTTGCGCACGCCGACGCTGCCGCCGACCAGCAGCACATGTCCGCCCAGTGTGGTGCGGATCTCGCCCTGATTGGTCACTGCGCCGGCGCCGGGGCCGCCCAGCAGGCTGTAGCGACGAGCCTGCCAATCGGCGTCGCTGATGTTGAGCGTCGACGCCACCAGGTTGGCCACGTCGACGCGGGCACCGGGGCCGAACATCACGCCAAAGGGGTTGACCAGCCACACGCCGCCGTTGCTGCTAAGGCGACCGGCGATCTGGGTTGCATCGCGGCCCAGCACCCGATTGAGAACCTGGCTGGACGCACTGGGCTGCTCGAAGCGCACCGAACTGCCCGCACCGATCGAGAAGCTCTGCCAGTTCAACACCGCGTTGGCGCTGTTGCTGATCGTCATCTGCTGGCCCTGCGTGACGATCGACGCCTGGCCCTGCACCACGCTGGCGCCGCTGGGCAGCGCCTGCGCCAGCACCCACGGCGAGGTACCGCCCAGGGCCAGGGCAACGGCCAGGGCCAATCGGTTCAGGTGCAGGCGACGGGCAGGGTCTGGTTGCTGAGCCTGGGGTCGACGGTGCTTGCAGTTCATGGCGATTCTCACGGGTCAGGGCAAACTTCGGCTCAGAAGCCGAGCTGCAACGCAAAGTGCGCGCGCGTGTCGCCACGCTGCGTGCGCACGACAGACTTGAGCGCATAGGCCAGGTCGAGGCGCGCACTGAAGTCGCCCCACACGTAGCGTGCACCGAGCCCGAACGACGCCGCCGAGCATTGCGAACGAATGTCCACACAAGGGGCGTCGTCGGCGTTGCGGGCCAGCCCGGCATCGACGAACAGCAGCGGGCGCAGGTCGCCGCGCCGTACTTCGCTGCTCAGCAGGCCCGGCCCTTGCAGTTCGACCGAGGCCGCCAGGCCACGATCACCGGTGAGCTCACGCTCCTCGTAACCACGAACCGACTGCGCGCCGCCCAGCCCGAACTGTTCACCGGGCACCAGCGCGTCATTCGTCCATTGCAGGTTCAGCCGGCCACGCAACTGCCAGGTGTCGGCAATCGGCATCGCCGAGGACAGGCCCACGCGCAGGGCGCTGTAGCCGGGCTTGGCGCCCAGGCGCACGGCATCGAAAGACGCCGTGCTGGTGTGCGAGCCGCCCAGGTGCAGGTTGTGGTGCAGCGACACCGAAAGCGCGGTCGGCGTCGCACCGCCGGAGCGCAAGCTGTATTCGAGCGACAGTGGCGTGACCGCCACGCTCTCGCCCGCAGGCCCGCAGGCGCCAGACGGCAGCCCGGCGATGTCGCAACGATTGAGGTAAGCCCGGTGGTCCAGCCCCAGCGTCAGTCGAGTGTCGAAATCACCCCAGCGTGGCAGATACCAGCCCGCACGCGCGCCGATCACACGGCCGCGACCGACGAAACGCAGATCACCCACCGTCGACGCCGTGGTGCCGCCATCGACGTCGGAATAGGCGAAGAAGGCGTCGATCGCCATGCGCTGCGCATACAGCGGCCAGCGGTAGCCCAGGCTCAGCACGGCAACCTGTTGCAACTCGGTCGGCGACACCTGCAGCTGTGCACCGAGCACGTCGTCGTGGCCGGTGATGCTGGCGTGCTGCCAGCCCAGGCTGGCGCGGTAGTTGCCGGTGCGGTCGTTGCCAGTGTTGTCCAGGCCCACGGTGTAGCGCTGCAGCGGCAGTTCCTGAACTTCCAGTTCGGCCTCGACCTGGCCGCTTTGCTGCCCGGGCTTGAGCAGAACCTGCACCTGCTTGGCGGGGTTCTCGTTGGTGATGCGAAGCTGGGCGTCGATCGCATGCAGACGCGGGGTGGCGCCGATCTGCAAGGCTGGCAGACTGGCCTTGATGTTCTCGTCGGAGAAGCGCTTGGCGCCCTTGACCGCAATCGCACTGAGCTTGCCTTCGACCACCACGATCGACACGATGCCGTCATGGCCGGTCTGCGGCGGCACATAGGCCACCACCGCGCCGTAGCCTTCAGCCTGGTAGAGCGCCTGCACGGCCGCTGCGGCGCGCTGCAGATCCTGCAGACTGCGCTGACCCAGCATCGGCAACAGCACGGCGTCGACCTTGCCCGGCTCGATCAGGCTGTTGCCCGTGACCTGATAGCCGGTGACCTGCACGGTCGTCTGCGCCACCGCGGCAACTGCCGCACAGGCCAGTACCAAGCCAGCGGCCTGTTTCCACATCGGCCCGCAGGCCCGTACAACCGACATCGAATCTCCTGAATGCGCACACGTCCTGCGAACACGCCGAACGCCAGCGTATGGCAGCACGAGCCTGGACCAAAGCGCCAGAAATGCCATCCAACGAATTGGGGAGTGTGGGGCCGAACCGTCAAGACCGCACAGCAGCAACCCACCAAGACGATGGATCATCATGCCTTCGCGGGCTGCGCTTGCCAACGTGAGCATTCACAACCGGTTTACTCCGTGGCCCCGATGCGGCACCCTTGCGGTACCCTACGCCGCCCTTCTTCGGCGCGTCGGGGGGCCTTCGTTCAACGCGCCAGACCACGACCTTCCAACACACCATGACTTGGCAAAACAAGGTCCTGTGGACAGAGGGCATGTTCCTCCAGCCGCAGCATTTCCAGCAGCAGGATCGGGCCGCCCTGCGACAGCTGCACGCCCGCGTTTCGGCCAGCACCACCTACGGCGCGGGCTTCTCCACGCTGCAGATCGACCGCGCCGCGCTCGAACAAGGCTTGTTCGCGATTGCCTCGGCCAGCGGTGTGCTGCCCGACGGCACGCCATTCGACATCCCCGGAGTCGACGCGGCACCGCCGGCACTGAAGGTGCCCACCGATGTGCGTGACGAAATGCTGTTTCTTGCCGTTGCACTTTCGCGCCCCGGTGTGGCGGAAAGTGACGTCGAAGGTGGCAACAGCTCGATGCCGCCACGCTACGTGTCGGCCGACGTCGAGGTGGCCGACGCCGAAGCCGTGAGCCTGCGCCAGGCACCGATCCAGGTCGGCCGGCTCAACCTGCGCCTGGTGCTCGCCCGCGACAGCAACGAGGGCTACACCACGCTGGGTGTCGCGCGACTGCTGGAGCTGACCTCGGGCGGCCCGGTGGCGATCGACGACCAGTACGTTGCGCCGATGCTGCATGCACCCTCGCATGCCGTGCTCGACGGCTACCTGCGCGAACTGCTGGGCCTGCTGCACCAGCGCGGCGATACCCTGGCCTCGCTGCTGACACAGCCGGGCCGTTCGGGCGTCGGCGAAATCGTCGACTTCCTGTTCCTGCAGAGCATCAACCGCCACGAGCCGCTGTTCAATCATGCGCGTCGCCTGCCCGTGCTGCACCCCGAGCGGCTGTACACGATGATGCTGCAACTGGCAGGCGAGTTGGCCACCTACCGTGAAGGCCGCCGCCCGCCGGCCTACCCCGACTACAGCCACGACGACCTGGCCAGTTGCTATCGCCCCGTGATGACCGACCTGCGGCTGTCGCTGTCGGCCGTGATCGAACGGCGTGCCATCCCGATCGAGCTGCAGATGCGCAAGTACGGCGTTCGCGTGGCCATCATTGCCGACGTCGAACTGCAACGCAACGCCAGCTTCGTGCTCGCCGCGTCGGCGCAGATGCCCACCGAATCACTGCGTGCGCGTTTGCCAGCACTGGCCAAGATCGGCCCGGCCGAACAGATTCGCGCGATCGTGGTCGACCAGGTGTATGGCATCCCGCTGCGGCCGATGCCGGTGGCACCGCCGGGCATTCCGTACCACGCCGGGTTCGCGTACTTCGAGCTGGAGACCCGCGGCAGCGATTTGTGGAAACAACTCGAAGCCTCGGGCGGTCTGGCCATCCACATCGCAGGCGATTTTCCCGGGCTCGAGCTCGAACTGTGGGCGGTGCGCTGATGCGCGCCTGCTGCGGCAGCACCTGAGGGCGACATGAACGACGACGACGATCCGTTCGCGCATTTCAACAGCAAGGACAGCCCGACCATCATCAAGCCGGCCGCGGGGCGCGGTGGCCGGGCGGCCGCGCCCGGCCCTGCCGCAGCGCCCCCGTCGGCCGATGCCACGGCGGTACGCGGTGCGCCACAAGCGCAGCCGGCCGATGCCCCGATCGCGGCCGGCCTGAACCCGCTGCTGCAGCATGCGGCGCCTTTGCTGATGGCGGCGACGCGGCTGCGCAGCACGGTGCAACACCCCAACCCGGCGGCGCTGCGGTCCGCGCTGGCCGACACCGTGCGGCGCTTTGAACAAAACGCCCGCGCCGCCGGCGTGCCCAGTGATCAGGTTGTCGCTGCGCGTTACGTGCTGTGCACCTTCGTCGACCAGTGCGCGTCGTCCACCCCCTGGGGTTCATCGGGCGCCTGGGCCAACCAGAGCCTGCTGGTGCAGTTCCACAACGAGTCCTGGGGCGGCGAGAAAGTCTTTCAGCTGCTGGCCAAGCTGGGCAAGGACATCCCGGCCAACTTCGCCTTGCTGGAACTGCTGCACGTGGTGCTGTCGCTGGGCTTCGAGGGCCGTTACCGCGGCATGGACAACGGGCGGGCGCAGCTCGATGCCATCCGCGAAAAACTGGCCACGCTGCTGCGCCAGCATGCGGGGCCGATAGAGGCCGAACTGTCGCCACAGTGGCAGGGCGTGGCCAACACGCAGCGCCTGCGCGACGGCGTCCCGCTGTGGGTGCTGGCCGCGCTGGCCGCCGGCGTGCTGCTGCTGCTGTTCTTCATCCTGCAGTTCACCCTGAACAGCCGCACCAACGGCATCTTCAACCAGTTGCAAGCCATCGACGTGAAGGCGCCAGCGCGCACGCTGCCGGCACCGCCGCTGCCGGTGGCGGCGGTACAGCCGCGGCTGGCAGTGCTGCTGCGGCAGCAGATCGAGGCCAAGCAGCTGCAGGTCAACGACCTGGCCGACCGCTCGGTCGTCACCATCGCCGGCGACGGCTTCTTCGAGTCGTCCAGCGCCGAGGTGACGGGCAAGGTTCGACCCCTGCTGGCCCAGGTGGCGCAGGCGCTGGCCAAGGTGCCGGGCAAGGTGCTCATCACCGGGCACAGCGACAACCAGCCCATCCGTTCGCTGCGCTACCCGTCGAACTGGCACTTGTCGCAGGCCCGCGCCGAGTCGGTGCGCGACCTGCTGGCGCCGGTGGTCACGCCCGACCGCATGAAAGCCGAGGGCCGCGCCGAGAGCGAGCCGATCGACGACAACAACACCGCCGCCGGTCGCGCCCGCAACCGGCGGGTGGAGATCACGTTGTTCCCGACGAACAACTGAAGAAGCCGACCATGAAGAATGTCCTGCGATGGTTCCTCAGCCCGGTCGTGATGGGCACGCTGGCTCTGCTGATCCTGAGTGCGCTGGTGTGGTGGGCCTTTCCACTGATCGCCTTCGGCAGCGCACGGCCCTTCGAGGGCTTCTGGGCCCGCCTGATCACGCTGGCCGTGCTGTGGGGCCTGTGGATCGGCTGGCTGGTGCTCGGCCTGGTGCGCCGCCGGCGCACGCATGCGGCACTGGTCAAGGGCCTGTCGGCCGGCTCGGTGGCCAGCCAGCGCGAGGCCCAGGTGCTGGCGCAGCGTTTCGAAGAGGCGATGGTCAAGCTGCGCGCCAGTTCCGGCCGCTCGCTGTTCAGACCCGGTGGCTACCTTTACGAGCTGCCCTGGTACATGTTCATCGGCGCCCCCGGTGCCGGCAAGACCACGGCCTTGATGAACTCGGGCCTGCAGTTCCTGCTGGGCGATGGCAAGGACGGGGCATCGGTCAGTGGCGTCGGCGGCACGCGCAACTGCGACTGGTGGTTCACGCGCGATGCGGTGCTGATCGACACCGCCGGCCGCTACAGCACGCAGGACAGCGACGCCGCGGCCGATGCCGGCGCCTGGGACGCCTTTCTGGCCCTGCTCAAGCGCACGCGGCCGCGGCAGCCGATCAACGGCGTGATGCTGACGGTCAACGCCTTCGACCTGGTGCAGCAAAGCGCCGCTGACCGCGCCGAACTGGCGCGCAGCCTGCGCGACCGCCTGCATGAGCTGCAGGGCAAGCTGGGCGTCCAGGCTCCGGTATATGTGCTGGTCACCAAGATGGACCTGGTGGCCGGCTTCAACGAGACCTTCGGCGACCTGCCCAAGGAAGCGCGCGAACAGGTCTGGGGCTTCACCCTGCCCTACCAGGACGGGCACGATCCAGCGGTCGAGAAGGAATTCGACCAGGGTTTCGGCGGCCTCGAGCGTCGTCTCGGCGAAGGACTGGGCGTGCGCCTGCAGGCCGAGCGTGACCCGGCACGGCGCGCCGCGCTGTTCGGCTTCCCGCAGGAACTGGCGGCGCTGCGGCGGCCGCTGCATGAGTTCGTCGCTGCGGTTTTCAGCGCTGGTGGCACGGTGCAGCGTACGCCGCCGATGCGCGGCGTCTACTTCACCAGCGGCACCCAGGAAGGCACGCCGATCGATCGTGTGATGGGCTCGCTGGGCCGCGCCTTCGGGCTCGAGCGACCGGCGCTGTCGACACGCGGCTCGGGCCCCGGCAAGAGCTTTTTCCTGGCGCGGCTGCTGCGCGACGTCGTCTTCGTCGAGCGCGGCCTGGGGGTCTACAACGCGGCCGCGGAACGCCGCCGTCGCATGCTGCGCCTGGCTGTGATGACCGGCATCGGCGTACTGTCGACCGCGCTGGTCGTCGGCTGGGGCGTCAGCTTCGTGCGCAACGTCAGCTATGCCGATGGCGTGGCCTCCAGGCTGCCGGCCATCAAGCAGGAGGTCGACAGCATTGCCCCGGGCACGGGTGGCGATGTCGCGACCCTGATCAAGCCCCTGCTCGACATGAAGCAGGCCGCGCACAGCGCCGACTTTGCGATCGAGGACCCGCCACTGCTGATGTCGCTGGGCATGTATCAGGGTGGCAAGCTCGACGCCGCGGCACAGCTGGCCTACGGGCGCTTGCTGGACAAGGCCTTCGCGCCGCGCATCACCAAACGCCTTGAAGAACGCCTGCGGGCCGCCAACAACAGCAACCTGGAAAACGCCTACGAGGCACTGAAGAACTACCTGATGCTGTACACGCCCGACAAGTTCGATGCCGAGGGGCTGAAGGCCTGGATCGGTACCGACTGGGACGTGCAGTACGCGCGCGCACTCGAACCCGACGCACGCGCCGAGCTCGACCGCCATCTCGACGCGCTGCTGGCACGCGGCGCGCCGCCGCCGCTGGTGGCCAAGGACGATGCGCTGGTGGCACAGATGCGCGAGATGCTGAATGCCTTGCCGCTGGAGCTGCGCATCTACGGCCGCATCAAGCGGTCCAGCCGCGGCAATGACCTGCCCGACTTCACGGTGGCCGCCAATGCCGGCACGCGTGCGGCCCAGGTCTACCGCCGCCAGAGCGGCGAGCCGCTGACACGCGGCATCCCCGGGCTGTACACGCGTGAAGGCTATCGCCGCACCTTCCAGGGCACGATTCCCAAGGTGTCGGCCCAGCTCGCCGCCGAAGAGACCTGGGTGATGGGCGTGCGCAACGACCCCGAGCGCATCAAGGCGCTGAGCCTGGGCAACGCCCTGGCCAACCGGGTTCGTCGCGTCTACCTCGAGGACTACATCAAGGAATGGGACAAGTATCTGGCCGACGTGAAACTGGTGCCGATGGCCACCATCGCGCAGCAGATCGAGGTGTTCAGGCTGTTGTCGGGTGTCGATTCACCGATGGCCACCTTCGTGCGCCGGGTGGCCGAAGAAACCACCCTGGTACCGCCAGTCGCGAAGCCCGGCACCAACCCGATCGCCAAGGCGCTCAACAAGGCCGACAAGGCGCGTGACGAAGCCGCCAAGCTGGCCGACCCTGGCGCCGCGCCGACGGCCCCCGGCAGCGGGCCGCTGGAGCGCATGGTGGACGACCACTTCGCCGGCTACCGCCGGCTGGTGACTGGACAACCATCGCCGATGGATGACCTGAGCAAGCTCTTCGACGAACAGCAGACCTATCTGCTGGCGATCGACAACGCGCAGAAGACGCAGTCGGCACCGCCGCCGGGCGGCGGCGCGGGCCCCAAGCTCAAGGTCCAGGGCGGGCAGCTGCCCGATGCGCTGAAGGCCATGGTCGAGACGCTGGCCGACGCCGGCGCCAAACAAAGCCAGCGCGCCGAGCGCGATGTACTGACCGCCGAGCTCAAGCCGGTCGCCGACTTCTGCCAGCGTGCCATCGCCAACCGCTACCCCTTCGCCGCCGGCTCGCGCGCCGACGTGCTGCCCGAAGATTTCGGCCAGCTGTTCGGCCAGGGCGGCATGCTTGACGATTTCTTCAATCGTCGCCTGGTCTCGCTGGTCGACACCGGCGGCGCGGTCTGGGCCTATCGGCCGCTGCCCGACGGCACGCGCCCGTCGGCAGGTTCACTGCCCGACTTCCAGCGCGCGGCGCGCATCCGCGAGGCCTTCTTCCGCGCCGGCGGCAAGACGCCAGGATTTCGCATCGACGTGCGTGCGGCCGAGCTCGGCGCCGGCCTGCAAGAGCTGACGATCGACATCGACGGTCAGGCTTTCAAGCTGACTGCGGGCGGACCCCCGGTGACGCTGACCTGGCCCAGCCAGCGCGTTGCCTCACGCGTGACACTGAGCGCCGCACCCAACGGCACGCCGATGGTCTTCGATGGGCCATGGGGGCTGTTTCGCATGTTCGAGCGCTTCGAGATCGTGCCTTCGGGACAGCCTGAGCGCTTTGGCGTGAACATGATGCTCGACGGCCGGCGCGCGCGCCTCGAAGTGACCTCGACCAGCGTGCTCAATCCGTTTCGCATGCGCGAGGTGCAGCAGTTTCGCTGCCCGAGCGCCGTCTGACCTTCATCGGCGCCAGCGGCCCATGAGCGACGAAGACATCCCCGGCTGGCACGGCAAGCTGCCGACGCTGGGTGACTTTGCGGCGCGCCGCCTGCCCCATGAGTTCATCGAGGTCTGGGACGGCTGGCTGGCTGCCGGGCTGGCGACGTTGCGCGCATCAGCGCCCGAGGCCTGGCTCGAAGGCTATCTGGCCAGCCCGATCTGGCGCTTCGTGCTGCTGCCCGGCGCCTTGCCCGCGCCCTGCGCGGCGCAGGGCTGGGCCGGTGTGCTGATGCCCTCGGTCGACCGCGCCGGCCGCTATTTCCCGTTCACGGTAGCGCGGCCGCTGGCCGGCCTGCCCAAGGACAGCGCGAGCTTGACCGCCCTGCATCGCTGGCTGCGGCAGATGGACGACCTGGCGGCCGATGCGCTGCAGGACGACTGGACAGTGACGCAACTGGAGGCCGAACTCGAACGCCTGCGCCCAGCCGCGCTGGCTGCAAGCCGACCCCAGCGTGCATCCACCAACCTGCCCGCCGGCATCGCCGTCGGCAGCCTGCCGATTGCGTCGGCCGCCGACGTCACCGCGCTGATCACCGAGGATGCCATCGGGATCTGGCAGACTGCGGCCGGGGGGCAGGCCCTGTGGTGGTGCGAACCGAACACCGAACCGGGCCGCCTGGTGGTGACGCGCGGGCTGCCGACCGGAGTAGGCTTCGGTTTGTTGCTGGGGACGGCGGGGGCGCCAGGGCCTGGCAATCCACCCTGCCCGGGCAGTACCGCAACCTCCGGCTGACGCTTTCATGACCAACGAATCACCGGACGACGACCGCACACTCATCCAACCCGTCACTGGCGGCCAGCCGACTCCCGAAACCCCTGCCGCACCGGCATTGCCCGGTCGGCAGGATTCCGGCAACGCGCTGCCGCTGGGGACCTACCTCGATGAGTTCGAACTGCGCACCGTGGCCGGTGAAGGCGGTTTCTCGATCGTCTACCGCGCCTGGGACCACTCGCTCAATCGTCAGGTGGCCGTCAAGGAGTACTTTCCGTCGGGCATGGTCGGGCGCTCGGGCGGCACCCAGGTGGTGGTCCGTTCCGAGCGCCACTCCGATGCCTTCGAAGCGGGTCTGCGCAGCTTCGTCGAGGAGGCCAAGCTGCTGGCCCAGTTCGACCACCCGGCACTGATCAAGGTCTACCGCTTCTGGAAGGCCAACGGCTCGGCCTACATGGTGATGCCCTTCTGCGAAGGCATCACCTTGCGCGACGACTGGCGCGCCAACACCGAGCCGCCCGACGAGACGGCGCTGATGACGCTGCTCGACCCGTTGACCGAGGCCCTGGGCGTGCTGCACGCCGAACGCTGGTACCACCGCGACATCGCGCCCGACAACGTCATGCTGCTGGCCGGCACGCGGCGTCCGCTGTTGCTTGACTTCGGCGCTGCGCGTCAGGTCATTGGTGACATGACGCACGCGTTGACGGTGATCCTCAAGCCCGGCTATGCACCCATCGAGCAGTGGGGTGAGGTGCCGGGCATGAAGCAGGGGCCGTGGACCGACGTCTACGCATTGGCGGCGATGATCCACTTCGGCATCACGCGCCGCACGCCGCCGCCGTCGGTGGGCCGGCTGATCAACGACGCCTACGAGCCGCTGAGCCATGTGGCTGCCGGGCGTTACAGCGAGCGCTTCCTGATCGCGGTCGACCGCGCGCTGGCCGTCCGCCCCGAACAGCGCACGCAGTCGATCGAACAGTTCCGCAACGAGATCGGGCTCAACGAGTTCGCGCCGCGCACGATGACCTGGATGCCGTCGGCATCCGGCACGGCGCCCGTGCAGGCACCCGGCCCGGCCCCGGCAACCACGTTGATGCCCGACCTGGCGCTGCCCAACACCACGCTGTCACAGCCCGGCGCGGGTGTCGACTTCACCTTCAGCCCGCCGTCGGCTGCAGGCGCGCTCGACTTCGAGACGCGCACCGTGCCTCTGCAAGCGCCCGCGCCACCGCCTGAACAGCAGCGCCGTTCGGCGCTGCTGTTCGGCGCCGGCCTGGTGGCCACCGGTGTGCTCGGCCTCGGCGCCTATGCCTTGTTCAAGCCCTCACCTGCACCGACGCCTGTGCCTGTCGAGCCGACGCCGGCGCCCGCACCGTCGCCGGTGGTCGCGGCACCTGCCCCTGCACCGGCCCCGGCGCCCGTGGTCTTCGACGCCGTGCAGGATTTCGAACGTGTGGTGGCGGCCCAGGCACCGGGTTGGCGTGTCGAGGTCACGCTGGTACGAACCACGGTGCGCAGCGAGAAGGACGCGATCGAGTTCACCGTGCGCTCGCAGCACGATGGCTATCTCTATGTGTTCAACCATGGCTCGGACGGCGCACTGTTGCAGCTGTACCCGAACAAGACCTCGGGGCTGCCGCGGGTACGCAAAGGCGTCGCGCTCAACCTGCCGAAGAAGGATGTCGACTTCAAGATCTCGGGGCCCAGCGGGCTGAACCAGTTGCTGGTCGTGGTGTCGGAACTGCAGCGCGACCATTCAGCCTTCAAGCCGCGCGACGAAGGCGGATTCCTGTTCTATCCCACCGGGGATGCGGCGAACGCGCTGTCGGCGCGCCACAAGGGCCCCTTGCCGTGGATCGCCGGCATCCCGCAATGCCCCGCCAGCGGCCCCTGCAACGACGAGTTCGGCGCCACGATCGTCTCCTTCAACGTGGTGCAGTGAGCCCGTCGGGCCGCCGCGCCGGGCGCCGATGAGCAAGCTGTACTTTCGCTACGCGGCCATGAACGCCGGCAAGTCCACCGCGCTGCTGCAGGCTGCCCACAACTACGAAGAACGCGGCTTGCAGGTGCTGCTGTTCACCGCCGCACACGACGACCGCACGGGCCCCGGCGTGATCGGCTCGCGCCTGGGTCTGCAGCGCCCCGTGGCCACCTTCGGGCCCGACACCGAGTTCAGCCGCGAGCACATGCCCGACGACCTGGCCTGCCTGCTGATCGACGAGGCGCAGTTCCTCACGCCGGCCCAGGTGCGGCAGCTGCACCGGCTGGCGCACCTGGGCCGTGTCCCCGTGATCTGTTACGGGCTGCGCAGCGATTTCCGGGGTGAGGCCTTTCCGGGGTCGGCGCAGCTGCTGACCCTGGCTGACGACCTGGAAGAGATGAAGACCATCTGCGCCTGTGCCCGCAAGGCATCGATGAACGTACGGCTGGCCGCCGACGGCCGCCGCGTGACGCAGGGCGAGCAGGTGGAGATCGGCGGCAACGACCGCTATCGGGCGGTCTGTCCAGCCTGCTTCTACAGCGACGATGCCGCCGGCGCGAAGCAGGCACCGGGGTTGTTCGGTTGATGCAGGGCCACATCAGCCGGCGACAACCCCCAGCCGCGGGAATGGACCTGTCCGCCTGCGTGGCGCATCATCGGATCCTGCCCGCGGGCATTGACCATGGTTGACCCGACACTTCCCTATCCTCGACCCACCGGCCAAGGGCCGCAGGACGCCACGCTGAAGACGCCGCTGTCGCAGTTCGGCACGCCGACCGACAGTTCAGCGCCCGGTGACGCCACGCTGCGTCGCCGCGGCGTGCTGCCCGGTGAATCGTCGCTGCCCTTCGGCACCCTGCCTGGTGGCTCGGCATCCGAGAAGATGCAGCAGGCCGGCCGCTACCAGATCCTCGAGCGCATCGGTCGCGGTGGCATGGCCACGGTCTTCAAGGCGCACGACCCGACGATCGGGCGTGACGTGGCCATCAAGTTCCTGCATGCCTCGCTGTGCGAAGGCGAGGACTACCGGGGCCGCTTCCTGCAAGAGGCGCGTGCTGCCGGCGGGCTGTCGCACCCCAACATCGTCATCGTGCACGACGTCGGCGAAATCGAGGGCCGACCCTACATGGCGATGGAGCTGCTGGCGGGCATCTCGCTGGCCGAAGAGCTCGAAGCCACCAAGACCATCCCGGTACGTGACGCGGTGGTGATGTGCATTCAGCTCGCCCGTGCGCTCGACTATGCCCATTCGCGCGGCATCGTTCACCGCGACATCAAGCCGGGCAACATCATGCGGCTGTCGGGCGGCCGCACGGTCAAGGTCACCGACTTCGGCATTGCGCACATGGACAACGCCATCGAGGCGTCATCGCACACACGCGCCGGCGACGTGCTCGGCACGCCGCAATACATGTCACCCGAGCAGACACGCGGCGAGCGGCTGGACGGCCGCTCCGACCTGTTCTCGACCGGCATCGTGCTGTATCAGATGATCGTCGGCGCGCGGCCGTTCCGCGGCGACAGCCTGGTGGCGGTGGCCACCAAGATCGCCAGCGAGGCAGCCACACCGATCGACAAGTCGCGCACCGACGTGCCGCAGTCGCTGCGCCGCGTGATCGACCGCTGTCTGGCCAAGAGCCCGGCCCAGCGCTTCCAGTCCGGCGCCGAGCTGGCCAACGCGCTGGTCAAGGTGCTTGCCGAGATCGACGAGGACGCCGCGGAGCAAGGCAGGCCGCGCATCGTCCCCTTGCGCGTGAAGTGGGCGGCGATGATGGCGCTGATCGTGGCCGTCGTGATGGGCCTGGCCGCCACCTGGATCACGCACCGCCAGGTGGCCGCGCTGACGGCGCAGGCGATCGACTACGGGGCGTCGATGACACGTTTCATGGCGGCTCAGAATGCGGCCCTGGTGCTGGGCGAGGAGTGGGAGGCGGTCGAGGTCACGGTCGAAAAGGTGATGAAGACCGGTGACTACGAGCGCATCACCGTGGCCGACGCCAACGGCGTGGTGCGTGCCGCCAGCGACCCCAGGCTGGTCGGCCTGGCGTACAAGGCGCCCAGTGGCGAGCCGCTGGGCAGCCGCGACAAGGTGGTGGCCACACGCTACGTCGTCAATGGTGAGCCGATGCTCGGCTTCGACGTGCCGGTGACGTTCCAGGACCAGGTCGCCGGCCGTGTGGCTCTGGGCATCCGCGAGGCGCCGCTGATCGCCGTCGCACGGCTGTCGATCTCGCTCATGATCGTGCTGGCCGTTGTCACCGTGCTGGCGGTGGCGGTGGCCATGTACTTCGTGGCCAACTGGTTTGCCAAGCCGATCAAGCTCGTCACCGAATCGATGGCCGAGATGGCCAAGGGCCGTTTCGACCACCGCATCAACGAGCAGCGCAAGGACGAATTCGGACAGCTGTTTGCGGCCTTCGATGCCATGGCGGCGGCGCTGCAGGAACGAGAAGCCGGGCTCGACCGCACCGTGCTGCAGCCACTGGCTGCGCGCACGCTGGCGGCGCGGCCAGGCACGTCCACCCCGGGGCCGTCGGCGTCGGGAAGCCCATGATGGCGCGCGCGGCATGGCCGCGCGGTCTGACCGCGGCACTGCTGACGTCCGCCCTGGTGCTGGCGGGCTGCGCCTCACGATCGGCCGCGCCCAGCGCCGGCGTCGGCTTGGCAGAAGCACCGGCGGCTGACACGCCATCCGCGGTCAGCTTGCGCGATCCGGACATCTCTGACATTGCCGGTGCCCGCGGCCAGGTGCTGGGTCGCAATGACCACCTTCTGCTGTATCGCCCGGCGGCGGGCGACAGTCTGCGCGGCATCGCGGCCCGCTTCCTGGGCAATGCCGACCGGGCCTGGTGGCTGGCCGAGGCCAACCCGGGCACCGTGGCCGAAGTCGGCGTGCCGCTGCTGGTGCCCTTGCGCCCGCTCAATCCGCTGGGCGTGCATGCCGACCGGATGCAGACTGTGCCCATCCTGTGTTACCACCGGCTGGGCGCGGGTCACTCGAAGATGATCGTTTCACCCGCCAATTTCGAGGCCCAGATGACCTGGCTGGTGCACGCCGGCTATCACGTGGTTCGCCTGCCCGAACTGTCAGCCTTTCTGGCGGGCGAGAAGCCGCTGCCGCAGCGCTCGGTGGTCATCACCTTCGACGACGGCTACGAATCGGTGTATCGCCACGCCTTTCCGGTGCTCAAGCGCCTGGGGCTGCCCGCCACGGCTTTCGTCTACATCGACTTCGTGGGAGGCGGTGATGCCCTGAGCTGGCCACAGATGCAGGAGATGCTGGCTTCGGGTCTGATCGACATCCAGTCGCATACCAAGAGCCATCGCAACCTGGTCGAACGCAAGCCCGGCGAGACCGAAGACCGCCATCGAGCTGCCGTCGACCTTGAGCTGCGCGTGCCCCGCGAGACCCTCGAGCGCCGCCTGGCACCACTGCGCGTGCGCTACCTGGCCTACCCGTATGGCGACGCCGACGAGCTGGTGCTCGATCGTGCGGCGCGCCAGGGCGTCGAGCTGGCGGCCACCGTGATTCCGGGCGGCAATCCGTTCTATGCGCAACCGCTGCTGCTGCATCGGACCATGATCTTCGGCGACATGAGCCTGGAGACCTTCAAGTCCAAGCTGCAGACCAGCCGACCGCTCAGCGCGCCGTGACGACCCTTCTGCGCGGGTCGGCCCTGCTGTCGGTCCTGACGCTGCTGCTTTCAGCCTGTGCCTCGCGGCAGGCGCCGCCGGCCGCACCGGCGGATGTGCCCGCCGTGGCGCCCGCGCCGGCCCAGACGGTGGATGCCCAGTTGGCGGTTTTCGAGCAGCAGCAGAAACTGCGCGCGCATCGTGCCGAGACTGAAGGCCGCTGGGCCGATGCCGCCCTGGCGTGGCAAGTCCTGGCGCTGATGCATCCCGGCGACGCGCAGATTGGCGTGCAGCTGGCGGCCGTGCGGGGCCAGATCGAGTCGCGCCTGAGCGAACGCCGGGCCGCAGCCGAAGCGGCCCGGCAACGCGGTGACCTTGAGCGCGCCGCCGAAGCCTACCTGGACCTGCTGGCGCTGGTCCCGGGGCAGCGCGCCGCCGCGGACGCGCTGCGCCAGATCGAACGCGAGCGCAACCGGCGCAGCCAGGTCGCGCGCGCCGCGCGCCTGCAGCCGCCGCGAGGCAATGCCACCGTGCCGGGCATGGCGGCGGGCAGCAGCGCGGATCCTGCGGACCGCAGCAACAGCCTGCGCGAGCACGCCACCATGCTGGCGCGCCAGGGCGACGTCGACGGGGCCATCCAGATGCTGACCAACGCCGCGCGCTGGCGCCAGCAGCCGGCGCTGAAGTCGCTGCTGGTTGACCTCTACGTGCAGAAGGCAGAGTCCTTGCGCCAGCGGCAGCCGCAGGCGGCGCGCGCCGCGGTCGACGCAGCCCTGGCGATCGACCGCCGGCACTCGGCAGCTCAGGCGCTGCTGAGGCAGCTGTCGCAGCCGGCCGGCGCGGCGGCCGCCCGCCCCGACGCGCCGCGCTGAAGGGCGACCACTCAGCGCACCGTCAACAGCCGGTCCCGATCGGCAACGGCCTTGTCGCGTTGTTCCCTGGCGGCGCTGTTGTTGGGGTTCTGTGCCAGCTGGGCATCGAGACGCCGGATCGTGTTTTCGAGCAGGCGGATCAGGCCGCTGACCTGGTTCAGCGCCTGGGCCCGTTTAAGTTTGGCGTTAGCATGGTGCGGATCGTGCTCGAGCACGATGTCGAACGCCTGGATCGCCTCGGAAGGCTTCTGCTGAGCCATCAGCGACAGCCCGTGCCGATATTCGTGCGCAATCACCGTCGCCACGGGCTGCGACGCAGGTACGACAGCAGGGCGCGTCGGGGGCGGCGCCGGCGCAACAGGCGGCGGCGCTGGCGTTGGTGCAGGCATGGCGGTTGTTGCCGCTGGCGCTGGTGCTGGCAAGGGCTGCTTGCCGGGCACCTTGATCAACTGGCCCCCTTGCAGCTGGCGCGGCACCTTGATGTCGTTATAGCGCGCCAGCGCGTAGAAGAGGTGAACATCCTTCAGAAACCGGCCGGCGATGCGCGACAGGCTTTCGCCGGGTTCGACGCGGTAGCTGAAGTGGTCGCGCCCCAGTAGCACCTGAGGGTCGGTCTGAACCTGCTTCAGCAGGCTTTGTGCCATGCGGTTGCCAGGATCGGTCTGCAAGGCCTTCTGGATCTCGGTCAAGGCCTGCTCTTCGTTGCCGACTTCCAGCAGCTCTACCGCAACGTTGGCCAGGCGCTGCGCCTGCTGCGCCGCTGCCGGCGACACAGGCAGCACTGGCTCGGCCGGCACGGGTGCCGGCTTGGGCGCTGGGGCCGCCACCGGCGCCGGTGACGGTGCCGCCGGAGAGGCTGCGGGTGCCGCCGCGGGCTGACTGGCCCCCTGGGGCGTGGTGGTGCACGCCGTGAGCCATCCAGCGCCCGCAAGGGCCATGCTCAACAAGGCCAGTTGCCTCAGTCTTGGTGTTCGGTCCATGCTTGCGGCCTGCGCGCGCAGACGTGTGATGAATGTCGCTGGGCGCCGGACCCCCTGTCCCGCGCCGCCTGGAACGCACATTATCGGCGAGCCCTTGCGCGCCGCCGCATCTTCGATACGTCCGCGACCAGCGACCACCGGTCTGCGGTCGGGTCAGCCCGGTCGGGTCAGACGTTCCAGCCGCGCCAGCCCGTGCAGTGCCTGCGCGGCGTTGCGCCCGCACATCTCGAGGCTGGGCTGAAGCGAGCGACAAACCCCCGGCCTTTCGGCCCGGCCGAAGAGGCGACAGCGCAATTGTTCGTCGAGTTGCACACAAGCCTGGCCCGCAGGCTTGGCGCGGGCCGGCCGCCCACCCAGGCCGGGAATGGGCGTCGAGATCGAAGGCGCGATGCAGCAGGCGCCGCACCCGGGGCGACACCCGGGGCCGCACCAGGCAGCGCTGTCGCCCATCGATTCCATCGACCGATTATGGTGGCGTGGGCCGACGCGCCGACGCCTGACCGGCGGCGCTCCTAAAATCGCGCGTTTGGGCCCGCCCCCAAGGCAGGCCGGAACGCGCCCATGCTGCACCCTCAAGAATTCGACGTCATCGTGGTTGGTGGTGGCCATGCCGGCACCGAGGCCGCGCTGGCCGCCGCGCGCATGGGTTGCAACACGCTGCTGCTGACGCACAACATCGAGACCCTGGGGCAGATGAGTTGCAACCCGTCGATCGGTGGCATCGGCAAGGGGCATCTGGTCAAGGAGATCGACGCGCTGGGCGGTGCCATGGCGGCAACCACCGATGAGGCCGGCATCCAGTTCCGCATGCTCAACAGCTCCAAGGGGCCGGCCGTGCGCGCGACCCGGGCACAGGCCGATCGCATGCTGTACAGGGCGGCCATTCGACAGCGCCTGGAAAACCAGCCACGGCTTTGGCTGTTCCAGCAGGCGGTGGACGACCTGCTGCTGCAGGGCGATCGTGTGGTCGGCGCGGTGACCCAGATCGGGCTGCGGTTCCGCGCACGGGCGGTGGTGTTGACGGCGGGCACCTTTCTTGACGGCCGCATCCACGTCGGCCTGCAGAACCACGCCGCCGGACGCGCCGGCGACCCGCCGTCGATCAGCCTGTCGGCGCGGCTGAAGGAGCTGAAACTGCCGCAAGGCCGCTTGAAGACCGGCACCCCGCCGAGGCTGGACGGCCGTTCGATCGATTTCTCGAGGCTGCTCGAACAGCCCGGCGACGGCATGCCCGGCTGCGACGGTTCGCCGCCGACCACGCCCATGCCGGTGTTCAGTTTTCTCGGCCGGCCCGAGCAGCATCCGCCGCAACGGCCGTGCTGGATCACGCACACCAACGCGCGCACTCACCAGATCATCCGCGGCGGCTTCGACCGCAGCCCGATGTTCACTGGCGTGATCGGGGGCGTTGGGCCCCGCTATTGCCCGAGCATCGAGGACAAGGTCAACCGCTTTGCCGACAAGGACTCGCACCAGATCTTTCTGGAGCCCGAGGGGCTGACGACGAACGAGTACTACCCGAATGGCATCTCGACCTCGCTGCCCTTCGACATCCAGATCGCCGCCGTACGGTCGATGACGGGCCTGGAGCAGGCACACATCCTGCGGCCCGGTTATGCGATCGAATACGACTATTTCGACCCGCGCGAGCTGCGGCCCAGCTTCGAGACGGGGGCGCTGCGCGGGTTGTTCTTCGCAGGCCAGATCAACGGCACCACGGGCTACGAAGAGGCTGCGGCCCAGGGCCTGTTTGCCGGGGCCAACGCCGCGCTGCAGGTGCTGGGCCGCGACGCCTGGCTGCCGGCGCGTCACGAGGCCTACCTGGGGGTGCTGGTCGACGACCTGGTGGGCAAGGGGGTGACCGAGCCGTACCGCATGTTCACCAGCCGCGCCGAGTTTCGGCTGCAACTGCGCGAGGACAACGCCGACCTGCGGCTGACCGAAGTGGGCCGCAGGCTGGGACTGGTCGACGACACGCGCTGGGATGCGTTTTCGCGCAAGCGCGACCGCCTGGCTGCCGAGCTCGAGCGTCTGCGCAGCACCTGGTTGCGCCCGCAGACGGTGCCAGCGGCAGACGCCGAGCGCCTGCTCGGCAAGGCGATGGAGCATGAACACAGCCTGGCCGACCTGCTGCGGCGACCGGGGGTGGGCCATGACGTCATCTGCGAACTGGCCACCATCGCCAGGCCCGAGATCGCTGTTTCACGTGAAACTTTACGCCGCGACTGGGGTGTGCGCGAAGCCGACGCGGTGATCGAACAGGCCGAGATCGCCTTGAAGTACGCCGGCTACATCGATAAGCAGAACGACGAGGTGGCGCGAGCCGCGCACTTCGAGCACCTGCCGCTGCCCGCCGACCTGGACTACGGTCAGATCGGTGCATTGTCGTTCGAGGTACGGCAGAAGCTGAAGCAGCATCGTCCGGCGACACTGGGCCAGGCCGCGCGCCTGTCCGGCATGACCCCTGCGGCGGTGTCGCTGCTGCTGGTGCATTTGAAGAAGGGTCGATTCCAGGGCTTCGATCGCACCTCCACCCCGGTGCGGGATGTTGCCGCCTGACCGGGCGTCGGCGCACGCCGCTGCGTCAGCCCTGGGCCTGGCGCTGAGCGACGCACAGGCCGATCGGCTGCTGGGCTTCCTGGCCCTGCTGCAACGCTGGAACACCACCTACAACCTGACCGCCATCCGCGACCCGGCCGCAATGTGGCTGCAGCATGTGCTGGACTGCATGGCTGCAGTACCGTCGATCCGCCAAAAGCGGCCAGCTGACCGCCGCGCCCGCATCCTGGATGTCGGCAGCGGCGGCGGTCTGCCGGGCGTCGTCTGGGCGGTACTGATGCCCGAGGTCGACATCACCTGCGTCGACACGGTGGGCAAGAAGGCGGCGTTCATCCGCCAGGCCGCGGGCGAACTCGGGCTGCCCAACCTCAGTGCGCGGCATGCGCGCGTCGAGTCGCTGCACGACGCGCACTTCGATCTGATCACCTCCCGCGCGTTTGCGTCGTTGCAGGACTTCACGCGGCTGACCCGGCACCTGCTGCGCGACGACGGCTGCTGGGTGGCCATGAAAGGCCGACGCCCCGACGACGAACTGGCCGCCCTGGGCTGGCCAGACGCCCTGTTTCACGTGGAACCATTGATCGTTCCTGGGCTGGACGCAGAGCGCTGCCTGGTCTGGTTGAAAGGTGACGCTTTGCCCGCGTCGAAACCCTTGGCCACCTGAGCGCAAAACTACACTAGCGTCTGCAGTGTTCACCCTGCCCAGGCGGCGCTGGCCACCACCGCACCGACACACGGCGCTCCAGAGGACTCCCATGTTTGGCATTTCCGACTACGGTGCTTTCTGCGCTGCGATCCTGCTGTTCCTGGCCCTGCCCGGACCGGGAACCTTTGCCCTGCTCACATCCACCAGCAAGGGCGGCTTGCGCGGCGGCGCCGCCGCCACAGCGGGCCTGATCATCGGCGACCAGATCCTGCTGTGGCTGGCCGTGGCTGGCGTGGCCGCCCTGCTCAGCGCGCACCCGGGCCTGTTTCACGCGGTGCAGTACCTGGGTGCTGCCTACCTGGCCTGGATCGGCCTGCGTCTGCTGCTGGGTCGACCCGGCGGCGTCAGCCCGGTGCGCATCACCAGCGGTCACTACCTGCGGCAAGCGCTGCTGATCACCCTGCTCAACCCCAAGGCCATCGTCTTCTACATGGCCTTCTTCCCACTGTTCATCAACCCGCTCTCGCACCGTGGCATGGTCACTTTTGCCGCCATGGCCGCCACCATTGCACTGATCACGGCCGTCTACTGCCTGACGCTGTGTGCCTTTGCCCATGCCATCAGCGCCCAACTGCGGGCCCACCGGCGCCTGGCACGCGCCATGGAACGCGCAGCAGGCGTCTTCCTCATCGGTTTCGGCATCCGGCTGGGCACGCAATGACGGTCGCCACAGCCAGGGCCCGCATCTTCTGCGTCGCCAACCAGAAGGGCGGCGTCGGCAAGACCACCACCACGGTCAACCTGGCGGCCGGCCTGGCCCTGGTGGGTCAGCGCGTCTTGGTGGTCGACCTCGATCCACAGGGCAACGCCACAATGGGATCGGGCATCGACAAACGCGCGCTGCCGGCCACCGTGTACGACGTCTTGCTCGACGCCAGCACCTTGGGTGACGCACGCCAGCGCAGCGTCAAGGGCGGCTATGACGTGCTGGGCGCCAACCGTGAGCTGGCGGGCGCCGAGGTCGAATTGGTCAGCCTGCCCCAGCGCGAGCGGCGCCTGAAAGCCGCCCTCGCGCCCGTGCTGTCCGAGTACGACTTCGTATTGATCGACTGCCCGCCTTCGCTGAGCCTGCTCACGCTCAACGGCCTGTGCAGCGCCCATGGCGTGATCGTGCCGATGCAGTGCGAATACTTCGCGCTGGAAGGCCTGTCGGATCTGGTCAACACCATCAAGCAGGTGCACGCCAACCTGAACCCCGAACTGCACATCATCGGCCTGCTGCGGGTGATGTTCGATCCGCGCGTCACACTGCAGCAGCAGGTCAGCGACCAGCTGAAGGCGCATTTCGGCGACAAGGTCTTCAACACCGTGATTCCGCGCAACGTTCGCCTGGCCGAAGCCCCCAGCTATGGTCAGCCAGGTGTCGTGTTCGATCCGGCATCCAAGGGTGCGCAGGCCTTTGTTCAGTTTGCGCGCGAAATGGTGCAGCGCCTGGGCCCGCCGGAGGCGGCCGCGATGCCCCCATGACGATCGACAGCGTCGGCCTGTCGCGCATCGAAGACGCCGGCCTGAACGCCAGCGCACCGCCGCAGCAGCGCTGGCTCGACGGCTGGCTGTTGCGCTACTGCCCCGGCAAGGCCAAACGCGCACGCTGCATCAATGCCCTGGCGGCAGGCCGTCTGCCGTTGCCCACCAGGCTGGACCTGGCGGCCGCTGTGTTTCGTGACGCCGGCCTGCCGCTGGTCTTTCGCGTCACGCCGTTCTCGCAGCCCGCTGGCCTTGACCAGCAGCTGTCCGAACGCGGCCTGCACGCCTTCGACGACACCCACGTGATGGTGGCCCCGTGGCAGGCGCTGCAACTGGCCCAGGCGCTGCCAACCGGCAGCACGCTGCAGGCGGTCGACGCCTTGGCCCTGGCCGACATCGTCGGTGACCTGCGCGGGTCGCCGCCCGAGCAGCGACGCGCCCATGGCCAGCGCCTGCTGGCGTCGCCGGTGCGCTTTGGCGCCTGGGTACTGCGCCAAGACGGTGCCGTGCTGGCCTGCGGTCAGGCCGCGCGTGAAGGTGACATCGTCGGGCTCTACGACGTGTTCACCGCGCCCGCGGCTCGCAACCGGGGCCTGGCGCGCAGCCTGTGCGCCGAACTGCTGCGCCATGC